>Ga0207702_10000370_pt1 | contig 51224 bp, 70 predicted proteins | sample KBSCornC62_FD_184302 | JGI IMG/M metagenome (GOLD analysis project Ga0207702, IMG submission 184302) | Corn rhizosphere microbial communities from Kellogg Biological Station, Michigan, USA - KBS Corn C6-2 (SPAdes) (version 2) | ecosystem: Host-associated > Plants > Roots > Rhizosphere > Soil ... | reverse complement strand
GTACAACGCAGCCCCTGCCGGCCCCTACGAACTCGGGATTGTCGTCCCCCTTGAATCCACAAACAACGCCAACGGTAATGTCGTCGGCGGCCCCGCGCGTTTCGGAGGCCCGTTAGCTCGATGGACGTGGGAGACCTGGGATAAGACCGCGAAAGCATGGCGGTTACGTCAGGGTCTTATGACTACGCTGATGCCCAACGGTAACTTTTACCTCAGATTTGCTGGCGGAGCGAATTACGGGGATACTGTTTACGCGTCACTGATTGACGGGACGGCTATCTCGGGATCGGGCGTTGCGAATACCGTAGCGACCGCATTTAAAATATGCGCCCCTGGTGCCCCTGGTCAATTGGTTGTTGTTTCGTCATCCGCAAAATTTACATGAGGTGAGCTATGGAAACCGTATCGGTTGGTTGCAGACTTCCCAATGGCATCCGGTTGGAAGTCGGGTTCAGCGTCAGCGAGAAAGGCAATGGGGGAGCCCCGTTCGCCATGGTACGCAAGAGCGAAAACTACCAGTCTTTTCTGATCAAAGGTACGAATCAACATTTGATCGTGCGTGATCAGACGCGCAAACCGATTGCGGTATTGCCCAATCAGGCGAATCGTGAGCCCTATGTCAATTCGGTGCCCAAAGATTTTTGGGACCGTTGGGTTAAGGACAACTCAGACAAAAACGGCAAGCCCACTTCGTGGCACCTCACGAGCGGTAACTTGTTTGTCATTCCAAAGAATGACGCGAGCACCCTAAAAGCCGCGGTAGTGGATGCGAAAGCAACATCGGCCCCCATTTTCGAGCCATTGGACCCCAGTAAGACAATGAAGCTGGAGAACAATGCCATTAGCCGGCGGGAAGAAGAAGAGTAACCGCCGTGCCCGTCGTCCCCTGTCCTTCGCCGTGCCCCCCGCCAGTACGCGGGGTAGTGCAGTTCAGTGCAACCGAGTTCAACGCCCTGTATCCCGAGTTTTCGGGGTTATCTTCGACGGTGCAGCAGAACTCATTCAACGATGCAACGTTTGATCTGAACAACACGTGCGGGTCAATCGTATGTGATGCCAATCAACGTATGGCGTGGTTGTATACACTGACCGCTCACCATCTGTTGCTAGACCGGGGTACAAACGACGGAGCGGGCAACGTTACGCCCGCACAGGGGATTGTAGGGCGCATTGACTCCGCTGCAGAAGGTTCGGTGAGCGTTAGTGCGTCCTACAACAACGAAGTGACTCAATCCGAAGCGTATTTTATACAAACGAAGTACGGCGCCAAGTTCTGGCAACAGACCGCGCAGTATCGGACCGCGTTTTATGTTGGGCCGCCTTCTTGTGGTCCGAACGGCCCTGGCTTTCCGTGGCAAGATAGTTTCCTGGAGGAGTGAAAGTGGCTGACAAATTTGTAAAAGTCTACTGCTCCCTTCCTCACGGACCCGTATTGGAATTGAACTCTCCTGTTCCGGGAAAACCTGCCTCCGACAATTATCAGAGTGTTGAGCTGGTAGGGGTGTTGAAAGCTGGCCCTTCAGCGAAAACTCTTCCCTCTCGTAAAGGGGAGAAGTTTGGGCTCACTCTTGTGCCCGCTGAGTTTTGGGAAAAGTGGCTCGCGAAAAACAAGACCCTTCGGCTCGTCATTGACAAGTCGATAGTTGTAGCCTAGAGATATGGCAACGACATCGTTCAGCCGAAGCGAAGTTAAGGGCGGAGCCAAGTTACAGAAGTATCTGTTTAACGTAGCCCAAAAGCTTGGCACTGGCGGCACAGTCCGCGTGGGGTTTCTCGAAGGTGCGACATACCCAGCACAAGATAGAACAGCGAGATTACGCGCGGGCGTGGCGCGTCTTAATGCTGTTGGACCTGTTAAGCCTGGAACTCGTGCTTTCGTCGGGCCACCTAAGCCGTCTACTAAGGCGCCGCTACCGGTAGCGACCGTAGCGTTTTGGAATAACTTCGGAACGAAAACTGCTCCCGCTCGTCCGTTTTTCTCGAACATGATTGCGGAGGATTCGCCCACGTGGGGGAGGCGGCTCGCGTCAGTGGCTAAAGCGACAAACTACGATACGAAATTGACTCTTGCTCGTATGGGTGAGGGTATCCAGGGGCAGCTTGTACGCCGCATTGTAGAGTGGCCGGCGGATAATGCTCCGTTGACTATTGCTATCAAGGGGTTTAACAAGGGGTTGATTGATCAAGGTATCATGCAACATTCGGTAGGTTATCAGGTGGTAGGTAAATGACCATCGGTAACTTACATGGTCTCGTGCGTGGTGCGATAAATTCGGTAAACCCCGATGTTGCCGGGCAATGGCTTGTTTCAACAGGCAACACGGTTGACGACGCAGGTAAGCAAACGCCGAGTTATGCGACTGCGGTTCCGGTGAAATTACAGATTCAGGCTATTCGCGGTTCGGATCTGAAGAAATACGCGTTTCTCCAAGCGCAGGGAGTATTTCGCGCGGTCTATATGTTTGGGGCTCCGGATGCCATCAATAGGTTAGTGCAGAAAGGTGCGGACCTTCTGACTTTTCCACAGTACCCTACTGGTCCGGTTTGTACATGGTTGGTATCGGCTGTTGATGAGCCCTGGACTTCGGCTAACGGTAACTTGTCATGGACGCGTTTGGTTGTAACCTTACAGCTTGACCCCAATAATCCGGTAGCGCAACAGTGAGTTACGTTCCTAGTATTGTTGAGCGGCAGATTTACGTTGTGGTCAAAGCGTTTCTTGTGACTTTGACGGGGCTCGACCCTGCGCTAATTCTGCAAGGTTTGCCAAATCGTGCCGCTATGCCTGCGGCTTCTCCTGGCTTTGTGACAATGCAGCTCACATCAGGTAGCCGGCTGAACTACAATATTGATACTTGGGACCAGACTAATCCCGCCCCCACGGGAATCCAATCCGAGACTCATTGGAAAGAAAAAATTCAGATTGACTTTTACGGTTCCGAATCTGGCGATTGGTCTCGGGTCTTCGCGGGTCTGTGGAAAGATGAGACCGCTTGTCTCGCGCTTAAGCCCGTCTGTGATCCGTTGTACGCCCATGACCCCATGCTTGCGCCGCTGGACGACAGCGAGCAACAGTATGAGGCTAGATGGACAGTCGAGGCATTTTTACAATACAATCCGGTTACGACCGTTCCCATGCAATTTGCGGATACGCTGTCTGTGACTCTCACAAACGTTGACGAGGCTTTTCCCCCATGACCTCCATCCCCATGAGTCAGCTTATCGGATCAGACCCCAGCGTATTAGGCGCAGGGGGCAATCCGCTGTCACCCAACGGCGTTTTCCTGACCAACGATCCGTCCATCCCAATTGGCTCGGCTCAGGGGTATACGAGTCTTTTGGCCGTCCAGAACTGGTTTGGGGTGAGTTCGCCCGAAGCTATTCTTGCGGGGGTGTATTTCAGCGGGTTCATTGGATCAGACGCGCTACCCGGTACCGTCTATTTTTACCAGTACAACGCCAATGCCGTCTCGGCGTATCTGCGCAGTGGCTCTCTGGCGGCCCTGACCCTTACCGCCCTTCAGGCACTCACCGGCACAGTCATTGTCTCGATTGACGGGCGACAGGTCACTTCGGCGGCCATCAATCTCTCAAGCGCAACGAGCTTCAGCAACGCGGCGACATTGATCCAGACCGGTTTGCAAACCACCGGCAACGTCTGGTCCGGCACTCTGACCGTCACGAATACGTCGACAACGGTTACGATCGATACCACGACTGCAGGACAGCTTCACATCGGGGATGTCCTGGTAGGTACGGATATCCCCGTGGGTGCGACGATCGTGTCGTTCGGGACGTACACGGCGGGCACCGGTACCGGCACAGTTGTCATCAGCGCAGCGGCGACGGGCGCGGCGGGTCCTGAAGCGGGCACGGTCACCTTACTGCCAACGGTGACGTACGATACCCTTCGTGCGGCGTTTGTGGTCGAGTCCCCCACGACAGGCGCTACGAGTTCTGTAGGCTTTGCCTCGGGCACGCTGTCCCCCGATATCTTCCTTACCCAGGCGACGGGGGCGGTGCAGTCCATCGGCGCCGCTGCGGCGACGCCAGCCGGCGCCATGAACGGGGTCGTAGCCTCGACCCAAAACTGGGTTTCGTTCACCCATGTGTTCAGTGTGTCTACGGCTACTGCACTGGCGTTCGCTCTTTGGACTTCGCAAACTTCGCCGGCTGGTCAGGAGCGGTTCTTGTACGTCCAGTGGGACGCGGATACCGCCGACGACACCTCGAATCCGTCGAATGGTCTCTCATTCGGGGCGATGCTCAACGCGGCCGGGTATAGCGGCACCATGCCGAACTATGACCTGACGAGTGGCCAAAAAGCCGCTTTCGTTATGGGCGCTATCGCATCTCTCGATACGAACGCGATTGGGGGCCGTATTACGCTGGCGTATAAAGGCCAAGCGGGGCTTAAGCCTGATGTGACCGACGCACAGACTGCGGCGAATCTTGCGGGCACTCCGTACGGTTCGGGCGGTAACTTCTACAACTTCTATGGCTCTTTTGCTACGGCAAATCAGGCTTTTCAGTTCCTACAGCCGGGTAGCATGCCGGGGCCGTGGAAGTGGGTTGACGCGTACGTCAATCAGATCCTCATGAACCAGGATTTCCAGCTCGCATTGGCGATATTGGAAACTCAGGTTAAAAGCATACCGTACAACACGGCGGGTCTTACGCTGTTGCGCTCGACGCTACTCACGCCCATTACGAAGTATCTCAACTTCGGGGCAATTCAACCGAATGTGCCTTTGTCAGCTTCGCAGGCTGCACAGGTCAACGCAGCGGCCGGCGTAAAGATTGACGGTATTCTGTCCACCGTGGGCTGGTATCTGCAGATTCTACAGGCGTCGGCCCAGGTACGCGGTTTGCGCGGATCTCCCCCGATGAAATTTTGGTACACCGACGGCGGCTCGATACAGTCGCTGTTGCTTGCGACTATCGACGTACAGTAAAGGCACAAACATCATGGGAACAATTACCTCCGCCAACGCAAGCATCGTATTGTCTATCCCGTCAGTGTTTGCGGTAGACCAGATCCTCTCGGGCTTTGCGGCAGACGATGCATTTTCGCAGCAAGCGTTCAAGATGACTGAGCAACGCATGGGGGTTGACGGCAAGTTGTCTGCGGGCTATACGCCGAGTCCGAAGCCCTTCGGCATCACCTTTCAACCCGACAGCCCTTCAATTCTTGTATTCGACGCGTGGGGCCTCGCCCACATCGCAGCCCGAGAGGCGCTTGAAGCGTCAATGATCATTACCTTGCCCAGTGTCGGGAAGGCGTTCAATTTCAGCGTCGGTTGGTTGGATGATTTCAAGGCGTTGCCCGATGGAAAGAAGGTGTTGGAACCGCAGTCCTATACTATCATTTGGCAAGACATAACTCCGATTCCCCTCTAGTTCCTACGGGAACTAACGCACTGACACAATGAAAAATCATGGCACGAAAAACAGAACGATTGACTATTACGACCGAGGGACGGGATAAGGGAAAGACCTTTATTCTAACGGAGATGCCTTGCGACCAAGGTGAGCGGTGGGCGCTTCGAGCGCTATTGGCGCTTACCAACACGGGCGCGGCAATCCCCGAGGAAGCTCTTGGTGCCGGTATGGCGGGTCTCGCCGCCGTGGGGATTCAAGCCCTTGGCATGCTTGATGCCGTACAGGTGCAGCCGTTGCTCGATGAGCTTTGGCCGGCATGCGTACGCATTGTGCCACCAAATGTGAAGCTTATGCCCCAGGAGATTTTACCCGGCGTAAACTCTCAGATTGAAGAGGTTAAAACCCGACTGGAGATTTACCGGGCGCTGTTCATACTTCACACGGGTTTTTCGATGCCCGCCGAACTCCAGACTTCGGATATAACGGAATCGGCGGGCAAAATCGAGGAAGGCTGGATTTCATCAATGTCCCGCGCATTGTTGGGGCTCTTGTCGCGAATCGGCTTGCAACGCTAGTAGAGCTACAAACGGTTTTGGGTGTCGAGGATGCTTATAACCTGTTAGAAGTTTTGTCTGTCGAGAATTACAACAGAGCCAAAGTCAAATGCCCTCTACCATAATTGACGCCCTTGTAGTAACGCTCGGCCTCGATGCTCGCGGCTTCAAGAATGGGGTTCGTAAAACTCAAACTGACTTAAGCGAAAGCACCAAGAAGTGGACGGATGAGTCCAAGAAAAACGTTAGTGGCCTGACTGACGCCTTGGGTGAAGTAGCGCGTAGCGCTGCGTTGATGGTTTTAGGATTCGAAGGTGTCAAAGGGGCTATCGGTTATTTTGCGGGCCTCAATGCCAGCACTGCCAATTTAGGCCGATTTTCAGTAAATTTAGGTGAGTCGGCCCATGAGGTCGGAACCTGGAGTTCCGCGGTTGAGTTAGCCGGCGGGTCGGCTCAAGATGCGGAGAAAGACCTTCAGGCGCTATCGGGTTCCCTTACCGCGTTGAAGTCTACAGGAGAGGTTTCATCCCTCCTGATGCTGTTTCAGCGGATGGGGGTTGCGATTTACGATGCTCAGGGCCACACCCGTAAGCTTACGGATCTGTACAAGGACCTCGGGGATAAATTACGTCAGTACAACCGTGCCGACGCTTTTAACCTAGCGCAACAAGCGGGTTTGAGCGCGTCAACATTCAATCTCATACGTTCGGAAGCTAACGAGCGGGATCGTATATTACGCACCGCGGAGGCCAACAACTCCGTTACTGATGAGGCCGTAAAGAAAGCCGAAGATTTGCAGGAGCAATGGCGCACTATCGGGCAAACGATTAAGGGTGTAGCGCTAGGGCTGCTAGGCGATATAACCCCCGCAATCAAACTTGTATTTGATTGGGTACAGAAGATCTTTACGGGTGTGAAGAATACCGGATTTTTGCAAGGGGTATTCACCGCGTTAGGGGGCGCCATTCGGGTTGTAGTGGACCTTGTGCGTTTGGCGTGGTCGGGACTATCCCAGCTTTTCAACTTGTTGGCGGATACTAAGCTCGGCAAACTCCTTACCCGCCTTTGGGGTTTTGCGAAAGGATACGGTAAAGAATTTGTTGAGCAAGCTGACCGTATGGCGGATGAGTACGCACCGGAGAAAAAGGCAGCAGCACAGCCTACGGTGGCGGTAAAGCCTAAAACGACTGCCGACTATAGAGCGAAAATCGCCGAAACCGAAAAGGCGTTGGGCATCCCCACGGGGGTGTTGGATAAGCTCGCGCGTACGGAATCTAACTACGACCCCAACGCGCGTAACAAACGTACGGGGGCCGCGGGTATCGTACAGTTGCTTCCGAAATATTTCCCGAACGCAGGAAAAGACGCGTTCGCGGATATTGATACCGGCGGCAAGTATCTCTTGCAACTTTACAAACAATTCGGATCGTGGGAACTCGCTGCTGCGGCTTACAACACCGGGCCGGGTAGCTTAAAAAAGGTCCTGGCGGGAGCAAAAGCATTACCGCGGGAAACCAAAAATTACGTGGGCTCTATTTTTGGCCCGAATAATAACGCTCTTGCGGCGGCTCAATTTGCTACAGCTAACGCGGGAGCGGTAGGGGCTTCCGGAGCGGGAAATACTTCCACAACTACAATTGATATTGACACGATCAATGTCAATGCTCCGAATGCACGTAATGCGGCGGATATCGCGGCGGAATTTCCTGGTGCCTTGAAGCGCAAGGGTATTGTAGCGCAAGCTGACTCGGGGATGAGCTGACATGCCTTCTGCTTTTATTCCGCTGCCTCCGTTTCCGAATGTGCCTTTTTTACCGGGGGTTCCGCAACTTGTACGGTCAGCGCTGTTTCAGCCGGCTAATACCATTACCTTGGGGTCACAAGCTCAGCGAGGATTATGGGCGTCGTCTCAGATAGTCTCCGTATGGGGGATCTTCGACAGCAACGGAAATGAAGTTGTTGTACCGGATAATATCTACGCTTTCAATGACCGACAGGAATGGCGGGTATCGGACTATCCGGTAGAAGATGGGGGATTTGGCAGTTACAACAAAGTGATTGTCCCTTTCGAGAACATGGTACGCCTGACTAAAGGCGGTTCGCTATCTGAACGCACCGCGTTTCTGAAGTCTATCGATACGATCGCTCCATTGACTACTTTGTATCAGCTTCGTACACCGGAGAAAACGTATCTGAATGTCAACGTCCTACGCGTGGACCTAACACGTCGGAGTTCCGAGGGGGCGTACTTTCTCGAAGTAGATATAACCTTTCGTAATGTCAGGCAGCAGAACCCTCAGTATTCTTCAACGGCGGCTAACACTGTAAAGGCCCAAAATCCCGCTGCGCTGCCTGCGATAAACCGGGGCACGGTACAACCGTCTTCGATCCTATCTGCTCAGACTGCAGCGCAGGCTACAACGGCTTTGTTAAAGGCGCCTTTCTAATGCAGGTTATACCCCTCAGCGCCGTAGCCTCTCAGACCTTGCAATTTGTTGCGGGTGGTCAGAATTGTCAAATGTCGGTGTATACCAACGACGGATTTGACTACAACGACCCGTCATTGAGCACGGAACAGAAATATATAGCTATAGATTTTGCGTATAACGGCATACCGGTGACCAACACGCAGAATTGTCTGATTCTAACACGACTGCTAAAAAACCGTCAGTACTTGGGGTTTGTCGGCGATTTTATGTTCGTAGATACCCAAGGATCGGACGAGCCTCAATACGCCGGTCTTGGGACTCGATGGCTTCTATTGTATTTAGAAGCTTCGGATTTAACATGACTACGTTTACCGTCAAGGACCTCCGTTTCACATTCACGTTATCCAACAACGCGGTGTTTCGGTACCCTGATAACTCAAACGTATTACAGGTCCACGGTTTGCGTGATTCAGCGATACTCAAGGGCGGCGGCCTACCCGCATTCCCCGAAGCTGAGCTGACTGTATATGGGTTAAGTCAGTCGGATATGAACGCTCTGACCTCTTTGGCGTTTCAGCCTTTAGCTATGCAACGTAACTCGGTGCTCGTTGAGGCCGATAATGGGGATGGTCAAGGGTTCTCCGCCGTTTTTGCGGGGCAGATTATTACCAGCGGGCCAGACTATAGCCATCTTCCGAATGTGCCGCTGAAGGTTCACGCCCGCATTCTGGGCTTTGAATCTTTAAACCCTGCCACGCCCACGAGTTACACGGGACCTACAAGTGTTGTAAACCTCGTCAGGGCCATTGCAGCAAAAGCCGGCTACGTAGTAGAAGACAATGGGGTAACCGCAATCCTCAACAACCCCTATTTCCCTGGTACTCTTGTAGATCAGTTACGCGCGGTGAAACAGGCATCCGGCATACAGATGTTTGTTGAAAACAATGTCATTGCCATATGCCCACCGGGAGTGCCCCGTAATCAGCAGCCATTTACGCTAAGCCCTGCATCGGGCCTCGTGGGATATCCTAGACTCGACTTTCAGCGGGGTTTTGTATGGGCTAAAGCTATTTATAACCCGGCGTTCCGTTTCGGGGGTCCGATTAAAATAGAAAACAGTACTGTACCGCTGGCTAATGGGTCTTGGGTTATAGGGACGGTTACTCACTCGTTGGAGGCCCAGACCTACAATGGTCAATGGTTCTCCGATATGCTGCTGTATCCGCCTTCACTTGGGGTTCCCCCGCTATCATGACTAGTCAAGTTTACGGTCAGCAAGGCGTAGCAACAACTGACGATGATTTCAATACATTGTCGTTTGTTTTTTGGCTGCTCATGCAGAAAGTGCAGACCGCAACTCTGGTGCGAGTAGTCTCCTGTACCAATAACGGGGGCTTAAGCCCCGTGGGAAGAGTTACAGTTCAGCCTTGTGTCAATCAGATAACAGGAAACCGTGTTGGGGTTCCTCACGATCAAATTTTTAATTGCCTGTATTCGAGATTGTCGGGCGGTTCCAACGCAATCATCATGGACCCCAAAGCTGGCGACTTAGGTCTTATGGTGTTTTGCTCGCGTGATATTTCTAACGTAGTAGCTAACGAAGGTCCGGCAAACCCAGGTTCTTTCCGCATGTTTGATTGGGCGGACGGCGTGTTTACGATGAATGTCCCTCTAGGGGTTACGCCCACTCAAAGCATACGGTTTTCGGATACCGACGGTATTGTCATCACCTCTCCAACCAAGATCACTTTAACGGCCCCCGAAATAGACATTGGTCTGACAGGTACGGTTAACATCGGAGACGGTCACACAACCGTAGACAGTCGAGTATTTCTGCAGCATACGCATAGCCCCGGCACCTATAATGTCAGTGGTTCCCCCGTCGTGGACGACTCAGGGCAAGTTATATGAAGACCATCTTACTGGACGTTTCAACGTGGGACTACACCGTAGATGCGTCAGGCAATTGGGCTGTCGCGGATGAGCCCTACGCGCTTGCCCAGGATGTCTCAAGCGCATGCCGCCTTATCAAAGGGGAGCTTTGGTACGACACATCTCAGGGGATTCCGTATCTCAATTTGAACGGCAATACGGGTCAGATTTTGGGGAAAACGCCTCCGTTATCGGTGGTGCAGGAGTATCTGGTACAATCGGCGTTAACCGTGCCGGGTGTAGTCTCGGCCGTAGCCGTGATAGAGTCTTTTGACCCGGCTACTCGCCACGTCGCCGGACAGGTCCAGTTCGTTGATTCAGACGGCAATACGGGCGCGGTTTCGTTATGAGTGACACTTCAGTACCCCCGCTTCAATTCACGCCCACGGGCCTTGTAAAGCCGCCACAGTCTGCCGTGCTCGCGGGGGTACAGACTGATATCAATGCCGCTTTTGGCAACCGTCTTAATTTCGGCACGCAGGCACAGCCGGGCGGGGCTCCCCCGCAGATACAGCAAGCGGCCTCCTATGCCGCGATAATCTCGAATAATTATGACGTGTTCGCCGAGTTCGTGGACCAAGTAGACCCCGATAACTCGACGGGGTTCATGCAGGATGCTATTGGCCGAATCTATTTCTTAGACCGCGAACCCGGTACGCCCACGGCGGTGCAACTTGTTTGCGGAGGCGATCTGGGGACGCCCATCCCCGCGGGTGCCCAAGCTCGGGACACGAGTGGCAACATTTATGTTTGCACGCAATCGGGCACCATACCGGTAGGGGGCTCGATAACCCTATCGTTTGCCAATATCGTTGTTGGTCCTATTGCGTGTCCGGCCAACACCGTAACCGCGATTTATCAGTCTATTCCGGGTTGGGAGACGGTAAACAATCCTCTTGACGGAGTACCCGGATCGAATGTTGAAACTCCCGCTGCTTTCGAGTTCCGTAGGCAAAATACTGTTGCAGCCAACGGTAACGGTTCCTTGCCCGCTATTTATGGCGCGGTGTTCAAAGTGCCGGGGGTCATTGATCTGTACGCTACGCAAAACGTTACAGACAACCCTATTACAGTAGGGTCAACTAACTACACGTTAGTCGGGCACTCCCTTTATGTAGCCGTCGTGGGCGGTGCTGCGGCAGACATTGCTCAGGCTATCTGGACGAAAAAGAACGAAGGCTCCAACATGAACGGCAACACAACTGTTGTCGTCACCGATACGAGCGGATACAGTTTTCCGTTTCCCACCTATCCGATTACGTTCAATGTACCTACGGCTACGGCGTACAACTTTATTGTCAACATCGTAAATAGTTCGGCTCTCCCTAGTACGATTGTCAGTGATGTGCAGGCAGCTATCACCCAACAATTCAATGGTGTTACAAATACACCCATTGGGAACGGCATCATTCCCGTTACCAGCGGTCAACGGGTTCGCATAGGGTCTCTGCTACTTGCCGCGGCGTTCTACGGCGCAGTTGCAACATGCGAAGGTCCAAGTGTGCCGGTACAGGTTCTATCGATTTTTCTGGGCTCCGCATTCACCGGCCAAGGCACACTCGTGGGCGGAACGGAAACTCTGACGGTTACAACTGTAACAACCGGTTCCTTAAGCCCTGGCACGGTAATTACCGGAACGGACATACCGGCGGGCACCACCATTGTGAGGCAGCTCACAGGTACGCCGGGGGGCGTAGGAACGTATCAGATGAGTGAAAATGCTACGGCCACCGTGGGCGCACCCGAGGCCATCGTAGGGGCCGGCGGCACAGCTCAGCAAATTGGCATTGACCAAGCTCCTGTGATAGGCAATATCGTGGTGAATCTGGTCTAAGCCTATGTTGGATACCAGTAAAACCCTTTGCAGTCAGTACGCCAACAGTCCGACACTGCTGCAGCTTATCGAAAACATGAACCAATACATGGACCCTCGGGTTAACATGATTGCGTTCTACAATTACGTATGGAATGTCAACACCGCTGTAGGATTTGGGCTGGATATCTGGGGCCGCATTGTAGGGGTGTCTCGGACTGTCCCCATTCCCGGCTCAACGGGACGATTTGGTTTCGACAATTCAGATACGCCTCCTGATTGGCAAAACTTCGGTAGCATAGATGCTCCGGGAGTAGGAGGGCCATTCTTTGCCGGGGAATCCACTACGGGGGGATATACGCTAAACGATGATTCCTACCGTACGCTCATCCTGACCAAGGCTTTGGCCAATATTTCCGCTACGACAGCCCCGGCGCTGAATCAGCTAATACGGAATCTTTTCCCCGGTAGAGGTCGTGCGTTTACCCAGGACGGCGGGAAATCCAATTCGTCGGCCGGCGGCATGCGCATGTCCTACGTTTTTGAGTTTGCGTTGTCAAGCATCGAGTATGCTATTCTTGCATTCAGTGGAGTGATTCCCCACCCCGCCGGGGTCCTCGTGGGCATATCGGTTGTTCCGCAAGGGATATATTTCGGATTCGAGGAACAAGGTTCCGCAGTCAAGCCGTTCAATGGCGGCGTGTTCTATTTACCCCCCGCGAGTTGATACATGGGCGCACCTATCCCGCAAGTATTGTTAGAAGCTATCGCAAACTCTGCCCCCGCGGGTACGAGTCCGGGCGATAAGACGGAGCCTATGCCGGATGCTCCGCCGGGGGCTAATTTTGCCTCGATTCAAGCGGGTTTTCCGGCCAACACGATGCAAAGTGAAGTGGCAGGAGGTCTGCCGCCATTCGGTCAGGACATGAACGGGTTTCTGTTCCTGATTTCGTCCCATACGCTATATGTGGAGTGCGGACAGCTTTACCAGTTTGATTCGGCGTTGGCCTCAGCTATTGGCGGGTATCTTGCGGGGTCCATTCTTGGAATGGCCGATGGTACTGGCATTTGGATGTGTACGACCAATGGCAACACGAATAATCCGGATACCGGAGGTGCGGGTTGGATACCTTTGGCCGCATACGGCAAAACTACAAAGGCGGTAACGGGTGGCGTAGTAGCTCTGACAGCGAATGAGTCCAAATACAACGTTATCATCTTAACCGGGGTCTTGGTTTCTAACCTGTCTGTACAATTACCTCAGAATACCCAGGAATGGCTGATAGTAAACGCTACTACCGGAGCCTTTACTACCACCGTCTTGACCGCCGCTAGCGGCTCCGTGGGGGTACAGGTCCCTCAAGGTGGACTTGGGGCACCCACGGGGGTCTACAGTATCGGGGATGGGAATATCTATCCTACAGCTTCGCCTCTTGGATTTACCATCAGTGTGGCCCCCACCCCCAGCACGGTAGTACAGAGGTCAAACCTGGGTTTTGTGCTGGCGACATTCTTTAACATGTCCGGCGGCGTGGATAACTCTCCGCCAGCTACAGTTATAACTAACAACGGGGATGGCACATTACGTCAGAATACCCTGACCAATTTTGAAAGCTTTCTGTTACTTCAGGCCATGGGGGGCCAAGTAACTAACGGTCAAGTGCCTTATAGTGTTGTCCAACAGTGGGTCGCTACGTTCCTGAACAATGCGGCTTTGACGGGTACTCCTACGGCCCCTACAGCAGCATCGGGCGCCAGTAACACACAGATAGCCAATACACAGTTTGTCAATCCAAGTTCTAACCTGACCGGAGCCGGCCCGTGGTGGCGTCAGAATCCTGATGGGTCAATCGTACAATGGGGTACGTTCAGCTATACCACACATACGGGTGCTCACCTTATCTCTTATGGTAGGTCATTTCCTGCCGCAATTCAGACTGTGGAATTTTCTGAAGAGGCGGCAACTATCGGTTGGGATACCTGGATTGTGGCGGGGTCCAAAGGGTTGAACAGTTTTCAGATTAATGACGACGCTCCCGGTGCGAATGCAGTGACAATCAACTGGCGAGCTACAGGACGATAAAGACATGTCAGGTCAACTCTTACCCCCGCGTCTTGTTGAGCCCTTCGCAAATTCGGCCCCTTCGTGCACGCAAGCTGCCCCGGTACCGGGCGGTAAAACTGCACCGTTTCCTGTGGCCTCTCAGATTCCGACGATAAATGGTGCGGCATCTTTGACGGATGGGTTTGTGCCGCTCAACATGCAACCCTCGGGTGGCGTGCCCCCGTTCGGCATTGACATGAACGGTATACTATTCGTCATCAGTTCATGGGCTGCTTATTTTGCCGCGGGCCAGTATCCGGTCTACGACGCCACGCTACAGACTGCAATGGGCGGCTATGCGAAAGGCGCCCGGATTCAACAGGCTGCGAATCCGCTAGCGTTTTGGACCTCCGCCGTAGATGCCAACATGACCGACCCCGACACCGGAGGTGCGGGTTGGATAAGCTCTACGCCGCTATATTCGTCCGCGGCTTTAACGGGGGTCAACAACGTTGTTCTACCCGGACCAAGCGACTATGTCATTGATGTAGACGCTACAGGTGGATCGATTACTTATACGGGATTCGTTGCGCAACGTGATGGGCAGAAAATCACTTTCCGTAAGTCGGACAACTCGGCCAACGCTGTAGATTTTACGGGGTCCTCGGGGTCAAGTACTGCGGCAAATCGGATGCAAACGGTTTCCATAGGTCTACCAATTCAATACTCGACCTTCACTATTCAATACAACTCGACTCTTGCTCGTTGGGTGCAGATATGAAAAAACTACTTGCCCTTGTTTTATCGCTGTTTGCCACTGCTACTTCAGCTCAGGTATTTCAGTACTACGGACCCGCCAACGGCATTCAGAAAAACACGGGCTCTACCTATCAGGATACGGCCGCAGTCTCGGCGGACATAGCGGCCCTGTGGGTGGGCACAAACTGCGGTACATCTACCAACGTGCCATTGTTGAATGGCAACTGCGCCGTACCTTCAACGGGTAGTGTTAGCAGTGTTGGTTTCAGTGATACGTCTACTACCCCGATATACACCATCGGAAGTACACCGGTGACTACTTCGGGGACCATCACTCAGACGTTGAATACTCAGTCGGCTAACACCGGATTCATGGGACCCACTACGGGTGCTGCAGCCCAGCCGACCTTTCGAGCTTTAGTTTCTGCTGACATACCTCCGATTAACTTGGGCTCTACCGCGAATGGTGGCGTTTCCAGTTCCAGCATTTTACTTGGCACCAATGGCGGCACCAGTAATGGCTTTTTCAGTATTACTGGCCCTGCAACGTCGCTGAAGACTTTCACTTTTCCTAATGCGTCAGCAAATGTTCTAACGGACAATGCTCTCGTGACAGTGGCGCAAGGCGGTACGGGGATAGGGTCCCTTACTAACCATGGAGTACTACTGGGGCAGGGGACAAGCGCAGTAACCGCAGTTGCAGCTATGGCCGCGGATACCTTGCTACAAGGGCAAGGAACTACGTCAAATCCTGCTGCAGTCAGTGTCAACAATTGCGGTAGCTCAACTCAAGCGTTGTCATACTCAACGTCTACCCACACTTTCGGATGCCAGACTATCAGCGCCGGTACGGGTACGGTAACGAGTATTACCGCCGGAACTGGCATAACTGCAAGCCCTAACCCGATTGTGTCAACTGGCACAGTGTCCGTTGACCAAGCATTTTCGCCCACGTGGTCGGGTACCCATACATTCAGCAACGCGATTACGGTCAACGGTGCCGGTAGCTCCCTCAAGGGCGCTGTCACTATAGCGACTCCTACGAGTGGAGTGGCGCTTACAGTTGATGGATTTCAGAACTGGATAACGGCCGGGGCCAACTTTTCTATAACTCCTAACACTTCTTCCGGCTCCAACGGGGTGACTCTTGCTACAAGTTTCACTTCAGGCGGAAATGGTCCAATTATTCTTGCGCCGGGCGGCACTATTTCGCTCACAGATTCCGCCAATGGGAATGTGACTATTGCCGCACCTGCATCCGGAGTTGCTTTATCGGTTTCCGGGTTGGCCAATTCCAATGTGGCAACGCTAACTGCGTCCAGCACATCAGGACAGTCTAAGGGTCTCGGAATTGCGGCGGGCACCACTTCCGCCGACTACGCCCTACTGGTTACCAATCAGGCGGCTTCCGCTACCTATGCGGAAATATTCGGGGACGGTCACGGAACATTGGGGCCATCTGCGTCTCTTGGCCTGTCGTGGGCTACTACAGGTGATGTCACAATCGCCGCGCCTAGCAGTGGAACTGCATTTTCTGTTACCGGTGCCGCCAACACCAACACTGTAAATTTCCAAGCTTCATCTACGACCGGCCAGTCGTTGGGTCTGCAGAGTCTTGCGGGTACAAATTCTTCAGACTTTGCCTTTCGATTCTATAACTTCAACGGTACTACGCAGGTACTGTTGGGGTTCGGAGACGGCGGGGTTATAGCGGGCAACCCCACGGGCGGGGACAAGGGCGCGGGCACCATCAACATGCAGGGGTGCTTCGTCAATGGGCTTACCTGTCTTACGACTTCTTCCGGAGCGGCCACGAAGATCGCATCAGGGGTCTTTACCACCAATACCCCCGGTACCATTAACCAGAATGGCGGCGGCATATCCAGCATTACGTTTAACTCTACGGGGAACGTAACAATCAACTTCACCGCAAGTTATTTTTCTACCTTCGCGGTTTGCACTGTGTCTACCGTGAACGGAGCGTCTCCGCCTTTGGTTGCTACAACTCCTGGAACTATCGGCGGTACGGGCAGCGTCAACGTGCTTGTGCGTGCCAGTGGCGGAACTGCCACTGACGGATCATTCTCCCTGATTTGCACGGGTACCTGAGACCTTGACATTCGTTCAGGCATAGTTCAAGTTGAAAGGGCGGTACTATGGAATCGCTAGAATCGAGTTTTAACATGGGTCTTGATGAAACCAGTCGCGCCATTGGACGGTTGGAAGCTTCGCAGGAAGCAACGCAAAGTGATGTTGCTACGCTCAAAGAGCGTACCGAACGAATGGATATAAAGCTGGATAAGCTACTGGCGCGTACCGACCGCATGAGTTTGAAGCTCAAACATTGGTTGATGCTCCTCGTGGGCGGTAGTATCGGTGGTGGCGGGGTTGCTCACGCGCTGAAGAAGTTGCTCGAATGAACCGCGACCAAGCTATTGCGCTGATGATTCAACTCGAAGGGGGTTACGCGGACGTAGCCGGCGATCCGGGTGGCCGTACTAAGTACGGAATCACGCAAACCACTTTGACCGAATTCCGCAGCACAGGGCATCCTGACTTTGCTACGTGGCCAACTGATGTTAAGGGCCTCACGCCCGCGCAAGCTGCGTTGATATATGGGGCCACCGACTGGGAACAGATTCACGGGGACGAACTTCCCAACACTCTTGCTCCGTTAGTGTTGAATTGCGCAGTTAATATGGGGGAACCTGAAGCTGTGCGATTGTTGCAAGAGTGTCTCGGCGTACCGATTGACGGAGTCATGGGGCCGCATACACTCGCCGCTGTTGGTTCATGGCAGTCCCCCTACTTACCGACCCAAAGATTGGCCGAAGAGTTCGCCGCCCATGTGGGGGTGAAGTACGCTTCACTGTATGCTCGGGAAGGGAAATTCGAACTCGGCTGGCTTCGGCGCTTGTTCCGGGTGTACACTCTGGCGGTTTCCTCATAAAACCGCACTGGAGTAACACTATGTTAAAAGCCGTCTTTGGCTCGTACCTTTCGCATCTCGCGGGATACATTGCCGCTGGAGCTACCATCGTTTCGACGTTATCCCCCGGTACCTTTCCGCCGAAATATGCTTTCGTCACCGCTGTCGCCACAGCCATTGCAACCGCATTTTCCCACGGGCAGGCTGTGCAGGTAAACGCCGGCAAGATCGTCGCTGCTGTTGCGGATGCCGTCACCGAATCGATTTCCCAGCTTCCGACTCCGACGACCTCGGTGCCGATGTCTTCCGTAGTACCGCCTGCTGTTAAAGCGCTTTTGCTGATGCTCGCGATGCCGTTGTTGTTTGCGCTTCACGGATGCGCGTCCGTACAGTCTTGGCTCAGTTCCCCCACGGGGGCGGTCGTGGTTTCGGCCGGCGTGGAAGTTGCGGTAACAACCGCCGAATCGAAAGGGGTGAGTGCGGCTCAAATCAACAACGTAGCCAAAGCTGTGCTTCAGGCGGATTCGGGGGCCAATGCTACGGTTGCCGCCCTTACCGCGGCGGTGAATGGTGCCGCAGTCAAAGCGGGGGTTCCACCTGGAGATATGGCCGCGTTTCAGATCCTCGAAACCGCGTTCGACGCGTGGCTAGCGACCAAGTATGGGGACAATGCCACCGTGCAAAACATTCAGGCTGATGTAGCGGCGTTCTGCGCCGCAGTGATTGCGGATACCGGAGGTTAAGTCATGCGCATTCTGTTGGGCTTACTGGCGGCCCTGATTGCCAGTGTTTCGACTGCTCAGGCTGCGGCCCCTTCGGTTTCGGCCTCGCTCAACGTTGCTTGGACGGCCTCTACGACGGGCTCAAATGGCACGATTCCCTTGACGGGGGCCAATGCCGTCACGAGCTACGAGGTATTCGCTAGCTCGACGCCCTTGACCGCAGTGCCAACCGGAACTCCACTGGCGACAGTGGCAGCGGGGGCGACTACCGCGACGGGCACCTTGACCGTAGCGTCGGGGTCTACGCTGTATGTTTACGTGGTGGCCTGTGATACCACTGGGTGTTCGGGACTTTCCGCCGCAGCCACAAAAACGGTACCTTACCCCAATACCGTTCCCGACATTCCAACCAACGTTACGGTGGTCCTTACCATCACCACGGGATAGGTTCATGTCGTATCAGCCACGCCGGGTTCATGTCGTCCATGGAATTTTAGATCCGGTAGGCAAAGCCGGCTTGCTGAAACTGGTTCCGTACCTGCAGCAAGCCGGCTTCGACGTGCGTGTGCCCGATTACGGGCTCATTACCGCCGTCGAAACCCGTATAGCCAACCCTATCATCGTCCGCACCCTATGCCCCTATATCGAGCCGGGAGACCTCTATATCGGGCACAGCAACGGCTGCGCGATTGGGTACGACCTCATTCACGGGGAGGGGGTTCGGCTGGCCGGCGCGGTCTTCATCAATGGGGCACTGAGACGCGATATAGCGTTGCCTGAGCCCACGTGGGCAGACGTGTACTTTAACGCCGGGGATGAGGCAACCGTTGCCGCAGTGACGACTGCAATGCTTGGGTTGAGCGATCCGGTATGGGGCGAGATGGGGCACGCCGGTTACTCGGGTTCTAATCCGCACATTACGAATATCGATTGCGGACAACCGGCGGTTATCTCACTCCCGCGGGTGTCCGGTCATTCAGATATCTTTACGGCGGGTAAAGTTGAACGATGGGCCCCCTACATCGTTCAACGGATTTTGGACCGGATCAAGACTTCGTAATTTGGCGAGGCGGTATCGGTTCCAACGGTAAGCTTTGTGAGAAAGTTTTCAATTTCAGCGCCGCATCGGCCTGGGCAGCGTTGAGAGTGTTCCAAATCTCTGTGTGCGTTGCGTTGGTAGTCGGTGACGATTCCTGAAACCCGATGCGAGCGCAGTCCTTTACTGCAACGTGTAGCCGATCCAGCGACCGCCAGAGAGCAACCGCCATGCGCCGGTCAGTGGAACCGGACGTCTCGACAGCGTTTAACCGCTCAATCGTGTCAGCAGCTCGCTCGATCTGCGCAACGTCCTGCAAGTGCTCCGCGTGGAGCTTTGAGAGTTCAGCACATATCGCTGCAGCCTCGGCTTCTCGCAGCGTCACCCACGACTCGCCTTGGGGATTACCCAGCTTGCTAAGGCCACTCACAAGATTTGAGTCGGTCGGTTGCGTCTCGTCGGCAGTTAATTTGGATGGTGGATACTTGTCCAGCCACGCATCGCATTCCGCCATCCACTTCGGCTCGTCATCCACCAGTTCGCTGTCGGGCGCAGCGTACGCCAGTAGTGCGTAGGCCTCGCCCAATGCTGCGATTAACTGTTGTTTTGAAGTCGTTTGAGTTTCGGCAGTTGTCGAAAGAGTCTCATCAATCCAACCCGCGACGAGATTGCGTGTGACCGGCCCCGCGTACTGCAACGCATTGCTGGCAGATTCGAGCAGCTCTCGTATGCTCTTCGGTTTTGAGGTCCGGTCGCTCATCCAAATCTCCTTACCAAACTATCGACGAGCGGGTCAACGTCGCCGTGGTTGGTCCTATAGTGATTGCAATCGCACCCTTCGCCGTCGCACGCTGCGAAATCGCCATTGCCGTCGTCATAGTGATCGTTCGCTGGATGGCCGCACTTACACGGCGGGAAGCAGCTCTGATCCTTGGTCATGACGCTATCCTGCGTTCGTAAGCGTTCAGCCACTTTACCGCGGACACGATGTCCGCCTTCGACCAAGCTGGACGGGGATGGTCCACGCCAGTTTGGGTGTCAAGAATCCCCCAATGCTCAGCGTCTATTCGCGCCCGATAGCGCCGCCCAAGAAACACCAATTGATCTGGGTTGGATGGGTCCATGTCAGGCTCTTTTACGGGGAGATCCCGCTTTGGTGAGGGTTGCTTGGAACTTCAACGCCTTGTCTTGCAGTACTTTCAGCTCTTCATTCGAGGGAAATACGTGCAACATAGTATCGAAGCTAACGTTTAAACCGTAATCCCCGCTTACTAACGTCAACTGGGGTACACCGTTGACTTTATCACCGTACATCAGCTTCGTTATAGTTCGGGGGTTATCGCGCCCGAATTTGTAAGTTTCCCCCACTTTGAACTCTGAGGCGGGTTTGGAAGTCAGCAAGGCGCGCAGGTATTCCAACGCAGCCTTACCCCGTGGGGTGAACTGCACTTTATTACCGCGACATTTGAAGCAGGTAGTCCCGAAGCGTTCGCAGTAGCTGTAGCTACCGGAACCTCCGCAACGTGTGCAAGGCTCAGTTTCGAAGATGCTCATGACTGCACCGTCAGAACGTACCGGCCCTTAGCGTATCCGGCTTGAATGAGCCCGGCTTTAATGGCCCGATGTACAGGGCTATACCCTAGGGCGTTGTTTGTGCCCTTACGTGCCCCAATGTGCAAGTGCTCCGCTACACGGCGCATGCAGCAACCCTGATGCGACAGGACGTAGTTTACTGCAGCTTTCATCTGAGGGCCAATTCGTTTCACGTTCGCAGCTCCGTTAACCGTGAGTCAACTATACTGACCAAGGCGTCAGTTTTCAAGAACTACGTCACAGTTTATGGAATCGACGCCAAAAACAGCCACCGGCCTCGATACAGCCCCACGGGCGCACGCAACGAACTTCAAAGGCTGAGCCGCCACTGAGACCGTCGTCACAGACTAGAGTACAGGGTGGGCCATTCTTGCGTTCCTCTATGAGGCGTTCTCGCTCACTCCCACTTCCCATATCGGTGGGTTTCGTCTGCGCTAGGGGCTCGCACGGGCCAAGGTCTACCCCAATCGTCAATTGCCCAGTCTTTTCGTCTATTGACGATAGACAGATACTCGTCTGTAGAGCCCTTGCCATTTTCGACCTCGGTGACGTTCTCATCGTGGGCATGATGTACGGGTAGGTAGATACCCGTTTTTTCCAACATGACTAGAGTATCGGCTTGAAATTCCCGGTGTACCTTGGCAACGATGTTTTGCGTAGCAACTCCGCCATAGAAATCCATTCGCACCCAGCCGGTTCTTCCTTTTTTGGCTTGTTGGGTGTTCCAACCAACATAGGTCAGAATCTTTTCCCACGGGCGCGCATACTCTCGGGTTGACTGCTCCAGACGGGGTTCATGGTAGATTAGCGGGGCTCCGCCTCCAGGCGGCATACAATACAACACGTCGTTGTGTACCTGATAGCGTATTCCGCGATAGGGATAGCATACCCCCGGATTCATTACGGCTTGCACTGCTGCACCTTCGAGCCCATAGTACTCCTGATACTCATTCGCTCTACGCCCGAATCTATCCCGACCGAATCGGTTGCGGGTCTGCCCGCCCCACAGCTCGCAGATGTTGGGGTTCTTAGCCCAGGTCATGAAAATGAGTTTCTTGACATCCTCGTCGGACCCTAGGATTCCTTCATCGTCAAACCTGCGCCAACCGCCTATGTAGGCTCCGAATCCATTAGCTAGCGTGGGAATCTTGCCATAGAGTTGACGGTCGGGGTGGTGTTTGCCATTGGCCTCCCGATAGTCAATGTAGTATTGAACAGGCTTACCCGTAAGCTGAGAGGCTGTTTCCAGGTAGATTTGACCTCCACTGTGGAATACGTCGAGCTGCCACTTCTCTCCTGCCAGTGCTGCAGTAATCACAGCCTGAATAGCGTTATAGTCCGCAGTGATCAGACGACAGCCTGGACGGGCAATGATCATAGACCGTAGACAGTTGGCTATGACATCCAACGCTTCCATGGGCTTGTTGTCTTTAGAATCCCATGGAGGACCTTGCGCGAATACCTGTTCTACGAATTCCAGATTACGACTGGCTAGGACGCTTAAGGCAAACTCAACTTGTTCCGGCTTGTTGAATTTACCCTTGTACAGGTTCATGACCTGAGGCCCTTGGCCCGCCCAGTGGTGGGTATGGTTTGCCGCAAACGCGAACATGTCCCGCAAACGGCCATCGGGGCAGGTTTGAAGGTACATTCCATTGAGCTTTTTTACACTACCAAAGCTTAATGTGCGGCGTATCTCAAGCACACGCTTGACTGCAGTGGTGTGATTCTTGGTCAGTTCTTCTTCAACGGTATCCTCGTCTAACTCGTCTAGATATACTCCCTGTGTCTTCAACCAATCCAGGGTTTTCTGTACCTTGTTGAAGGTATCAACGTAACCGTTGGTTATCCGGGAAAGCTCAGCATTGTACTTGGTTGTGGCTTGTTCAATGATGGCTAGACAATTCTCCACGGATACGAGGTCGATTTGCATGCCCCTATGGTTAATCCGCTGGTCAACTAACCAACGCTCAATCTCCAGTACTGGCATGTCCGGAATCTTGGAGCTTGCCTCAGATTCCGCCATGATGTCCTGAATATTGTAAGCGTCGAATTTGGCGAAGTCTTCAGGCGCGGTCTCGCGCGTCCAATACCGGCCCGCATCCTTTTTAGTAGGCTCTTTGGGGACGGTCAGTTTGTTGATGAGTCTTTTGCCTTCGGAGTCCTTTTGATTGGATAGCCGTAGAACTTGTCCAGTTTGTTCCAATTTCCGCGGGTAGCCGGCTACGGTAGACTTAGCCATGCAACAACGTTGTTGGTCCAAATATAACGGAGGCCAACCCAGTTTAGGGACGCAATAGAGGTTCCATACACACGATTCAAAGAATACGTTCCACGCTTCGAGAAGACCGTCTATACAATCCAACGGCTGGCCGGGGCGGTAGCATTTAATCCAGTCAAAGAGGTCTACGGGATCGGGGAACCCCGGCCGCCAGATTCGTGCACCTTGACCGTTTTTCAGGTTATAGGCGAGCTGAGAGATACGAAACGTTGGATGCAGAACGTAGTTATACGTACCTACAACGGTAAGCCCATACTTACCTTTGCCTGCGTAGCGGAGCCCTTCGAGCGCTACTGTGGGCTCAACCCAAACCTGTTCGGTAAAAATTACGCCCTTGCGTTTGCGGGTGACTTCTTTCCAGTAACCGGGAACATCAACCCATTGGTAGCCAGCTTCACTGTAGGTCTCAAAATCCCCTTCGGGCAGTATTGTTGTAACTCCGTGCATGACGGAGAATTGCTGACCGACCGTAGCTAACATCTAACCCCCAAAGCTCTAACCCGCGCGCCAGCCCCCTAGCTCATCCTGCCTTGACTCCGTTCATGGGGTCGAGGCGCGCGGGCTCGAACTTGTCAGACGTTCAGATGATATACCCGTTGGCGCGCAAGGTCGCATCCGTCCATCCGGCCGCGATGAAAGCCGCGTACGACTGCCCGGCCGCCTTGGGGGTCATTACAGGACCAATCGGAGCGGCCGGAAGCGGAGGAGGCGGGGCAACCCCTGGAGCCGGCGGTGCGCCCACGAAGGCGGCGGCGGGCGTAACGGGCACTTGCGGTACTTGCTGAGGGACCGGTGCGCTTGGCGGCGGAGGCGGCGCAGAGCCTGAAACAGGAGCATTCGGAGGGGGCGGTGCCGCTCCAGGCGCAGCGGGGGGCAACCCTGGAACCGGCGGAGGAGTACCGGCCGGTCGATTTCCTACGGGCGTCATACCCGCGGGCTGAGGGCCTTGGCCGAATCCGGCGGACTTGATGTCCGGACCACCGGTAATGGGGTCCCCGAGACCTTGCAGCGAAATGGCCATGTGGTTCAGGTAGATGCCAGGGGACTTGCCCGTATTGCCGACGACACTGATGAGTGCCTGTACGTAGTCTCCGCACTTCACGGCGCCTTTGTCGAGTAGATACGCAGATCCGTCAGCGTTGCAGAACTTGAAAGGAAAACCACTGTTGAGTGTGAACACCCAATGGCCAGGGTACCCTTCCTTGTCACACGGACGAACTTTGGCTTTGGCCGTCTTGACTGTGGAGTCTCCGTCCTGGACCTTCCAAGAGAAATCGGAACCGCTAGCCGCCTGAGGGTGGTCAGTGTGACCTTGAGCCCAGATAATGGCCCCTTCAGGAGTCTGAGCCCAGTGGGTTTCGCCGGGCTGCTTCGGGATGGCCAGACCGAGACGATAGGAAACTCTTGGCGAACCATCGTCATTGGGCTTTAACGGGTTTTCATCGAAATCCTTGGTGCACGGATCATACAGACTGTTAGTGCCGCCGTCGGCTCCAGTCCAGATGATACGGCCAGTGCGGGTGCGAAACTGAGTTGCTTTCATTTGCGATTGTCTCCAAATATTTTACGCATGCGGGTAGTGTCATCCGGTACCAGACGTAAAGCACCGGGAGGTCTGTGAGCATATTCGTTGAGAACACCCTCGTCAACGCCCGCTTGCTTGCATTGTGTTGGTGTTTTAACGGCTTCGGGTTTACGCAAGTTGATTCCGAACAGGTCGCCCACGGCTGCAACTTGTTCGGGGGTAACATCGTCTTTCCATTTCCAACGTCCTTGTCCGGGTCGCAACCCCCAATGCGCAATCGGGAACCCTCCGCGCGCAAGGTTTGAGGCTTGCTCGTATAGGCCGGTGTAGCGAGCTTCGAGGATCTTCAGCGCATCTTTCAGAATACGAAGCTCCGCGCCCACGGCCTCCCGCGGCATTTCGTGGACTTCAGCCCTACCAGCAAAATCAACTATGTGAGCATCCGCAGTCTGAAGAGTTTTACATGCATGTCGGGCTTGACAGTCCATGCAATGCGGACCTACAAAAGTTGGCGGATTCGGGCCTAAAGCTAACTCAACTCTAGGGGTAATGCGTTCCGCGCAGATACGGTAGATAGTTTCTACCGTAGTCTCCCATTCTCTAACAGCCCCATGGGAGTAGTTACGGGGTTGTACGATAACCAGCTTGACCGGAAAATCCAAAGGCAAGTTGAGTAACCGGGCAACACCGGCTACGTAGGCTACAAGCTGGTAGTGCTCGAACACCTCAACAAACCGGTGGCCGAATTTATAATCGATCATTTTCAGCAACCGCAAATACATTTCCATGATGACCCGCCAGTAATCGGGTGTCCCGAAGCACTGGGGGATATCCGGAATACTAACTGGCTCCTCGTACCGGCCGCCGGGCTGGGCTTCATCCCGGTAGATAGCCGCCCCCTCTACCATGTCTTCATCAATCTCGATGGGCTCAGGATACCCGTCCACCGTTACCTTGCGCCCCACGGGCCACTGGTCTCCGAATCCTTGAGCGTGTTTCAGCGCCACGAGGTGCCCTACGGTACCCTCTGCCTGTTCGTGGGTTGGGGGCGTAGGAACAACTTGCTCCTGTAATTGCAGACTACCGGGGCAAGCAACTGTCAGATTCAACTTGCTGGGCATCACTCGTGCATGCGACATGCTCTACCTCATTATCATAGTACCAACGAGCGCCCCAACTGGTTAGAACAATATACCCGCCGGGGCGCTCGAAAATTTGGATACCGGGGCTTTTCCAGTATCCGCCATCCACTACAGCACCCCTAACGCTGCAGCCTCCACAGACTGTTCGACCGCCGCAATGAGGTCAGGCATGTTGTTCAGCGCCATCAATGACGGAGCCCCGTTGAGCTGACAGAGTTCTGAGACCTTGGACGGCGCCAGTTTCTGTTGCCGAATGTATTCGGTGATTTTGTCTATGAGCGCACGGTATGGGCTTGTGCCCACAGCCCCAGCGGCGGGTGGAGGCGGAACGGACACAGGTGCGGCAACTGGCGGTGGAGGCACTGCGGGAGCGGGGGTTCCATTCGCGACCGGGGGCACATGCACGGGATACATGACGAGCGGGATTGCGCTTCCGTTGTCCGGGGGAAGTCGGTTGTCACTGGGTGTGACTGGGGGAAGGGGCACCGGCGATGCCACGGGCGGCGCCGCTCCCGCCTTACGAGCTGCAGCAAGTTCGGCCGTTACAGCCTGAACGAGGCCCGGAGACTTCTCCTCGATTCCCTTGATGAGTTTCCACGTGTTGTCCTTTTTCTTGTTCTTTCCTTTCTGATGTATACGTGCATCCCACGGCATCCCTGCCGAGTCAAGTTCAATGGCTCCCGTCGTGGCTGTGGCAGCAGAGACAACATGAGGTGCAGCCACCGCAGTTTGAACAGGCGCCGGGGGTTGAATCGACTGCGCCGCAGTATTCGCAGCGGGCGGGGGCGGCACGGTTCCCGCTGTTGGAAAATTTACGACGTTACTCGGACTGTCATCATCGTCGCTGTCGTTGGTCGGCGCGGCCGGCGGAGGCGGGGGCGGCACGCTAGACACAGGCGCCGATGCCGTGGGGACGGGCGGTATCGGAGAAGTATTCGCCACAGCCGAAGCAACGGGCGGCGGGGAAGGAACAGGTGCAAGGTTCTTGGCATTGGGGAAAAGTTCGGCGATAGTTGCGCCTTTGGCCAGTGTCGAGGCTTCATCTACTACGGTCATTTTCACGGAGGCGTTAGTTCCTTCGGGAACTGTGGTCTCCTCCCCCATGTCGCCGATAGCATGCAGGAGAAAGTAAGCTGCGGCGCGGACCATCTGAATCCGCTTAGGGTCCTCAGTTACGATATCTTCGTTGTCAATACTAAGATGCATTGTGTACTCCGGTTGTGCTGATGAGGGGGCCATATTGACCGTCGCGTCAGTTTCTGTCAAGGTTCACATCATTCGAAGCGGGGCGAGTAATGCTACGGGATTTCCAGGCTGAGGCGCAGAACGGGATTTTCGCCGCATGGCAAGAACCCAATATATTCAACGTTGGGGTTAATCTACCTACGGGGGGTGGCAAAACTGTCCTTATGGGGGACACTATCGTCAAGATGGATAGGCCAACGTGTGCCATTGCGCATAGGCAGGAACTCGTATCCCAGGTTTCGTTGGCACTGAACCGGGAAAATGTGTCTCACGATCTGATAGCCCCCAAGCCCATACGCCAGCAGATAATTCGTCTGCATCACGAAACCCACGGGTATTCCCGGTACCGTCATAACTCTCCTGTCCGTGTGGCAGGAGTTGATTCCCTACGAGAGTCGGACAAGGATCGTTGGTTCAACCAAGTGGGGCTTACTATCATAGACGAGGGACACCATGTTTTGCGGGATAATAAGTGGGGTAAGGCGTTTGCTCTCTTTCCTAATTCGCGCGGTTTGTTTCTGTCTGCTCATTTTCTGCGGGCTGACGGTCGTGGCCTTGGTCGTACCGCTAGCGGTCTTGTTGATAAGCTTATTCTTGGTCCTAGCGCTCGTGAGCTTATTTCTAGGGGCTTTTTGACTGACTACGATATCTACTGTCCCGAGTCAGATGTCGATTTCTCTGATGTTCCGATAAGCCCTACTACGGGCGAATACATACAGCCTCAACTTCGTGCGGCCACTCACGAATCACGGCACCTCGTAGGTGATGTCGTAAAAGAATATCTGCGTCTTGCGAATGGCAAGTTAGGAGTTACCTTTGCGGTCGATATTGAAGAAGCCAAAAAAATCGCAGCGGCGTACAACGCAGCGGGTGTGCCGGCTGAAATCATTACGGCCAAGACTCCGATTTCTGTTAGATCCCAATTCATGCGTCAATTTAAGGCTCGTGTTCTGTTACAACTTGTCTCCGTCGATTGCCTTGGCGAGGGAGTCGATGTACCCGCAATTGAAGTGGTGTCTCTTGCGAGGCGTACTGCGTCGTTCCAAGTCTACGCACAGCAGATTGGTCGCGCACTCCGCCCCATGCTTGAGGATGTCGCATTCAATGGCGCACCGGTATGGGAAGTCTGGAATACATTGACCGATGCACAGCGCATGCATTTTATCGGTGTTTCCAAAAAACCCAAAGCGATCGTCATAGATCATGTGGGTAATACAAGCTACATGTCCCAACGACATGGTCGCCCCTGTTCCCGACAAAACTATGAACTGGCAGATTTACCGCGTAAAGCCAGCGTGTACCGAGGGGATTCGCTCAAGACGTGCACCAACCCGGACCCCCTATGTTTAAAAGCATACGAAAGGTTTCGCACGGAGTGTCCTTACTGCCATTACGTTCCCCCAGTTGTAAGTCGCATGTCCATGGAGCAGGTAGACGGAGACCTTACCTTATTAGATCCCGCTGTTCTGGACGCCATGCGACAGGATGTTGCTAAACTTGATGGACCCCCACCTCAGGTATTTGAGGGGGCTGTCGGGGGAGCTATTCTCAAAAACCACTACAATCGACAGCGGCACCAAGCTGAGTTACGTCGCGTGATGAATCTATGGGGCGGTTGGAGGTTATATCTGGGAGAGACCTTGCGTGAAGGTCAGAAACGGTTTTACCTTACCTTCGGGATTGATGTGATGTCAGCTTGCGCTCTTGGGGCTTCCGAAGCTGACGCATTAATGGCTAGAGTGCAGGCGGATTTGACATCGAATAATGTTGTAGAGGCGCAGGCAGCATGAAACTACGGTGGATAGACCCCCTATACCCTTTGCGTAAACTCGCTCTTTTGTGGTTCGATTCTCCAGCTATCCCTATGCCCCTAAGTTGGGCACCTTGGGTGTTGGGTTTCGGTTTGAATAGCTGGCCTAAACAGGTTAAAAAATGAGTACCAAAGTTGAACAGGTGCTCAACCCCTACAGCGCGTGGAACGCCGCGCCTAATGCCGAACCTGTGTTTGTGCTACGCGCGGACGACTGGCGGTTTATGCTGCTATTCGCGGCCCTGTCTGCGGACAAGGGCGGACGATTGACGCCTACCGAACTGATGAAACACGCCGTTGAAATGAAAAAGTATAGCGACGAAAACGATATCCCTTTTTAGGAGACTGACATGTTGAAACGCGATGAATTGAAAGACCCTGACTCCTGTCTCAACAAAGCGGATGAGACGGAACCGTTGTTCGTGCTGCGTGCCAACGATGAAAACGCCCCGGCTGCAGTTGCCGCATGGGCCAGGGATTACATCGTGTCCAAGGGTGGCTGGGGCGCCATGACCCCCGAACAGCATGCCAAATATGCGGAGGCCATGGATGTTGCAAGCAACATGCGTATCTGGAAAATGCAACAATACAAGAGGTCAGTACGGTGACGCCACTCCAATGCAAAATCGACTCAACGTGGCGTGTCTATATATTGTTACTCAACGCTCGTAACCCGTGGGATCAGTACCCATGGTATGCTTACGGATTGAGTAATACTGTTGACATGTTGATTCTGTTGGGGCAAGTACCATGACCTTCTTTGAGTGGCTCGTGAAGTGGAACATACCCCCGCAGGCGTTGAAAGAGCTTGCAGACTCCTGCGTATACCTGGGGCCTCCGGAGGAGAATCAAGCCCCGGAAGAAACTGTACAACGCGAACTCCGATTGGAAGCGGCTCGACTGGGCAAATATCTCTTCCGAAACAATCGCGGTGCAGGCAAAATTGAAGGGGAGAGCCGCTTCATCCGTTGGGGTCTTGCCAACGATTCAAAGAAGGTGGGGGATACCGTCAAATCCGCTGACCTCATCGGACTCGAAACGGTGTTTGTTACTGTGGACATGGTGCTCGACGCCATCAACCAAGGTCTACCCGGATATAAGGTCGGACGCTTTCTGTCGGTTGAGGCCAAACGCGCCAATTGGAAATGGAGCGGCACACTTGAAGAGGTAGCTCAACTCAAATGGGCAACGTTTGTCAATGATGCCGGGGGCCGGGCAATCATCACCAACCGTACGGGTATTCTTGAGACGTTGACCTAATCGTCAGTCCGCAGTAAGGTAAATGACCATGATTCTGAAAGACACAATTTTGAACGCAGCAGTGACCATCGCCCGCAATTATGGGCTTCGAAGTCTCACACGCCAGACTGTTGCTACAGCTTCAGCCTGCGCCGTGGGTACCGTCAATTATCACTACGAGACCATGGACCTGTTACGCGATGCCGTCGTTGACTACGCAGTAGAGCATGAAGTGATTGAAGTTCTGGCGCAGGCTCGCGCCGAACGACATCCACGTTTGAAGGGGAGGCTCACTGCTGCGCTGAAAGAACGCGTGGCTGCGCACATTGCCGGAAAGTAAAAAGAGGCCCGCCAAACTGCAGAGAAGGCAGAAATAGCGGGCCTAAGTTCGACACGCACTGACGTACCCGAGTCTAACCTAGATGAATTTGGTTGACCAGCTTGGCCATCTACGGCGTTTTATTCTCTATCGTCTGGAGACTCGGCCAGACGGTAAACTGGACAAGATCCCCACGAATCCGGCCACTGGCGAGAACTCCAACGCTCAGGATTCCTCGACCTGGATGACCGGCCCGGAAGCGACCCTATGGGCACAGCAGTGGGGGCCAAATTACGGACCAGGATTTATTCTGTGCAGCGAGCCAGTAATCGAAGACCGCCGGTTATTCTGCCTGGACCTCGACTCCTGCCGTGAGGCCAACGGGGGATGGCAACCCCACGTGGTGAACTTTCTCGGCCGATTCCCCTCCGCGTATGCCGAGACATCCATCGGGGGTCGAGGTTTACATATTTTCGGAACGTATAAGGGCGCGCTTATACACAGTACCCGTAATAAGTCATATCGAGCGGAACTCTATACCCAGGCTCGATTCATCGCATGCGGCGTGGACGGTCGGGGGGAGTGTCTCGCGGATTGCACGAAGTCCATCGGCGCCTTTGCCGCGGAATTTTTTCCTGAGCATCCTGAGCCCGACCATGGCGTCGAATGGACGACGGCCCCTGTGGCTGCATGGCACGGCCCTACCGACGATGAGCAATTAATCGCTAAGGCAATTCGGTCTGTGAGCCCGAGGGCGGTCTTTGGCGGCGGCGCTGCGTTTGGCGACCTTTGGCGCGCGGTTCCCGAGGTGCTGTCCCGAGTCTTCCCACCTCAGAGCAACGCATCCCCGTGGGATCGTAGTGCCGCGGACCAAGCCCTGGCGAATCATCTGGCATTCTGGACGGGCAATGACTGCGAACGCATGCTCACCCTCATGCGGAAGTCCGGGCTCGTACGAGACAAATGGGACCGGCCCGACTACTTGAAGCGCACGATTCTGGATGCTTGCGGAACTCAGCATGAGTGGTATGCTGAGAAGACCGAGGCCGTAGCGGCGACTAGTGCACCGACAATCGGTGAGCCCCTAATCGGGTCCGCTACAGTCCCGGCACCCCCCTCGATTCCGCCTCCGCCTACAATTCCGCCGCCACCAACGGGCACGATTACTGTTGAACTCGGGCTACCTGAGCCTACTGACGGTACGTTAAAACCGGGTGAGCTACCGCCCGTAGGTGTGTTGGTCAATACGTTCATGATGAAGCAGATTTTCGAAGGGCACTGTTATGTGCAGGATATCCACGCCATACAGTTACCCGACGGAACTACCACGACTAAGGAACGGTTCGACGCAACATTCGGCGGACCTCAATACGCGATAGACATGCAAGGCAAAGCCACGAAGAGCGCGTGGGACGCCTACGTACTGTCAGAAATAACCCGCTTCCCGCGTGTTGAGACTCAATATTTCAAGCCGGGAGAGCCCACGAATCATATTCGAGTGCGCGAAGGCAGACGGGAAATCAACATCTACCGGGATATGAACGTGCGGCGAGTTGCAGGCGATCCCACGCCATTCGTGGATTTACTGCAAAGGATGTTACCCTCAGGAAGCGATGCTCAAATCCTGACGTGTTATCTCGCAGCGTGTTGCCAGCATATCGGGCGCAAGTTCACATGGTGGCCGTTTGTCCAGGGCACCAAAGGCAACGGCAAAACGACTATCGGTAAGGTGATGGAGTATTGTCTATCCTATCGCTACACCCACTGGGCGAAAGCGGATCAGTTAGGCGAGAAATTCAACGAGCATTTGATTGGAAAACTGTTGTTGATTATAGACGAGATGTATAACGATGATAGGAGGGAGTTCGAAGAGATTCTAAAGCAGCTCGTCACTGCGGAACGTCTTGAGATACGCCCTATGTACGGCCCTAAGAGTATGAAAGATGTTATTTTCAACGGGCTGTTATTCTCCAATCATCAGAACGGTGTACGCATTGACCTTGACGAGCGTCGCTATGCTGCGTTTTTCTGCGCCCAACAATCCAAGGCTGACAAAATACGGGACGGTCTGACCAAGCCCTATTTTATCTGGCTTAACGACTGGCTGTGGAAACAGGACGGCGCCGCAATCATATACAACTACCTCATGGACTACGCTATACCGGACGAGCTGAATCCAGCGGTAGGATGTATCGAAGCTCCCATTACCTCAAGCACCGAATTTGCTGCGACAGCGAGTCTTGGCGGGATCGAGCAAGAGCTTATGGAAGCCATAAAGCAACAGCACGAGGGATTCCGCAACGGTTGGATATCATCTCAATCGGTGGATTTTCTCCTAGCCCGTGTGGGGAAGGAAAAGACTATCCCAAGGAATGCGCGCAAGGGGCTTGTGATGTCGTTGGGGTACATTCCCCACCCGAGTTTGGGTACCGATGGAATGCTTGACATCCCCTTGCAGGACGGCACGCGGCCCCGTCTGTACGTTTTGAAAAACCACCCTTGGGCCGTAGGGTATCTGACCCACGGGCAGGTTAGAGACGGTTTCCTGGAGGCGCAAAAGAAATGAGAGCCAAGATATACGAGAAGACCGCGAACGCCGGGCTCAACGACTTGTTACGGCCGGAAGACGCGAGACGGTTACGCGCGCAAGCGTGGCGCCACGTACGGCGGATAAACCCCCGAGTTGCACGGGAGATGCATTCGAAAATGCGAGCACGCGAAGCCCTCCCGGCGGCCTCAGAGTAACCTTCGTGCAGTCGGGGGTTGACACTTCACGAGAGCCAGAATTCTGAGGCCGCCGGGAGGGCTTTACTCGTCGCCTTCCTTCGGAAGCTGATTGAATCCGATGAATGGGGCAACGCACATCGAGACCAGCACCGACACGCAAAGGACAATGACGATATGGGCTATTACGTACATGCCCCTGGAGTATCTACCCGAACTGACGACTGCGTCAAGAGGCTTGTTTCTTGAAGATCCAGTCCGCCGGTAAGACATACCCTCGGGTATCGACCCGACCTACAACGCCGCCGGGGCAAGCGGTGAATTTCTCCAGCCATTCTGCGAGACGGGCTGCGCGCTCTTGGTGTGTGCTTGTGTCCATGGGTGCTACTTTAGATGAAGTGACCTCAGTCATCCATGACCAAGGTCACAGTTTTACTACGCGACCGGCTGTCTCCAGATCCATGCCATACCGGCTTCCAGACAATCAATCTCAGCCTGCGTCGAGTCCAACGCCGCCTGGATGTACCGGGAATCCAGATTCCGGAAACGCTCCAGCTCATTTTCCAGTATCAGCAGACTGGCGCGAGCTGCGCGTAACAGACAGCCTCTCTGTTCCGTGCTTAGCCTATCGGGCTCCGTTATCGTAAACAACGGCGGAGTCGGAGGCTTGGGAGGTGTCGGGTCTGGCATGGCTAGGTCCCCCTATGCAGTTGCGGGATTCCCACGCGGGTACGCTGCACCACGCGTTCGGGCGGGGGCCTGGGGCTGGCGGCGGGTTCCTCTTCTTCCTCCCCATTGGCAAGACTGTCGAGGACTTTCTGCAGCTCATCCATGATGGCCTCGATATCCTCCTGCGCCGCCTGGGGGTCGGTCTTGGCTTTACGCCCGATGGCGCGCAGCAGAGAGCCTGTCGCGCGCTGTATCTGTCGCTCCACTCGATCAGCGGGCTCTGGAGGCGCGATAGCCGCCCGCAGTCCGGTCTTCGTGGTAGTGGCGGGATCGAGAGTGCGCAAATCCCCTCCGCCCTTCACGAACGCTGCCAGCGTGCTCATCGATGTTCTGGCAAATGCCGATCGGCTGTTGCGTTCCAGGCTGCGCCGCCGTTGCTCCGTTGAGTCCAATGAGGAATCGTGGGCGACATCCTCGGTAGTTACCCCGCGCAACACGGCGGCATAAAACGTACTGTGAACCGCAGACAGCACAGAAAGCTGAGCTTCCATGTCCGGTTTAGGACCTCGGCGAGGCCGTCCGAGTTGCGCCTGAACCGCTACGAGTATCACCCGCAGGTAGGTTCCGTCAATGCTGGCGACGGTTACGGCGTTGGCATAGCGCTCGTGGGCTAGCGTCTCAACGTCGTCCTCGGTCGCGACCCAGTGCCCCTTGGTCAGTTTAGCGGTAATTGTAGTCATGTTTGCAATCTCCCATGTTGTACTGACGTAAGTGTCAGTATCCAGGATATTGCAACACGCGTGCCAACTTGAAAAACCGCTAAAACTGATACCTAACTACGGCCAAGCAACAGCTCATGCTGAAAAAACTGACGCTTTGGTCAGTTCCATTTTACAAAGACAGCTCTAATTGATACGGGTTCCATTTACCCGATTTGCTGGCGTTCTGCGCACGGGTGATAACACGGAGGTTCCACGGGACGGTAAGCCCGCACACGTCAGGGTGGTTCAGGGGGATGATATGGTCTACGACGTGTTCAACGCCTGTCGCAAGCGTTAGGAATCGGGCGTACTCATGGAGACGTTTGAGGTGATTACGGCTAACCCACGAGGGGGTAGCCAGGATCGCCTGACGTATATAGGTGCGTCGTTTGTGAACGCGAAGCCAGTCAGGTTCAACCCCTTGAATCAGCCAGGGCCGAAGCGAGGGGTTGTAGTATTTGGCAACACTCAAGACGGGAGTACAAGTAACGGGGGTCCGGAGGGGTAACCCGCCGTACGTTCGTTGAGCCATTCTATCAGGTGTATGGCGTCAACTTCCTCATAGGTACTACGATGTTCTTGATCCGGCACGAATGAGAAGTCGAGCCCGTGACCAAATCCAAATATTCTGTCGTCACTCGTATCACGTATGTAGTGATGTCCCGCGAACTTGGCTATCGCGTAGCGTTTGCTGTCTGATGTCAGCTTCAGATTCTGTTCACTCCACCAAAATTCTACGCAGGAGGTGGAAGGGAGGCGTTTATCAGTGAGTCGTATCATTACTAGCCCCACGTTTTCGGCGTACGCCGCAGATTCCGTGTGTTTGATAGGAATGATTTCCGCCTGCATCCCGGAAGATACGCCCCACCCTGCCGCGGCATGGGGGACGCTGGTAATGGTAACTTTATCCCCTGGTTTGAATTTACTCATAGTGCGCACCCATGTTGCCTGTTATTGTAGACCGCAATTCCTGAGAAAGTCAGAGATGCAGCGTGCCAAACGATTCGGGCAGTGTACCAACCGCCTCCGCGGTGCCTCGCTACTTCATCGTCCAGCCATGAGGTGACCATGGTGTGTACGGTAGCCAGAGCTATGTTAGTCAGCAGTACGCGTCGGGCACTGGGGTATTCTCCGCCGTAGATTCTCACGGCTACCGGGTCTGTTTCACGGTCGCAAGAGTGATAGACTGTGGGGCTGCGATCCCTGGCGATGTGCATGGTCTGCATCGTGTCCACCGCGTCCAATACCAGCCAAGCACCCTCAGCCATGTTGCTGTTGTATTGTTCGTTTTGGGGCTGAAACGGTATGGGCAGCATCGCACAGCCTTGGAGGGAATACCACAACAAAATAACCATTCCCCAAAACGCTATACGAAACGGCCAGCGGGCAAGACGTACGAACGAACTAAGAGACGCGCCAATAACCGCAGCAAGAATAATTGTGAGAAACAGTTTCATAGTCAGCCTTCCACATAGCCTAAAATAACGGCCAACATCGCAATCAGTGCCCAAGGGAAAAACGGAATTTTCTTGCCGGTGTTGTGTTGACCTGTGCCAAACCCTAAAAGTAGGCTACCATACGCGATGAGCATCTTGTGCAACATACTCAACCCTCCTGTGGAACCGCAGCCTTTTCCATGGCTACAACGAATTTAGCCCATGACTCGTTGCGCTTGTCGTCACAAACACCGGCTGTCCAGAAACCGTTTGTTTCTCCTACGGTGATGGCGCACATCTCGGTCACAAAGGTCAATACCGCTAGAAGCGTAGGATCTTTGTTACCCCGCACTATAGCGGCTTGGATTTCCTCCGGGCTCATTTGCGCACCAACGTCAACCGGGGGGCTTTTGGGGGTGGCGCCTCGTACACTTCGCTGATGAGCGCGGCTTCGACATAAGCCCGCACTCGTTGTGTGCGCTCCAGCTTACGCAGAAACGCAGACTTCGGAGTCAATCGTTTCTGAATCTCTGGGTCCGCGTATCCATGACGAAATCGTTTCATACATCACCTTGTGTAGCGTTCAAGGGTGCGGCACTCGTGGGATGAGCCCGCACCATTCAATGCTACTTGATTACTGAGACTCCGGGCTCCCCTAGCGTAACACTCCCATGCACGTTAGGAAACGACCATCGGTTGGGTTCTACCTGTACAGGGATCGTTTTAGGACCACCCCCTTGAACAACTGTAATGGAATCCACGAGACGGTAGACGTATGTGATGCCACCCACGGTGCGGAACAAGCGAAGCTGACTCAACGAATACCGAATGGGCCGGGATCGGGGCGGCTCCCGATAGAAGTCATCCATTGGCTTTCACCTCCTGTATCTCAATCCGGTCACCTACGGAGAGAACCCATTTCTCTGCATGCATGACAGCCAAGACTTCACGGGCGCAGTCTTCGGGGTTCTTGGCTCGAAACTCCACACGGTCAAGTTCGGCCCCGTGGGAGCCAATCATCACCAGATTTAACGTTTTCACGTGCGCTAACCTCCAATAAACAGACAGTGATTGTTGAATACTATTCTAGCGTACACCATGGTTCGGACCTGTTTGGGGTACGCCGTAGCCAGGAACTTCAACGCTACTTTTTTGGATACCTCCACGTTGCCCTTGATTTCTAAACCCCGTGTGGTGCCGGCGGGTGCACCTTCCTGATTGATACTACGAGCGAACCAGCCGGCCCAGATATACATCCTACGTCCTAGAGAGCATTTTACCAGTCTCTCCAGTTCAGGCATGGCCACCTCGAACTCACGCAACGGGTCTGAAGTGATCATTTCCCCCTCGATGGGCTCGCGCGGTATTTCGCGCCCTACCGGAACAAGGGAGTTCCCGAAACGTCTCACGGCAACAGGCTCCACTTCGAGCTTGTGCGCATGATATCCACGCGGTGCGCGAATCTGAATCCGGAGACGGTCGTATTCCGGAACGCGGCACGGACGGCAAACACCACAGCGGTACGAATGTTCATTTGGGCAATCTCCTGTCGGTCTTGACGGGTACGCCAGCCCATGGGTCGGGGCGGGCTGGCGTTTGGTTGTAGGGGTCGCAGTTCATGGAGGGGAAGTATACTGACGCTTTGGTCAGATTTCCAGAACTACTTCACAGTTTCAGGGGTCATGTTCTCATCGTTGGCGCGTTTCGCTTCGGCAGCGGCCCGCATGAGGTCCTCGTTGGCCGTCTGATTCACCGCCATAACGACTTCCCTGGTAACCAAAATGTCATGCCCCAGGCTTTTGCAGCGAGCTATGAAGCTGTTGGCCGCTCTCTCAGCGCGGGCCTCGCTGGTAGCGAAACCGGTCTTCCACATGATTGAACCTTTGTGGCAGGTGGAGCGATTCCGGCTAGCCTCAGCACGCACCAGCCACGCGTGGGTATACTGGGCATCACTGGTGCGTTCCTGGCAGAGGCCGGTCGAGAAGTTCGCGGTAAACTTGGACTTGCTCATGTGGATCTCCTTAGACAGTGAAGCCAGTATACTGACGCCTTGGTCAGTTTTCCAGAACTACTTCACAGTTTCAGGCTTGAGATACGGTCTTGGCCAATACCGCACGGTCTCAGGCAGGGCGTAGGGTCTCAGCGCATCCGATATGCGGTTGGCAGCGTTCCAGCACGCCCGGCTGACCGATTGGAAGGTCCCTGAGCAGACCGCGTAGTAGGCATCCTCCGCTTCCTCACGCGTACGGATAATGAGACGCGAAGAGGAACGCTGGGCGACCACATGCACGTGGGATTCCTTAGGCCGGTTTCGCGATCGAATGAGCAGCTCGTCTTCGTATGAGCCGCGTTCACACTCGATCAGCTCTTTCAACACCGCAGCCCGTACGTTGAGAACGATGCATGCGCCATTCGCAGCATTGATTCTGTCGCAGTACGCCTGGGCACGCTCCAACGTGGGATGGGGTTTATGGGCCTTCCAATTGAGTATGCGCCACATTGACGGATCTACAGTACTGCAACGGCAGATTTCGTAGCCCATGTCCTGCCAGGGACCGCTAGGAATTTTCCTGGGAAAGAGAGTATCCGGTTTCAGAAATGTCATGTTGCACCTCAGTCTGTGTTGCGGGAATCTTCAGCCGAAGCCCATCTTCCAATTTCTTCTATCTCTTGCATTGCGGCTTCAAGCTCCACCCTGGCGTTAAAATCCATCTCGCCCATATTCTTGCGTATGAATTCGAAGATACAGTGCTGCAGATAGACACGTAGCGCTACACGTTGCGCCTTGGAAAAGTGAGCCGCCGTCCAGAGATGGCTATTTGAGAATGGCATAAGCCGGCTCGTCCAAGGATTGATCCTGGGCCGGTACAGGCTTTTAAGACACGCTGAGCAGCCACCGGTTGTAACGTAGCGAGGGGCCAAATGACCGTGCTTACAAGGCTTGCCTGTATAGAACATAATGTAGCCGGTATCCGCAGCTTGCCGCCTTGAGATAACTACTGGCTCGCCTTCTACCGTTTTCAAAGTATGCCGCATGGGGTCTCCCCCTCCTTACCCTATTAAATGTATATTAAGTATGCCCCACCCCGATCATCTTAACAACCCTTATATACTAATTTCGCATTTAATAGTGTTAAAAGAGGGGGAGAGCACCCCCTACCCATTTGCAGCTTGCAAGTTCCAAGTTGCACGCAGCTTGCGGTATCGTGGGCGAGCTTAGGCGTCGTTGACCCCCGTCACGCTTTTAAGATATTGTGTATTAGAACTTTATTAGCAACCGTAAGTGCAGACTTACTGTTAGCGAGGACTTACCGATGTCGAGACCGAGAAAAAAAATACCGCGTGTGCCCCAGCCGGGCGATACACCGTTAATTCCCGTGGGAACTACCGCAAGTATTCCGCGGGGCAATCCTACGTTGCAGGAGTTGCAAAAGCCTCTTACTGAACAAGAGGAAACATTCGCACGTTTGTTTACGCTCTACGGTAATGCAACACGTGCGTATATCGAAGCTGCGCAGTACGAGGGGCCGCGGCACATAGCGCGTGCTCAGGCGTGGGGGTTGACTAACAAACCTCACATACGTGCGCGTATTCGTGAGTATGAATCCACCGCTGCGGCGGCAACAGTCATTGACTACGCGGCTATCCTGGAGCACGACAGAGCCATCGTTGAGGGATACAAACACGCGGATCAGGTTACACAGTACCTACATCAGTGTTGCAGGTACTGCTACGGCAAAGAGCATCGATATCAGTGGATTGACTTCGAGGAGTACTTGGGCGCGCTCGGGAAGACAGAGGATCTGAACGTGCGTAGAGTGGAGTTTGGACAACGGTCGTTACCCATGCCCAGTGATGCGGGAGGTTACGGCTACGATTCCAACGCGGAGCCTAACCTGTTCTGCCCACGTTGTGAGGGGCGGGGTCATCAAGTTGCAGTGATCGCCGATACAACCAAACTTGAAGGGCCAGCCAGGGCGATTGTCAAGGGGATCAAGGTAACGTCCACCGGCACCGAGGTGCTGTTTCATGACATTGATAAGGCTAAGGAACGGCTCTTACGTGCCGGGGGCTACTTCGGGGACGATGCTGCCAGCGTGGCTCGTGGAGCGGCGGCAGGGGCGGCGGTGGGGGCCGCTGCGGCTACGGTGGCGGCAGCGCAGCGGGCTAAGGATATGACGTTGGACGAGGCGCAGCGTCTGTATCAAGAGCTTGCCTGAGACATGCTGCGCCTAAACGCACAAATTGAGCCCGCAGCAGCACAAGGCGCAATGCTCGGGCTGCTGCGGAATAGTTCATGTCTTCAGCGCCTCTTTGGCGTCTTCGTAGGCCAGGATTTCAAGCCCGAATTGAGTCAGTTCGTAGCTCTTCCCATCGATGGTCCGCTGGATGAGGCCGCGTTTCTCCAGCCAAGCCCGATGTGCTCCGCGGGCCAAAAGCGCGTTGCCGGATCGTATGTCGCGCAAGGCTTTGATAGAGGCGGCCTTGTAGGTGTGCGCGGTGACTTTTCGGATTTCCATGGTCTAGTAGTCCGTGTGGACGGCGTAAGCCGCACCAGGATAAGACGCAACAGCGCTTTCGTTGTCGCAAGCCCAGGCTTCGCCCAGTAATGCGCCCGTGCAGTCGTATACGTAGTAGAGGTGATGCATGTGGATCTCCGTAGACAGTGAAGCCAGTATACTGACGCTTTGGTCAGTTTTCAAGAACTACGTCACAGTTTCATCATGAACGCCGTACGCGACATAATTGATGCTACCGAAGTCAAGGCTGCTTTTGACTACCTTAGCCCGGATTACACCTCTATCTGGCAAGCTCGAATAGTCAAGCTGGCCAAGCTGCGCAATCCGGAGCCGGACCCCATTACTCACGTGACAGGCCCGGAGTACTTGCAAGCTCTGCGCTTGTACTACCCCACGCACAAGGCCGACTTCATACAGGACTGGGGTGTAACGGTGGACCCTCGTAATGTCGGAAGCTCCAGGCCCATCCTCATGCCGTTCGTGTTGTTCCCCAAGCAACGCGACTTCGTTGCTTTCGTAGATGAGGGGCTCGTGATGAGCCAACATGGCTCGGGGGACGGCATCCTGGTCAAATCCCGAGACTGTGGCGCCTCCTGGCTAGCCATGGCATATGCGGTTACGTTGTGTTTGTTCTACCGTAACATGACTGTTGGCTTCGGTAGCGCCAAGGAGGATAAGGTAGATCGATCCGGCGACCCTAACTGCCTATTCTACAAAGGCCGCCAGTTCCTGCGCTACTTGCCACGTGAATTCCGCGGATCGTGGGATCACAAGAAACATACCGCGCACATGCGTATCGAGCTACCGGATACAGAAGGCGCGATTACGGGAGAGGCAGGGGACAACATGGGGGTTGGTGGCCGTGCAGCGTTATATTTCGTTGATGAGGCTGCGCTTGTAGAACGTCCGAAGCTTGTAGACGCAGCGTTGTCCAACGTAACACGCTGCCGTATAGAGATGTCCAGCGTACGCGGTATCGACAACGTGTTCGCCCAGCGAGCCCGTGGGGGAAAGATTCGGCGATTCGACTTCCACTATAGCTACGACCCGCGCAAGGTGAACCTCAGCGGTAAGACGCAAGTTATAAAACATGTCAGCAAGAAGGGCGTAGTCAGCGACGTAGAAGTGAAGCCGGGTGATAAGTACCCCGATTTCAAGGAATTCTATGAAGCCATGGATGTTGCCATACGCAATCAGGAGATGGAGTGCGACTTCTTGGCCTCTATCAGCGGTGGCGTCATAGAAGCCGCCTGGATACAGGCAGCTATTGGGGCGGCACAGAAGTTAGGCATTATCCCCACGGGGGATCGTTGCGCCAGCTTTGACGTTGCGGACCTTGGTAGCGATATGAACTCGGTTACGATCCGTCACGGCGTAGAGTGTTTGCATGCCGAGGAGTGGTCGGGCTCTAACATAAACCCCATGATTTCCATACGCTACGCGTTTGATATCTGCGACCGGTACAACACTAAACGCCTGAAGTATGACGCTTCGGGTATGGGCGGTACTTGGCATGAGTACTTTGCCCTTGTAAACGCGGAGCGGGCTGCAAGAGGCAAGCATGAGATACAGGTGGAGAAATTCCAAGGAGGGGCCACGGTCATGGACCCCGAAAGCATTGCTCCTGGTACGGATCGTACTAACCTGGATTACTTTGAGAATCTCAAAGCCCAGTGTTGGATGGCGTTACGTATGCGGTTCATGGAGACCTATAAGGCGATCGCAGGGGAGGAGTTCGATCCGGAGGGAATTATCTCGATTTCGTCCAATATCCAGATCCGTGATAAGCTGATTTCTGAGCTTGCTCAGCCCACGCGTAAGTGGAGCAAGAACGGCAAGCTGATGATAGACAAGACACCGGACGGGGTTGCAAGCCCCAACAACGCGGATTCGGTCATGATGAATTTTGGTTACAGCCGGCCGCCTTTGGAATTCTCAGACGAATTATTGGAGCTTTTATGACCGCCCGCAAACTTGAAGATATGTGCACCTTGGAGAAATTCTGGGAGCTGTTTCTAGCCGCATGCCCACCTCCCACGGAAATGCCTCCCGAAGTCGTTGCATCCTATCGCGGGTTTTATGCGGCGGGTCTCGGTTGTGCGGTTACGTTGTTGAAACGTCTGGAGGAGGAACCCACGGAGCGTAGGGCCGCCATCCTTGCTCAGTTAGAGAAACAATGTATTGAGGCTACGGGAGCATTGCTGAATGGTTAATTTTTTCACACGCGTGCGTAATGCATGGCGTGTACTCTGGGGCCGCCCTACTGCTGTTACTGAACCCGTAAAGCCTGAACCGGCCACGGGCTTATCCTGGGTTCGGGCCATCGTGGGCAAGGATGATACGGGCTTCGACCCGTTGCCCGGCGGAACCCGACAGGAATACCGATTGCCCGAGGACCTCCCTGGAGTACGGCCGGCAAAGATGCCATCGAAGGGCGACGGGCACAACGGTACGGTCACCTTGGCCATGGATGGAGGCTACGAGGAGCATCTTGCAACAGATTCATCCCCCGACCCTTCCTCATGGGGGTTCGGTGGCTCCGGTGCGATTGGACCAGGACTCGCATTCCTGGGGTTCCCGTACCTCGCCGAATTACAGCAGATAACAGAGTATCGTACGCCATGCGAATCGCTGGCTACGGAGATGACTCGACGCTGGGGCAAGCTCAAGAATGCGGGTAAAAAGGATCTAACTGAGAAGATCAAGGAAATAACCCAGTGCTTGGATGATATGAAAGTCAGGGAGCACTTTCGCTGGGCTGCGTATATGACGGAATCGTTTGGCCGTTCTCACTTGTACGTATCCGTCAAAAACCAGGATGACGACCGTAACAGACAGCTTCCTTTGACGGAAATAAGCAAGGGGTCGCTGTTAGGTTTTCGCACCATCGAGCCATATTGGGTGACGCCATATTCTTGGAACGCAACACACCCTGAACGGCCGGATTTCTACAAGCCCAGTTCGTGGTTTGTTTTAGGCCGCAAGACGCATTCAAGTCGTCTGTTGACTTTCATTTTCCGTGAGGTGCCCGACCTTCTGAAGCCCGCCTACAGTTTCGGCGGTATTGCCTTGACGCAACTCTCAATGCCTTACGTCAATCGTTGGTTGCGTACGGCCAAGAGTGTCAACGACCTTATCAACATCTTCTCGATTGTTACGCTGTCCACGGACCTTGCGACTATGTTGCAAGCACCGGTTGACGGTAAGGGGAGTTTGATGACTCGCCTTAAGGCGTTTACTCAGACACGGGACAATCGCGGTGTCATGGCCATTAACAAGAGCACTGAAGAACTCTCAATGCAGAATGTGCCCTTGGGTTCGTTGGATAAGTTGCAAGCTCAGGCCCAGGAGCACATGGCAACGCCCGCGCGTATGTCGCTGTTGAAATTCTTTGGCATCACCCCCAGCGGTCTCAATGCAACGGCTGAGCCGGAAATCAATGCGCAGAACGATTACGTACATTCCATGCAAGAGCACGGTTTCAACGTCCACATGCGATTCGTCCTCGATAGAGTGCAAGAGCATCTCTACGGCGTGATAGAGCAAGACCTCCTGTGGGAATGGCTGAACCTGTATGAGCCCAACGGTAAAGAGAAAGCGGAGATACGTAAGGCCGACGCGGATCGGGATGCCGTGTACATCGAGAAAGGTGTTATAGACCCCAACGAGGTGCGGAATCGTCTGCGCATGGACCCTGAGAGCGGCTACGACGGCCTCGAAGGAGATGCCCCCGGCCCGCAAGAGATGGAGCCTATGCCGGGGGAGGAAGAGGAAATTGACACGGAGGAAGGACCACCTAAGTGACCCCCACGTTTCAAACACGGTTCGGGGCCAAGCGTGGCAATTGCATGCAAGCTGCAACGGCCTCGTTTCTGGATGTGCCTATAGACACCGTGCCGGACTTCGGCCAGCGTGGCGGTTGGGACGCCATGCGTGAGTTTTTCCGAGACTATGGTTACGTCCTGGAGGAACGCAAGGTAGATTTTGAGCCCCCAGGCTACTACTTTGTGGTAGGCGTAAGTACGCAGCTCCATGAGCACATAGTCGTTTATCAGATGGGCCGGCTTGTCCACGATCCGAATCCGCAAGGTCGAGGCTTGATTATGCGTCGATTCGTGCTTTGGCCGCGACCCAGTTGACGCCTTGGTCAGTTTCGCGTAGCGTTTGCAGTGAGCCTTGGCTACCTAGCACCTCGTGGATTGCTCACGGGGCAGGTAAGAAAGTGCCAACCCGGACACGGTAACCGGGCGCGAGATCCGCATGACCAAAATGCAGTTTCCGCAACGGAGGGGTAAAGGTGCAAGGTCCAGATATCGCAGCAGTGAGCCTGGAAAAAGCAAGCGTAATGTTTCTCGAAAAGCCTTGGACGTACGCGGGGCTGTCGGTTCAAGGCGTATCGCCGTACCGACTAACTCCGATCGCAAATCCCGAAATATCGTTGACCCCCGAGTTTCGCGCACAGCTCGCACGAAAAAATCTCGTAAGGCTGCTCATAGAGCCCAGAACTGTTATTGCTCTGGTTGGCCATGGTCTGCAGCCGGTGGCCCTCACCGTAAGGGCTCACGTGCGAGCAATGCTTACTATGGGCGGACTGGTGCGGATGGTTGCGAATATGCAAAACCGCGCTACATCGATCCCGAAACCGGCGCACCGTTCTGAGGTCGAAGTAGAGTTCGATGAGCATGCGCAGACCTCGACCAACGAGGAACACGTCGCACGTGTTCGGGCGGATATGGCGCGCGGCCTTGAATACATGGGGGTAAAGCTACCCGCTGATACCGAGGTCGAGCTATGACCCTGTTTGAAAAAGAGTTGCGCGAGATTAGGACGACGCCGATAGTGTTCGTAGCACCGCCACACCCGACTGTAGCTACGGGGTATTGGCTGGACCGCTACGCACACATGCGTTATCTGAAACGAGAGCCGTTCGAGTCTGACGACCATTTGCGGGAACGGGTGTTAGGTGTCTAAACTCCGCAACACTAGCCGCAAGCGCAAGATTCTGCCTGCTATTCACCCTAACGCGGGGGTGACCGACTGGTACGCGGGTGTGTTGAAAGGCATGCTCAACGAAGCGTTTACCGATGCGGTCATGATGTTGACTCCGCTGTTTCAGGCAAAGTTGCCGGTAGGCATACGAGCGTTAGACCAATACGTACAAGTACGCGTCAAGCAAGATAGACGCGAAGTAACTCAACATACCTACGATGATGAGGGCAACCCGTACTCCTATGTGTATAGCGTACCGGTAGGTCCGCGAGTTGAGACCTATAGAATTGCAATGGACGCGCCGCCAACCGTCACGAAGATTGACCGGGCGCTAAAGAAATGGGGGGACAAATGGCAAAGGAAATTCGACAAGCTCTCAAAGGACGTATCGAAGCAGTTTGCAAAACGTTCTTTGGGCAGCACCGATGTAGCAATGAAAGCAGCGCTAAAGGCGGCCGGCTTTACAGTCTCCTTCAAACCCACGAGGAAAAGCCTCGAAAGCTACAAGCTCGTAGTAGCCGACAACGTAGGGCTCATCCGTAACCTGCAACAGAATCTCTATAACAAGATTCAACAGGACACGTGGGCTAGCGTACGGGCTGGCGGAGACATGGCCGCGTTAAGTGAGAAGTTACATGTGTCTTACGGTATTGAAGCTAACAGGGCTGCTCTTATTGCTCGTGATCAAAATATTAAAGCTAAAGCGACGATTGAATCGGCGCGGCGCCAAGAGTTAGGACTCAAACACGCCATCTGGCAGCATTCCAGTGCGGGGAAAAAACCTAGGCCGGTACATGTTGCATGGGGTCGCGAAGCTAAGGTATTTGAAGTTGACAAGGGGCTATTTGACCCGGATGAAGGGCAATGGGTGCTACCCGGCACCCTCATCAACTGCCGTTGTACAAGTCGCGTTATAATTCCGGGGTTTGACGACTACGAATAGTTCCTACGGGAACTAACGGAGCTAACATGACCGTAGAAAAAAGATTAGCGGACGAAATCAACAAGGCGCTTAACGAAGCGCATGCGTCGGACACTCAAACTCGTGAGCAGAAACTGGAACGCGCTATGCAAGGCATTGCCTCTTGCGCAACCCAGTGTCCTTGTTGCGAGATGCACCGTCAGGTAGCGGAACGCGCCCTCGGTTACAAAGTGGAGATTGTGACCGACAAGCTGGACATTTGACCTATTCTGTGGTGAGCCCCTATACTTCGGGGCATGCCTCTAAGCTCCGGAAAATCCAAAGCCGCGTTTTCGCATAACGTTGAAGTCGAGATGAGCGCAGGCAAGCCTCAAAAGCAGGCTGTTGCCATTGCATACTCGACGCAGCGTAGTGCGTCGGATGACCTTACGGCCGCGCGAGCTGAGCTGAAAGAGGCCATGGCGTCGGGGCGTAAAGAGGCGGAGCATCAGAAGAAAGCCGAAGGTGAGCTTGCGGGGGACGCCCGTCCTCGGCTTGCCATGGATCGCGCGCCCACAATGCGCACGAAAGACATCAACGGCTGGCTACATGTCAAGGATTGCCGTATTTCCAAGGCAAACGTTTGCCCCTACGTTGGCCGTGAAATTCCGAACTCAGAAACGCTCGGGCTTGATCCGGATAAGGTCTACTACCTCTACCGGGATGCCTCAGCTCTCGAAGCTTCGGCGGCCTCATTTGAGCGCGCGCCTTTGATGCTGGAGCATCTTGGCGTTACTGCGCAATCTGCACAGAATCCTGACATCAAGCGTAAGATTATCGGCGCGATTTCCAACGTGCGTTGGATGGCCCCCTACCTTGTAGCCGACCTCACTGTGTGGGATGGCGAGGGAATCGAGGCTATCGAATCAGAACGCCAGCAAGAGCTTTCGCCGGGGTATCACTACCGGCCGGAAATGTCTCCAGGGTCCATGCATGGCAACCCTTATGACGGGCGCATGCTGGAGATAGTTGCAAATCATTTGTGTATCGTAGACACTGGTCGTACTGGACCTGATGTTATGGTTAACGATAAGGCACCCTCAGCATGAAACTTGCACAAGTTATCGCGTTGGCCGCCGCTGGTGGATTTCTGGCGACGGACAAGAAACCCGAAGACTTGACGGCATTCCTTTTGGCCGAAGACAAAAAGGCCAAGGATACCAAAGGCGCATACGACCGGGCTCGCGACGAGGCCGAGGAAGCCGAGGACGCCATGGGCGAAGCCTGCGATTCCAAGGCGGAAGCCATGGACGCAGAGGAAGAGGAAGCCGACAAGACCAAGGGCGAGGACAAGGCGGCGAAGGATCGTAAAGCCGCCCGCGACGCCCGCAAATCGGCTCGTGATTCCCGCAAGAGCGCCCGCGATTCCCGCAAGAGCGCCCGCGATAAGCGCGCGAAGGACGCTGCGAATCTGGACCCCGAGGGGACCAATGATAACAGTCTCGCCGAGGCGGAGACTGGCACGCCGGCCAAGACGGGCAAGAGTGAGCCCGGTGGCATGGACTCGGCAACGGTGTCCAAGATGATTTCCGACGCGGTCGCGGCTCGTGACGCGCTGCATACCGCCGCCCGCGAAGTTGAGCCCATCGTGGGCGTGCGCGCTTTCGACAGCGCGGACAACGCGTACAAAGTCGCGCTCGAAACCCTTGGGGTAGATATCGCGGGGGTGCCGTCGTCCGCGTATCGGGCGCTGCTGACTCTTGCGAAAGACCGGCATCAGACCGCGCCGCCAAGCTTTGCACTCGATCAGAGTGCGTCGGCTGAGATTGCGACGCGTATCCCCCACCTCAACCGTCTGTAATTTTCCTACCTCCAGGAACCAACGAATATGGGTTTTCAGACAACGATTAACGATTATCAGGCACCTGGAGTTCCGGGGGATTTCGCCTCGCTGAACCCGTTTTCATCGGTGCTTGCGGGTAACAATGCCCTTGTGGCCCCGGCCGGCGGTCTCATCGTCGGTAATTTTTTCTGGGTTGGTCCGGCGGGCCAGACCTCGCAGTCATTCGTTGCGGGATGGCAGATTGCCTTCCTCGGTCGCAACATGCAGGCTCTGATCACTCAGTTCCTTGAAGAGGCGACCATGGTCGTCCCACAGGGATTCATGGTGACGGGCTTCAACGGCGGCGACTTCTTTGCGAATTTCCCGGCTGGCGCCGCTGTCGGCGATTACGTATTCGCGGACCCGAATGAGGGTACGCCGGTTGCGAATACCACCAACAGCGCGCCTACGCTGGGCACCGCTACGGCCTCGGCCGGTTTCAGCGGCACGGCAACGCTCGTGAATGGCTCGCCCACGATTAACGTGACGGCGGTCACTCACGGTATCATCAGTGTCGGCGATCTGATTGCGGATTCGACCACCGGTGCGAATATTCCGGCGGGCACTACCATTATCGCCCAGGTCGATGGAACGGCCGGTGGTATTGGTCACTACACCATGAGCGCCAATGCTGGCGGTGCGGGCGTTGGGGATACGGTCACCACGACCTCGTCCAACATGCTGGTCACTGCGGTTGCCTCGGGTGCGCTCAACATTGGCGACAAGTTCTCTGGCACCGCGGTTTCGGCTGGTACGGAAATTATCGCCCAGGCCACTCCGTTCTCAGGTGTCGCAAGCACCACCAATGCGAGCGCGAATCTGACCATTACGTCGGTTCCGGCTGGAGTCGATCTGTTGCGCAAGGGTGCGACAATCACGGGCTCGGGTATCCCCGCGGGTACCACCATCTCGTCTCAAACGAGCGGTACGCCGGGCGGCGCGGGCGTGTACGTAATGAGCGCCAATGCTACGGCGACAGCGGCCGGTGTTCCGGTTACCACGACCGATACTCTCAGCGGCACAGGTCTATACTCGTTCACGCCGGGTCCGCAGACTTTCGGTGCCGCGGCGGTTCCGGAGACCATCACGGTTGCGGGTACGGCCCAGGCTACCGGCTTCCGAGTTCGCGGTACCTACGCCGCCCCGCAAGGTGCCGCCGTTGCGCCGAATGGCGTGTGGAAAATCAGCGCGCCGGTTGGCGGCTAACGGCTAACCCCGAGGCTTACACGAGACCACCATGACAGTTAAACGAATTGCAGTTGACACCGCGAAGCTCGAACGTAGCTACGGAATCGTATTCATGGGTCGCGATTCTCGCGCGCCCATGTTCTACGACAGCCCGGAGCGGCTTGCGTTTGACGCGCAGCCCGGCCTCGTGACCACGGCAAACGCCGGCATCTTGTCGCTGTTCACGACCTACGTGGAGCCCGAGGTTATCGAAATTCTGGTACGCCCGACCAAGGCGGCGGAGCTTTACGGTGAGACCAAAAAGGGCACGTGGGTTTCGGACACTATCGCCTTCATTCAGGCGGAGCGTACTGGCGAGGTTACGAGCTACGGTGACTTCAGCAACGACGGGATGTCAGACGCCAACATTGATTTCCCGCAGCGCCAGAGCTACCACTATCAGACCAACACCCGCTGGGGCGAACGCGAGATTGCGCGTGCTGCTGAAGCCAAGGTGGATCTGGCGAACTGGAAACAGCGTTCGTCCGCTTTGGCCATCGAGAAGTATCAGAATTACGCTTACCTGTACGGTATTGCGGGTCTGCAGAATTACGGCGGCACGAATGACCCGTTTCTCCCTGCGCCGATTGCCCCCACGCTGAACTGGTATGCGCAGACCGATCCGACCGCGATCTTCGGAGACTTGCTGCGTCTCGTGCAACAGGCTATCGCACAGGGCAACGGACTGGTTTCGACCAACACCAAGTTCCGCCTCGGTATCAGCCCCGGCAACGAGTCGAACTTCTCGAAGACGAACCAGTTCAACTACAACGTCAATGACCAGATCAAGAAGAATTTCCCGAATCTGACCATCGTGACGGTGCCCGAGTTCGCAATCAACGGCGGCGGCGCCGTGGTGGGCGGCACCGAGTTTGTGCAGCTCATTGCCGAGATTCCCGAAGGCGGAAAGACGGTTGAGGCGGCGTTCACCGAGAAGATGCGCGCCCATGCGATGGTCGTCAAAGCGTCATCCTGGGAACAGAAGAAGTCGGCCGGCACGTGGGGCGTGGTGTTCTACCGCCCGGTGCTCGTAGCCGCAATGCTCGGATAGAGTAGTCATGCGCGCCTCGGGCGCAGTGTACGAAGGGGCGTTTGCTTCGAGGGTATTAGCTCAAAACCTCGAAACACTCGCCCCTTTCGCGTCTTCGCTGTCCGGCGCGGGCTCGTGGCGCGCTCCTCCTGGGGGGTTGTTACAGGGCCGTTTTGGTTTCGGCGACTACTCGACTGGCTTGGTGTACAACGCAGCCCCTGCCGGCCCCTACGAACTCGGGATTGTCGTCCCCCTTGAATCCACAAACAACGCCAACGGTAATGTCGTCGGCGGCCCCGCGCGTTTCGGAGGCCCGTTAGCTCGATGGACG
>Ga0207702_10000366_pt1 | contig 51814 bp, 45 predicted proteins | sample KBSCornC62_FD_184302 | JGI IMG/M metagenome (GOLD analysis project Ga0207702, IMG submission 184302) | Corn rhizosphere microbial communities from Kellogg Biological Station, Michigan, USA - KBS Corn C6-2 (SPAdes) (version 2) | ecosystem: Host-associated > Plants > Roots > Rhizosphere > Soil ... | reverse complement strand
TTCCTTCACCCGTGTCCTGCACAATGAGCTCCACGCTCTGCTCTTGCGGAATCAGCCGCGTGCGTACCGTCAGTTTCCCTCCCCCGCGCGGCTGCATGGCCTGCGCGCCATTCAGCACCAGGTTCAGGATCACTTGCTGCATCTGGGATGAATCACACTCGACCAGCGGCAGGTTCTCCTGCAAATCCAAAACAATTTCGGCGCTGATAAGCTTGAGCTTGTGATCCGCCAGCCCCATGGTTGTGCGCACCAGCTTGTTCAGGTCAGCGGGAGCACGCTGAGGCTTGGAGCGGCGTGAGAATGCCAACAGATCGGAAACGATGCGCCCGACCCGCGCCGTCTCCGTCGAAATCATGCTCAGGTATTTTCGGAAATCCGCTTCGCGGCCTGGAGGAAATGATCCATTCACCATTAACCGCTCCAGCAGCATAGACAAATTCAGCACGCCGGAAACCGGATTGTTGATCTCGTGCGCCACGCTTGCCGCAAGCTGGCCCAGGGTCGCCAGCCGGTCTGATTGCACCAACTTCTTCTGGGTGGCCTTGAGCTGCTGCGTGCGTTCCTCCACTTTGCTCTCGAGCGTCGCCTGCATGTCATTCAGTTCGGCGACTGCAACCTTCAGGCGCTCCCGCATTCGATTAAACGAATCAACCAATTCATCCACTTCCTGGCTGCGGCGCGCCGTTCCGATGGTGATGGGACGATCGAGTTCCATCTCGCTGACCGCTTTCGTGCCTGCAATCAATTCTCGAATGGGATTCGCGACGAAGCGCTTGGTAAACAAAATGACGAACGCAGCGCCAATCACTACTTCCAGGATCGTCCAGCCGATAGTCTGCAGAGTGATCGCGCGCGTTTGCCTTTGCACCGGATCTAAACGCAAACCTACATCCACAACACCCAGCACCTTCGTGGACGCGCGATGGGCATGGCAAGCCGCGTTGCTGCACGACGGCTCGTTATATATCGGCGCGACCATGTTGATAGTCTTAATGCCCTCCGGAGATTTGGCGTAGCGGACGCGGGCATCTTCGGTGGGGCTATCCCGTATGGCGTCTTTATTGTGGCAACTGGCGCAAACCTCGTTATTCGACTTCGCCACGGTATGCTGTTCGCGCGGATCCGTCGAAAACACCATGTACCCTTCGCGGTTGTACATCCGTATGCGGTCTACACCCTGTTTATCCGCAATGACCTGCATGATCTGGTAGGCGGCCCTGCGGTCGTCGTCGAGCATGGCGTGCCAAGTCGCGCTCGTAATGCTGCGCGAAAGCTGGTCCGCGCCCAGGATCATGGTTTCGACTAACTGCTTCTTCTGAGTGCGAAGATTCAGATATCCACTGATGCCGCTGATGGCGACAATCAGGATCGTGAGCGAAAGAATCAGCTTCGGGCCGAGTTTTCGGGGCATTCGAGGGCCGTTCACAGGCTGCCTGCCATCGTGGCACTCCGGCCGGAAGCCGATCTCAAGCCGGAAACTCCTCATTTAGCGTATCTGGCTGGCTTGGGGGGACTCCGTGATTTGCAGCGCCCCCACCCGTGATTTAGATCACGCTGCAAGGTCCTTGTGATGTACGCATTTAGAGTTGGGTCAGGGTAAGCGACACTCCTGCGGGACCTCCCGTCAGGAAAACATTCCCGCCGCCTGGATTTCTTCCCCGAAGAAAGATGGAGTCGCAATCACTGAATTTTGGTTGCTCAGTTCAGGAGGATTCGCCGTAAAATTATCTGCTTCATCCAACTCCCATTTCGGAGGATACGTGTGAAAAATCCGCTTCATTCGACTCATACGTCGGCGGCCGTTAACCGCCGCGATTTTATGGCGAAGACCGCGACGGCAGCGCTTGGATTTTCCATTGTGCCGCGACATGTTCTGGGCGGCCCTGGTTACGTTCCTCCCAGCGATAAAGTCAATATCGCGTTCATCGGCGTAGGAGCACAGGGGTTGCGAGTCATGCTTCGCTTTTTGCGTGAGAAAGATGTCCAGGGAGTTGCCGTTTGCGATGTCGCGAAAACAGGCGACCAGTATCCGCAGTGGGCTGACAGCGAATTTTGCAAGTCTGTCCGTAACTTGCTGGGCGTAGACTCCGGTTGGGAATGGCTGAGTCCCGACAAGCCGTTGCAGCTGAGTCACACACTGAAAGTCACAAGCGGGGTGGCTGGTCGCGAGCCGGCTCAACAAGTGGTGAACGCGCTCTATGCGTCTCAACAGCGTTCCGGCCAGTATCACGGCTGTGCCGCGTACACCGATTTCCGCGAGCTCCTGGAAAAAGATCACGATATGGATGCGGTCGTGGTCTGCACCACGGACCACCTGCACGCCGCAGTTTCGGCCGCCGCCATGAAGAAACGCAAACACGTTTTCTGCCAGAAGCCGCTGACACATACCATTTATGAGGCTCGCCGCATCGCCGAAATCGCCCGGGAAACCGGGGTCGCTACTCAGATCGCCGTCGCTAACCAGGCCTCGGAAGACACTCGCCTGCTCTGCGAGTGGATTTGGGCTGGAGCGATCGGGCCCGTGCGCGAAGTGTTTAACTGGTCCAGCCGACCGTTTTGGCCGCAAGGCGTGGAACGCCCCAAAGACACTGATCCGCTTCCTGGCGGTCTCGATTGGGACTTATGGCTCGGGCCAGCTCCAGAGCGCCCCTTCAATCACGCCTATCTGCCGTTCGTATGGCGGGGATGGGGCGATTTCGGCTGCGGCGCCTTAGGCGACATGGGTTCTTATAGCTTCGACACAATCTTCCGCGTACTGAAACTCGAGGCTCCGGTGAGCGTTGAAGCCAGTACCACCGACCGCTATGACGAGACCTATCCGCAGGCGTCCATCATCCATTACGATTTCGCGGCGCGCGGAGATATGCCCCCGGTCAAGTTCACATGGTATGACGGTGGACTCAAACCACCTCGCCCCGACGAATTGGAACCGGACCGCCCATTTAAAATCCCGGAAGAAGAAGAGGAAGAGGGCCTTCTGTTCGTGGGAGACCGTGGCAAGATACTCTGCGGATTCAACGGATCTCATCCCAGGCTCATTCCGCAATCGCGCATGGACGCGTACCAGCAACCGCCGAAGACTCTCCCTCGTTCACCCGGAAACGAACGTGAATGGCTCGACGCCTGCAAAGGGGGGAATGTAAAGACGGGTGGAAATTTCGACTTTGAAGGCATGGTGACTGAGACCCTGCTGTTGGGGAATGTCGCGATTCGCACAGGCCAGAGATTCACATGGGATCGCAGTTCCATGAAAGCCAACAACTCGGATTTGGCACAGAACTACATCCATCCTGAACGGCGTAAGGGATGGGAACTTTAATAGACCGAACAATCATCACTGATCGAGGAGGCATTCATGTTTTCATTCTCCAGACGAGAATTCTGCAAAATTGCAGGCACACAAGCTGCAGCGCTAGGCTTGCTCACTACGGGCGCACTGAAGCTTCGGGCCAACCCGCTGGGCATGCCGATTGGCTGCCAGACCTGGCCCGTCCGCGACATGATCGCGAAAGACTTTCCCGGCACCCTAAAGCACTTGGCGGCTGCAGGGTTCAAGAGCATTGAACTGTGTTCGCCAGTGGGATACTCCGACAATGGCTTCGGTGGTCTCGCCAAATACAAGGGATCCGAGCTCAAGCAGATGATCTCCGATGCCGGCCTTTCGTGCGTGAGTTCGCATTTTGGCATCGACGAGCTCAGAAAAAATCAGGAAGACCGCATTGCCTGGGCGAAGGACGTCGGCCTCACGCAAATGCTTGTACCCAGCTTGGATGGTCCCAAGACTCCCACGATGGATGACGTGAAACGAGCAGCCGAGGAATACAACAAGATGGGAGAACGCGCCGCCCAAGCCGGTATCCAGCAGGGCCTCCATAACGAAGAGTTCGAGCTTTCCAAGGTCGATGGTAAGCGAACCTACGATGTACTCTTAGAACTTCTCGATCCGAAGCTGGTGAAGTTCCAGTTTCAGGTATCAACGGTCAGCGAGGGCTACGACGCGGCAGAGTACTTCACCAAGTATCCCGGACGATTCGTCTCGATGCACGTGCAAGGCTGGGACGCATCCACCAAGAAGATCGTGGCCGTCGGGAAAGGCACGCTCGACTGGCAAAAGATCTTCAGCACAGCCAAAACTGGGGGCATTAAAAACTACTTCGTCGAAATGAACCTCGACATGATGAAGGCAAGTGTGCCATATCTTCGCAATCTGAAAGTCTAAGCTCTGTGATGACTGGCGACCGTGGGGAGCCTCGTGCCGAACGCTTCATCGTGTCAACAGCTACGCCACACTCCGAAGAGACGTTGCTTCGCCAACGTCTCTTCTTGTCGCGGGGCAAAGTTTGCGGCCTCTGGCGCATCCTAGCGTAGGCTTCCAAACATGCACGAGTGGAGATATGCGACTTGGCCACCCAGATCCGCAGTACTTCGGCGCGCACAACGCTTCTGGATCAAAGTAGATCTCCGAAATTCGTCTCCAAAACGCACCTGCTCACTGCGATTGTTGTCTTCACAAATGTAGTTGGAAATATCTGCCTGAGCCATGGCATGCAGCAAGTAGGCACGATTGTTTCCGCTTCTCCGGCAGACTACCTTCGAGCTCTCCTCAATCCCTGGGTTCTTGCTGGTACCTGCACGCTGGCAGTCTGGATGATCAGCGATTTGGCCTTGTTGAGCCGGGCGGATCTCACGTTCGTCCTGCCGGTTACCGCAAGCGCCTACGTGTTTATCGCCATCGCGGGGCATTTCTTATTGGGAGATCACATTTCTTGGCAGCGATGGCTCGGCATTGTTGTGATCAGCCTGGGAGTAATCCTGGCTGAAGAGACCCCGTCACTTACATCTGCCGCCGAGTACCGGGAGTCCCCGCGATGAAATGGCTCCTGGTGGCAATCATCGCGCTTTCCAACACTGCGGGAGATCTCCTGAACACTGCTGGCATGAAGCGCATCGGCCCTGTGGAAGATCTGAGTCTTCGCACTTACTTGCTGTTATGCCTTGCCATCGTGCGCAGCCCCATGGTCTTGGCCGGTATAGCAGCGTTAGCTATTGGCTTCTTCGCAATCATGTCGCTACTTTCAATTGCGACTGTCAGTTTTGCGATTCCGGCCACCGCCAGCAGCTACCTGGTCGAAACCTTGCTGGCGAAATACCTGCTAAAAGAAGATGTGCGCTGGCGCCGTTGGGCAGCTGCCGGACTCGTCGTCATTGGTGTGATCTTGTTGCGCTGGTAAGAGATCAATCCTTTCCCATCCTTCTTTTGGCGCTGTGTGTTGACGGCAACCACCTGACAACCCAAGCCATCTCAACTTTGCGCCTGCATTCCGGGACAAGCACGAAAACAATGCCGCCAAACGGCACCCGGTGCAATTAACTTTAGGAGTGTGTGATGACAGTAGCAGATATGATCGTTGAGCGGCTCATCGACTGGGGAGTCGAAGTCATCTTCGGATTGCCCGGAGACGGTGTGGATGGAATGTTCGAGGCGCTTCGAACCCATCGAGACAAGTTGAAGTTCATTCAGGTTCGGCACGAAGAGGCCGCAGCCTTTGCTGCCTGCGGTTACGCAAAATACACGGGCCGCTTGGGAGTCTGCATCGCCACCTCCGGGCCCGGCGGCATTCACCTCCTCAACGGCTTGTACGACGCCAAGTGTGACGGCCAGCCTGTGCTGGCGATTACAGGTCACACGTTCCACGATCTCATCGGAACCAACTTCCAGCAGGATGTCGATCTGGATAAGCTGTACATGGATGTCGCTGCCTATAACCAGCGCATCATGGGCCCGGCTCACGTTGATAATGTGATGGACGAGGCCATTCGTACCGCGCTGGCGCGTCGAACAGTTTCCCACGTCACGATTCCTAAAGACATTCAGGAATGGAAATCTTCCGATGCACAACGCTCCGAGATGAATGTGAAGGAGCACAGCAGGAATATTTATGTTGCGTCGCATCCCCATCCTCCGCAGCAACTGCTGCAACAAGCGGCTGACATTCTGAATGACGGCTCGAAAGTCGCGATCCTCGTGGGACGTGGCGCGTTAGGCTGCGCGAAAGAAGTAACGGAACTTGCCGACCTTATTGGCGCACCAGTGATCAAGGCACTGCTGGGAAAAGCTGTTCTGCCCGACGACAGCCCGTTCACTACTGGCGGCATCGGACTGCTCGGGACGGCGCCTTCTCAGGACGCAATGCAGGAGTGCGACACGCTCTTAATTGTTGGCAGCAGCTTCCCTTATCTCGATTTTTATCCCAAGCCGCACAAAGCCAGATGCGTGCAGATCGATCTCGACAGCACCCGTATCGGCTTGCGATACCCGGCTGACGTGGGTCTGGTCGGCGGCTCGCAGGCAGTGCTCAGGGAACTGATTCCGCTGCTCAAGCGACAGCAGAAAAGAAATTTCCTCGAGACCGCGCAGAAGCGAATGGAGAAGTGGCGCCAGTTGATGAACGAGCGTGGCACGCGCATGGATATGCCCATGAAACCCCAGGTGGTGACGTACCACCTGAACCGATTGCTCGATGACAACGCGATCATCTCTTCCGACAGCGGCACCATCGCGACATGGGCCGCGCGATACATCGACATCCGCGGCGATATGAAGTTTTCTCTCTCCGGCACACTCGCCACCATGGCGAATGGCCTGCCTTACAGCATCGGGGCTGCCGTTGCTTACCCGGGACGCCAGGTGGTCTGCGTAGTTGGAGATGGTGGATTCACTATGTTAATGGGGGAAATGGCAACTCTGGTGAAATACAAGTTGCCGGTGAAGGTCATCATCATCAAGAACAATTCTCTCGGGCAGATTAAATGGGAGCAGATGGTCCTGGATGCCAATCCCGAGTTCGGCGTTGACCTTCAACCAATAGACTTCGCCAAATTCGCGGAGGCCACGGGTGCGGCGGGCTTCACCATCCGCGATCCAAAAGAGGCGGAGGGTGTTCTTCGCCAGGCCCTTCAGCACAATGGTCCTGTGGTCGTCGAAGCCGTTGTAGACAAGAATGAGCCACCACTGCCTGGCCAGATAAAACTGGAACAAGCACTCCACTTCGCCGAAGCACTGATACGAGGGGAAAAAGATGCGAAGAAAATCGTGAAGACAATTATCGAGGACAAGATTCGCGAAGTAATCTGAAGGCATCTTTGCTCTGACCCATAAAAACGTTTCGCGGCTCTTTTGGGAGAGACGAATAGCACAGAGCGTCTTTTGATGGGAACTCGTCTTTCTGCAGATCTTCACCTGCGGAACGGGATGGGCCACTCGCGCGTGGCATACTAGAACGCATCTTCTTGTTACAACTGAACTGACATGAAGTTAGATCGTCCGCTCCTTCAATCTTTGCCGAAAGTGCTCTTGCATGAGCACCTGGATGGAGTGCTAAGAACTCAAACCGTCGTTGAACTGGCGAAGGACGCGGGCTATACAGGGCTTCCAACCAACGATCCGGCGCAACTGGCGCAATGGTTTCATCAAGGCGCGAATCAAGGAAGCCTCGCAAAATACCTGGAAGGTTTCGAGCACACAATTGCAGTGATGCAGACTGAGGAGGCTTTGGAACGCATCGCCTATGAGCAGGCTGAAGACCTTAGCCGGGACGGAGTGGTTTACTACGAGACTCGCTTTGCACCGCTGTTTCATACCGCGAGGGGATTGACGCACCAGCAGGTTGTCACAGCGGTGCTCAAGGGAATGGCCCGAGGCAAGCAAGATTTTGGAGTACAGTCCGGTTTGATTATTTGCGCCATGCGCAGTATGAACGTGTCGCTCGAAATGGCTGAACTGGCGGTGGATTTTCGCGCGCGGGGCGTTGTGGGATTCGATCTGGCGGGCGAAGAAGGCGGATTCCCTCCCAAGAAGCACGTCGATGCCTTTCATTACATTCAGCGCGAAAACTTCAACATTACGATTCACGCGGGCGAGGGATTCGGAAAAGAATCAATCTGGCAAGCTATTCAGTATTGTGGCGCGCACCGCATCGGCCACGGAACAAGGTTGATCGAAGATATAGCGGTGGCGGATGGTAGGGCGGTGAAGTTGGGAGATCTCGCTCAGTATGTGCTCGACAAACGGATTCCACTGGAAATTTGTCTGATTAGCAACGTTCACACGGGGGCAACGCCCCAGCCTGGAGCAGCATCCTTTCAAGATCCTATATCAGGAGAAATTCCGGGTTACTTTGAACACAGATAATCGCCTGATGAGTGATACGAGCATGACGAAGGAGTTCGAAGCGGCGGCACGAACCTTCGGCCTGACAGTCGAAGATTTCGAGAAACTCACAATCAATGCAATGAAGAGTGCATTCTTGCCGTATGCCAGCCGGTGTCACCTGATTTACAACACCATCAAGCCAGGTTATGCACGCATTCGGCAGGCCGTGAGTCAATGAGCCAGGTAGCCGAGAACGTGCCGAATCGTTTTATGGCGCGCGCCATTCAACTCTCGCTGCAAAACGTTCTCGGAGGGCAGGGCGGACCCTTCGGCGCGGTTATCGTCAGAGATGGCAAGATCATTGCGGAAGGCGTGAATCGGGTTACAGCAAACAATGATCCTACCGCGCACGCCGAGGTAAACGCGATTCGGGAAGCATGCGCGAGATCGCGTGCCTTTGCCCTTCCCGATTGCGACATCTATGCGTCCTGCGAGCCTGTCCCATGTGCCTCGCTGCAATCTATTGGGCGCGATTGCCCCGCGTTTTCTTCGGCAACCTTGCAACGGATGCGACCAGGATCGGCTTCGACGATTCATTTATCTATCGAGAAATTGCGAAGGCACTCCCTCACCGTTCCATCGCTATGATTCCCCTGATGCGCGAACAAGCATTGGAAGCATTTCGCGCATGGGAACAGAAGCCCGACAAGACCATGTATTGAGCAAGTTGCAAGGCCTGCTATTTCTTCTGTCGTGCTTCCGCTTCGGCCAGCCATCCTCGGCGCAACTTTTCGGGCGGGACATTCGACAAATACGGCTTGATATCGAGAATTGGCGTTCCGTCGAGCATGTCCAGTCCTCGAACATTGAGACGGGGCCCTTCTCGCCGGAGCAGTTCGACAATACTCAGCCCAATGGGATTTGGCCGGCGAGGAGAGCGAGTCGCGAACACTCCGTGCGAGCGGTTGTCAGATGGAGGGTTTGCAAGCAAGTCGAAGCCCTCGATCCGATCGAACACCCAAAGCACAATGATGTGAGAGAACCCGTCGATATCGGCGAGTCCCGGTTGGAACTGCGGCAGAATTTCAAGAATCCCTTCAGCTTCGTGCTTTGCGCCCAGGCCTTTAGGCACCTGGTGACTCTCGCTGTACGGGCTGCGAACGTATCCGATGGCTTGTGGAGAGAACATGATTAAAGTTTATCTCCAAGCGTACGGGGCAGTCGTTAATCGTGAGTCAAAATTTTCTTATCGGATTTCTGAGCTACCGGTTCTTTCCGTTTCTCGTCTGACTCGACTGAATAAAGCATGAAGTGATCAAAGCTGTGCCGCCGGTAGTAATGGTGCTTGCGGAAATCGAAATAGATTTCCGCGGTTTTGGGCAGCCATAGCGTCGTGTTCTTCTTCGGGAACGGGACGGGTCCGTACTCAACTACCTGATGCTCGCTGATCAGTTGAATCTCAGGCATCGGCTGAAGCATTTCGGCCTCGATGCGCACGATTTGAAACTTGTCAGCGGTGATCCATGCTCTTCCTTTCAAGGGCACCGCATGGATCTGATTCCCAACTTTGTAGGCGTGCATATGGTTGGGGCGGTTTTCGCGCTGCTGAAAATGCACCAGCCACGTGGCTTGACCGTGCCAATCACCCTGCCCTTCGCACAACATCTCGAACTCCTCGCGCCTGTGAGGATGGAAAACGAGCGCGAGCGCCGCAAACCCCTGGCTCGCAATCTGGTCCGGATACCCCTGGAGCGAAAGCTTTTCGGCTCGATATTCGTCAACATTCAAAATGCCAGGGCTCGGCTCCGAGATGGACGCAACATAGTTATATTTGCGCATTTCCGTGCGAATCGGGATGCCGTAATCATCCAGGCGCTGATGGAACAAATCCTCGACCGCGGCAAAGCGATCGATGTCGCTCATCAGTTCCTGAACCCGCTTGCCAGATTCCTCAATCACCTGCTCAGAGGGGCACGTAATACCAGGCGCTGTGGAGAGTTTCAGTTCATCAATCCCAGGCGGCTGCCAGGCCTTCGTGGGTAGCCCCGGCTCCGGAAGCGCCCCGAGCGGATCGATGACGGAAATCTTGAGCCCAGAGTTAGTGGGCGTTGCGGTTGTTGCGCTTGAGGGGTGATCCTTCAGTGCGGCGATCAGCTTGCGAACGTCATTTGCCATCGGGTGATGCGGCGATGCCTCTAGAAATGAATTCAAAACTTGCGTAGCTTCCTGATCGCGGCCGAGTCCGATCAGCGATTCTCCCAGAACAAGCTGCATCGAACCCGCGGCATCCTTTCCTTTCTTAAGTGCGATTTGCGCTTCTTCATGCGCTTTATCGTAATCTCGCTCATGCAAATAGGTGTCGGCAAGCAAGCCGTGTGGCAGCCAATTCTCTGCATCGGCCATCACGGCTTCCTCCAATGCCGAGCGCGCTGCCGGATAATCTTGCCGCTCGAGTTTCGTCCGTCCGAGGAGAGCGAGTGTTTGAGGATTATGAGGACTCAATTTTGCCGCGGTGTCCAGATACACACCGGCTTGTGCCAGATCTTTCTTCTGGTAGTACAAGTAGCCGAAAAGGAAATTCAAATCTGGACTGCCGGGAGCCAACTTGAACGCTTCATCCAACTGCTTCTGCGCTTTGGGCAGATTGCGTGATTTCAGCAGCGAAATTGCACGCTTGGCTTGTTTTCGCGCCTTCGGAGACATGATGGCATCCGAGACATCAAGATTGATCGCAGATGGATCTCGCTGAAGAACAATCTCGATCTCCGACGGCCGGAGTGTATCCATTACCGCCAGTTCTTTATGTGCAGTCAAATAACCGACGGCGCTTACGTCCACCTGGTAACTTCCCAATCGAACATTAGTGAGCACGCCTTTCGCATTGTCCTCGGTAGTCGTCCACGTCGCCGATTGGTCGGCAAGGTTGACCAGGGTAAGTAATGCTTGCCGATCAAGCCGGGAACGTGCTTTCTCTCCGAAAACATTGAAGACGAGTATGGCTGTACCAGGGTCGGTGCGGTATGTCGTCACGGTCTCGACGATCTTGCCTGGCTCCGCCGTAGGATCCGGTGTCCTTTGTGCAAAGGCCGAGGCGGCCAGCGAAAAGACAAGGGAAAAAACACCGCAAAATCGCTTTCCTGAACGGTGGATCGTCAGGCTTCGGAGCATAACCGGGTCCGTCGAGCAGTGTGGCACAGCCCTTGCGGGTGGTCAATCGCGGCACTGGCTGAAACTAGTGTGCGGTGTTAGGTTTCGCGGGTTCAGGAATGGAAGTCGCAGACTCTGACTCTGATTCAGGTTTTGCCACCGGTTGATCGCCATCAAGATTTTTAACGATGTATTGCACGACCAGTGAAATGCGGCGATTCGCGGGGTCCAGCGGAGCTTTCTCCTTGCGCAAACGCTGATCGGCGAAGCCGCGAACCTGAATGATCTGGTCCGCGCGGATTCCGCGAGCTTGCATGACCCGACGAGCTGCATTAGCGCGATCGGCCGAGAGTTCCCAATTGCCGTACGCCGCCGATGGTGCATACGGCTGCGAGTCGGTATGGCCCTCGATCGACAATTTATTCGGCAGGCTTCCTAATTCTTTAGCCAATGTGCTCAGCAGTTCGGCCCCGTCGAGCTTGAGTTTGGCGCTTCCTGTATCAAAGAATGTCCCGCTGGCGGATTCAGAAAGTTCAATTCGCAGCCCTTCGCTGGTCACCGTCATCTCGATATGGCTCTTGAGTTTTTCGAAATCTGACATCTGGCGCATTGCCGTTTGCAGCTGCTCTTTCAATTTCGGCATGTTGTCGCGGGTGAGTGTGAAGTTTTCTCCAGAGCCCTCCATATTCGAACCGACTTTTTTTGATGTGCCCGTCGGATCTTTGAAATAACCGCCCACCGCCTCCTGGACTTGCTTGCTGCTGTTCATAAGCCAGAGAACGATGAACAGCGCCATCATTGCAGTAACGAAATCGGCATAGGCAACTTTCCACGCTCCCCCATGATGGCCGCCATGGGCAGCGGTTCTCTTGACGATAATGAAAGGACGCTTTTCGTCCATGCTGTTCGCCGCCTGAGTTATGAAGCTGCCGCTGCCGACGCCGCAGCCGGCGCGCCTCCACCGCGGCAGGCCTGCTCCAATTCGGTGAAGGACGGACGCACGTGACCCGGGACCGCCCGTCGTGCTACTTCCACCGCCATAATCGGTGCCGTTCCTTTCAGGAAAGAAACCATGAGCACCCGCATGACATAGAGAAAAGCGTGCTCTTCTTCGGCGGCCTTCGTCATGTTGGCTGCCAGTGGCCCAACCAGGCCGTAGCACAGCAGGATGCCCAGAAAAGTTCCAACCAGCGCAGCGCCCACCTTCTGTCCAATCTCTTCTGGAGGCCCGCCGAGCGCTCCCATCGTGATCACAACTCCGAGAACCGCAGCGACAATACCCAGCCCGGGAAGAGAATCGGCCATGCTGCTGAGAGCGGCGGTAGGTTGAGCGGCATCGTGATGCTGAACTTCCAGATCGAGATCCAGCATTTGATCCAGATCGAAGGCATCGACTCCAGTGATTGCCATACGCAACGAGTCGCATACAAACGAGCGAACGTGGTGGTTCTTGAGAAATGCAGGATTCTTAGAAAAAATCGGGCTCTTTTCAGGTTCCTCCACATCGCTTTCCAGCGCCATCAGGCCGTCTTTCCGGGCTTTGTTGAGCAATTCATACATCATCTTGAGTGCGTCGATATACGTCTGCTTGACGAACTTGGATCCGCCGAAGACCCCACCTACCCCGGCTGCGATTTGCTTGATAATGTGCAGCGGATTAGCGACGAGTACCGTGCCCACGGCGGCACCGCCAATGATGAGCAACTCCGCTGGCTGAATCAGCACTCGGATGTTGCCGTGCTCCATCAGGTAGCCCGCCAGAATGCAGCCGAACACCACAACGATGCCGATAATTGCAAACATTCTTTATTCCCCGGCATAGCAGCTGGCACGCAGTCACTCTCTGCACACCCGAAACGCCGTTCAAAGCAAAAAGCCGCGTCGAGGCAAACTCCGCGCCTGCCGCTCTGACTTGTCATCGGCGGAAATCCACAATTCCTTCAGATACCCGGCGGTAGCATCGCATCGCGATCTCGAGCCATCTGCTTACATTGCAATTACATGCATGCTGCCACTTTTGGCTGGAGAACTCCGCGCGCGACCGCCATTCGACGAATCCGGGGCGCACTTATTTGGAAACCGTTGAAGGGGTTAAATCAGAGACAAATCAGTTGGTCGAAATGGTGAAGTTGACTGTAATCTTCGCCTGGGTTTCAACCGGCTCGGCGCCCAGCAAGTGCGGTCTAAAATGCCATTGCTTCACCGCTTCCCGGGCCGCACCCGCCAGAATCGGCGGGCCACTCACTACCTGTAACCCTTGAATCTGCCCGTCGCGGCCGATCACCGCCTGCAGAACGACTGAGCCCTGAACTCTCATCTGCCGGGCCAGAGTCGGATACGCCGGCGTTACCGAATGAGTGACGAGACGCGCTGCGTCGGACGAAATTTCAACTCGTTCCGACGCGGCACTGGTTACCTTGGCCGCTGTCGGTACTGGGTCCGCGGCAATGCTGGGTGTTGCCCGCGATGGCGACCCGCGCTCCAGATCCACTTGCACCGTGTTGCTTGGAGGTCGCAGCTTGTGATGTGTGTCCCCCGCTATGACTTCCACTTCCAGGGGCGGCAACACCGTTCGCGTGGTCGTAACACCTGGCGGCGCGTCTTGCTCCACCTCGGAATGGGCCACCATGGGCGATGCAGACTTGTCTTTACTCTTACTTTGAGTACTTTTACTTTGAGGCTTCTCAGATGTCTCTTTGGGCTGAACCGCTGTCGCAGCAGCCATGGCCGAAGAGTCCTGCTGCGGCTGGGCTTGTTGTTGCTCTTGTTCTTGCACTTGCATTTGCCGCTCATCAGGAAACCAGAAATCTCGCTCACGATAGAGAATCGCGACGAGGGTAACCAAGAGCAGAATCAAGGCAGCTGCCATTAATTGCTGCTGCTTTCGAGCGTTCGCGACAGGCGTTCTCGTCACGTTCAGTACGCGGTTGTTATGCGGAATCGGCTTGGTCTCTAGCATGGTGTGCCGGTGCGGCCTGATAAAAATCAGGCAGAAATTATGCCCTGATCTGACCACAAAAACCAGCAAAAAGCCAGAGTTTGTGCCGCTTTTCACGGAATGCCTCTTACAGCCGAATTTCGTGGTATGGTTTCGTAACTTCCCACGGAGATGTGAATCACATAGCCAATACCTTGCCGGAGGCAGGCAGAAATGGATCCCAAAGAGGCCGAGACAGGATCGAGGGAACGAGTTGAAAGCAAGGCACTTTCCCACGACTCTAAGCCTGAGCCTGAGACCTCAGAGCAGTCCTCGGAACCGCAAGTTCTTGCAACACCGAAGCTGGATGTGGAGAGCTTCACGCGCCTGTCACGCCGTGAACTCCTGAAAGTCGCGCCCGTTCTGGCGTTGGGCGTCTTTGCCGTTCCGACGGTCCAGGAGTTTCTCCTTAAAAAGGGCCTTGGATTCAGTGATTGGGCTTCTGCCCTTCTGTTTAGGCGAGGCCACGCTGCGCCTGTCTTCGCCGATGCCGACCTCACTCCATTTGAAAAATTTCCGATCAACGACTATGACGTGGATGATCCCGGCGTCATTTTCGAGAATTGGAGTCTGAGCGTGAGCGGCGCGGTGCAAAAGCCCGGAGAGTACAAACTGGAGCAGATTCAAGCCTTGCGCCCCTACCGGCAGAATACGCGCCATGTTTGTGTCGAAGGATGGGACGTGATTGGCAGGTTCGGCGGCGCACGTTTGTCGGATTTCCTGACCATGATTGGCGCGGACACTTCCGCGCAATACATCACCGTGCGCTGCGCAGATGACTATTACGAGTCCCTGGATATGGCGACCGCGCTCCACTCGCAAACGCTGCTTTGCTACGAGATGTACGACCGGCCTCTTACGCGCGAGCACGGCGCACCGCTGCGGCTGAACGTGCCCACCAAGATCGGTTACAAGCAGGCGAAGTATCTGACGGAACTGAGCGTCACAAATGTTTTGGAGAAGGTTGGCTACTGGGAGGACCAGGGATATTCGTCTTTTTACGGTCTATGAAAGCATCGGGCGTGCAAAATAGAAGCCTCGCTCCAGGCGCTTTCAGTGAAGAATGATTACGAAATTTTTATATCGAGCATGAACACCACAATCGTTGAAATCGTCCGTACGAAGGGCGAGCAAGCCGAGTCCGCAGGTCGCGCTGCCTACGAACATCCTCTTGTCGTGCGCTGGTGCCACTGGGCCAATGCCATTTCACTCTTCGTCCTGGTAGGCAGCGGCCTGCAGATCTTTCGTGCCTTCCCCAGTTTTGGGGACAAGATCCCGCAGAAAGATCTGCTGAACTGGCCAAAGGCATTTGCCATCGGCGGATGGCTGGGCGGCGCCTTGCAGTGGCATCTCACGTTCATGTGGATTTATCTCGCGAGCGGCCTGATCTATGTCGGATATCAGATCTTCACCGGCAACTACCGTCAGGTGTTGTTCACCCATCGTGATATTCCCGGCGTGTGGCCAATGGTCAAACACTACTTCTTCTTCGGAACAAAGCCAGAGACGAAAGAGGCTTACAACCCGCTGCAGAAGCACGCATACACAACCGCGATCGGACTCGGTTTACTTTCCGTGCTCACAGGTCTGGCAATCTGGAAGCCGGTGCAACTCTCCGCGCTGGCTTGGCTGATGGGCGGATTTCATTGGGCCCGCTTGTGGCACTTCGTCGTGATGTGGGCAATGCTGGCGTTTGTGTTCGGACATTTGATTATGGTGGTTCTGCACGGTTGGAACAATTTTGTTTCCATGCTGACGGGTTGGAAGAAAGATCCAGAGTACTGACCGGCGGGGGAGATGGCGGAAGCCAATGTGGTCTTGAACAACCCGATGCAACCGGCTAGCCGGGAGCAGGAGTTAATCGGCCGCGTGCAGCGCGGCGAGAACGAATTGTTCTATGAACTCGTCAAGCCCTACGAGCGGCGTGTGTACGCCGCGGCGCTCGCCATCCTGCGAAATGACGCGGATGCGGAAGACGTCGCACAGGAAGCGATGCTGAAGGCGCTCCGCGGTATCCGCCAATTTCGCGCCGAGGCGCGCTTTAGCACCTGGCTGATTCAGATCACGGTAAACGAGGCCCTGATGCGGCGGCGCAGAGAGCGAAACGGAATCATGGAAGCCATCGATGATCAGCGCGACCAGGACGGCGAATACACTCCGCGGGACTTCGCTGACTGGCGCGAAATTCCATCTGAAGCGCTGGAGCGTGAGGAGGTCCGGCAGAAGCTGGCGCAGGCTTTGGCGTCCCTTGACCGCAAATACCGGGAAGTATTTGTGCTCAGAGATATGGAACAACTGAACATCCAGGAAACAGCGGAGGCCCTGGGGATCTCGATTGCAGCGGTGAAAACGCGTCTGTTGCGGGCCCGTCTGATGTTACGCGACTTGCTCGCGGGGGGCTGGGAGCAGGGCTGGTTCAGCCGCCTGCCTTTTGCGAAGGGGACCAAACCATGGTGAATGACAAACCCGTGAACTGCGAACTGGTGTGGCGCGAGATTTCGAATTATCTGGAGGGGGATATTGATGCCACCTTGCATTCCGCCATGGACGGACATTTCCGCACCTGCTCGCGATGCAGGTCGGTACTCGAAGGAACGCAAAATGTGATCCAGTTGTTTGGTGACGAACGGATGATTGAAGTTCCGTCCGGATACTCGCGGCGATTGGAACGAAGGCTGACTCAGAGTGTGCGCGCCCCAGGAAGGAGTTGGTCTCCATGGTCAGCCTGGCTGGTGCCCGTGGCCGCTCTGCTCTTAATTACTGGTGGAGTCAGAATCGCGAGTTCTCGAACCGTCGCTCATCCGTTGCTCTCCGAGCATGCACAGCCGGCGCATGGAATTCCTTCCGATATGGTCGTCGTCGTGTCAGCCGGTGCCAAAGAATTTCATGTGCGGGGCTGCGAATTCATTCACAACAAGGACAACGAAAGGACTCTGACCGCCAAAGAAGCTGTACAGCAGGGATATGTTCCGTGCGTGCGATGCATGCGGAAATACCTACTGACCGCGAATGCGGGGCGCACTGCTCTGGAATTGGAAGCTGATTCGCAAATCGATAGCGAGGAACCGAGGTCGGGTGGAGGCGGGTAAGAGGTCGATGCCGGAATGGGATTTTATTCTGCGAGTCAAAATCCCCACCCTCCCGCTAAAAACGCGGGAAGGGTGGGGTCCCCTGTTGCTTCAACGGTCCCCTAGTTATTCTTCATCTCATCTTTCTTGGTGTCATCCTTCTTCATGTCGTCATGCTTCATCTCGTCTTTCTTCATCGCATCTTTCTTGGCCGCCTTCTTGCTTTTCTTGTCCTTCTTCGTCTGATCGTTCTTCATGCTGTCGTGCTGAGGATCGTTCTTCTTCATCTCATCTTGCTTCATCTGATCCTGAGCAAAGCTGGCCATAGAAAGCGCAAGAACACACCCCATCGCCAAACCGCTGAAAACCTTCTTCATAGTTCTCCTTAAATGAGTCACAATCTGCGGCAGATCTCTACAACCTGCAGGCGGATATGGGATGAGTCATGGAGAGGAAAGTTACAAGTCGGAGGGGCGGCGTACTAGCAAGCCAACTGATCACGGCTCAGTTTCAGGCCGTTGAGATTCCCCAAAGCGGTTACTGCCACCGATTCGGTCTTGAAAAACTCATTCGCCAGGTTGGTCAGGTCTTCGGTTGTAACCGCTTCGATTCTGGCAATCAACTCGTCGAGATCATAGAAGCGATCAAAATACATCTCCTGACGCGCGAGATTTGACATGCGCGATGTGCTCGACTCCAGGGACAGCATGAGGCTGCCCTTCAGCTGAGCCTTGGACCGGCGCAACTCCTCTTCCGGCACCGGTTCGTTCTTCAACTTGCGGAATTCGCTAACCACCGACTGCACCACCTTCGACGCCGACGCCAGCGATGTTCCCACATAAACAGCCAGACAACCCGTATCGCGATAGGGGTTGAGATCGCTATAAATCGAGTAAGCCAATCCCTGGCGCTCGCGAATGTTTTGAAACAGCCGGGAACTCATTCCACCGCCCAGCAGAGTATTCAGAATGTAGCCGGCATGGCGCTTTTCGTGAGCAATGGGATGAGCCGGAACGCCGATACACAACTGCACCTGCTCCAGCGCTTTCTTGTTGCGCAAGGTAATGCGGGAGACGATCTTGGGGGCCGAGGAATGGAAGCCATTGTTCATCGGCTTCATGTGCTCGAAGTGTTTGGTCACGAGTTGCACGAACTGGTCGTGATCCAGATTGCCAGCCGCCGAGACGATAATATTGCCCGGCGCGAAACGATGTGCATAAGCGTCGAACACCGCCTCGCGCTCAAAACGCTTCACCGTTTCCTTCGTGCCCAGGATTGGCTTGCCTAATGGATGGTCTTTCCAGAAATTCTGCGTGAAGATCTCGTGCACCAGGTAGTCGGGATTATCTTCATCCATCTTGATTTCTTCGATGATGACGCCACGCTCACGGGCAATGTCGCTGCCGTCGAATACAGGGTTCAGAACCAGGTCGCTGAGAATGTCCAAAGCGGTCGGGACGTGTTCGTCCAGGACCTTTACGTTGAAGCAAATGCATTCCTTAGCGGTGAAGGCATCCATGTTGCCGCCGATGGAGTCGACCTGGCGGGCGATTTCCTCCGCCGTGCGGTGCTTGGTCCCCTTGAAAACCATGTGCTCGATGAAGTGTGAGATCCCATTCCACTGTGCATCTTCGTCCCGGGAACCGGTCTGCAGCCACACCCCAATCGACGCCGAACGGATGTGCTGCATCTGTTCTGTGATGATCGTCAGTCCATTGGGCAGCTTTTGACGACGAATGTTGCGCACTTCCTGAGCCATGATTGAGGATCCCGCCATCCAAACTAATTGGGTAAACTCCGAAGAACGCGCTGCGCAGAGCCTGATCTATTCTGACATAGCATGACAGCGTGTGCGAGAATAGTTAATGCCCCTAGAATCAGCAACTTACTCGCTTGGCGCAACGCATCGATCCAGCCGCGGGATGCCGCGCCCGGGTAGCAAGACCTCAGAAAAAAGCATGCAATCATGACACATCTTCCGGAAATCTCGCTCTTGGGGATGGATCGAGCCGAACTGGCTTCCTTGGTAGACAGCTTGGGTGAACCGGCTTACCGCGCGAGCCAACTTCTGGAGGCGGTGTACCGGCAGCGCGTTGACTCCATCGAGAATATCTCAACCCTCCCGCTCCCATTGCGCGCGAAGCTGGCCGAACGCGGACTATCTGTGGGCCTGCCCCGGATCGAAAGCCGGTTTGTATCGGTGGACGGAACGGTGCGCTACCTCATCGCATGTGCCGACGGGCAGACTGTGGAGACGGTCTGGATGCCAGAGGGAGATGGCGGCGAATCGGATGATGCAACCGAGGCCAGCGCGATACAAGAGGTCGGGCGTGGGTGGAATCGGGCGACGATCTGTGTCTCGAATCAAGTGGGGTGCGCCGTCGATTGCCAGTTTTGTTTGACTGCTTTGCTGGGTATCAAACGAAACCTGAGCGCGGGTGAAATTGCCGGGCAGGTATTGGCAGTGCTCAACGATCAAAAAGCTTCACCCCAGCACGATCGAGTCAATCTCGTATTCATGGGCATGGGCGAGCCTTTCCTGAACTACGACAACTTCATGAAAGCTGTCAGATTGCTGGTGCAGGAAGTTGGCCTTGCCGAATCGCGGATGACGGTTTCAACCGCCGGGATCGTCCCCCGAATCTCTGATTTCGGACGAGAACCTATTCGCCCCCGACTTGCCATTTCTCTGAACGCCTCCAGCGACGATCTGCGGACACGGTTAATGCCCCTTAATAAGAAATGGAATCTGGAGATGCTAATGCAGGCTGCGCGTGACTTTCCGCTGCGCAGTCGCGAGCGTGTCACGTTTGAATACGTGCTGCTGGACGGCGTCAATGACTCGCGGGAAAACGCTAGGCAGATAGTCGAGCTACTGCGTGGACTCCGGGCAAGGGTGAATCTGATTGCGCTGAATCCCGGGCCGGGGATTGCATTTCAAACTCCCGCGGATGAGAGCGTAGCGGTATTCCAGCAAGTTCTGAGGGATGCCGGCATTCTGACCTTTGTGCGGCGTCCGCGTGGACGGGACATCTTTGCGGCGTGCGGTCAACTCAAGCGTACGGTCGAGATTGCCACAGCACCGGCACCGTAGCATCCTTCGGCTTCGGGGGCGTGGAGTCTGCAGCCGGCAATTCCACCAGCAACTGAACGGATCCGTTTGGCCCGGCTTCGAGAGAGATGTGGCCCCGGTGTTCTTGCAGAATTCCCTGACATGCGCTTAGAGCGAGCGTGTTCTCAGGCAGTTCTACAGTCTCGGGCAGTGACTCGGTAGCGATTCGCACCATGCATACCGCCTCGCGACGCTCCGTACTAATAGTCACGATCCGTCCGCCTCTCTCGGTCAATACATGCAGGCAGTTGGCCAACGATTGCAGGCAGACCTGGAGCAACTGATTGGAGTCTCCCAGGACTTTTGGCAACTCCGGATCCAGTTGAGTCCGCACTTCAACCTGCAGCCCCTCCCACTGGGGTTGGGTGAGTTTCACCGCGGTACGGGCCAGCGTATTCAGATCCACGGGACCCTTTGCCAGCGGACCCTGCCGGGAAAAGCTGATCAAGCTGGCCACCAGCGACCGGGTGCGCCGGACATGCTGCCCGATTTTTGCAGCCACTGGACGCTGCTCACCATTGAGAGAAGTGTTCAACAACAAGTCGGAATATCCGAGCATGGCGGTAATGGGATTGTTAAGTTCGTGTGCCGCCCCCCCGACCAGTTGGCCTATCGATGCCAATTTTTCCGACTGCAGTATCTGTGCTTGCAGCCGTTTCAGGTTGTCGAATGAATGTCGTGAATGGCTGAGCAAGCTCACCAATTCGCGGTCGAGTAACTGTTGGCGCACAAAAACCATGACTCCGAGAAAAAATGCGGCTACAAAGGTGAGCACCAAACGAAAGAAGCGGATTTTTACCGGCAGGTCCGCAGCCGTCATGGACCATGTGGCGAATAAAGGAAGCGAGAAAACCGCAATCATACTGCAGCGCGCTACCCACACTCCGTAGGCCGTAAGCGCCTGCGGCATCTCGGTCGCGGACTTGTCCGCCTTTGTTTGTAGGCCAATCCAGGTGAGACTCGCCATGGCGGCGAACAGCGGAATGTCGTAGAAGCTGCCGGTGTAATACGTTCTGCGGGCAATCGCCCAGTTCGCAAGAGTGGATGCCGCCGAATAGCACAGGGTTACGCCGAACAAACTGGCGTAGAGATGTCGCCACGCCCGCTTGCTGGTGGCGCAGCACACAAGTAGTGCGGCCAATACCACCAACTTCTCGGCATTGTAAACGCCATTCAGATTGCGGTTGTACGCCGCAATATCAGGCACAGCGTATTGCCATGGCATGACGATCAGGACGTACAAATAGAACCACCATACGAACAGGAGAGCGAAATCAAGCCTGCCCACGCGCGCAGCATAGTCATCTCGCGCAACATGGGGCCGCAGGGCAATCGCTGCCATCAGTGGTACGAAATGCAGGAACAGGACGGCATCCCACGCGCACAAATCGGGCACATCCCGCCGCAGCAAGACTTCGTAGTAGGTCCAGAAAACCTGGTAGCAAAACCAGAGTGCCGCTCCAGCGCTGATAAGCACCCAGAATAGCCGCAGCCGCCCCTGAGAACGCCGGGCCGCAGGAACAAATGCGAGAGTGCCAGATAGCAATAAAATGCACTGAACAACGTCGCTCAATGCTGTCAGGAAAAAGGAGCGAGGCATCAGCAAGGCGCAACCAATCGCTGTCGCCAGAATAAAGGCTGTTGCGGCCAGCCACAGCTTGAACCTGTTGTCCACAGGACACCCCTTGGCCACTCATTCTAGAAGGAAATGCGGTACCCGAATGGTTACCCAAGTAACCTGACAACGAGCTATGATGAGACCTCGCTTCAAACCAATGACCACTGTGCTCAGCTTGGCTACTTGCCTCTGATGCATTGCTTTCAATACTATGCAAACTAACCGCCATCCCCGTGGAGAGCGGAATCATTGAATTTTCACTTACAACGCTACCGACAATCCTGGCGATCGAGGGTCCCTCCTGATCCGGGGGAGATACGCCGCATCGAGCGCTGGCTCGCCACCGCGCGCGTGTTTCTGGCCGTTTCGACCCTGGTTGCCATCCGGATGGACCCGACAGAGTTGGGACACTCCTGGGCAGCATACGGGCTGTTCGTCTTCTATATGGCGAACGGCATCCTGATTCTGATGCTGCTGCGGCGACGGCAGCAATCCACCGCGGCCTTTCGTTTCCTCGTGCATGCCGGCGATATCGTTTGGCCTGCCCTCATTTCCGTTTTTGCGGAAGGCCCCCGCACTCCATTCTTTTTGTTCTTCTTTTTTGTGTTAGCTGCCGCCGCGTATCGCTGGGGCTTATGGGAGACGTTAGCCACGGCTGCGGCTGAGGCGGCCTTGCTCTGGATTGAAAGTTTCGTGCTTTTGCATGTCTGGCCCTCCGGTTCGGCTCCCCTGCGGGCTTTGACTGGTCTACAAATCAATGTCACTGAATTCCAGCCGAAACGCCTGTTCATGCTGTCGGTTTACCTGATCGTGATGGGGCTGCTGCTGGGCTATCTCGCAAAACAACAGAAGCAGTTGCGAGCAGAAAAGGCACTGCTCACCGGGATCCTATCCCGAGTGCGGGTTGAGGCTGGGCTCACCGGAACCATGGAACAGATCTTCCAGGAAGTCCTGTCCATGTATGGCGCCTCGCGGCTGATCGTCGCATCGCAAGAAATTCACAGCAAACGCATGTTCCTCGGCGAGTTGGAGAGCGCGCCGGAAAACGGCCATTCTGAGTTCCGCTGGCTCGAGTCCGCACTGCGGGACTCGAAGACATACCTGGATGACTACCCCGGGCAGGTCTGTTACGCAACGTTCGAAAAAGATCACTGGACGACATTGGCGTTGGATTACTCAGGGCACGCCGTGGACGTCCCAAATTTGGCCGCACTTTCCCAGTTGCGACAACTGCAACCGTTCGAGTCGGTTGTTACCGTCTCTTTTCTTCTCTCCGGAACAGAATGGCGGGGCCGGGTATTCATTTTCAACCCCTCCTGGAACGGCGAAAAAAACGAGCAGCTCCGCTTTCTGCTCGACCTTGTGCGACAGGTGGGTCCCGCGGTCTACAACGTCTATCTATTGCATCGCCTGAGGCGTCGCGCTTATGCCGCCGAGCGAGCGCGGGTCGCGCGGGAATTGCACGACGGTGCGGTGCAATCCTTGATCGCCGTGGAGATGCAGGTGGACGTCTTGCGCCGGCAGGCCGAGGCGAATCGGCCGATTGATAAAGAACTGGAAAGGATTCAGGGCTTGCTGCGCGAGGAGGTTCTGAAATTGCGTGAACTCATGCAGCAGATGAAAGCCATTGATGTCGATTCCCAGAGGCTGCTCCCGGTGCTGAGAGATGCGGTGGAGCGGTTCCAGCGAGAGACAGGCATCAATGCGCGTTTCGTCAGCGACATCCAGCAACCCGATATGCCGCAACGCGTGTGCCGCGAGTTTCTCAGGATTGCGCAGGAGGGACTCGTGAACGTCCGCAAACACAGTGGTGCGCGTCAAGCCCTGATCCGCATGGCTTCCGATGCCGATAAATGGAGTCTCACGGTGGAAGATGATGGCAAAGGCTTTTCTTTTGCGGGTCGCTACAATGAACGGCAAATGCAAGAAGCGGGAATTGGGCCGATGATTATCCGAGAACGTGTACGATTGATCGCGGGTGAACTCACGGTAGAATCAAATCCGGGACAGGGAACGCGGATCGAGGTCATTGTGCCTAGGAACGGGGAAGCACCGCATGAACTTTAGAGAAGGTCACCAAGTGCGTCTGGTAATCGCTGACGACCATCCGATTTTCCGCGATGGCTTGCGGCGCCTTTTGGAAGCGGAGGCACACTTCAAAGTACTCGGAGAGGCGTCCGACGGAGCCGAAGCGGTCAAACTGGTCCGGCAACTCAAGCCCGACATCCTCCTGCTCGACCTGGCCATGCCCAAACATCCGGGCCTGGAGGCGCTTCGTGATTTGAGCACCCCGGGCAGTATAACGCCGGTGCGAGTGATTCTACTGACCGCCGCGGCGGAGAAGAGCCAGATCGTCGAAGCCCTGCAGCTCGGTGCGCGCGGAGTGGTGCTGAAAGACTCTGCTACGCAATTGCTTTTAAAGGCCATTCAAACGGTAATGGCTGGCGAATACTGGGTCGGGCGGGAGAGCGTCTCGAACCTGGTTCAATACCTGCGTACTCTTATGCAGTCCTCGCATGACGAAGCCCGGCAGAGGAAGTTTGGATTGACCCCGCGTGAACTCGAGATTGTTTCTGCCGTTGTGGCTGGCTACTCCAATAAAGAGATTGCCGAGTACTTTAAGATCAGCGAAGACACCGTAAAACATCATTTGAGTAACATTTTCGATAAGCTCGGGGTCTCTACGCGGTTGGAATTGGCGCTGTTTGCTGTAAATCAATCACTCCCCTTAAAGAGTATTGCCTAAGCCTAAGAAAACACGCGACTAATACCAATCTTTCAGATGTGGCACTTCCGTGCCATTGGCCCGGGTCCCACCTTAGGACTAGACTCAATCCAGGTAAGGGTCTGGGGCCGTGTTTTGGGGAACAGCGTAGGACACGTCCTGTTGAGACAGGCTACAATCCATGCATTTTTGAGCAAAGAGGAGCCCTGTGGCAAACCTTGTACAACGACTCTGGAATGACGAACAAGGCCAGGACATCGCGGAATACGCGGTTATGTTGGCCGTCATTCTTGTCATCGTCGTCGGCACGATCCGTTTGATCGGATCGAACGCCAACAACGTCTTTTCGCAAGTTGGTAGTGCGATTCAGTAACCGACGACCTTAACACTTCTGAGTTTGCACCTCACCAAGGCCCAACACTCGTTGAGACCTTGGCCTCTTCGTGTTCCGGCCACCAATCACCAGTCAATGTGAAACTACTTGGGCTGATTTTCCGCAGCTGCGGGCGCGGTCTGCGCCATCTTCTCGTTGTTGCCGGTGGAAAGGCGTGTAAGGTAAGGAAAGAACGGCGTAATCTCGAATTCCAGCTTTTCCCGCGCTGACGTGAGTGCTACTGGCTTGGCTTTGGAAAGCTCGACTTGATCGCTCCAGGGATCCACTTTGACGCGTCCCCCGAGAGGCAAGGCTGCGATCTGGTCCAGCCGTTTGGGGTCCAAAGCGGGTGCTGATGCTACCAGATTTGTCAGGCGGTTGTTGCCCCCAAGACTGTTGCCAAGATGAGGGCGAATCAACTGCGGCAGGCTTGGCGCCTTCTCCTGCAAAGCCCTCAGAAACAGTCCGGCATTGCTCAACTTGTCCTTGTAAGGAGAGTTCTTCAAGAGTTGCAGAGCTTTATTATCGGCAGCTTCTTCATCCGCCGGCCTCTGCTTGAAATCGAGCCGTTGAAACGATTGCTCGTCGGGAAAAAACAGCTTGTCGTTGAAAGCCAGTTTCGTGTCGAAGGGATGGCCCAGCACAATGTGGCTGACTTCGTGCGACAACACCAACGCCAGCGAAGCCTCGTCAGGCAACACGTCGAGCAAACCACGGCTGACTACGATCGTGTGGCCGATCGTAAACGACTCCAACGGGGACGTTAATAGCACGCGGCAATGGAAATCGCTCTGCAGGTCGATATTGTTGGTGACCAGCAGGTTGTTCACCACCGTTGCCATGACCTTGTCGATTTCGCCGGGAGGTGCCAGAAGACCAATTTTTTGCAAGCGCTCAACGGCATTTTCTTCCGCCTGTTTCTCCCACATGCGTTGAGCCACCACTGGACTCGCATCCGCGGCCGCATCGCTCTGATCTTTGACGGATTGCGGAGCATCCACCAGGATTTGAGTAAACTCCTCGTTCTTGTTAAGTCCTTTCAGATCATAGCCCCACAAGCGGGTTTGAGCTTTGAAATGAAGCGTTTTGGTCAGCCCGGTCTTCAAATTCGACTCTTCCGTGTAGACGTAAGCCGGTAGCCAAGTTCCTGGGCGCATATTCAAACGCCAGCTGTCGAAATGGAAGAAGAAATTCACCTTCGGCTGCGGATAGTACGTGCCATTAAAGCGGACAATGTTGTAGTCCTGGTCCTCAACCCAAATTCTCCCGAGGAAGCGCACGGACTTTTCGCCCTCCCGAGGCTGTACGTCAATGACGAGGCAACGCAGTTCTCCCAGGAATTCGCGACGGACAAAAGTGAACTTGTAGTACTTTTTCTGAAAATCAGTGTCGAGCAGGACCATCTGCGCAAAGCCCATCGGCAGATAATGCAGCGAGTAAACTCCCGTCAGTTTGCTCAGCATGCGATGGCCAAACCCAGGCTGGCCTACAAACGACACATCTTCTGGGCCATCCGCCATATCCAGGCGGCCGAGAAAATACTGATCCCTGACCGGCACGGCATGCTCATCGGAATCATTCTTCAGGTCTTGCAGATAGGTCTCAACCAGCGGATGCATGTGACGCATCTGCGCCATGAAGTAATGCTCTCGCTGCACCACGCGGTCCATAACGTCATTCAAGGATGCCGCCGGAGGCGCGGTTTGAGGTTGCGCTGGCACGCTCGCAACCGTGGCAGAAGAAGCCGCCTCGGGTTGCGTGACAGGAGCGGTGGAATCCTGAGCGGTCGCCAAAGCGCCGCTCAAAGCAAATACGAGCAAGCCCGAACGTACGAAACTCATAGGAACCTTCTGGCGTGGATCACGCTAGCTGGAAAATGATGTGAACGACGGCTGTCGAGTCTGACGGCTGGCCGTCCCTCAATGCGGGCTTGAACCGGATCTGTTCCGCCGCACGCGTGGCGGCCTCATCCAGACCGTGCCCCAGTCCGCGAACGACTCTGATTACCCGCAACGTACCCGAGGCCTCAAACACTACCTCGAGAAGCACTTCACCCTCGATTCGTTGCGCGCGGGCCTCCGGCGTGTAGTTAGGAACCGGCTTCGAGATGATCTCCGCCGGAACCATCTTCGCAGCTGCCTGTGCCGCAGGACGCGACTGCACCGTGGGAGGAGCGGCCACGTCCGCGTCGCCAAAACCAGCCTGGCGAACGCTTGCGCGTTGGGAAGAGGACGAGTTGCCGGAAGCTACTCCGCTGCCAAATCCGGTGCTGGCAACCACACCGCGGGCGCCGTTCGCGCCCCCAGTTCCGTTCCCGTACCCAGGTCCGGTGGGCATATCAAATCCGCCGGATTGGGCGATGTTGACCGCCCGCGTCTGCGTGGTACGCGCCGGCACACCGTTCGGATCGCCAAACCCCCCGGTTTGCACTTTGTCAGGGGCGCGTACGATTGTCTGGGGCGCGGAACTGCCGGTCGAAAATACGTTCGTGCGCACGATCTGCTTCGGCATCACGGGAGCCGAGGCCGGTAGCGGATCCAATTTCTTCTCCGCAATCTTCACCTCAGGAGCCGGTGCTACCTCCATCTTGGGTTTGGGTTGGGGCTGAGGGGCCGGCAAACGCAATGCGGAAGCAGGTGGGTCGACTTTCGCCTCGAACACAGGCCGCGGCAGCTGACGCTGGGGCTCATGATTCTCCGGAACAGGGGTAGGCACCAGTTCGATCGCGTGATAATCCTTCTTCGGTCCTTCCAGCACTTCGGGATGCAGAACCGGAATCCAGGCGAGGATCAAGATAACTGCCGCTTCTACTCCATAACTTAGCAAGAACTCATGCCAGGGAGCTTGCCACTTCGGCAGCGAGGAGAACAAGATCGACTCGTCGGAGTGTCGCGACGTCATAAGCTTAGATCTGAAGCCTTAAGTTCGGTTTACTGCTTCACTCTTTTCAACAACGCTGACTGCGCGAAAAAGTTGTCCCTGCCCTGCGTGGGAACCCGGGTTGGCAGGCACAAAACTGAGTGTACTACTGAGAAGCCAATGCTGCACGGCAGAGGCCACTCGATAAGCCCAAAACCAACAACAATTCCCAATCCTGCAAGGGCTTAGACGAAGAGGTCCCTTGGCAAGTCCTTCTTCGGTACAACGTATGCAAAAAACTTACATGGTGGGATGAGAGATTTGCCGAGAGAGATGCACCTACGCCACCAGGGCTACAAACCTTTGACTTTAGCAGCGCACCACTTTTGGGCTTGAAATCCCGTGGGTGGCGTTGCGGGTATCAACGACCAGTTGGGCCTCTTGTACGATTCGGCTGTAGTCGTAATCCGAGTGGTCGGTCACGATCACCACACAATCGTACTGCCCCAGATTCTTCAAGTCGGCGCACTTCATCTGCAGATCATATTTGCGTCCCTTGCCGATAAAGGGAAAATACGGATCGTGATAGCTAACTTCGGCTCCGTCTTTTTGCAGAAGTTCGATGATGGTTAGGGCGGGCGATTCGCGCAGGTCATCGATGTCCTTCTTATAAGCCACTCCCAGCACTAGCACGCGGGCGCCATTCACGGCTTTCTTGTGCGAGTTCAACGCTCCGCTCACGGACGCGAGAACGTGATACGGCATGTTGGTGTTGATCTCGCCCGCCAGTTCGATGAAGCGGGTCCGGAAATCACATTCCTTCGCCTTCCACGACAGGTAAAAAGGATCTACGGGAATACAGTGCCCTCCAAGACCGGGCCCAGGGTAGAACGGGTGGAATCCGAACGGCTTGGTAGAGGCGGCTTCAATGACCTCCCAAATATCGATGCCCATGCGAAGGCAAAGCAGCTTGAGTTCGTTCACCAGAGCGATGTTCACGCACCGGTAGATGTTCTCTAGCAACTTCGTCATTTCCGCTGCTGCCGGCGATGACACTGGCACCGTCCGATTGAAAATTGCTCCGTAGAAGGCTCGCGCCAGCTCCGAAGCCTGCTGATTCAACCCGCCCACGACCTTTGGAATATCACGGCGCGCGACCGTCGTGTTTCCCGGATCTTCCCGTTCAGGCGAGAAGGCAACAAGGAATTCATTCGCTCCCAAAGCCGCGCCTCGAGCTGCTTTCAGCCCGTGCTTGTTCTCTTTCTCCAGGATCGGAACCATTACCTCTTCGGTGGTTCCGGGATACGTCGTACTCTCCAAGACCACAAGTTGTCCCGCGCGCAAATGCGGGGCGATGGCGTGAGTCGTATTGGTGATGAAACTGAGATCCGGCTCGTGATATTCGTTCAAGGGTGTAGGAACGCAGATGATAACTGCGTCCATGGCGGTCAATTGCGCGTAGTCGGAAGTGGCCGTGAACCCATTCGCCTGAGCCGCCTGAATTTCTTCTGGCGCGATGCGGTAAATGTAGGATCCGCCCTTAGCTAGAGTTTCTATTTTGCGGGAGTCGATATCGAAACCGGTGATGCGAAACTTCTGCTCGCTATAAAGGAGCGCCAGCGGCAAGCCGACATACCCCAGCCCGATGATTCCCAGGCGAGCCTGACGCTGTTCGATCTTCTGCTTTAATTGGTCCAGAGATAGGTCTGCAGTTGAGTATGTACTCATAAATTATTCTGGTACAAGGTGATGATTGCCTGGAAACGCAACAATTTTAACATGCTGAACACGCGCTGAAATCTTTCGTCAATGCCGTGAAATCATTCGGCGTAAAGTCAGGTCCGACCATCGCAGCACAAGTCGCTCATGAAAATGTCCGCGCGTCCACAACTCCGCTCGATGTTCCTTCTGCTGCTGCTCGCGGGCTTGCTTTTCCTTGCGGCAAATGCCGGAAAATTCCTCGAACTGAACGCGCCGCAGCCTTCGGATCTGATTCTGGTCCTGGCCGGGGAGACTGATACTCGCCCCGCGCTTGCCCTTGATCTTCTGCGGCACGGCTTTGCCGCGCGAGTACTCATGGATGTCCCCGCTCGCGCCAGGATTTACGATACGACGGCGATGCAGGTCGCGGAAAGTTACATTCGTAAGCTTCCACAAGCGAACCAGATCACGGTCTGCCCCATCACGGGCCTGTCCACCCGAGACGAGTCTCACGATGTCGCCAGGTGCGTTGCCCAGCAAAATGTCGGGAGAATTTTGATTGTTACTTCCGACTACCACACTCGGCGCGCGCTGAGCATCTTCCGCCACGAAATGCCCGGAACCTCCTTCTCGATTGCGGCTGCACATGATGATTCCCAGTTCGGTGTCCGCTGGTGGACTCATCGGCAATGGGCCAAGGTCTGCCTGGACGAATGGTTGCGTCTGTTTTGGTGGACTGCAATTGAGCGCTGGCGCTGACTTGGGCCGACACACACGTCGGTCGAACTAGTTTTCCACCGTAACCAAGTGGCTGTGCCCGAAAAAGCATTGACCCGAAAGATTCCCGCAGGTACGATTCCGGACATAGCGACGAATCCAGGCGGTCGTAAGTCATCTCCCGAGGACGGAAGAATGGCCATGATGCGGACTTTGCAAGCAAAGATACTGGCAGGCACGCTGAGCGTCATCTTTCCCGCGGCCATGTTTGCGGCGGATACGCCCGGCGCCATGGTGTATAGCCACGGTACGGCGCTTGTGAATGGGAACAACATCGCGCGTTCCTCAGCCCTGTTCCTGGGGGATTTGGTGCAGACCCGGTCCGATTCTGTCGCCAACATCAGCGCGACCGGTTCGAGTGTAATTGTGCTGAATGACTCGCTTGTGCAATACGAAGGCGGCCGGGTAAAGCTTGAGCACGGCGGAGTAACAGTCTCGACTTCGAAGTCAATGTCGGCACGAGTTGGCCTGGTAACGGTGCTGCCCGCAACAGCGGCCCTCACAGAATTTGAAATCAGAGATGTCGATGGCATCGTGCACATCACCGCTCGCAAAGGCGATCTTACGGTGAGTGACGCCGCAGGCGTGGCAAAGCTCGCGCAAGGTCAGCAAACCACCCGGGACGAGGGCCCCTCGCAAGACGATTCGCAGCCCCAGACCAGCAGCAAGAAACGGAAGAAACCAGCCGCTGGTACAAGTCCGGGCGCACAGGGCGGAATCTTAAATTCTCCGATCGCAGTCGGTGTAGGCGGCGGACTCATTGTTGGCGGCACTATCTGGTTGCTGACTAAGAGCGATGACCCTGTCAGCCCCGTGAACCCGCAACCCTAGCCAAATCCCAAGCTGTCATCAACCGGTCACCCCAACCTGTCACCTCAGCCTGTCACCCCAGCCTGTCATCCTGAGCGAAGCGAAGGATCTATGCAACTTGCCGAGTCCCAGCACATTGCATCGATCCTTCGCTTCGCTAAGCAATACGTGAAGATCTTGGGTGCGAGTACGTAAAAGCGTGGAGACGACCCTCCCCGGTCCCTCAGAATCCCCCAGCCACATACCTGAATCCAATACCCATGCCCCTTCGCAAACGTCTGGTGGTTTTCATCTCCATCATTCAATCCATTCTTTTTCTGGCCCACATCTTCTTGTTCCAGACCTGGACCTTTCAGCTGCCTGTGGGCGCAACTCCAGAGAGAACCTCGGCCACGGCGATTCTGAGCCTCCTCTCCGTCAGTTTCGTCTGCGCCTCGCTGCTCGCGTTTCGTTACACCAATGCTTTGGTTCGGGTTTTCTATCGAGCGGCAGCGGTTTGGATGGGTTTTCTCAGCTTCCTCTTCGTCGCGTCGCTGATTTCATGGTTTATCTTCGCGATCAGTGCCGTTGCCGGAATCCAGATCCCCTTCCATCGAATGGTTGAATTCTTATTTGCAGCTGCAGCGGTGTTCGGACTGCTGGGGGTTTTCAACGCCAGCTGGACTCGCGTCACCCGCGCCCGCATCCGCCTCGAAAATCTACCTGACGCCTGGCGGGGACGAAAAGCAGCTTTGATCAGCGACGTACATCTCGGTCACGTGCGCAATGGCAGCTTCTTGCGCCGCATGATTGCGAAGATTCTCGAACAAGAGCCCGACGCGATCTTCATCGCCGGAGATTTGTACGATGGCACCGCCATTGACGCGCGCCGCGCCGCGGCGCCCCTCGCGCAACTGAAGGCACCCAGCGGCGTGTACTTCGTCGCAGGAAATCACGAACAGTTTGGCGATGATGCCAGGTTCCTGAATGCTGTAGCTTCCACTGGCGTCCGCGTGCTTCGTAACGAAAAAGTAGAAGTTGACGGATTGCAGATTGTCGGAGTTCCGTACAATCACGCTTCTAACAACGGTTCGCTCGCGTCGGTTCTGCGGGGCGTCAGTTTGGATCGCGATCGCGCCAGTATTCTGCTAACCCATGCCCCTGATCATCCGGAAGTCGCCGAAGCGGCTGGATTCTCCTTGCAACTTTCTGGACACACTCACTTGGGTCAGTTCATACCCTGGAGCTGGTTTGCTCGCCGCATGTATCGGCAATTTGTTTACGGCCTGAGCCGGATCGGGAAAATGCAGGTCTTCACTTCCAGCGGCGCAGGCACTTGGGGTCCTCCGCTCCGCCTGGGCTCCAACCCGGAGATTGTGGTCCTGCAGTTCGAATAGGCGAAGCCCCGCAGGATTTATTAGGAATGACGAAAATAGCCGGACGGTTAGTGGCGGGGAAGGCGTGATTAACGGTAACCTGTGCCGTAGGCACAGCTGAAACGATGATCACACTCGCCGATCTGCAAACTGCCCAGGCCCGTCTTCAAGGCATAATCATTCACACGAAGCTGATTGAATTCCCCCTCTGCGACGCCGACCCGCGCCGGCTCCTGCTCAAGCCCGAAAACAAGCAGCCCATCGGCGCCTTCAAACTGCGTGGAGCCTACAACAAAATCGCCTCTCTGTCGGAAGAAGAGCGAACGCGCGGAGTCATCTCGTACTCCAGCGGCAATCATGCGCAAGGCGTCGCCTACGCCGCTCGCGCACTGAATGTGAACTCAGTCATCGTAATGCCCAGCAACGCGCCGCAAATCAAGCGCGACGCGACCGCCAAACTCGGAGCTGAAATCGTCCTCGTAGGCCCCGGCTCCGACGAGCGCAAAAACAAAGCCGAAGAACTCGCGGCCCAGCACGGATATGTAATCGTTCCTCCCTACAACGACGAAAAAATCGTCGCCGGCCAAGGCACCATCGGACTGGAGATCCTGCACGACCTTCCCGATGTTGAAGCCGTCCTCGCGCCAGTAGGTGGCGGAGGCCTGATCAGCGGCGTTGCCGCAGCCATCAAGTTGACGAATACAAAAGTAAAGGTGATCGGCGTAGAGCCCGAACTAGCCGCCGACGCCCAAGCCAGCCTGCGAGAGGGCAAGATCGTCCAATTTCCCGCCGAGCAGGTCTCCCGCACGATCGCTGACGGCCTGCGCACCCAAAGCATCGGCGCTATCAACTTCGAGCACATCCGCGCCTATGTTGATGACATCATCAGCGTCACGGAAGACGAAATCCGTCAGGCCATGAAGTACCTGGCCGCCAATCCGGACACCGTCGCTGAACCAAGCGGCGCAGTTGCAACCGCCGGTTTCATCTTCCACGCCAAAGAACTCCCAAAAACCAGGCTGAATGTTGCAATCATCAGCGGCGGCAATATCGAACCGCAGATGTTCGCAGGCCTCCAGCAAGAATAATTGCGCCATCACCAATACCACAGCGTCCTCCATCTCCCGTGCGCCGCCACAAGAATCCCAATTCCCGGGGTTTTGCACAGCCTCGCAATGTTCATATAACCTTGAACTTGCACTCCCACGAACGATGATCCTGATGTCACTCAGGAAATTATGAACAGAACGCGCCTAAGCGCCCGCAAGTGTAACGCGCTCAAGATTTTGCCCGTAACTCATTACAGCCCTGAGCTTTTTCGAATATTTTCCTCTAACTCGATGTTTTCGCTGTACCGGGGGGGAGGGGGGATACCTGCTTCGCGCCCCACATTCCCATTTTGGAAACGAGCAATTTTCATCGCTACTCTGGCCGCTCTCCTGTCCATTGCCTCTCTGGCCCATGCTCAACCGCAACGCGGAACCTTGGTCCACGAAGAAAATATTCGTGTAAGCCCCAGCGCCGATACCGCCAAACTCGGTACCGTCGGCCGCGGCCACGAACTGATCATCATCGATAGCAGTCGCGACTGGGCACACGTGGAAGCCATCTTGCGTGAGCCGAGAAGAGAGGCTGATGAGGACGATGAGGATTCCCAGGGCAAGACCATCACTGGATGGGTTCCCGGCAAAGCTCTGGTCAGCATGTCCACTCCCAACGGGGACAAGATCATATTTGGCGAAGCCGCGAGTTCCGAAGATGAAGCCAGTCGCCGCCGAGGCCGCCGCGATGCCGCGCAAGACGCCATGCGCCTCTACTACCGCCTGTACGACCTGTTCCCGAGTTCGCCGCTGGCGGCCGAAGGTCTGTACCGCGCTGCCGACATCCGCTGGCAAGTGGAGCGCTCCGACATCATGACGCGTCCCTCAGCTCGCGAGCGCGAAGCCTACATGCGTGGCCAAATCGATGAGGAATGGATGAAGCTGGTGATAAAAAAATTCGGCGGCACGAAATGGGCTGACCTCGCCGCCTTCCACCTGATCGAGAACAAACTCTGCGGCGACTGGCAGTCGGCCGCGAAATGTCCGGACAAAGAAGCGGACATGTACGAAAAGTACGCGAAAGAGCATCAGCAGTCGCCGGCTGCGCCGGAAGCCTTGTATCAAGCCGCATGGCGACGCTCGGCATTGATCGAGATCTATAAGACTGAGCCCAATCAGAAAAAATCAGAAGAGTCGAAGAGCCGCGCCCTCAGCCTGGCGCAGCAGATAATCAGCCAGTACGGACAAAGTGAGTGGGCGAACCGCGCGCAAGCTTTGGTCTTCTACGTCCAGCAAGGCATTCCCACATACGGAAACGCAAGCGATTAATCCTATCTCGCGCATAATCTTGTCGTCCTGAGCGCAGTTACAGAGATCAATCCTGAAACTCCCCAACCTGAAAACAACCTGCGATACTGTTCGCTCACGGCGGAGGAAGATTGAACGACTACCTGCTGTCGCTAATCCTGGGAATTGTTGAAGGCATCACCGAATTCTTACCAGTCAGTTCGACCGCACATTTGCGGCTCTCAGAAGCTCTCCTGCACATCAGCCTCTCCGACGGATATTGGAAGATGTATTCCATCGTCATTCAACTAGGCGCGATCCTGTGCCTCCCGGTTTATTTCCGGGCCCGCATCACCAAGTTCCTGTCAACGTTCCCTCGCGGGGAAAGCGGAAATCGTACCGTGCTCACGCATCCTCTTGGCCTGACCACTGTCGCTTTCCTGGTCACGGCAATTCCGTCGTTCCTGCTCACCAAAGTGATTGGCAAGCATTTAGAGAACGTCGTCATCATCGGATGGTCCTTGCTGATTGGTGGAATCGTGATGTGGATTGTCGATGCCATGCACGCCAAAGCCGAAGCCGCTGGGCCGCACGGGAACAGCAGCATTCGCACGTGGAAGATGGAAGACATGAGCCTTGGGCAAGCGATCTGGATCGGGTTGTGCCAGATATTCTCCGCCGTGTTCCCCGGAACTTCGCGGTCCATGGCGACGATCGCCGCCGGACAGATCGCCGGAATGTCGCGCGCCGCCGCGCTTGAGTTCTCATTCTTCGTATCCATGCCGACCATGGCTGCAGCCACGCTCTATACACTGTACAAATCGCTCCGAGGCAAAGGCGAGAACCCGATCGGAGTTTCGCAGATCGATGCCCACGGATGGATCGTACTCGCCATCGGATTCGTAGTGTCGTTCATCGTGGCGTATGCCTCGGTCGCCTGGTTCATGGCATGGGTTCGCAAGCGCGGATTCACCCCATTCGCGATCTACCGCATTGCGGCTGGCATTCTGGTGCTCACATTCGCCGCGCGCCTATTGTAGAGACGTTGTTTGCAACGTCTCTCTTCCCATGGAGGCATAAACGCAAGTGGACAAAAGACATTGCAAGCGACGTCTCTACGGATAACCACATAAACACCGCCTCACAATTCCCCGATTGTGAGAACCCCTGCTTCTTGGCATAATGTAGTGGCTCTGGCCCGATCACGGCGCTGAAGGCGTATCTTCGGCGATCTTATCCGGCCTTCATGGATTATCTGGCGACCATTTTTGTGCCCACCGGGAACCGGCGACTCAACGAGTTGATCGGATTCCTGATGTGCGTCTCCGCGCTCCTCCTCTTCCTCGCACTCGTCTCGTATTCTCCCCTTGATCCCTCATGGAACAGCGCCTCGGTGCTGACCGGTTCGCATGCCGCCCGCAACTGGATCGGAGTTGTCGGCGCGTATACCGCGGACGCGCTGTTGCAGTTCTTCGGCGTAGGCGCGTTTCTGCTCGTGATCTTTCCGGCGATGCTGGGAGCGCGCTGGTTCCGGTCGATGAAGGTGCAATCGCCGCTGGCGAAAACTCTTGGCGCAGTCTGGCTAGTGATGTTCCTGCCCGCGTTGCTGGCTTTGTTGCCGGGACAAATGCGGTGGAAGGGAGTCATCCCCGCCGAAGGCCTGATGGGACGCGTGCTCGGCGACTTCCTGATTCACTATCTCAATATTGTCGGCGCGTACATCGTCTGCGCCACCATTCTGGCGACCGCGCTTTATCTCTCGACTGCGTTCTCATTTGCGGCGATTCAGCTCTGGGCTCCCACGCGATTTGCCTTCGTAACCGCGTTGTGGAGTCGCTACCAGGATTGGCAGCAGGAACGCGCCAAGCAGCGCCAGCAGAAGGAACTCGACAAGCGACGTATTTCCAAGCCGATCGTCAAGACGCAACTGATTCCGTCGCGTCCAGTTCCTTCGATGGCGCAAGCTGAGCCTCGCCGCACCGGAATCGAGAAGATGATGGCGGAAGAAGAAGCCGCCGCAGCGCCGAAGATGACCTCTGCGACGCGCGGAATTCTGGCCGAGCCTTTGCCAGGGACTGCTTCGACCGAAGCCGCGGATGAACCGGAGGTGTCAGAGCGCGCTGATAGTGGTCGGAAGGCGAAGACGACCATGCCGCGCATTGCTGGCGGATACAAGTTACCGTCCAGCAGCTTGCTGCAGCGCCCCGATGAGCAGCAGGCCGTCGATGCCGATGAACTTAAACAACTCGCGCAGGTGCTGACCGAGAAGTATGCCGAGTTTGAAGTCCACGGCCAGATCACGCAGATCAATCCTGGTCCGGTGGTAACGACATTCGAGTTCAAGCCAGAAGCAGGAATCAAGTACAGCCGCATCACAAATCTTTCCGATGATCTCTGCCTGGCGCTCAAGGCAGAGAGCATTCTGATCGAGCGCATGGCGGGAAAGAGCACGGTCGGAATTCAGGTGCCGAACCGGCAGCGCGAAATCATCTTCTTGCGCGAGAACATCGAGTCGCAGGAATTCATGGGCTCGAAGTCGAAGATGACGATTGCTATGGGCAAAGACATTAATGGCCGCATCGTCACCGCCGATCTTGCGGGCATGCCTCACCTCTTGATCGCCGGATCGACCGGCGCAGGAAAGAGCGTGGCGATCAACGCCATGATCATGTCGATCCTGTACAAGGCCACTCCCGATCAGGTTCGGCTGATTCTGGTCGACCCCAAGCGGCTTGAGCTCGGCAATTATGAGGGCGTTCCGCACCTGTACACGCCGATCATCACGGAGCCAAAGCTTGCGGCCAACGCATTGCGCAATGCGGTTCGGGAGATGGAACGCCGGCTGAAACTGCTGGCCGCCAAGGGCGTTCGCAATATCGACCAGTACAACAAGCTCTTCGATCGGGGCGACACACCGAGCCTGTTCGGCGAAGATTCCGACGAGAAACCGATTCCTTACATCGTGATCATCATCGACGAGTTGGCCGACCTGATGATGCTCGATTCCTCTAACGTGGAAGAGTCGATCACGCGTTTGGCGCAAATGGCGCGAGCGGTCGGTATCCACCTGGTACTGGCAACGCAAAGGCCTTCGGTCGACGTCATCACCGGATTGATCAAGGCAAACTTTCCTGCTCGCGTTTCCTTCCGCGTGGCTACCAAGGTGGACTCGCGAACGATTCTCGACGCCAATGGCGCAGAAGCGCTTCTGGGCAAAGGCGACATGCTGTATCTGCCGTCTGGATCGGCCCGAGTGCATCGCCTGCATGCTCCGTTCGTGACGGAGAAGGAAATCGCTGCCGTAGTCGAGTTCTGGAAATCTCAGGCCACAGCCGAGTATCAGGAGCAGTTCCTGGAAGCTCCCAGGGAAGAACGCGAGGCAGGCAGCGGTGGAAGCGCTGGAGATTCGGGCGAAGCCGGCGAAGGCGAAGACGATCCCATGTATGGCGACGCTGTAAAGCTGGTGCTGGAGTTTGGGAAAGCGTCCACTTCCCTGCTACAGCGCCGACTAAGGATCGGCTACGGGCGCGCCGCGCACCTCATCGACCTGATGGAGCAGGATGGAATCGTGGGCGCTGCCGATGGCCCCAAACCGCGGGAAGTGTTGAAGCGTCCCGACTGGATCTCAGAGATTGAAGAATCCATGCGGTAATTCCGACCACAATTAAAAAACAAAGGGCGGCGAGAAAACGCCGCCCTTTTGAGTTTGTACAGCGACTGGCTTAGAACTTGAACACAATGCCAGTCAGCATGCGCATGTTCTTGCTGTTGGTGACGCCGCTATTGTGCAGCATCAACCAATCTGCGCCACCGCGGAAGGCCATGTGCTGGCTGAAGTTGAAATCAGCTCCGCCACCAATCATCGTGGCCCAGCCATTGCCCGTTGCACTCACGCCACCGAACGAAGCGGAAGCATGGTCTCCACCAATCAGGAAATGCACGAACGGAGTGTATGCCTTGTTCGCGCGCAGCGAGAGCTGAGGCCCGAAGGTGTAGGTGTAATTGTGGATGCTCACACCGCTCTGAGTCGTGAAGCCCGACCCTAAGTCCGCGGTGATTCCGAGGTAGTTGTTGAAGTTGCCGTTGAGGGCGAAGTCAAAGCCGTTAGCATTGACACCACCCTGCAAACGCGTGTACTGGTAGCCGCCGAAGAACTCGGCCTTCGGATAGCTCCCGGTCTCCGCCGCGATGGCGGAAACAGCAAACATACTCAACACGCAAGCCAAAACCATGAATTTACGCACTGTGAACTCCTCCAGAGATGAGTGGTATCTTCCTCGAACAAGACGGGTGCGAAAACCAAGATTCGCCCCCCGATTTCGCAACCGTTCGTTCGTCTGAACGGTTATTCCGTATGTCAGTGGAATTCATCCCGAGAGTGCGGGCAAGTAACTAAAGCCGCGGGTCCTGGTAACAGGATCGAAGTAAGTTACTTGTTTTCATAACATTACAGGGAGGCGCACGGCCAGCTTCCAGACGTAACGTGCGATTACCAGTCGATCTTAATGGCCCGTACCCAGTCTGGAATCCAGTTCTTGTAGTGGAGGACCACGGTAGCGTCGACCTTCTTCGCTGCCTTGGACGCGAACTTATTACTGAACACCACGTAGTACACCCCAGCCCCCGCTGGCAGGTCAGCCTGCAGCTTGCCCTCTGTGACTCGGCCGCTCTCGAACACCGAACTGGTGACGTATCCGGTCTGCCAGATGGCGAAGGCAGTCTCGCTGAGCACGTACACTTCGATGCCATTCTCCGATTCCCGCGCCTGAGTGTTCTTGTGCTTGTCGAGCGCAGGCGAGGCGGTGAAGTCGCCGATGATGGCAACATTCGTGGAAGCCTCGCGCAGGCTGAACTTGTAGTAGCGGAAATTGTGCGGAGAGATGGAAAACGGAGTGTCCACGATTGCCTGGTCGTGCTTGTTTCCTGCGAGTTCTTGCATGCCTTGGGCAAAAGGATTGCTGCTGGTCGCCAGCCAGAGAAAGAGGACGATAAGCAGCACGAAAAGGGTCCACAGGACGTAGTGGCGCTTGCGCCGAGGAGGCAGCGGAGCAGCGGGACGCTGCGCCGCTAGCGCATAGTTCTTCGGCTCCAGTTGGTTTACAGGCTGGAGCTCTGGTCCTTGTTCCGCCTCGGAATCGTTTGCGGTTGGCATTAATACCGCCCTCAGGTGACTGCAGATGTTAGCACAGGAATTTCGGGATTACGCAGGCGTTCGCGGTTACGGCGAAGGCTCCCGGTCAGACCGCAACCCCCGCACCGCGAGGACAGCCAGGACCAGAACTGCAAGGACCATGGCAGACCACAGAATTATCGTGTGGCGTTCAGACCAGGGACGTTCGTCAGGACGTCCAGCGAACTGGTCATTGTGCGCGCCGGGACCGAGGCCTGCCTGAGCAGCCGAAGGATCCACGTGGAAGAAGCGCGCGTAGTCATAAATTGGAGCGGGAAGCAACGCATCGCCGTAATAGAGTTGCAGCGTCGAGCGGTGGTTGGGCTCGAAATAAACACGGCGTTCGAGTGTGAGCGGTTGAGCCACGGTGATAGGGAGAGGCGGGTTATCGCCATTATCGATGTGGATCGTGAGCTGACCGTAATTTCCTGAGACGTTCACCGCCAAGTCTTCGTTGGTTACGAGGGTGCCTGCACGGTTCACCCGGACCCGGCTCACCTCGCCGCTTGAGACTACTGCGTTCGGATCCTCCACGGTGACAATGCGCCGGAAGTTCAGGTTTTCGGCAGGGATCTGAAACGAGATCCGACTCAGAGGAACTTTGGGCGGCAGAGTACAGGAAACGACCGTCAGGCGGCCATTCGTTTGTGGGCTTGAGCAGGAACCGACTTTGGTCCAGGATGCCTGCCGCTCGCGCAAGTTGAAGATGCCGGCGCTTTTCACTTGTTCAGGGCGGATTCCGACAGAGAGCCTGATGTGCAAATAACGGAAGCTGGAGGGCGGAAGCTTGAGTTCAAAATTGGAGCCCAGCTGTTCTTTGCTGAAGTCGTAGAGAGTGGACGGAGTAAGTTGGACTTCGGTTGCTTTGCCCGGAGCGCTACCACCAGATACAGTGGCAGTCGCAACGAAGTCATGAGCGTCAACGCGCAGGCGGATGCGATCGTACTCGGCGATTCCCTGGGCATCGAGATCGAACTCGGTGTGCCCGGCGACGCTGCCCAGATTCAGGATTTTCGCGTCTGCTTCCTCGGCAGAGGTGCCGGCGCGTTGTTCGGAAAGCGAGTATTGCACCGGAGTGCCGGCATCGTACAAACGCAAGTCGGCGAGATCAGGACGTGAATGATTCCAAAGCTCCTCATCGACAATAAAAAAGTTTTGCCGGTCCGGCTGGGAGATGTGAACGTCCCGGAGGTTGGTGAAATACGGGACGGCTGGCTCGGGGCGCGACGGAGCGGCGGCGACTATGAAACCCAGCAACAGCGTCACCAGCAGTCTCATGCCGGAGTGACTCCGCCTCCCGATTGGGTGCCGCTTTTAGACGATAACTTCAACCAGTCGCGCTGGTAGGCGAATGAAATGGCCAGCAGCAAGGCACCGAGCACGATAAAGCTCACGATGCGATATGCACGATCGAGTTGGGAAACATCGTATACAAAGACTTTCACGATGGTGACCGCGATAAAAATCAGAGCCTGCCAGCGAACGAACGCGCTGCGGCGCAGGAATCCGATGATCATCAGCATGGCACCGTAAGCCATCCAGAGGGCCGAATAGGTGAAATCCCGCGCGATCGCAAGGTTGTGGTAGACCAGGTAGGCGCCCCTCCACTGATTGAATGGCGCTCCAACAGCAGCCATTTGCCGCAAGTAATGATCGGAGACTTCGAGGCTGAGGGCTCTGAGGGCGAGAACGTTGAGAGACACAATGGCCAGCGCACCCACTACGCGGCCGGTATCATCGGTTCGCTTCGCCGCAAACCAAGCCACTCCGCCTAATACGGCGACAGCCACCGCGTAGGTCGCCATGCGCAAGTTGAAGATCAGTTGCTCGGAATGGAAATTGTCGATGAACAGCAGCCGAGTTACACCCAGCACCAGCGCACTAAGCGCGAAAGCATTCAGGAAATCAGAGTTGATGCGGTTGCCGATCCATAGAAGCACTCCGGCTTCAATGAACCAGCCGATCGTGATCCAGTGGGCATCGAGTCGGATGGGAATGGCGACAGTGATAAACCCGATCGCGATGGCAAGGTGAAGGAAGTAGAGGATTTCGGTGGTGCCGGCGGCAAGCCTCCTGGCATGCACCTGCCGGCTTAGGAAAATGTAGACGGCCGCGAGGCCGAGCGCGAACCACGCCATGTTCACTTTATTCACTTCCGCGATCATGGCGTAGGCTTCGAGGAAGTAGACGCCGGCATTTACGAACGCCACGACGGCCGGGATGGCGGCAAGGATTGGATGTTCGCCGTCTGGTTGCAGCGTGATCAGGGGAGCGATCGCGAAAATGGCGAAGAAGAGCGTGGCATATGAGAGCGTGAGAGTGAATTGGCTGCGGTTGTAGAACGTCCAGTACCAAACGAGGTAGAGGATCAGAGTGCCGGCGTAACTCATCACCAGCAGGCGGCGCCACGGCTTGATCGTTACCAGCACCAGGGTTGCGACATCGAGAATGGCTACGTAGGTGAACAGAGCTACTTCGCGGTTTTGGCCCGTCTTCAGCAGGATTGGGGTGGTGAAGCCACCGGTTAAGGCGAAGGCGGCGAGAATCTGTGCGTCCTGCGTCAATGCCATTACTGATGTGGCGGCGGTTACGACCAGCATCATGGCGAAAGCGATACCGCTGGGCATCAGGCTGTAGAGGTGGAAGGCGGCCCAAAGCGACAGGTACAGCGTTCCGATGCCTACAGCTTTCAGCGAGTACGAGAATGCTTTGTAGTTCTTTCGCCGGAACTGTTCGCTCCAGACGACAACCGCGATACCAGCCATTAGACCGATAGAGATGCGGCCCGCCGGACCAATCCAGTTGTTCTCGAAAGCGAACTTGAGGAAATACGAGACCCCGATGAGCATCGCCGCAATGCCGATGCGGTTCAGCCAATGGGATCCGATGCGGGATTCGAGATCGCGCTGCGATTTCAGGGTGGAGGCAATGGAAGGTCTCGGGGGAATCAGGGGATAGGGCGCAGTGGGCGGCGGGCTTGGTGAAACGGGTGGCGGCACCGTTGAGGGATCGGGCTGTGCCTGGAACTTGCCGGGGGATGCAGGAGCTTCGAGCGCAGGCGGCGGGGGCACCTGCAAGCGCTGTTCGATCCGGTAAACGCGGGTTGTCAGCTCGGCCAAGGTGCGCCGAAGTGCTTCCAGTTCGCTTTGCGGAGAATCCATGAGAGGGACAGAAAATTATCCGCGAAAGCACTTACGCTTGCACGCTATTTCTGTACGGGAGAAGCTTGCACAGCACTGCCGTCCAGCCCTAGTTGCTCGGCGATCGGCTTTAAGGCTTCGATGCAGAAGGCGATGTGCTCATCGAGATCGACGCCCAGATCCTTCGCCCCATTGATGATGTCGTCGCGATTCACTTTGCGGGCGAAGGCCTTGTCTTTCATTCTCTTTCGCACCGACTTCACGTCGACTTCGGCCAGAGACTTGCCGGGCTTGATCAAGGCAACGGCGGTGATGAATCCAGCGAGTTCGTCGCAGGCAAAGAGAGATTTCTCCATCGGCGTGTCGCGGGTTACGCCGGAGTATTCGGCATGGGACATAACGGCGCGGCGGATTTCGTCGGAGTATCCGCGTTCCTTCAGAATTTCATTGCCTTTGTAGGGGTGCTCTTCGGGCGTGGGCCAGCGCTCGTAATCGAAGTCGTGAATGAGGCCGACAATGCCCCAGAGGTTTTCCGCTTCGGGGGACCCGTCTCCATGCTTTTTCGAGCAGGCGCGCATGCAGGCCTCCACGGCCAAGGCGTGCTTGCGCAGGCTTTCGGACTGAGTGTATTCGGTCAGTAGACTCCAGGCTGCCTCACGCGTATCTATTTCAGTCATGTATGTGACCCACCTTTAGCAACAGCGAAAGTTTTATTTTGCAACATTCGCGGGGAAATGGAGAGGGCTGGACCATCTAATTTTTGAGCGACGCAACGAACCCAGTTAGTAAACATCGCCAACGACCGGGGACTGCGCAGGAGTTTGCCTGTTAACTCCGGGGTTTCCTCAAGAGGCGTGAAGGTAAAAGTGGCGATGTTGCAGTTCTTGTGCAATTTATTCTTGACTTCCACAGGGCAAGTGCCGCAGATTGAGCGTGCAGTTGAACCTCTCCCCCATAAGAGTTCCTGCAAGGCTGTAAGGAGGGCCCGCTCTGGCACTCCCACAACCCGATGGCTACGACTCTCGCCCCAGTAGATTCAAGGGAAGTCGTTCGCTGTGATCACTGCCTGTTAGTGCAGTTCCGCACATCCAATAACAATTGCCGACGGTGCCATGCGTCTCTGGACGAGGAACCGGAGCCCGAACCGATTATGGTCGCACCGCCGATGCTGATGCCGGTGCCCGGAACCGGGCGAGGGCATCTGAACTTGGCAACCTCAATCCGTTCGCTGCGTTTGCGAAGCGGTTTGAGTCAGCGGCAACTGGCTGGGCGGATGGCGGTTCCCCGCACCTACGTTTCAAAAATCGAGAACGAGAAGGCCACGCCGACGCTGTCTTCGCTGGAACGGCTGGCGCGTGCACTGGAGGTTACTGTGCCCGAACTGCTCAGCGGCGGAGAACGCAGCCGCCAGGAAGAAATCAACGAGTTGATGAAAGATCAATTTATCGCCGAACTCTTGCCGTTTGTTTCGCAACTAAATGGGATGCAGATGTCGAGCATCCTGACTCAGGTGCGGGACTTGACGGTACGACCGAGAAGAAGCGCGTAAGGAAGACAGTTTCGAGTTTCAGGTTTCGAGTTTGGTGGCTGAGAATTCTCGCGGGATCGCTCGAAACCTGAAACTCGAAACTAGGCGATCGACTTTTATCCGGGCAACCAGCCAACACTGAACCGGGACCGAAATTGGTCCCGGCTTTTTTCGTGTGCGTAAGTTCCGAAACTTCCCTTCCGTTCACCTCATCTGAACTTGTATCTACGGTTTTTGCGCCTTGAGGATTTATGCTTACATCACAAAAAAGCGTTGTTATCACTGGGGCCTCCAGCGGAATCGGGTGGTCTTCTGTGGCACGAATGAGCCGGGCGGGGTGGAAAGTATTCGCCACGGTTCGCAAAGAATCAGACCGCGAGAAGCTTCGGGCTGACTTTGCCGAGAATGTTTATCCCGTGTTGATGGATGTTGAGAGCGAGCCATCGATTGCCACAGCCGCTGGAGACATTGAGTCGCAACTTACCGGGCGGGGGCTGGAGGGCTTGGTCAATGTCGCGGGAATCGGGATGGTGAGGCCGCTGGAATATGCGTCACTTAAGGATCTGCGACAGATCTTTGAGATCAACGTCTTCGGGCAGGTGGCGGTGACACAAGCGTTGTCGCGCGTCCTGAGAAAAGCAGGAGGCCGGATTGTGAACATCACCTCGGTGGGAGTCAATGTTGCCATCCCCTTCGGCGGCCTGTTAAATGCCAGCAAGAGCGCCTTCGGCAAGATCAGCGACACGCTGCGACTGGAGATGCACCCGTTTGGAGTGCGGGTGATTGCAATCGAGCCTGGGGCGATTTCAACCCCCGCGGTGGATAAAACATTGGGAGATCTGGAGCAGGTTATCCGCAATCTGCCGCCAGAGGCGCAGACACAGTATGGAGCGCTAATCCGGAAGATGGGGCGGCGCGGGTATGAGATGGAAAAGAACGGGAGTCCGCCGGACGTTGTGGCTGCCGCGGTGCATCACGCGCTGACTTCGAGCCGTCCTCGCATCCGCTACCGGGTGGGGAAGCATGCGAAGCTGTTGGCTACTTTGCCGAAGATCCTGCCGGAGAGCTTGATGGACGCGCTTCTTCGGAGGATGTTGGGATTGTCGGAAGTCGACAGGCGGCGTACGGAGCAAGCGACGCCGCTACGCCCTGCCCGTACCAGCAGGTGAATCCGAATTAGATCGAAGTACATCTATCCAGCATGAAGTTGGAATCTGGAGTTGAATCTTTTTTGTTGCCCCTGGCTGCAACGAATGATCGTTCGCAATCGAAGGATTGGACCGATGCAGGCCGTGGTGCTCTACCACACGGGGCTGCGAACGATGGTTCGCTGCTGGACGCATACTCAACAGCGGTAACCGGCGCGGTCGAGAGAATCAGCCCCTCAGTCGCCCACATCGCGGTGCACCAGGTAGCAGGACAGACTCGATCCGGCGAGCCGCGGGAACGGCAGGGCGGCGGATCAGGATTTGTGTTCACGCCGGATGGCTTGATTCTCACCAACAGCCACGTCGTGCACGAGGCCACGAGGATTTCTGTTGCATTCAGCAATGGCCGGCATATGCCCGCAACCTTGATCGGGGAGGATCCAGCGAGCGATCTGGCTGTGATTCGGGTCCATGAACCCGGAGTAGTAGCAGCGGAATTGGGAGACTCGCAGAAACTACGGGTGGGACAGATCGCGATTGCCATCGGGGCGCCATACGGGTTTCAGTCCACCGTAACCGCGGGCGTGGTGAGCGCGCTCGGACGTTCCCTGCGTTCATACTCCGGGCGGCTGATCGACGACGTAATTCAAACGGATGCCGCGTTGAATCCGGGGAACTCGGGCGGGCCATTGGTCGATTCCGCGGGGCGGGTGGTTGGGGTCAATACAGCTACGATTTTGCCGGCCCAAGGGATCTGCTTTGCGATCGGAATCAATACGGCAAAGTTTGTCGCCGGCCGCTTGTTGCGCGATGGTCGTATCCGGCGCAGTTATGTAGGCATCTCGGGACAGACTGTGCCTCTGCATCGGCGCGTGGTGCGGTTTTACGATCTGCCGAACGAGAGTGGAGCACTGGTGCTTTCCGTGGAAGAGAACAGTCCGGCAAAGAGGGCTGGATTGCGCTCTGGAGACATCATCATAGGTCTGGAAGGCCAATCGGTAGCCGGTGTGGACGATTTGCATCGCTTGCTCACTGAAGTGCGGGTGGGCGTCAGTTGCCCGGTTACCGTGTTGCGGTGGACCGAGAAGTTGGACTTGCACGTAGTGCCGGAAGAGGCCCGCTAACCACTATTCGAGCATCGCGTGCGGACAGCCGCTGCTGGCTATCTGCCACTCGGTGCTGCGTCATTGCCACCAGCTAACCGCGTGTGATAGCCTCATATCGGAATGACCACTTTGCACGACAAAGTGCCTGCAGGGCTGGACCGCAAGGAAACGGAAATTTACCGGCGGCTCGATCCGCATCGACTCCCTAGGCACATCGCCATCATTATGGACGGCAATGGGCGCTGGGCGAAGCGCCGGCACATGCCGCGAGTCGCTGGGCATCGCGCTGGAGTGGCGGCGGTACGTTCGACGGTCGAGACGGCTGCGCGCATTCACATTCCGGCACTGACGCTTTACGCCTTCTCCGAAGAAAACTGGAAGAAGCGTCCGACCAGTGAGGTCGGATTCCTCATGGGGCTATTGAGCCGTTATTTGAAGGCCGAGGTTCCGACGCTCAACGGGAATAATATCCGGCTGGAATACATTGGGCGGCAGCAAGAGTTGCCTAATGACGTGCAGGACCGGATGGAATGGGCGCGGGAAGCGACCGCCCGCAACACAGGCATGGTGCTCACTCTGGCCCTCAATTACAGCGCACGCAGCGAACTGGTGGATGCCTTCCGCTCGATTGTGCAGGCGGCTTCGCGCAACGGCGGGGTTGATTACCTGCGGATTGATGAGGACACGGTTTCACGGCATCTGTATACCAAGCATCTGCCGGATCCGGACCTGGTCGTACGAACTTCTGGCGAGATGCGGCTCAGCAATTTTCTGCTGTGGCAATTGGCTTATGCCGAGATTTACGTCACGGCCACCTTATGGCCTGATTTCCGTGGAGTGCATCTGCTTGAGGGGATCGCCGAATATCAGAAGCGCGAACGGCGGTATGGCGGACTGAATCACCACGATGCACAGGCTCCCGCTGAAGCTGTAAAAGCTTGACCATGAGAGATTCTTTCCACTTCGGCCAGGCTTGGTACACAGGCTAGAAACATAGCGTCTATAGGACTGTGTTCCCGCAGTGGTTATAATTGCGCGTTCCTTCAAACCGCTGAATACCTCTCGTGCTCAAACGAATCGCCACTGCAATCGTACTGATCCCCGTTGTGCTGGTGCTGATTCTGCGTGCGCCGGTGCCGGTTCTGGCCGTTGTCGCCGGAATTGTCGCGCTGCTAACCATTCACGAGTTTCTCAAGCTGACGGAATCCTATGGCGTTCGCCCTCTTTGGGTGCTGACCTATACCTTCACCGGAATTTTCTTCGCGGTACTCGCCTTTAATTTCGGAAATGAGAAGCCGCTGCTTTCAACCGCCATTTTTGTGTACTGCCTGGGATTTGCGGCGGCAATCGCGCCCTTTATTTTTCTGACACGCGCGATGAAGAACGAAGATTTGAGCAGCGGCTACCCTGCGGCTGCAGCTTCGGTCTTTGCATTCACCTACATTGCGCTGCCCATGGGGATGCTCGTACAGCTCCGGCAACAGTGGGCCGGGGCTTTTTATCTGTTGTACTTGTTGCTGGTGGTTTGGGCGGGAGATATTTTTGCTTATTTTGTCGGCAAGTCGATAGGACGGCATTTGATGGCCCCACGGGTGAGTCCCAAGAAAACGTGGGAAGGAGCGGCGGCTTCGTTAATCGCGAGCGTTGTGGTCGGATGGCTGCTCTTCCACTATTCGTTGCCGCTAAGCTCAGCGATGCTACGCGCTGGTTTGATCCAGCGGCGAGACGGATTGTTTGGGCTGGAGCAGCCGGCCGGGGGCCCAGTGATCGTGCTCACGATTGTGTTGAATATCGCAGCACAACTGGGCGATCTCGTTGAATCGCTGATTAAAAGGGGCGCAGGCGTAAAAGATTCTGGAGCGATTTTGCCGGGTCACGGAGGCATGCTGGACCGCATTGATGCGCTGCTGTTTGCCGCCCCGGTGCTGTGGTACTATGCGGCTTGGCGCGTGATGCAGTGATGGTTACGTGAAGCCATGGCGGATTCGCCGAAATTCCCTTCCCCTCAAAGCCTTGCATCCCGAAAGCTCTGGATAACGGCAAACTTGTCAAGATGGCAAAACTGTCCACTGACGTTCTGAAAGGCTCACTCTTAGCCGGGGAGCACTGCCTGAAAACCAGGGCAGATGGAACTATACTGGAAGGACATCATCGCATTTGTACCATCGGGCGAAAAGAATGTCATGGTGCACTGTTGTCTACGAATGGCGCCCAGCGGACTGGTTTGCCGCATGTCTGCTCGTGAGAAAGGGCCTGAGTCATGGCGCCGCGATCGACAGAATCTGTAACGCTCGAGGAGTTGCAGTTCCGGAAACGGAGGAGCAACGAGAATGGATCGACCATTTTGCGGCAGGAATTTCAAAATGAACCAAAGTCCGCGACGATAGGAACAATGAGCAGATGAAGCGCATTGCAATCCTGGGATCGACGGGCTCCATCGGGCGCAGCACTTTGAGTGTGGCTGAGTCATATCCCGAGCGCTTTCAGATTGCGACCCTTGCTGCGGGTCACAATCTCGAGGCTGCTTTTGAGCAGGCGCAGCGTTGGCATCCACTCGTGATCTCGGTGGCGAAGGAGTCCGACGCGGAAGCACTCCATGTTCGCCTGAAAAAGAACGGCCAGGGTGATATCGAAGTGGTTCACGGCGGGTCGGGAACGGTTCGGGTTTCCACTCATCCCAACGTTGATTTCGTGGTCAGTGCGATCGTGGGTGTGGCGGGACTCGAAGCGACTTACGAAGCTGTGCGTGCCGGCAAAGCATTGGGATTGGCAAACAAGGAATGCCTGGTCGCTGCCGGAGAGTTAATCACTTTAGAAGCACGCAAGCAAAACGTACCCTTGCTTCCTATCGACAGCGAGCACAATGCGGTGCACCAGTGCATGCGTGGCGGGCGCATGGAAGAAGTCGAGCGGGTCTGGCTTACGGCTTCCGGAGGGCCGTTCCGGAACACGCCACACTCGGAATTTGCGTCCATCACGGTCGAGCAGGCTCTGAATCATCCAACTTGGAAAATGGGCAAACGGATTACGATCGATTCCGCCACCCTGATGAATAAAGGCTTTGAAGTGATCGAGGCATGCAGGTTATTTCACATGCCGCCCTCGAAAGTGGAAGTGATTATCCATCCGCAATCCACAATTCATTCCATGGTGGAGTTTGTGGATGGCAGCATACTTGCTCAGATTTCAGTGACCGATATGCGGCTACCGATTCTGTATGCCCTAACATATCCTGAGCGCATTCAGTCAGATATGAGGTTTGCGGTCAGTGACTTGCGTCATCTGGACTTCAGCCCGCCGGACCTGAAAAAATTCCCTTGCCTGCGTCTGGCCTACGAAGCTGCGGACGCGGGAGGCGCAAAGACCGTGGCGCTGAATGCTGCGGATGAGATTGCCGTGGGGGCATTCCTGGACCGGAAGATCCAGTTCGACCAGATTCCCAGGATTATCGAAGAGACACTGAGGGAAACAAATTCCAGGGCTCCGGAGTCGATTAAGCAAGTGTTAGACGCGGACCTGGAAGCCCGCCAGGAAGCACAGCAGCGGGTTTTAGCCCTGAACGAGGGTCGCCGGGCAACATCTTTTGTGTAGTTTGCGAATCTAATCAGTGGGAGCGTACATACCTCGACTATGTCTGATTTTCTGATCTCACTCATCTCCGTAGTTGCCGTCCTGGGCTTCATGATTCTGATCCACGAGTTCGGCCACTACGCCGTAGCGAAGTGGCTCGGGGTACGGGTGGAGCAATTTGCCATCGGCTTCGGGAAACGGCTTGTCGGGTTCCGCAGGGGTGATACGGACTACCGGATCAACGCCATTCCACTGGGCGGTTACGTCAAGATGAGCGGCGAGAACCCAATGGATCAGCGTACCGACGATCCCAAGGAATTCCTCAATCACTCCCGCTGGCACCGCTTCCTGGTTGCCATCGCCGGCCCAGCGATGAACATCATGCTGGCGGTATTTCTGCTCACCATTGTTTACATGGTGCACTACGAGTATCCCGTTTACCTCGACCAGCCCGCTGTCGTCCAGGGAGTACGCAAGGATTCCCCGGCGCAACAGGCCGGAATTCAGGCTGGCGACCGGATTGTAAAGATCGATGGGATTGAGAATCCTACGTGGGAGCAGGTGCAGCCCCGAGTTTGGTTGAGTCCAAATCAGGCATTGCAAGTGACCATTCAGCGCGGGAACGAAACCCTGCAAAAGATGCTGATGCCTAAGGCTGTCACCACTTCTGAAGTCGGCTCCGCGGGATGGTTCCCGGAAGAGCCTGTGGTTGTCGGCCGGCTCGATCCCGATCTACCGGCAGCTAAGGCGGGGATGAAAGAGGACGACCGGATCGTATCACTGAACGGCAAACCGGTCCCGTCCATCGAGAGCATGATAGAGAGCCTGCAACAGAGTCAGAGTAAACCCGTGGATATTCAAGTCGAACGCGGCGGACAGATGATGACTTTCCACCTGCAGCCGGTGTTGTCGCAGACTGAGGATCCAAAAGAGCAGCGCTACCGGCTCGGATTTGTGAACAAGGGAGTGACGAAGGTCAGCCAACTGCCCTTTGCGCAGGCATTCACTTTGTCTCTGGAGCAGAATAAGAAATACTCCTTCATGATTCTCGAGCTGGCCAAGAAGATGGTGCAGCGCAAGATTTCGATGCGCGCCATCTCTGGTCCGATTGGAATCGCGCAGGATGCAGGCTATGCGGCCCAGCAGAAGGG
>Ga0207702_10000365_pt1 | contig 51814 bp, 52 predicted proteins | sample KBSCornC62_FD_184302 | JGI IMG/M metagenome (GOLD analysis project Ga0207702, IMG submission 184302) | Corn rhizosphere microbial communities from Kellogg Biological Station, Michigan, USA - KBS Corn C6-2 (SPAdes) (version 2) | ecosystem: Host-associated > Plants > Roots > Rhizosphere > Soil ... | reverse complement strand
GCCCCCCAGCCGGTCCGGCGGCGGAAGCTTCCGGCTCGGCCACCGCGCGGACCGGCTGGGGGGCGCGGCACCTTCTGGCCCGGCTCGACGGCATCATTGCGGGCATCGTGCCCTGTTATCTGAAGTCGCATTCGCAGGGCGAATACGTCTTCGACCGCGGCTGGGCCGACGCCTATGAGCGCGCCGGCGGGCGCTATTACCCAAAACTGCAGGCCTCGGTTCCCTTTACGCCGGCGACGGGCCCTCGCCTGTTGATCCGCAACGGCGTCGACACGGAATTGGTCGGCGATGCCCTGGCCCGCGGACTGGTCGCGCTGTGCAACACCACCAACGCCTCATCGGTTCATGTCACCTTTGTGCGCGAGGCCGAGCAGAAATTCCTCACCGAGCATGATTTCCTGGCGCGCACCGACCAGCAATTCCACTGGCACAATCAAGGTTACGGCAGCTTCGATGATTTTCTCGCCACGCTGAACTCCAGGCATCGCAAGGCGATCAAGCGCGAACGGCGCGAGGCGCTGGCCGCCGGCATCACCATCCATCACCTCACCGGCGGCGATCTCACCGAGGAAGCCTGGGACGCATTTTTCGAATTCTACATGGAGACCGGTTCGCGCAAATGGGGTCGGCCATATCTGAACCGAAAGTTCTTCTCGCTGGTCGGCGAGACCATGAGCAACGACGTGCTGCTGGTGATGGCCCGGCGTAACGGCCGCTGGATCGCGGGCGCGATCAATTTCATCGGATCCGATGCGCTGTTCGGCCGCAACTGGGGCGCGGTGGAGCATCATCCGTTCCTGCATTTCGAGGTCTGCTATTACCAGGCGATCGACTTTGCGATTATGCGCGGCCTGAAAACCGTCGAGGCCGGCGCGCAGGGCGAGCACAAGATCGCGCGCGGCTACCTGCCGCAGACCACTTACTCCGCGCACTACATCGCCGATCCCGATTTGCGCCGGGCGATTGCCGATTACCTCAAGCGGGAGCGCGCCTATGTCGCGGAAGCCGGGCGCGAGCTGACGGAAGCCGGGCCGTTCCGCAAGACGGATAACGACGAACCGTCTTGACCTGATGTCACGGGCTTATAAGACTGGTCGCATAGCCGAGGGAGACGTCATGGCCGCCTACGACAGCAACAACCCATTCGCAAAAATCCTGCGCGGCGAGTTTCCCTGTCACAAGGTCTATGAGAACGACCATGTGCTGGCCTTTCTCGACATCATGCCGCGCTGCCCCGGCCATACGCTGGTGATTCCAAAAGCCCCTGCCCGCAACATCCTCGACATCAAGGCGGAGGATTTTGTCCACGTCGCGCGCGCCACCCACACCATCGCGCAGGCGGCGATGCGGGCGTTCAAGGCCGACGGCATCACCATCCAGCAGTTCAGCGAGCCGGCATCCGGACAGGTGGTGTATCATCTGCACATGCACGTAATGCCGGCGCAGGACGGTGTCGCACTGTTGCCGCCCGCAAGCCGCAAGGAAGACGTCAAGGTGCTGGAAGACAACGCGGCCAAGCTGATCGCCGCGCTGAAGGGCTGAGCGGGCGCCGGTCGCCCTCTGTCAGAGCATCGGGGTAGTGCCGATGGCATGCGCCAGCACCTCGACCGACATTGGGCCGGGACTGGAGGTCGGCCTGCCGACGCCGGCGGCCACCTGCTTGATGTAAAAATCGTAGTTGGATTCGCCGCTATAGGGCGCTTGCCGGTACCAGCCGCTATCGACGGTGCTGGACACTCCGCGGGCTGGAGTTTTTCGCGTCCGATCAGGATAGCGCGCGAGATTGGCGTCGGCTGTGAGGTGCTTCACATGCGGCGAGCGGCAGCGTCCGGCCTATTCCGTCTCGAAATCGCCGGCCTGCGGCGGCGCCAGCGGCGTGAATTCGCAGCGGTCCGGCTTGATGTCGATCAGCGGTGTGTCGTCGAGGCAATCGAGCCCACGCACCAAGAGCGTCGAGCCTTCGACGCCGACCAGTTTTACAATGGAGGTGCCGATCGGGTTGGGTCGCACCGGCGAGCGCAGCGAAAAGGTGCCTCGCGTGGATTTGTTGTTCTTCGGCGATTGCAGCACGATGTCGCGGCGCGACCGGTGCAGCCAATACAGCACTTCGAGGTTCGAATAGAAGTCGACGCCCTTCAGCGCTGCCACCCATGGCTCGAAGATTTCCAGCCGGCACACCGGGCCGTCATGCCGGCCCTGCCGCGGCGTCGCCAGCCGCGAGGTCCAGGGCGTGCGGATGCGGCCGATAAAGACGAGGCCTGCGTCCTGCGCCGCCGGCATCTCGACGGCCAGTTCGCCGTCGCGGACTTCACTTTCCCGAACCATGTCTCAACCCAATGAAATGCTTGATCGAAGCCGAGCTTATTATCATGAACTAATGGATCAGCCGAGCCACCATTTGCCGCCCAATAGTACGATCTCGCCGCTCATGACGCCGGCAAAGATCGATTTTCGCGCGGCCATAAAGCCGAGAAACCCGGCCACGACGGAAGCATAGCGCAGCATTGCCGGCACGCTTGCCAGCGCGCCCGGCGGCTGCACCACGATTTCGGCGATCACGCCGGCGAGAATCGCGGTCGCCACCGCCCTCACCCAGATCAACAGCTCCGAGCCGTCGTCGATGCCGCCGCCGAACCACAATCCGAGCATGCGCCAGATCTGGTTCGGGATCACGCCCGCCACCACGAGGATCACCAGCGCATGCCAGTCGCCGATGAATTCGCTCATGCGCGCGCCCTGTAGCGATGGACGCCATAGGCGATGCTGCCTGCCACCACGCCGCTGATCAGGATATCGACGCCGGTATCGAGCATGGCGGCCAGCGGAAACAGCAGCAGCCCGAGGATCAGCGCGACGATATCGGACAGCTCGCGCGAATTGCGCGCGGTCGAAAACAGAAACGCCAGCGGCGTCAGCATCAGGATTCCGGCCGCCAGCAGCGGCGGCAGTTTTGCCGCGAGACCAAAGCCCGCCGCGGTCGCGGTCATGCAGATTACCACGAGGCCCGAGCCGAGCCCATGGATGAAAGCGATGCGGCGGTCGCGCGGCACCTGCGGCAGGAAGCGAAAACATTCCACCCAGAGCGTGACCGCGGTGAGATGCGCCACCAGGATCAGATGCCGCCGCTTTGTCTCAGGCGTGCGCATCATCGGCATCACCGAGACCACCATCGGAAACAGCCGGATTGCGCTGACCGTCACGGCGATCGCGGCCTGGATGATGGTGGCGCCGGAGCCAAGCGTCGAGATCAGGATGATCTGCGCCGGGCCTGCCCAGACCAGGAGAGTCGCCGCCAGCGCCCATCCCAGGCTGAAATGGCTGTCATGCGCCAGCGCGCCGATGCCGAGATAGGTGGCGAACAGCACCAGGCTCATCACGGTGTCGGTGACCGAACGGAATCCCCAGCCATAGCTGCGGAGCGTGCTGCGCCATTGCGGCGAAGAGAGCGGAGGTAGCACGAAGCGTCCGGTTCGGTTGATGAATACGATTCTTGTCTGGCATAACGCGGACGAAAGCGCTTCCCGTCAAGCGAACGGCCGATCGGGGCCGCCATGCGAGAGCCGCCATCAGCCGCGAAAATCCATGTTTCGCAGCACGAAGCAGGCGCCGCCGGCGCGGCGGATGCGGTTGCAGAGATCGTCGGCCGCGGGCCGCGTGTCCTGGCCGATCCGCACCTGGTAGAAAATGCGGCTGCCGCGGTTACGCAGCACCGAAGCGAGCAGGCTCGGGTCCTGATCGCCGATCACGCCGCCGAGATGCGAGATGGCGCGGGCATACATTGCGAGCGCCTTGTCGCGGTCAAAGCCCGCCGCGAGCTGCACCCCCCACAACCGCTCGGCGCCGAGTTTCACATGCGCCTCGAGCTGGGTGACGAAAGGATTGGGCGCGCGCCGCAGCAGCGCCATCAGTTCGCGACAGCCGAGTTTTGGCGCGGCGGGCGGGCGGGCGGACAGCTTTCCGCTTTTCTGGATCGCGGCCCAATCGTCGACCGTGGTGCCGGTGATGGCGGCGACATAGTTGCGCGTCTCCTGCGGCATCGAGCTTGTGCCATCGAGCCATTCCTGGACCCGGCGAGGTCCGGCATTGTAGGCCGCCGCCGCAAGACCGAGATTGCCGAATTGCTGGCGCAGCTCATTCAGGAACTCGGCCGACTTCGGCAACGCCTGCACGGGATCGAAGGGATCGAGCAGCCTCCGCTCGCTGGCGGTGCCCGGCATGAACTGCGCGATGCCCTGGGCGCGCTGGCCGCTGCGCGTCATCGGTCCGATGGCGTCCGACTGGAAGCGGCTCTCCTGCCAGATCACGCGGGCGAAAAACTCCACCGGCAGATCCTGCGATTTCGCCGCCGATTCGATCATCAGGCACATCGCCTCGCGGGTGCCGGCGTCAGCCGTCTCTTTGGTCACTGCGTCGGGGATCGCCAGTTCCTCGACGCTTGGCCGCACGTATCTGGGGCTATCGGACGTACCCTGCGCGGTCGCGGGCGTGGCCAGTATCGCCGCCCCGATAATACAGAGCGCTCCACGCCAGCCGGACTGCGTTACTACCGCCATGTCCCTGATCTCTCCGGCCGCCCACCGGCGGATTGCACCCGGCTATGTGGCAATCGTGGCGCGCATATGGGAGCATCCGGAAACCCCCCCGCCCTTCAAATCCCCGAAATCGACGGGATCGCTGCGGCGATCGGTTTACGTTAATGCCGCATTTTGCCGGCCGCGCCCTTCCGCTGGAACCGAAGCCGGGTAAGGTCCCGCCTTTCTTGGGAGCATTTTGCGATGCAGGACCGACGGCAAACGACGCGTGACAAGGTGCTTTATGGCGGCGTCGCCGATACCGGCGATGCCGGTTCGGCCAAAAACTGTGTGGTCCGCAATATCTCGGACAAGGGCGCCAGCATCGAATTCAGCAACGTCGTGCGCTTTCCCAAGGACAAGGAGCAGATGTCGCTGACCATCGCGCGCAAGGGCCGCTCCTTCCTCGCCAGGATCATCTGGTGGCGCGACAATTTCGTCGGCGTGGCGTTCTCCGACACGCCGCCTGCGCTGCCGGTTTCCGATCTCGACGAACGGTTGCGCAAGAGCGAAGCCAAGAAGCGCCAGCTCCAGCGCCGCATCAAGGAACTGTTGGGCGAAGGTTAGACCTTCTTGTTTTGACGCGTTTCTTCACGCGAACCGGCCTCCACTTCGCTCGAAAACGCTATGCTTTACGCACGAACGTAGACCCACGCTTTGTTGCCTGAGCGCAGCGCGACCTCGATCCGCTTGTAATCCGCGACCTCATAGTCGTCCGCGGCCTTCAGCTCGGCATCCGTAATCCAGAATACCCTGCCCCGCACTTCATCGGCCGGATTGTCGCTTGGCTCGACAATCGGATGGAACCGCTTGCCGCTGGTCTTGATGACCTCGGGATCGTTGATTTCGATCAGGGATTGACGGTATCCGGGCATGGCGTCCGCCTGCCCCTCGAGCAGCCGGCCGAACGAAGACAACTGCACGTCGTCCTGTTGCAGCGTTCCGTATGAAAACAGCAGGACGGTTCTTTCCCCCGGCATTGTCGTCATGCGCTCCGTATCGTCAAATTGCATGGCTCCGACTCACGCGCAAAATACGGCATCCGGATATCGATGTCTCTTTCGACCGGACACGGCGGATTTGGCACGGAACCTCCGGGAATTTCCCGGCTATCGGCCCTCGGTCAAATGGGTTAGCCAGTTAATGTTACAGCTCAAGAGCGCCCTTTATCCATGCCGGTCTCCCGCATCGAGCACGCCGATGGCCTGCCCCAGCCGCAGCGCAACTGGGCGATCCTGACCATTGCGCTTGGGCTCGTGATGTCGGTGATCGACGGCTCGATCGCCAATGTCGCGCTCCCCACCATCGCCCAAGCCCTGCACGCCAGCCCGGCGTTCTCGATCTGGATCGTCAACGGCTACCAGCTCGCGATCACGATCTCGCTGTTGCCGCTGGCTTCGCTCGGCGAAATCATCGGCTACCGCCGGGTTTACCTCGCGGGGCTGGTGCTGTTCACGCTGGCCTCGGTGTTTTGCGCGGTTTCCAACACCCTGCTGCTACTGACGGTCGCGCGGATCGTGCAGGGTTTTGGCGCGGCCGGAATCCTCAGCGTGAATGCGGCGCTGGTGCGCTATACCTATCCGCGCGCGCAACTCGGCCGCGGCATCGGCGTCAATGCGCTGGTCGTTGCGACCTCCGCCGCGGTCGGCCCGACGGTCGCAGCCGCCATCCTGTCGGTCGGAACCTGGCCCTATTTGTTCGCCATCAACGTCCCGATCGGCATCGTGACGCTGGCGCTGGCCTGGCGCACCTTGCCGCACACCGAACCCGCCGTTCACCGTTTTGATTGGCAGAGCGCGGGGCTGAGCGCGGTCACTTTTGGGGTCGGCATCGCCGCGATCGACAGCGTCGGCCATGGCGAGAGCCTGGCGCTGTGCCTCGGCGAGTTCGGCATCGCCATTGGCGCCGGCGTCCTGCTGGTGATCCGGCAGACCCATATGCCCTCGCCGCTGTTGCCGGTGGATCTGTTGCGGATTCCGATCTTCGCGCTGTCGATCTCGACCTCGATCGCCTCGTTCTGCGGCCAGATGCTGGCCTTTGTCGCGATCCCCTTTTACCTCGAAAGCCATTTTGGTTATTCGGCGGTCGAGATGGGACTTCTGATCACGCCATGGCCGATCGCGGTGGCGTTCGCGGCACCGTTGGCCGGACGGCTGGTCGAACGCTACCCTGCGGGATTGTTGGGCGGCGTTGGGCTTGCGCTGTTCGCCGGCGGACTGTTCTCGCTGGCGCTGATGCCCGCCCATACCACGCCGTTCGACGTGGTCTGGCGCATGGCGCTGGCCGGCGTGGGTTTTGGCCTGTTCCAGACCCCGAACAACCGCACCATGATCGCGGCGGCCCCGCGCGAGCGCAGCGGCGGCGCCAGCGGCATGCTGGGCACCGCGCGGCTGCTCGGCCAGACCACCGGTGCGGCGCTGGTGGCGCTGTTCCTGGCGCGCTATCCGCTGAAGGGCACGCAAATCTCGCTATTCGTCGGCGTCGGCTTTGCCCTGCTCGGCGCCTGCTTCAGCATGCTGCGATTGTCGCCGACCGGCGCGCGCGGCGCCGAGCGGGTGCGGGTTCGCGACGACCAGCGCCTGAAAGGCGAATGAAAGAAATTCCTGAAAGCGGAATTTTAGACGGAAATTCACCTGCCAAACCGGCATGGAAGCCCTTCGCACACGCATCATGTCAGATGGTTGCCGCAGCCGTGACCGGACCCTACACTCGCCAGGCTTCTACCCGAGGAAACGCATGATCACGCCGCTCGATCCCGTCATTGCCCAGATCATTCCACTGTTGCCGCTGCGCGATCCCGCCGTGATGACCCCGCAAAGCGCGCGCGATGCGCTGCGCGCGCTCGCGGACGCGCGCGCCGCCGTTCCGCCGCCGCCGGTCGCGGACGTCAAGGACATCAAGGTGAAGGGCGCGGCCGGCCCGCTCAACGCGCGGGTCTATCGCAACGGCCAGCAGAAATCGCCGACCGTGGTGTTCTTCCATGGCGGCGGCTGGGTCGCCGGCGATCTCGAAACCCATGACCGGCAGGCGCGGCTACTGGTGATCGAGACCGGCGCGGTGGTGATCTCGGTCGACTACCGGCGTCCGCCGGAAACCCGCTTTCCCGGCGCATTCGAGGACGCCTTCTCGGCCACCAAGGATATTGTCGCCCGCCTTGCCGAATTCGGCGGCGACGCAAGGCGCATCGGCGTTGCCGGCGACAGCGCCGGCGGCAACCTCGCGGCGACGGTGGCAATCGCCTGTCGCGATGCCGGAATAAAACTCGCCGCGCAATTGCTGGTCTATCCCGTCACCGACGTGGCCGGCAATTATGCCGACACGACAGAGAACGCGCGTTTTCCCTCGCGCAGCGAGAATGCCGAAGGCTACTTTTTGTCGCGCGCCGTGATGGAATGGTTTTCAGGGCACTATCTCGAGGACAAGAAGCACGGCGGCGACTGGCGGGTTTCGCCATTGCGGGCAAAAAGCCTTGCCGGGCTCGCTCCCGCCGTCGTCACCACCGCCTGGTTCGATCCGCTGCGCGACGAGGGCAAGGCCTATGCCGATGCGCTTACCGCGGCCGGCGTTCCGACCAAATATTACGACGGCCCCGGCCTGATCCACGGTTATTTTGGACTGGGCGAAGCCTCCGACATCGCGAAGAAAGAAGCGCAACGCGCCCGCGCCGATTTCAAGATTTTATTGGAGCAGGGAATCTAGCGCCTCGGCGCAAGCAGAAAATCAACAACCTGGACAACAAAGATCCATGGCAGACGACAAGAGGAAACAAGAACGCCAGCCGGAAACCGGCACGTTTGACGCCATCGTGGTCGGCGCAGGTTTCGCCGGCCTCTATATGCTGCACCGGCTGCGTGGGCTCGGCTTTACCGCCCGGGTCTATGAAGCCGGCGGCGGCGTCGGCGGCACCTGGTACTGGAACCGCTATCCCGGCGCGCGCTGCGACGTCGAGAGCATGCAATATTCCTTTTCGTTCTCGGAAGAGCTCGACCAGCAATGGGACTGGTCGGAGAAATATTCGCCGCAGCCCGAGATCCTCGCTTACGCCAACCACGTCACCGATCGCTTTGGCCTGCGCCCGGACATTCGCTTCGACACCCGCGTGACATCTGCGACGTTCGATGAGGCGAAAAACTGCTGGCATGTCGAAACCGACCGCGGCGACCGGGTCTCCGCAAAATTCTGCATCATGGCGGTGGGGTGCCTCTCGGCGGCGAACCGTCCGCCGTTTGCGGGCATGGAGGATTTTAGAGGCCCGATCCACCACACCGGCGAATGGCCGCATCAAGGCGTCGATTTTACCGGACTTCGGGTTGGCGTCATCGGCACCGGCTCGTCCGCGATCCAGTCGATCCCGATCATCGCGCAGCAGGCCTCAGAGCTGACCGTGTTCCAGCGCACCGCGACCTATTCGGTGCCGGCCTGGAACGAAAAGCTGACGCCGGAATACCGCAAGACCGTCAAGGCCGACTATCCGGCGTTGCGCGCCAAGGCCCGCGCACGCCCGACCGGCTTCTATTTCCCGTTCAACATGAAGCCCGCATTGGAAGCGACCGACGAGGAACGCAAACAACAATATGAGGAGGCCTGGAAGCGCGGCGGCCTGCCGTTCCTCGGCGCGTTCGGCGATCTGTTGTTCGAAAAGGCCGCCAACGACACCATCGCCGATTTCGCGCGGGCAAAAATCCGCGGCATCGTCAAGGACCCGGCAACGGCCGATCTTTTGTGCCCCGACAACGTGTTCGGCTGCAAGCGGCTCTGCGTCGATACCGGTTACTTCGAGACCTACAACCTTCCGCACGTCAAACTGGTCGACGTCTCCAAAACGCCGATCGAGCGCTTTACGAAGCAAGGTATCGAGGTCAATGGAACGGAATATCCGTTCGACGTGATCGTCTGCGCCACCGGCTTTGCCGCGATGACCGGCTCGTTCGACCGCATCAAAATCACCGGCCGCAACGGCCTGACGCTATCAGAAAAATGGCGCGGCGGTCCGCGCGCCTATCTCGGCGTTGCTTCGGTGGGCTTTCCCAATCTGTTCATGATCACCGGCCCGGGCAGCCCGTCGGTGCTGGCGAGCATGATCCAGGCGATCGAACAGCATGTCGACTGGATGCTGGATTGCATGGCGCATTTGCGCGATGTCGGGGCTGCGACCGTCGAGCCGATCCAAACTTACGAGGACGAATGGATCGAGCACGTCAACGAGGTCTCAAAGGTCTCGCTGCGCTCGACCTGCAGCTCCTGGTATGTCGGCACCAACATCGCCGGCCGGCCGCGGGTGTTCATGCCCTATATCGGCGGTTTTCCGGTCTATGTGCAGAAGTGCAATGAGGTGATGTCGAACGGGTTCGAGGGTTTTGTCATCGATGGCGGCGCGGCGCGTAACGAAGGACCGCGGGTGCGGCTGACCGAACGCTGGCGCGTGCCGCTGGATATCGACGTCATTTCGCCGGCCGCCGTCGCGGCGCGGCGCGTCCCGGTGGTGTGAACGGTTACGCCGCTCCGGCCTTGGAGCGGATCGGCGCAATGGGACGCCGCGCCTCGCCCCGCTCGATGATAAATTGCTGGTCGAGCGAATACCACGGCGCCGCAAAACCCTGCTCGGCCGAGGGCTCGTCGTGGCGGACATAGTCCCCGATCAGCGCGCGCGTGACGCCGAACTGGACGTCGGAATCGATGTGCTCGTCATCGGGCGTATAGATCTGCGAGACCATGGTCTTGAAGCCTGGCTTGTAGATCATGAAGTGCAGATGCGCGGGGCGGTAATGATGGCGTCGTGTCGCGCGGACGAGATCGCCGACCGGGCCATCGATCGGGATCGGATAGCCCGCCGGCTTGACGCTGCGGAAATGAAAGCGGCCGGCATCGTCGGTGACAAAGCGCCCGCGCAAATTCATCGGGGCCTGTGACGGGTCCTGGTTCTCGTACAGTCCCTCCGGCGAGGAATGCCAGATATCGACTTCGGCGCCTGCGATGGGGCGGCCTTCGGAATCGGCAATGCGGGCATGCACCAGCAGCTTTGGGCCCGGCGTCGGCGAGCGCTCGAGCGTATCGCCGCTTTTGCTCAATGGCTGGTCGTCGCGCCAGAATGGGCCGAGCATATTGGCCTGCGTCTCGGTTTGTCCGCTATTGCCGTTGTTGAGCAGGCAAACCAGCGCCGACACGCCGAGCGAACCCGCCATCAACACCACTTCATTGTGCGACGGCGTGGTCTTTTGCCCAAGCGACGCGATGATCCCCACAGCCTCCTGAAACTCGCGTTCGGTCAGCTTCGTTTCGCGGACAAAGCCGTGCAGATGTCGCACCAGCGCCAGCAGGATTTCGCGCAACCGCGGATTTTCCGTGCGGCCAAACGCTTCGACCACGGCCTCGGTGACCCCGGCCTGATTTTCGATGATCATGTTTTCTGCTCGAATACGAGAAACCCGGGAATAAGGTCGGCCCTTTTCCAGTCCTGATCAAGGTTCGGGTTTCGTGCCAGCGCGGCGCAATCTAGTGTGGGTTCGAACAAGGCACGGGGCGAAATGGCGGTCAGGACTACTCAAACGGGCTTCGCGGCGCTGTCGCTGCTGCTCGTCCTGATGCCGCAACTGGCCAGAGCCGGCGAATGCCCGTCGCCGTCATCGGAAATCGCCACCGACCGCCCCGACGTCACCAATTCCAGCCAGGTGGTGCCGGTCGGCAGCCTGCAGGGCGAGAACGGCGTCAATACCACCGGCAACGGCATCGAAAAGACGATCGACGGGACCAACAGCCGGCTAAGGCTCGGCGTCGCGCCCTGCTTCGAAATCCTGGTCGATCTGCCGAACTATGTCGGCGGAATCCGCGGACCGGCCGACAGCGGTTTTACCAATGTCGTTCCGGCCGTAAAATACCAGCTCAGTTCGCTGCCGGAATCGTGGAATCTGTCGGTGACGGCGGGCGCGGGATTGCCGACCGGCGCAGCCGGGATCACCGGCCCGGGCGTGCAGCCTTATTTGCAGTTTCCGTGGTCGCATGAACTTGGCAACGGCTGGGGCACCAGCGGCATGTTCACGACGTTTTTCTTTCCGTCCAATCCGCTCAACAACGAGACCACGGAAGCGACCTTCGTGATCGAAAAGAAGGTCAGCGAGCGGGTCTCGCTGTTTGCCGAATATGTCGGCGACTTTCCCTCGCGCGGCAGCAATGTCGAGCTGTTCAACATGGGCGGGGAATATCTCTTGACGCGGACGCAGCAGGTGGATTTTCACATCGCCTTCGGGCTCAACCGCAACTCGCCCGACTACATCGTCGGCGTCGGCTATTCCTGGCGGCTCGACAACCTGTTTGCGAAGCGCTGAAATCTATTCTGCAAGGCTCGCGAGAAATACCTCGCGCAGGATCGCGATCGACGCCCGCGCCTGATCCTCGGTCGCGTAATTGCCCGCCGTCACCGCCAGCACGAAGTCCAGCTCGGGAAACACGAACAACCGCTGTCCGCCGAGGCCGAAGGCGCCGACCCATTTTGTGCCAACGGTTCCGGTTTTTCCGGGCATCGCGAGTTCACCGACATACCATTGGTAACCGTAGCGCCGGCCGTCATCGACAACGGCGGCGGGCCGAAAGCTGGCCTCGAGCCAATCGGAGGGCACGATGGTGCGGCCCTCCGATTTACCCCCGCCGACGATCATCTGCCCGATGCGCGCGAGATCGCGCGGCGTCAGCCGAAGCCCCGAAGCAGCGGAGGCGACGTTACCGACCTTGCTCCATTCGCTCGCGGTGATGCCGAGCGGCTCGAACAGGGCGGTTTTGGCAAAGCTGTGCAGATCGAGCCCGGTGCCGCGTTCGATCAGCAGGCCAAGCAGCGTGGTGGCGCCGCCATTGTAGATAAAACCCTTGCCGGGCGGGCCCAGCATCGGACGCTCCAGCACGAAACGGTAGCGGTCCGGCGCGCTGTCCATTTCGACTTCGTCGGAATGGACCCATGGCAGGTCCTCGTTCCATTTCAGCGCCATGGTCATGGTCAGCGCATGCGCAATCGTGAGGCGCGCCCTGTCGGGGTCTTTTGCCAGATCCGGATACTCCGGAAATTGCGCCAGCAGCGGCTGGTCCGGCGCGGGGACGCGGCTGTTGCCGAGCGCGATACCATAGAGCAGGCCGACGATGCTCTTGGTCACCGACCGCATGTCGTGCAGCGTATCGGCGGTGAAATTGACGGTGCCGGCCGGACGGTCCCAGACCATGTCGGTGCCGGCCATGTAGCGTTCGAACACGACGCGGCCCCGGCGCAAGGCGACGACGCCGTGCACGTTGAGCAACCGCCCAGCGTCGGCAAGCGCTGCAAAACGCTCGGCGAGGCCCGGACCAAAGCCCATGGTCTCGGGAGCGGCGACCTCAAGCGCGGTGACAGCCCTCGCCGCCCGCCGGCCGATGGCCGCGGCGACCAGCGCGGTCCCTGCCCCCTTCAGCGCATCTCGTCGGGTCAGGAACAGGTTCACTCGCATCGTCCATCAGGGAGCATGGTTGAACATCGCGCATGCGCAGCGCCATGCCAAGCATGATCCCGTCGAAAACAACAAAGCCGGCGGTCTTGCGACACGCCGGCTTGCTGCTTCGGATATGGGTAACTCAGGCCTTGACCAGTGGCCCTCGCGAGGCCGGCCCTTTCGAGCCGCCACCGTTGGGGCCGCTCGGCTTCGGCTTGCGCTTGCGCGGCGTCGGCAGCTTTTCCGGCTTCGGCGTCACCGGACCATCGACGAACTCGAAGCCGATCTTCTCGGCGCCGGCTTCCGCCGCCGCCTCGTCCTTGACCAGCACGACCCGGACATGGCCGCCGCCCTTGAGCTTGCCGAACAGCACTTCGTCGGCCAGCGGCTTCTTGATGTGCTCCTGGATCACGCGGGCCATCGGCCGCGCACCCATCTGCTCATCATAGCCATGCTGCACCAGCCAGGCCTTAGCCGGCTCGGACAGTTCGATGGTGACGTCGCGGTCGGCGAGCTGCGCCTCGAGCTGCAGCACGAACTTCTCGACCACCATGCCGATCACGTCCGAATTCAGATGCGCGAACGACACGATGGCATCGAGCCGGTTGCGGAATTCAGGCGCGAACTGCCGGTTGATCGCCTCGTGGTCGTCGCCTTCCCGCTTGTTGCGGGTGAAGCCGAACGCCTGGCGGGCCAGGTCAGCCGCGCCGGCATTGGTGGTCATGATCAGGATCACGTTGCGGAAGTTGACCTGCTTGCCGTTATGGTCGGTAAGCCGGCCATGGTCCATGATCTGCAGCAGCACGTTGTAGAGGTCCGGATGCGCCTTCTCGATTTCGTCGAGCAGCACCACGCAATGCGGATGCTGGTCCACGCCATCGGTGAGCAGGCCGCCCTGGTCGAAGCCGACATAGCCGGGAGGCGCGCCGATCAGGCGCGACACGGTATGCCGCTCCATGTATTCGGACATGTCGAACCGAATGAGTTCGACGCCGAGCGAGGCTGCGAGCTGTTTCGCCACTTCGGTCTTGCCGACGCCGGTCGGGCCGGAGAACAGATAGGAGCCGATCGGCTTTTCCGGCTCGCGCAGGCCGGCCCGCGCCAGTTTGATGGAAGCCGACAGCGCGTCGATCGCCTTGTCCTGGCCGAACACCACGCGCTTGAGGGTCTGTTCGAGATGCTTGAGCACCTCGGCATCGTCCTTTGACACGCTCTTGGGCGGGATCCGCGCCATGGTCGCGATCGTGGTCTCGATTTCCTTGATGCCGATGGTCTTCTTGCGCTTGTTTTCTGCGACCAGCATCTGCGCCGCGCCCGACTCGTCGATCACGTCGATCGCCTTGTCTGGCAGCTTGCGGTCGTGGATGTAGCGCGACGACAGCTGCACCGCGGCCTCGATCGCCTCGTTGGTGTATTTCAGCCGGTGATAGTCCTCGAAATACGGTTTCAGGCCCTTCAGGATCGCGATCGCGTCCTCGACGGTCGGTTCATTGACGTCGATCTTCTGGAACCGGCGCACCAGCGCGCGGTCCTTCTCAAAGTGCTGGCGATATTCCTTGTAGGTGGTCGATCCCATGCAGCGGATCGTGCCCGAGGCCAGCGCCGGCTTGAGCAGATTGGACGCATCCATGGCGCCGCCGGAAGTCGCTCCGGCGCCGATCACGGTGTGGATTTCGTCGATGAACAGGATGGCGTTCGGATGCGCCTCCAGCTCCTTCAGGACCTGCTTGAGCCGCTCCTCGAAATCGCCGCGGTAGCGGGTGCCGGCCAGGAGCGTGCCCATGTCCAGCGAGAACACGGTGGCGGCCGAGAGCACTTCCGGCACTTCGCTGTCGACGATGCGTTTTGCCAGGCCCTCGGCGATCGCGGTCTTGCCGACGCCGGCTTCACCGACGAACAGCGGGTTGTTCTTCTGCCGGCGGCACAGCACCTGGATCGCGCGGTTGATCTCGGCGTTGCGCCCGATCACCGGATCGATCTTGCCGTCGCGGGCCTTCTTGTTGAGGTTGACGCAATAGGTCTCGAGCGCCTCGCCCTTCTTCTTGGAATCCTCGTTGCCCTTGGTCTCGGTTTCCTCGTCGACGCCGCGCACCGGGCGGGCTTCGGAAACGCCGGGACGCTTGGCGATGCCATGGCTGATGTAATTGACCGCGTCGTAGCGGGTCATGTCCTGCTCCTGCAGGAAATAGGCGGCGTGGCTCTCGCGCTCGGCGAAGATCGCGATCAGCACATTGGCGCCCGTCACCTCCTCGCGGCCGGACGACTGGACGTGGATCACCGCGCGCTGAATCACGCGCTGGAAACCGGCGGTCGGCTTGGCGTCGTCGGCCCCGTCGGTGACGAGGTTTTCGAATTCGGTTTCGAGATAATTGACCAGGCTGGTGCGCAGCTTGTCGAGATCGACGCTGCAGGCGCGCATCACCGCCGCTGCATCGGAATCGTCGATCAGCGAGAGCAGGAGATGTTCGAGGGTCGCATATTGGTGATGACGCTCGTTTGCGATCGCAAGCGCACGATGCAGTGATTGTTCAAGGCTTTGGGAAAAAGTCGGCATTCGCGTCCTCTATGGCCCCCAGGCCATCATGATCGCCGTTGCCCGGTCAGGCAACAACAACCTTTGTCATATAGTTACATACGATCGCGGCGAAAGACCGGTTCCGGCGAACGTTTACGCGGCGTCGTCGCGCGCTATCCCCATGTAAAACCGCTTGACGGCCCGTAAAATCACCTACCGACCGATCCAGCGCGCCGTTGAGGGATTCCACGCGACGGCGGCCGACACTGAAACGCGAGATCCGGCCGCATCAATCCGCCGCGCAAATCACCCGCATCAGGCTACTTCTTTTCCATCACGCATTGCAGGGGATGCTGGTGCTTGCGGGCAAAATCCATCACCTGCGTCACCTTGGTCTCGGCGATCTCGTAGGTGAACACGCCGCACTCGCCGATGCCGTGATGATGGACGTGGAGCATGATCTTGGTCGCGGCTTCGATGTCTTTCTGGAAAAACTTCTCGAGCACCTGAACGACAAATTCCATCGGCGTGTAGTCGTCGTTCAGGATCAGCACCCGGTACAGGTTCGGACGCTTGGTCTTCGGCTTGACCTTGGCGATGACCGAGGTCGCCGGACCGCCGGCGCCGCCGGAACGATTGTCGTCGCTGCCCATTCGTGGAGCGGATGCGGCGGCTGGAGGCGGCGCGAACGGATCGGGTCTGGAATTCAATTGCAGCATGGCACAGGTGTTCGAAATCCCTACGGAAACCGGACGGCGGCGGGCGTCAGGCAAGATGCCCGGGCACACAGCCAGATCGCCGTTCCTTCCGTACCGATTCTTCGCGCTGGACCGGTGTCCGGAATATGGGTCGGCGGCAGGCTGACCGCAAGCACGCAAAACTCGGCCGATTGCGACTCACGGCCGGCCCAAAAGCCGGCACGGCGACCCCACAAGGTTAATCAATCTCAACCGATTTGACAAAGAAATGCGACCGGCCGTTTAGCGGCCGTTGACGATGATGGCCGGTTCCCGAGGCCCGATTCGCGGCTCCCCGGCCTCGAGGCCGGTTTTCTGAGCAGGCCACCACCTGTTTAACCCGGGCGAAGGATCTGGAAGACAACACCAACAAGATTCCAACGAGCGTGACCTACCAGGGTCAAACGATCAACGGCCCGATTTGTCCGAGCGTCGGCGTCAACTCGCACACCACACTACAACGGTTGCTGGGACAGCGAACTCGTCAACGACGGCGGCGTCGCGCAGACGTTCTGCTCGGGATCGAATTCGTGCAGTTGCACAGGGGGGCGCCCACCACCACCCCCGCCTGCACCGGCGGCGGCGCCAGCAAAGTGTGCAAGGGGCCTCGTTACCGCCATAACTGGACACAACCTGTGACCGCCGACAAGGTGAAACACCAGCACACCGGCCGATCCGACCTCGACCGTGCTGCAAAACTGCGCCAGCGACCGGAGCAAGTTCTTCATGCTGACGAACTCGAACCAGATCGCCACGACCTTCACGACGATCGGCACCGCGCTCAACCAGCTCCGCGTCGCGCGCTAATCGCGGCGACATCCGCCCAAACGAGAAAAAGCCCGGCCGCATTGGCCGGGCTTTTTGTTTGCAAGCAGCGCGAGAGATCAGTTGGCGGCGGCCGGCGCGAACTTCGCGGCAATGCTCTCCAGCGGCTTGAAGGTCTGCTTGGCCAGATCGATATAGAGGCTCGCGATCTTCTGCGACTCCGCCACGAACATCTCGTAGGCGGACTTGGCGTATTCGGTCTGCACTTCGAGCACCTTGTCGATCGACTTCACGCCGGACAGCTTCTCGACGTACGATTTGGTGTCTTCGAAGGATTTGCGGGTGTAGTCGCCATAGGCGGTTGCGATCGCCTGGACGCCGCTTTGCAGCGAAGTCCCGTACTGCTGAATGTCTTCAACCTTGACCATCATGGAGTCCTTTCCCAGACTGATGTTTTGACAGATCGGCGGGAGGTCCCGGCTCCCTGACAACCTCAATATAGTGCACCGCACAATAAAGTCAAGAATCTTTGTGCGACGCACAAATGATTACCTTTGTCATCAAACCCCGCAGTCTTCCGCAAGGGTTACTTAACCTTTTGGAAACCCCGGCCTCCTAACCTCTTTCCGTCGCTGTTCGCTTCCCGGCAAGTCGCCAAATAACCGCTTATTCGCAGTTGGTTAGCAGAACAGCGATCCGAATTGCCGTTCCAGTGGAAATGCTCGCGCGGATCGGGCAATCCGGACAGGAAAACCGAGCCGGCCGTTGGGCATAATTTAGCCTCACGAACCGGTGAACTAGACAGAAAATGGGACGGGGAAGTTCATGCTTCGTACAACCTTGGCTTCCTCGCGCGTTTTGCGGGTATGTGCTCTCGGGCTGGCCGCGACCACCGCGACGATCGTCTTCACCAGCAGCACGGCCGAAGCGCGCCATTACCGGCATCGGCATCATTATGCCGCGCGCCACAGCGAAGAGCGCGAAAGCTACAGCCCGCAATTCGCATCCATCATCGTCGACGCCAATTCCGGCGCGACCTTGCAATCGACCAGCCCGGACGGCATTCGCCACCCTGCGTCGCTCACCAAGGTCATGACGCTCTATTTGCTGTTCGAGCGGCTGGAAGCCAACAAGATGACGCTCGACACCGAAATGCCGGTGTCCGAGCATGCCTCCGAACAGGATCCGACCAAGCTTGGCCTGCGGCCGGGTTCGACGCTGCGGGTCGAGGACGCCATCAAGGGCGTGGTGACCAAATCGGCCAACGACGCCGCGGTCGTGATCGCCGAGGCGATCGGCGGCGATGAAGGCGACTTCGCCAGGATGATGACGCGCAAGGCGCGCTCGCTCGGCATGACCCGGACGGTCTATGTCAACGCATCGGGCCTGCCCGCCGACGAACAGAACACCACGGCGCGCGATCAGGCGATCCTCGCCCGCGCCATCCAGGATCGCTTCCCGAAATACTATCGCTACTTCGCCACCGAAGCCTTCAACTTCCATGGCCATACCGTCCACGGCCACAATCACCTGCTCGGCAGCGTCGAGGGCGTCGACGGCATCAAGACCGGCTATACCCGCGCCTCCGGCTTCAACCTGATCACCAATCTGCGCCGCGGCAATCGCCATCTGGTCGGCGTCGTGATGGGCGGCCGCAGCGGCGGTTCGCGCGACGCCATCATGCGCAGCCTGCTGGCCGAGAACCTGGACAAGGCCGCCACCACGCGGACCGTGGCCGCGATCACCGAGCGCAGCCCGGCCGACGCCAATGCCGAGGTCGCGGAAGACGTGGCGCAATCGCGTCCGACGCAGGCGGTCCAGGTGCAGGGAGCGGTTCAGGTTGCGTCAAGCGCCTCCGAACCCGCCGCCCAGCCGCCGATCCGTTCGATAAAGCCCTCGGTGCTCGCGGCGGCAGCCGCGGCCGTGCCGCCGGCACAGTCGAAGCCCGAATCCAAGCCAGAGCCCGAGCCCTTCAGCAACGGCGTGATCCAGACCCAGCCGATCGCAGCCATTCCCGGTTCGAGCGAGCCGATGAAGCCGGTCAAGGTGAAGACGGTCCAGATCAAGGCCGGCCAGGTCAGGGTGGCCTCGGCTGTTTCATCCCAGCCGACCCCGATCACCAATTCGATCACGATGGCCCCGCGCGGCGAAGTGCCGGAGACTTCGGGCGCCGTGGTGGCCAAGGCGGAATCAAAGGCTGAAGCTCCCGCCTCGGCCAAGCCTGAAATGCCGCCGCAGCCGGCCGGTTTCGGCACCGGAAACGGCGTGCTGGGTCAGTTGCCGGCCTCGAGCGCCTCGCAGGCGATGGCCTATGCCGATCCGAAAGCGCAAACCCGGTCGCAACCGCAGGTCATCCAGCAGAACGGCGCCATCAAGCCGGTCGCAGCCCACACCGGCTGGATCATCCAGGTCGGTGCGCTGGAGAGCGAAAGCGAAGCCCGCGAGCGGATCGAAGCGGCGCGCAATCAGGCCCATGGCCTGCTCAGCAAGGCCGATCCGTTCACCGAACCGGTTACCGCCAAGGGCGACAAGAAGCTTTTCCGCGCCCGTTTCGCCGGGCTCGACCGCGACCAGGCCGAAGCGGTTTGCCGGACCCTGAAGCGCTCCGACATTCCCTGCATGACGGCCAGGAACTGATTCCTGCCCGCTGCGGGCCGATTCAAACAAGCCAGCCCTGAAAAAGGCCGTCTGCTTTCCGCAGGCCGCCTTTTCTCCGTGTAGCTCTCTCCTGTTCGGGTTCTTGCGCCGCTGCAACAGTCGAAGGCAAATCGCCGTCCGCAAACTTCTCGTCAAGATTTGGCGGCTACAACTGACGGAGACAAAAGATCGGCCACGCCGGACAACGGCGGGCCGCGACGGGGCGTCAATCGGAGCGAGACCGGAAGCAACTCTCGGTTTGTAGCGTTAGGTGGCGTTGCCGGAGTTAGCTGTGATGCGTGCGAAGCAAAGTATCCTTGGCCTCGTTTACCCGGGCAGCGAGATACGTCGAGCCCCCCTGGTCGGGATGCAGTTTCTTCATCAGCCCGCGATGCGCCTGGCTGATGGCGTCGCGCCCCGCCCCCGGCTGCAGGCCAAGGATCTGATAGGCCTCCTCGTCCGTCATTTTGCCGCTCGCCGCAGAGCGGCGCTGCCCCCCTGCCGCGTCGCCTTGCGCGTGCTGACGCCAGGCGGGAAACCTGCGGTCCAGATAGCTTTCAAGTAACGACACGCTTTCGGCGTCGAAGCCGGAAATCATCGCCGTCAATTGCGGCAAGTCGAATTCGTCAAGCGAACGGCCCGCATAAGGGCCGGCCACGATCTGGCCATTCAACGCGCCGCTGTCGTGATCGAGCCGCATATCCAGAAACTGCGAGCGGACCTGCGAAGTCTGCCCCGACGAACGCCGCGCGCCGGCGCGGCCGAACATGCCGCCGATATAATTGAAACCGGAACTGCCCATCGGCGACCAGCCGAGCAGCCCGGCGCCGAAAATCCCGATCGGGATCGCAACGGGCAGGTCGCCCCGCAGGCCAATAAAGACGGCCGCCGCCAGTGCGGTCACGCCGCCGAGCACCTTGACCGCGCGCGCCAGCACGGCGGGATTGGCCGCGCGAATCATCTGCAGCAGCGTGTAGAGCAGGAAAACCGCGACGGCGCCGGCGATCAGGGTGGGCATGAACCCAATATAGCGCGGCCGGCCGCAAAAAGCATGCCGGCGGCGCGGCGTTTCGTCGGCGATCGATGCGTGGTCACTTCATTTGCCCGATCAGCGTGGCCGCGCTGCTGCCGGATTTCGACAGCCGCAGCAGCGCCTCGCGGCCGCCCGCGGCATAGGCCGCAGCCGCCCGCAACAACTCGCGCAACTGGGCCGCCGCCCCCGGATCAAACCGGCACCACGCGCCGCCGGTCAGGCGCGCGATCTCGCGGAACGCAGGCTCGGCCACCTCATCGTGGCCTTCCTGAAACATGAACACGGGAACCTTGAGCAGGCCGAGCTCGCCCGCCTTGACGCAGAGCTGATCGATCGGCTCCTCCATGGCGTCGCCGACGAACACCACCGCGCGCACGGCGGAAGCTGTCGCCTCGCGCCGCGCTTCCGACAACACCTTGCCGATCTGGGTATTGCCGCCGCGGCAATCGATCCTGCTCATCAGTTTTGCCAATTGCGCGCTGTCGGAAATCCATCCCGAGGCGCGGCACTCGTTCAGGCCGCGATAATAGACCAGGCGGATATCGAGGCTGCCGAGCGTCTGCGCCTCGCGAAACATGTCGGCCTGCAGCGCACAGGCCATGTCCCAGGTCGGCTGCCGGCTCATGGTGGCGTCGAGCGCGAACACCAGCCTGCCCCGGGCGCCTGCGGCGTGGGGCGACATCGCGCGCGCCTTGGCGACAAAGGCGGCGATGTCCTCCGAGGTGGCGGAGACCCGGGTAGCCTTGCCGGAGGCAGCCGGAGTGGCCGCCTCGTTTGTTGACGTCGGTTTGACGGGTCCGCCGGACATGCGCGCTCGCTGGTTGCCGCAAGCTCATGTGGCGTGCAACACGGCCGCGGTCAATGCGCGACCCCGACGAGAACGAACCGGCCTGAGCCGTCAGTTCTTGACCGGGGCGTAGAGCGCGACCGGACCGGGCTCGGTGGCCTTCGGCATATCGCTCCGAACCGGCGCGAGCGAACTGTCGTCCTCGAGGAACTCGTCGAGCATGCCCTGGATGGTGGTCTTGACCTCGTCGGGGCCGCGATCGCTCATGTCGGTGTGCTGGAAGCCGGTCTGCACCACCTTAATGCCCGACTTCTCGCAAGTGTCTGCGTCAGGCAGCACGCCCGGGTCGGTCTTGAATTGCGGATCCTTGGAGCGGAACGAGAGAATCTTGAACTTGCCGTCGGTAATGAAGGGCACGCGCAGATTGTCCAGCGTCACGACCTTCTTGATTTCGTTGGGATACATCTTGGCGAAATACATCGAGATGTCGCCGCCGTTGGAATGGCCGACCATGGTCAAATGATCGTAATCCGCATTCGGCTCCAGCTTCTTCATCTGATCGACCGCAAAACGGATATTGGCCACGCCGCGCTGATATTGCGGCAGGCGGCCGACATAGATCTCGCCGACCTTGGTCACCATCGGCGCATCGGTCGGCAAATCATGCTGGATGCTGATGACCATGTAACCGCGCGCGGCAAATACGTTAGCGAGGAACGAGTATTCGGTGAACTTGACGGTGTTGCCGTGATTGAGGATTGCGACCGGCAGCGCGATCATGTCGGCGTCGGCCAGCATTTCCTTGTCGCGCCGCACGGCGACATCAACCTCGACCGGGCGATTGTCGCGCGCCGGATCGTAGAACGTGATGGTCTGATGACGGATCGCCCACTTGCTGGCGGTAAAATATCCGAGCGTAACCAGCACGCACAGCGAAAGCAGAACCCCAATTCCACGTTTCATGTTTTTCCTCGACGCACGGCCTCTGTCGGGACAGATCCTTGTTGGGACGAGATCCCTTCGGGACTCTGCGGCCCCTTCTTGTTCTCGTTAATATACGTCACAGCGACGTGACAGGAAGGCTAAATGTTGTGAATTGACCGCCCGATCGTTGTGCGACGCACCCACTTATTGTGCATCTGCACAATCAGGGGGTGAAAGACACCGCCTTCCGCTCCGGCTCCTCGTACGATCGCGGCAATGAAGGTTGGGTTCAGGTCCTAAGTAAAAGCCTCGTAAAAGCCGGCTCTGAGGGCCTGCGAGCGCGCTCCCGGACGGCGGCTATCGCGCGTCACGGGTACCAGCCCACCACCAAGCCGGCGGATCGGGATGTCACGCGCCGATGATGTCGTGGAGTTCGAGCGGCTTGTCGAGCTGGTTGAACCATTCGGCCCGGTTTGCGGCGCGGCGGCGGCCGCGTTCGTCGAGCGGCAGTTTCAGCTGACGCAGCAGGTTGGTGACTTCCTCGCGGGCGGTGACATGGCCGAGGCTCGGACGGGTGCCGAGCGTCGTCTCGTCGAGGTCGTCGAGCGCGGTCAGGCCGCGCGGAAAGAACTCGCGGTAGACCACCCGCTCCGCAAAGCCGTCGATCGAACGAAAGCCAAGCCGGAACGACAGGTCGTTGAGGCTGTCGGCGACCAGTTGCTTGTTGCGCGAGCCGAGCAGCGACAGACGGTTCCGTACCACGATCCAGTCGCAGCTGGCGCCGTCGAGCTGGCGGCGCCTGCGTCTGGTGTCGCGCACCATCTCCGCATAGTGGCTCTCGCCGGTCACCGAATAGGTGGCGGGGTCGACGGTCCCCAGCACGTCGAAATCGAGGAAGCTGTCGTTGATCGGGGTCACCAGCGTATCGGCCATCGAGTGCGCCAGCCGCATCAGGTACGAATCGGAACCGGGCGTGTCGATCACCAGGAAATCGAACGTCCGTTCCACCGCACTGACCGCCTCCATGAATTGCTCAAGTTCAGAGGATTCATTGTCGGCGATCTGCATGGTTTCGCCGAGCTTGATGCAGCGATGCACGGGAACCTCGAGATCGAGGCCGGTGCGGCGGCCCCAGGCGCGCCGGTTGCCGATATAACGGGTAAAACTCTGCTGACGGCAATCGAGATCGATGGTGGCAACGCGCTGGCCGGCTTTCATCAGGGCGACAGCAATGTGCAGGGCGGTGGTCGATTTGCCCGAACCACCCTTCTCGTTGCCCAGCACCACGACGTGTGCCGAGCCGGATTGCCCCTGGGTACTCTGAACCAACATCCTTCGACCCCTGAAGATCATCTTCAAATTACGCGCGACTGCGGTCAAGTGAAATGCGCGTTTGAAGCGAACGATCGTTTGTTTGCCTTAATCATGAATCGCGCGCGCGTCCGTGATGCGTCCGACGCTTCCATATGCGCGTCAAACATTGCTGAAGCCGGCGCATCGGCTAGCGAGGCACCTCGCGCCTTGATAGGATCGGTGTTCCATCTGCAAAGCCGCGCCCGCGGCCTGCTTGCCCAGACAGACCGCACCTGCAGACCGAGCCTCCATGCCGCGAAGCCCCATCATCGCCCGCACGATTCCCTCATTGCACCGCGCGCTCGATCGCCTCCGCGCGCGAAAGGCCACCATCGCGCTGGTGCCAACCATGGGAGCCCTCCATGACGGCCATGTGTCGCTGGTCCGGCTGGCCCGACGGCGCGCCTCTCGCGTCGTGGTCTCGATCTTCGTCAACCCGACTCAGTTCGCGCCGTCAGAGGATTTCGGCTCCTATCCGCGCACCTGGAAGTCCGACGTGGCGAAACTCGCGGCCGAAGAGGTCGACCTGATCTGGAATCCGGACGTCAAGACGATGTATCCGGACGGCTTCGCCACCCGAATCGTGCCGGAGGGCCCGGCCACCGCCGATCTCGAGGACCGGTTCCGGCCGCATTTCTTCGGCGGCGTCGCCACCGTGGTCGGCAAGCTGTTCACCCAGGTGCGGCCCGACTTCGCGATGTTCGGCGAAAAGGATTTTCAGCAATTGCGGGTGGTGACGCGGATGGCCGGCGACCTCGACCTCGGCGTCAAGGTGATGGGATCGCGCACCGTGCGCGAGCGCGACGGCCTCGCGATGTCATCGCGCAACGTTTATCTGTCGCCGGAAGAGCGGCTCCAGGCACCCACGCTATATCGCGCCATGAAGGAAAGCGCGCGGCGGCTGCGGGCCGGCGACGACATTGAGGCCGCGATGGCGGGCGGCGCCGAAATGATCGTTGCAGCCGGTTTTGCCCTCGACTATTTCGAGCTTCGCCATGCCGAAACATTGGCCAGGATTAGCTCGCTGAAGCTTGGCTCGCTGAAGCTTGGCTCGCCGAAGGACGGCCCGATGCGGATACTGGTCGCGGCAAAACTCGGCAATACAAGACTGATCGACAATGTCGCGGTATAGGCCGCGGCCAGGGTTTTCCAGTTGCCCGACCCAATTCGATGCGGAGGTGACCGATGGCCGGAGTGGCCGTAACCAGCGCCTTGCTTGGCACGCTGATGGGATTTGCCGCCGCAGGTCCCGCTCTAGCGCAGACGCCGCAGCGGCCTCCGGTCGGCGGCTTCGGTTCGCCGCCTGACGCCATGATCTTTTACGTCGCGCACGGCGCGCCCGGCGCATGCGGTCAGGGCTGCTCGGACTGGATCGCCGCCGAGGGCACCGTTCAATGGGACACCCACAAGCGGCTGATCGCGATCCTCGACCGCAATGCCGGGCGCAAGCTTCCGGTCGTCATCCATGCCTTCGGCGCATCAAACCTCAATGTCGCGGTCAGCCTTGGCCGCATCCTGCACGACCGCGGCGTCGACACCACGGCCGGGACGACGGTCGTCGACGCCTGCAATGGCAAAACGGAAGCCGACTGCTTCGCGCTGAAGCGCCCCGGTGGACCACTCGACGCGAAGCTCAACACAACGGATCAGCAGTGCGACCTCGGCTGCGTGCTGATGCTCGTGGGCGGCGTTCGTCACGGCCTGCCGCAGGGAACCCGGGTACTGCTCGGCGGCATGGCAATCCACAACCGTCTGGCGCCGAACGTATCGGATGAGCGGCGCGACGGCCTGACGACGCTGTTCGGCGAACAGTTCCGCTTGTATCTCCGCGAAATGGCCGTGCAGCCGGAATTGCTCGACATCGTCGATAGAAATTCCGAAGCCCGCCGGGAGAGCGAGTTGCCGGCGTCGGATTGGAAGCGGCTTGGAATCGTCAATACCGATGCGCCTGAGACGCCCGGCAACAAGCGCTAGCTAGAGCAAACCGAGATCGCGCAGTTCGCGGCGCAGCGGTTCGGGCAAATCCGCAACCCCCGCCCCCGCCGAACCGAGATCCTGCGGAGCGTCGCTCGGCTCGAAATAGCGCCAGCCCTGAAACGCGCGCATCGGCCGCGGCATCACGGCGATCACCTTGGGCTGCATCACCAGCCGGCAGCGCCCGATGCCGTCCTTGTCGCGGAACGGTTCGATCGCGATGATCTTTTCCCGCGCCGCGATCTCGCCGCGGATCACCCAGTAAAGCGAGCCGCCGTCCAGTACCTCGTCGACGCGCTTGGGCGTCATGCGGGTGATATGGATGTGATGGCGCGGCAGGCCCTTGCTCTTGGCGGTCCGCATGCGCTCGGCAACCCAGCTCTTCAACTCCTTGACGGACTCGCAACCGACGGCGAGCTTGACGATATGAAGCGGCATTCTTCTTGAGTTTCTTTTGAGATTTCGAATTGGCTCGGCCGGACGCCGGCATGCGACGTTAGCCGCCGACGCCTGCGTTTGGAAGGATCAATCGTTGGACGCGGCGGGCGCCGGCGCCGCGGCCGGCGCGAGCTGGACCGGCGCAGCCGCGGTGCGCGGCTTCGGCGCCGGCTTCTTGGCCGCCGCCACCGCAGGCGCAGCCGCCGGACGTGGTGACGGCGCCGGCGTATTCGCAGCCGCAGCGGGCGCACGCGCCGCGGCAGGCGTCCCCGGCTCCGGGTTCATGATGCTGACCGGCGGGGTCGAGGCCGCGCTGGGGAATTCGGCATTGGTCGGCCTGCCCGTGGGCATCGAGGTCGGGAAACCGGCGAGTGGCCCGGCTACTCCGACAGCCATCGGCGCCTGCGCCGGCGCGTTCCAGGACGGCGCATAGCGCGTGACCAGGCCGTCATAGATTCTTTCATCCATGTTTGCGACGACCTGGTTGCGATCGGTCAGCGAACGGAACGCCGCGCAGTCCGACGGGGTGCAATGGTCGCGCACCAGCAGGACGTAAGCCGCCAGCCCGTAGCGGTCGCGCTCGATCGAGCGGCGCAGCGCCTGCAATTCGGGGGTGACGTTGCGATTGGCGCTGGCGACGTCGCCAAGCGCCGTCAGCCGGCTGATCCGGGCGGACATATAGGATACGGCTGCCGCGACCGACTCGGACGAGCCGAACAGCACCTTCTCGCAGGCCGTCAAAACGGTTTCTCCCGCCATGTCGTCGATGCACGACAACGCCGGCAGCGACGCATTCACCTGCAGCGTTGACCGGCTCTCGGTCGTTCCGCCCCCGCCTGATGGCCCGAACCCGCGAATGGTCGCGGCCACCGCGACGCCGATCGCCACCAGCGTGATCACGGTCAAGGCGCCGTTGGCGACCGATTTTTCGGCGCGCAACAGCGTGATCAGTACGATGATCCCGAAGAATCCGGCAGCCGCCAATGTCAGCCACATTGGAAAGGCTGGCGAACGCCAGACTTGATCGAGCGATGTTGCCCAGGCCCAGTTCATGCGCGATGTCCCCTGGAGCCCGGTTCTGATCGAGCCAGAACCAGGCTCTGGTCTGTTATCCCGACGCGTTTTCGTTACGCGAACCGGATTCCGCCCACGGATCACGTCCGAGGGCATGCTTCGCTCGAAACCGCGATAGCGCAGCATAGAGCGCTTTCACCGAAAGTGAATGCCGATCTCACCTTGCAGAATGGTGCCGCGAACCAGACTTTTTCTCGCCCTTTGACGACGGATGAAACCGGAACCGGTTCATCCGGTCAGACGCGATCGTCTCAGGAGATGTCGAGCTGGCTTTCCTTCGCCACGCGCTCGAAAGCCTCGGTCGAGTTTTTGATGCGATACTGGCAGTCGTCGCCGTCGGTCGGAAGCAGCCGGATCACCTCATAGGTGCCGCTGGCGGCCGGACGCGCCACGTTGCTGGCAGTGAAATAGACAGTCTCTCCAACGGTGAATTTGTGTTTCAACGCCCTCTCCATCACGCAAGAACGCCGGCCACGCTCACGGTCCCGCTAGCTGTTGGCCGGCTGAAAAACCCGGCAACTACGTAGCACGGCGCGCGGCCATTTGGCCAGTGCATCCGGGCATGGCACGCACGCGAATTTTGCAGGTTTTTCAGCGCGATAATCGCGTTTTTGCCGGTTCCGGAGCAATTGGCGGGGTTCCAGAACCGGCGTCCTCGCAGGCGTTACGACGAGGCCGGGAGGTGACCGTTCGGGCTCGCATTGTCGACTGCCTTGGGCAGCAGCTGGGCCAGCACCGGGCCGAGTTGATCGAGCGGGATATTGAATTTGGCGGCCAGTTGCTTGGCGGTGTCGCTGCCCAGCGCCTGCTGCAATTGTTCGGCCGTGATCGGCAGGTTCTGGCCGTTGCCGATCCAGGATTTGACCTGATCGCCTAAACCCGCCTGCTGCAGCTTGGCGACGATCGCGTTCAGGCCGCCCTGGCTGCCATTACCGAGAACCTCGCTCAGCGCGACCGGAAGCACGGCCCCCTCAAGCTGCCCGAGCGCCCCCTTGAACGCCGGCGAATTTTCCAATGAATCGAGAATTCCCATGGTCAGAGCCCTTTCGCGTGAGGTCGGTTCCGGATTCAGAACCTTTAGCAGCCGCCCGTCAAGGCATCATGACAGGCGGTATCCGCCGATCGACGGCTCATACCGTTTCGGCCCGCTCGATCACCAGCGTCTCGGCAAGTCCGGCGCGGGTCCATTCCTGCACGGCGGGCTGCGCCATCATCGTTGTCATATAGCCCGCCACATCAGGCGTCACCTCGATGGCGTAAGTGTGGAAGCGATGCACCACCGGCGCGAACATCGCGTCGGCGCCGCTGAAGGCGCCGAACAGGAACGGTCCGGATTTTCCGTGACGCTGACGGCATTCGATCCAAATCTGCTGAACCCGGGCGATGTTGGCCCGCGCGTCGTCCGACAAAGCGACCGGCTTGATCGGCCGGTGCAGGTTCATCGGACATTCATTGCGCAGCGCCATGAAACCCGAATGCATCTCCGCCGAAATCGAACGCGCATGAGCGCGAGCGGCGCGATCTTCGGGCCACAGCCGCGCCTGCGGAAACCGCTCCGCGAGGTACTCGATGATCGCAAGCGAATCCCAGACGGTGATATCGCCATCCACCAGCACCGGCACCTTGCCCGAGCGCGTGACATCGAGAATCCGTTGCTTGTCGGCGGCGCCGGTATAGAGCGGAATGAAAATCTCCTCGAAGGCGATGTTGTTGGCGCGCAACGCCAGCCATGGCCGCATCGACCACGACGAATAGTTCTTGTTGCCGATGACGAGTTTGAGGGGCATGCGAAAAGGTTCCTTGTGCGTCCACTGTCGGGCCGCGCGATCACGGGCGACCGTCAGGAGGCGTTGATGAAATCCTGTGGCGTGAAAGTGAGATCGAGGATCTTCCATTCCTTGTAGCGGTCCGCCGGCAACATCGCGTAAGGCTGGCAGGCGTCCAACGCGCTGATCGCGCTTTGCATCAAGTACGGGCCTTTCATCGATGCGCTCGCCTCGATCAGGGCCGGCGGCGCGGCAAGCCTGCCATCGGGGCTCATCAGCACCCGCAGCTTGATCGTGACCTTGTCGGAAGGCTCGATCTCCTTGGGCAGCTTCGAGCAAGTCTTGAGGTGGCGCCGAAACTCCGCGATCGAGTCGGTCCCGACATCGGCCTTCTCTATGGCGGGTGCATCGAAGCCGTCGCCGGGCCTGTCCTGGGGCAAACCAAGCGCGACGTGGTATTTGACGGAAACATCGGGTTGCGCGGGCACGTAAGCCTGCGCAATTGGCGCCGGTACGGGCACCTGTTGCCGCGCCGCAGCTTGCTGGCCGAAGCCCAGCGCAGGACTTGACGCCGCAGCCTGTATCGGCTGCGCCGCGGGACTAGGGAGTGCAGGACTTGGTGGAGACGGACTTGGCGGCGTCAGCGCAGCCTGCTTTTGCGCGGGCGGCGGGGCGGCAGCTTCTGGCGGCTTCGCGGCCGCAGGCGGCGGCGAACTCGCGCTCGCGGTTTTTGTTTCGCTTTGGGGTTTGGAGGCGAGATCCAGATTCGGCGCAATCTCGTGCGAATCTAGAGCCTTTTCCTTCGGCGTCGGCGGCAACTCCGGTTCCGATGCCTTCGCTACTTCTTCCGGCGCGACGATGTCGACCGCGATCGGCTCAGCCGTGACCGAACTGAAGGGATGGACTTCAGCGAAGAAAATCACCAGCAGCAGGCATGACAAATGCGCGAGCGCCGATGCCGTGATGCCTGATTGTAGGATCTGACGCGGTTCCACCGTACTTGATCAACGTTTCGATGCCGTCCCTGCCCGCTTCCATCCTATCTCAATCCCATTTCGGCGCGAAACCGAAATCCGTCAGCCGGCCCCTGGCGCTTCCCATCCGGGAGATCTGGGCCATTTCGTCGCTGGACAGCTGGAAATCGAAGATATCGATGTTTTCCGACAGCCGCTCGATCCGCGAGGTCCGAGGGATCGCGGAAACGTTCTGCTGCACAAGCCAACGCAGGCAAACCTGGGCGGCGGTCTTGCCATAGGCCTGTCCTATAGCGGCCAGCGCCCGGTCGTTCTTGATCCGGCCTTTTGCCACGGGGCTATAGGCCACCACCGCCATGCCGTTTCGCGCGCAGGCGTCCCTGACCTTAGTCTGGTCGAGATAGGGATGGAATTCGACCTGGTCGCAGACCAGCGGCTCCGGACAGGCCGCAACGGCCTCCTCGATCAACGCGACGGTGAAATTCGAGACGCCGATATGCCGCGCCAGGCCGAGCTGCTTGACATGCGCCAGGGCGCCGAGCGTTTCGGCGAGCGGCACGCGCGGATTGGGCCAGTGCAGCAGCAGCAGATCGACGGCGGCTAGCTTCAGCTTGCTGAGGCTCTCCTTGGTCGAGCGCTCCAGATCGTTCGGCGCGAAATGCGTGGTCCAGACCTTGGTGGTGACGAACACGTCGTCACGCCTGACCCCCGAGGCGCGCAGCCCATCGCCGACCTCGCGTTCGTTCTCGTAGACCTGCGCGGTGTCGATGTGGCGATAGCCGAGCCGCAGCGCCTGCTCCACCAGCCGCGCGCAGGCGCGTCCGCGCAGCTCCCAGGTGCCCAGCCCGATCGCGGGAATGACGGCGCCGTTGGCTTCGACGAGCAGTTGCATGGATGGATACTCGAAGATTCGAGCCCATTATGTCGCGCGGCGGCGACGCTGCCAACTCAGGCAGCCGATTCAGCCGATTTGGGGTTCCGTCGCCAAGGCGGCAAAAACGGTATCGGGCGCATGCGCAATGACCGCGAGCAGTGCGCGAGCCGGTCCGCGCGGCATGCGCTTGCCCTGCTCCCAGTTGCGGATGGTTTCGACGGGAACGCCGAGCCGCGCGGCGAATTCAAGCTGGGTCAGCCGCGCGCGGCGGCGCAGGTCGCGCACCGCCGGCGAGGAAATCGCCTCGTCCGACCCAGGTGAAGCCGCTGCCGGCGCGATGGACGCGGCCGCTGGCGCCAGCGGAAACTCGCACCCGTCCCGCAACTCGACGATCCGCCCGTCCGCTTTCAGCCGCAAGCGCCGCATGGTGTGCTCCCGATCCCGGGCTCAAGTGTCGGCGATGCGCGTAAAGGTTTGATTAACGATAAAAGGCCCGGGCAAGCAGGCTATTTCAGCCCGAACCACAGCGTGGCGATGCCGAGAAACGAGAAGAATCCGACCACGTCGGTGATCGTGGTGACGAAGGTGCCGGAAGCCACGGCCGGATCGGCCCGCACCCGCTCCAGCACCATCGGGATCAGGATGCCGCCGAGCGCGCCGGCCACCAGGTTGACGATGATCGCGAGCCCGATCACGACGCCAAGCGCCGGAATCCTGAACCAGGCGACCGCGGCGACGCCGGTGATGACAGCGAAAGCAAGCCCGTTGACGAGACCGACCAGCCCCTCGCGCATCACCACGCGATAGGCGTTGTTGGAGCCGAGTTCGCGGGTGGCGAGCGCGCGGACCGCGACCGTCATGGTTTGCGTGGCGGCATTGCCGCCCTGGCTGGCGACGATCGGCGCCAGCACCGCCAGCGCCACCATCTGTTCGAGCTGGCCCTCGAACAGGCCGAGCACCGACGAGGCCAGGAAGGCGGTGGCGAGATTGACCAAAAGCCAGTTGAAGCGGCCTCGCGCAATGGTCCAGACGTTGTCGGACAATTCTTCGTCGCTGGTGACGCCGCCGAGCGCCTTCAAATCCTCGTCGGCCTCTTCCTCGATCACGTCGACCACGTCGTCGATGGTGATGACGCCGACCAGCCGGTCGGTGGTGTCGACCACGGGAGCTGCGACAAGATTATATTTGCCGAACAGCCGCGCCACCTCTTCCTGGTCGTCGAGCACCGAGACCCGGCGGCGGTCCTCATCGATCAATTCGGAAAGCGGCACCGGCCGGCGCGCGCGCAACAGCGCATCCAGCGACACCGCGCCCTGCCAGTGCTGCGCCTGATCGACCGCGTAGATTTCGTAAAACCGGTCCGGCAGGTCGGGCGTGTCGCGCATGTAGTCGATCGCCTGCCCCACGGTCCAGTCCGGCGGCACCGTGATGAACTCGGTCTGCATCCGGCGGCCGGCGGAATTCTCCGGATAAAGCAGGCTGCGTTCGAGCGTGTCGCGCTCCTTGGCCGGGAGTTTTTCCAGGATCTCTTCCTGGTCCTCCTCGTCCATGCCCTCGAGCAGTTCGACGGCGTCGTCGGATTCCAGTTCGCGCACGCCCTCGGCGACCGTCTCCGGCTCCAGTTCATCGAGGATCTCCTCGCGGACGGAATCGTCGACTTCGTTCAGCGCCGAAAAGTGGAAATCGGCGCCCGTCAATTCGACCAGCTTGACGCGGTCGTCGGGCTCCTCGATCGCTTCGATCAGGTCGCCGAGATCGGCCTCATGCAGTTCCGCCACAATCGCGCGCAGCAGCGCGGTATTGGCTTCGTGAATGGCGCGGGTGATTTGCTCGACGAATTCATGGCGAATTTCGCCATTTTCGTCGCGCATGGGCAGATGGTCGAGTATCGAGGCATCGGCCGGTTGGGCAATATCCACTTCCTCGGTCATGCCAACGCCTCGCCGATTTGACAGGAATGAAGAACTCAATTGAGTTGTCTTCTCACGCATTACCCAAAGGGCAACGCCAAGCGCAATGATAAATATGGATCGCTCAAATTGGGCCTCGAGGCCGATGCGTGTGCTGGCGGTTTTGCTGGCTTCGACGGCATGGATCGCGGCGGCCCGGGCTGAGCCCTGCCCGCGCAAGGATGCGCTCGGCACCTCGCGCGTTCTGGCCGTCGATGCCGCCACCACCCCCAGGGTTGGAATCAAGGTCTTTCCGCAGACGCTGCCGTTGCAGGACCACGAGGTCGTGCTGACTTTCGATGACGGCCCATGGCCGCCGACGACGCCGAAGGTGCTGGCGGCGCTCGCGCACGAATGCGTGCATGCGACGTTTTTCCTGATCGGCAAGCCGGCGTCCGAGCACCCTGAGCTGGTGCGCCGGATCGCAGCCGAAGGTCATACCATCGGCAGCCATAGCTGGACCCATGCGAACCTTGGGGTGATCAAACCGGACGCGGCCATCGACCAGATCGATCGCGGCGCTTCGGCGGTCGAAGCGGCGCTGCGTGGCGCCGGCGGCTCCGCGAAGCTCGCGCCGTTCTTCCGCTTTCCATATTTCGAGAGCACCCCGGCGACGCTCGATTTGCTGCAATCGCGCGGCATCATGGTGTTCGGCGCCGACCTCTGGGCCAGCGACTGGAATCCGATGACGCCGCAGCAGGAACTGAGGATCCTCGCCGATCGGCTCACCGCCGCGCACAAGGGAATCATCCTGCTGCACGATCCCAAGGGACATACGGCGGCGATGCTGCCGGCCTTCCTGCGCTACCTCCGGGAAAACCACTACCACGTGGTACATCTGGTCCCGGCGGTGCAAGGCGCTCAAGCTGAAGCCGCCAAAGCGGAAGCGGCAAAGGCTGAAGCGGTTCGTTGAACCGAAGACCACCTCTGGAAGTCCAACGATTAAGGCGCCGTTCACGGCGCGGCGTGTAATGACGATGACGGCAATGGGAATGACGGTGTTTTATGGTTGCTAGGGAGCCGGTCGGGGTCGAGAGACGGCCAAAATTGCGGCACAAAATCCTGGGCCGCGCGGTTTCATGCGCCATATTCGCCGCGACCTTATCCAGCCTGGGCTTGCTGGGCGACATCCGCGCCGCCGCCGCGGCCGAGGACTGCCCCGGCCATCCCGATGCGATCGGAACCTCGCGAACCCTGGTGGTCGATCCCCGCGAACACCCACGGATCGGCACCATGCAATATGGCGAAACCCTGCCGCTCAGGGATCACGAGGTGGTGCTGTCGTTCGACGACGGTCCGCTGCCGCGCAACAGCGACCAGATCCTCGCCATTCTCGCCGCGCAATGCGTCAAGGCCAACTTCTTCCTGATCGGCCAGCAGGCTCGCGCCTTCCCCGAAGGCGTCCGCAAACTGCGCGACGCCGGCCACACCATCGGCACCCATAGCTGGGATCATCCGCTCACCATGAACAAGATGCCGATCGAACGCGCGAGAGCGGAGATCGACGACGGCATCGCCGCGGTGAAGGCGGCGCTCGGGCCCGACGCCGACAAATCGCTGGCGCCGTTCTTTCGCATTCCGGGCCTGCTGCGGGCCGAAGCGGTCGAGGACTATCTCGCCTCGCAGGGCATCCAGACCTGGAGCGCGGATTTCCCGGCCGACGACTGGCGCCACATCTCGTCGCAGCGGGTCTACGACCTCGCGATTCAGCGCATCGAGGCCAAGGGCAAGGGCATTCTGCTGCTGCACGACATCCAGGCCCGCACCGTCGCCGCGCTGCCGCGGATCCTGGCGACGCTGAAGCAGCGCGGCTATCACATCGTCCACGTGGTGCCGGCGACCGCGGACCGGCCGGCAACGCCGACCGACCCGCAGGAGTGGCAAGCGCATCCGAATTCGGAAAACGTCGCGGCCGCCCACTGGCCCAAGGTGCCGAACTTTACGTTGAACGGCACCGACCAGTTGGCAGCGCCCGCGTTCTCCTATTTCGACCGGTCGGGCGCCGAACTGCTGTTGTCCACCGATGCCTCGGCAATCCGTAGCGCGCGCCGCTTTTCAGTCGCGCAGCAAACCCCATGGCCCAACGATGGGCTGGTTGCCGCTGCCACCACGGTCAGTACGCTTGCCGTACCGGCGCAGACCGTGTTCCAGGTTCCGGAACTAACGCATCTGAGCGCGGAAGCCGTCACCCGTCTCGCCCCCGGTCCCACGCGAACCGCCCAGGCCGTTGCCGCTCCCGAACCGGAGCGCGAAGCCACGCCGGCCGAGAGCCGCCATGGCCGCCACGCGGCCCGCGGCAAAGCGCGCTCGGGTCACGGCAAGCAGTTCGCCGCGTCGCGTCACGGCCGGGATCACGGTCATCGCGGAACGGCGGTCGCGGCGCATGGCCGGTCCAATGCCGCGCACGCCCGTCGCGGTCCGGCCAAACATCTGGCGCAGGTCAAGAAGAGGAACGTCTGAGGGCGCCAGCAGCTAGTCGGTTACGATCTTCGAGATGCACAGCAGGATCACCAGCGCGAGAAACAGCAGGTCGATATAGGACTTCATCTCGCCGTCACGGCGGAGCACGCTGACCTCGGCCACCACCTTGTTGCGCGTGGCGCTCGAGGCAGGTCCCTCGCCGGCAACGCCGGCCAGACGCCGCGCCTCGATCTCGAGGCGCTCGATGCGCTGGAAGAAATAAAACGAACGAAACGCCGAAGTCGCGCGCGTCGCGGCATAGACCAGCACCAGAATCGCGATCACCGCGCGCTGCTGATACTTCTCCATGAAGTTCAGGCTGTAATAGACCAGCGCCAGGAACAAAAAGTTGGACAAGAAGCGATAGGCGACGCTCAGGAATCTCATGCACGTGCTCCGATCGATAATCAGCCGATCCGCCGGATCGAAGCCGATTCGAAGAAATCGCCAAATCCGCTCGTAAGGTCCGCTTGCAAGTTCCGCATCGCCGGGCCCGTTCCAAAGCCGCTGATCTGGGCCTGCCGATCTACGCCAACGCCGTTACAACAAGGCAACAGGCGCTCTGTTCGGCGTCCCTGCGCCGGTTCCAGTCTGTCTGCCGGGCGGCAAAAGAACGCCGCAAGTTTTGGCGCGCGCACGGCCTTTGGCGACCGAATCCTGACGCCAAATCTTGACAGCCTTGCCGGCGTCATCCGACGATTTTTTTGGTGCGCTCGGAGGGACTCGAACCCCCACGATGTTACTCACTGCCACCTCAAGGCAGCGCGTCTACCAATTCCGCCACGAGCGCTTTTTTCAGACCAGGCCCCGGAGCGACGCCGGACCGGCCAACGGCGCGGGATGTAACAAATCGGAGATGGAGGGACAAGGCCCGCCGGAAGGCAGTTTTCAGCGACTTTTCAACTGCACGATCAGGACTATCTGACGCCCGGTAGCCGTGGCAGCATCTGCTTGACTTCGACGGCGATCCGGTTGCGATCGACCAGCACCACGCCGCTGGCGATCGGCAGGTTGTTGGCGAGGATCTTGACCTCGTCCGCCTCGGTGGCGTCCAGCTCGATGATGGCGCCGCGGCTCAGGCGCATGACCTGATGGATCGGCATTGAGGTGGTCCCGAGGACCACCATGAGATCGACGGTGACTTTATCGAGCGTTGGCACTGGGACCCGGACTGACATCGCAAAATTGCGTGTTTTGAGATCACCACGTTATGGTTAGCCAATGGTTAATGACCGCCAAAGCCTCGATTTGACGACGTTTTCGCAAGCCAAGGCGGGTCCTGCCGTGGAATGGCGGATATCCGACTCGCAAGTCCCCTACCCCGAGGCGGTCGCCGCGATGGAGGAGCGCGTGGCGGCGATCGCGGCAGGCGCTGCGCCTGAACTGGTCTGGCTTTTGGAGCACCCTCCGCTCTACACGTCGGGCACCAGCGGCAACGCGGGCGACCTGCTCGAGGCCCGCTTTCCGCTGTTTGCGACCGGCCGCGGCGGCCAGCTCACCTATCACGGTCCCGGCCAGCGGGTGGCCTATGTGATGCTCGACCTGAAACGCCGGCGCCCCGACGTGCGGGCCTATGTGGCGAGCCTGGAGGCCTGGATCATCCGCACGTTGGCCGCCTTCAACATCCGCGGCGAACAGCGCGAGGACCGCGTCGGGGTCTGGGTCCGGCGGCCCGACAAGGGCCCGGGCCATGAGGACAAGATCGCCGCCATCGGCGTGCGGCTGCGGCGCTGGGTATCGTTCCACGGCATCTCCATCAATGTGGAGCCGGACCTGTCGCATTTCGACGCCATCGTGCCTTGCGGGGTGGTCGATCCACGCTACGGGGTCACCAGCCTTGCCGACCTCGGCCATCCCGCGTCCATGATGGACGTCGATATCGCGCTCCGGCAGGCCTTTGCCGAGGTGTTCGGAACTTATAGCGCCTCCTGGCCAGGCTAAAGAAAGGTTCCCGCTGGAACGGAACAAATCCGGTCTTAACGCGTTTGCGCCGTTTGGGGTGGGGTTTGAATGGATCAGCCAGGCAAAGAGCAACGCGACCTGTTCGAGAGCGAGCGGAGTTTCCGCCTGCTCGTGGAAAATGTCGCCGACTATGCGCTCTACATGCTCGATCCCACCGGCATGGTGACCAGCTGGAATATCGGCGCCCAGCGGATCAAGGGCTATCCGCCGTCGGAAATCCTCGGCCAGCATTTTTCCCGCTTCTATACCGAAACCGATCGCGCCAACGGCAAGCCGGCGCGCGCGCTCGCGACCGCCGAGCAACAAGGCCGCTATGAGGAAGAAGGCTGGCGGGTTCGCAGGGATGGCACCTTCTTCTGGGCCAGCGTCATCATCGATCCGATCCGCGAAAACGGCGAGCTGGTCGGCTTTGCCAAGATCACAAGGGACATCACCGAGCGTCGCGAATCGCAACTTCGGCTCGAACAAATGCAGCAGCGGCTGGCGGAGTCGCAAAAGCTGGACGCGCTCGGCCAGTTGACCGGCGGCGTCGCCCACGACTTCAACAACCTGTTGATGGTGATCAGCGGCAGCCTGCATTTCCTGAAGAAAAGCGCCGGCAATGACGCCAAGGCGCTGCGGGCGATCGCCGCGATCGAGACCGCGGCGAAACGCGGCGCGGCCCTCACCAACCAGTTGCTGACCTTCGCGCGGCGGCAGAGCGTCAACCCGCAGCCGATCGACCTCGCCGAGCGGCTCGAGGCGGTACGCGAGGTGCTGGAGACCGGCGCCGGCAGCACGGTGGCGCTGGCGTTCGATGTCGGAAAGGACGTCTGGCCGGTCACCGTCGATATTTCCGAATTCGAGACCGCCATGGTCAATCTCGTCATCAATGCGCGCGACGCCATGCCGATGGGAGGAACGATCCGGGTCGGCGTCCGCAACGTCACCCTCACCGAAGCGCCCGATGTCGGCGATTACGCCGCCGTTACCGTGTCGGATTCCGGCACCGGCATTCCGCAGGACGTGTTGAGCAAGGTGTTCGACCCGTTCTTCACCACCAAGCCGGTCGGCAAGGGCACCGGGCTTGGGCTTTCGCAGGTTCACGGTTTCGCGCACCAGGCCGGCGGCACGATCAGGATCGAGAGCGAACTCGGCAAGGGAACCACCGTGACCATCCTGCTGCCGCGCGAAATCATCCGCGTACAGGCCGACAGCCAGGACGCCGCGACCACCGGCGGCAGCGGAACCGTGCTGCTGGTCGAAGACAATCCGGAAGTCGCTTCCGTCAGCGCCAACCTGCTCGAACAACTCGGCTACACCGTGCGTCGGGTATCGGATGCCGAGATGGCGCTGGGCGAGATCGAGCGCGACGGGATCGACCTGGTCTTTACCGACATCGTCATGCCCGGGATCATGGACGGGCTGAAGCTGGCGCGCCGGCTGAAGGAAATCCGCCCGCATCTGCCGATCCTGCTGGCGACCGGCTACAGCGACGCGGCGGCCAGCGTTCGCGGCGATTTTCCGATCCTGCGCAAGCCCTATGAAATCCATCAATTGAGCCAGGCGATCGCCAAGCTGCAACGGTAGGCCCGGACCTCTCCCGCAGCTGTTCAGAGAATGGCTTCGAACGCGCTACGCAGCGTTTCATGTCGAAATACAAAGCCGCTGCTTAGCGCTTTGTTGGGAATGACGCGTTGCCCTCCGAGCAAAAGCTCGTCGGCGAAATCGCCGGCGGCATGATGCAGCAACGCGGCGGGAATGCGAAAGATCGCCGGCCGCTGCAGCCGCCGGCCAAGCTCCTCGGTGAACCTGCGATTGGTTACCGGTATCGGCGCGGTCGCATTGACCGGGCCCGAAATGTCGGACTTTGCCAACGCATGTCCGATCAGGCGAACCAGATCGTCGCGCTCGATCCAGGACATCCACTGTTTACCGGATCCCATGGAACCACCAAGGCCGAACTCGAACGGTGTCAGCATCCGCGTCAATAATCCGCCTTCGGTGCCGACCACGAGCCCAGTACGCAGGTAAACCACCCTGACACCGTATTCCGCCGCCCGGCCGGCTTCATGCTCCCACGCGGCGCAAAGTTCGTGGCTGAAACAGGCGTGGGCCTTGGCGGATTCAGTCAGGGGCTGATCCTGCCATAGCCCGTACCAGCCGATCGCGGAGCCGCTGACCAACACGGTCGGACGGTGTTCGAGGCGTGCAATCAGGCGCACCACATCATCCGTCATGGTGATCCGGGACTGCAAGATCTTGCGGCGCTTGGTCTCGGTCCATAATCCGTTGCCGATCGGCTCGCCGGCCAAGTTGACGATGGCGTCGATCCGACTGTCGCCAGCGATCTGATCAAGACTGGTGATCAGGGTGATTGGCGGACGCAGCGCCTCGGCCTTGGCCGGACTACGCACCAGCGCGATCACGCGGTGATCGGCATCGGTGAGCGCCAGCACAAGCCGGCTGCCGATGAACCCGGTCGCGCCGGTAATGAGAATGGTTTGCCGGCCGGGCAAGCTCGCAACAAGGCCGGCAACGGAGCGGTTGTTCAGCCGGGCGAGCCGCCGGGACGCGGCGAGGTCGCGCAGCCCGAACAGACTTACGCCGGCAGCGGACAGGGCCGCGAGGATGCTCCAGAAGCCGTAATAGACTCCGGCGATCGCCGTCGGCCGCCCGGCCCATTCGATCAGCACCGGCAACAGAAGGACGAGGATCGCCCCGTAATTCAACGCCAGCAAGGTGTGATTGATGCGTTCGCTGGCCGGAAGCTTCCGGCTCATGTCTTCCTCGACAAAATCCATCAGCGTGATGACGACCTCGGCAACCAGCACTACGATGATCGCCATCGCCAGCAGCCCATGCGGTTCCAGCCAGCCCAGCGTCAGGAACAGCAAGGCATAGAGCACGTTGCGCACGCCATGCAGCCGAAGCTCATGGCGCTGCGATGGACGCCACGCCAGCCGCTCCGTCATCTCGTGATGATAGAAGGTGTCGAACGCGCCCATCGCAATCTGAATGGCGATCAAACCCCAAAGCACTGACGATGTCATGGCGCGGCCTCCTTGAAGACGGCGGACTGGCGCAGCAGCCGGCCGTGTCGGGGATGAATGACGTCGAGCGTGAACCGAAACACGCCGTCGCCGAGATCGGCATGGGTCACCGTGAGGTCGCCCGGCGTCAGCCAGGCCGGCAAAGCGAGCTTGAATGGTCCGACCTGAAGGAAATAGCCGGCACTGTTGAATTGAAGCGCCTGACCCTAGACGCTGATCCGCAGCCCCATCACGACGCCGAATCCGACATATTCCTCAAGACCGGTCGGCCCGCAAAAACGCTTCGCTGAATGAATGACCTGCGGAAAGCGGTTGTGGCGCGCATGGATGCGAGTCCAGATCTGACCTCCCGATCCGGCATCCTCGGTTACACTGACGATGGCTGGGAGCTGCGTATCCGCGCTGGTCGGCAATGGACCGCCAATCAGCCGGGCGAGTTGGGCAATCCACCAGCCCATCCGGCTGAACTCGACCTGATCGACCTCGCCGACATAGACAACTGTCTTGCCATCCGCGAAACGGGTCGAGAAGCGCCGCCAGATCGCAAGCGGTAAACGGCCCCAGTCGTCGTCGGACAACAGCGCGCGGAAGCGGTGATCTTCCAGAAGCCTGTCGCTGGCCGGCTGCGGTGTTGAGAGCCTGGAGACCCTGCTTGCTAAAGCCATCGCTCACTCCAACGTTGCCTGCCCTATCTGGATTTTCCCATCGGCAGGAAACTGACGATCTTCTCGCCGAGCCGCATCAGCGCCATCAGCCGCGGCCGCGGCACATTGAGCATTTGCGAATACCAGCGATCGACCAGTTCGGTGAAAGCCAGCATTTCCTTCAGGCGTTTGCTGGCGACCGCGCTGATGGTCGGATCGTCGGCGGCATCGGTCACGCAGGCGCGCAACGCCTCCACGGCCGGATCGATCTCGCGCAACTTGCGGCCGGCGGCTATCCGCGCCGCGACCTCCCAGATGTCCGTCTCGGCTTCATAGTGGTCGCGGCGGTCGCCCATGATCGGCACCCGCCGGATCAAGTTCCACGACAGCAGTTCCTTGATGGAGTTGGAGACATTGGACCGCGCCATGCCCAGCGTGTCGGCGATGTCGTCCGCGGTCATCGGCGCCTCCGACAGATACAGCAGGCCATGGATCTGGCTGACCGACCGGTTGACGCCCCATTCGTCCCCCATGTCGCCCCAATGCAGGACGAACCGTTCGACGGCGGGCGGCAATTTCTTCTTACCTGTAATTTCTGTCATGACAGAAATATCAGACCAAATTGACCGGATGTCAAGAGGCTAAAACCCACCCTCTCCCGCCGGCCGGCGCCGCGGCGGCATAGAAGATGGATAGGCCGGGGGTTGGCGCTACAGCGTCGGCAAGACGGAAAACCGCTCGCCGTCAAAGCGCAGGTTGAGCGCATCGGGCTGGCCGGGCTTTTCCTCGATCGCCTCGACCCTCGCCATGGAGGGCCCGCGCCGGCACTGCGCGATCATGTCCGCAACGATTTCGGCCGGGCCGGCAAACAACGCCTCGACGCTGTGATCCCTCCGGTTGCGCACCCAGCCCTCGAGCTTCCGCGCGGTCGCCTCGTGCTCGACCCAGGCGCGGTAGCCGACGCCCTGCACCGCGCCCCGGATCACGACCTGACGGAGCGACGCCCTCATCTATTTCTTCAGTCCCAGAAATTCGGCGCTGCGCTTCTTCATCTCGGCATCGCGGGTGGCGCGGCCGGTCAGCTCCGGCGGTGCGAGGCCTTTTAGACTCTTCGGCGAAGCGCCCTCGCGCAACGCCTTCAGCGTCTCGTAGACGGCTTGGGTCGCTGCGGCGAACGGCGCATGGCCCTGTAACGCGATGCGCACGCGCTGACCGGCGAGATAGTCCAGCGCATTCATCTCTTCCGGCGCCCCGCCGAGCACGATCGGCAGTTTCGTGGCAGCCGCGATGGCTTCGAGCTCGGCGCGGGTCTTGATGCCGGTGAAGAACAGAGCGTCGACGCCGGCCGCCTCATAGGCTTTTGCCCGTTTGATCGCGTCGTCGAGCGAGGTGACCGAGGCAGCGCTGGTGCGCGCGACGATCACCAGCGACGGATCGCCGCGGCCGTCGAGCGCGCCCTTCATCTTGCCGACGCCCTCCTCCAGCGAAATCAGTTGCGTTTTCGATTCCCCATAGGCCTGCGGCAGCAGGGTGTCCTCGATGGTGAGGCCGCCGCAGCCCGCGGCTTCCAGTTCCTGCACGGTGCGCCGGACATTGAGCGCGTTGCCGTAGCCGTGGTCGGCGTCGACCAGCACCGGCAGCGCCGCGGCGCGCGACATCCGCCGCATCTGCTCGGCGATCTCTGTCAGCGTGATCAGGGTGATGTCGGGATCGCCGAGCACCGCGAGCGACGCCACCGAGCCGCCGAACATGCCGACCTCGAATCCGAGGTCCTCGGCGATCCGGATCGAGGTCGCGTCATAGACCGATCCGGGATGAATGCAGGACGATCGCGACAGGATCGCGCGCAGAGCCTCGCGGCGTTTGCGGAAAGCCATCAACAACTCCCTTTGTTTTTCATCAGTCATTGCTGACTGCGTTTTTCTGCGTCATTGCGAGGAGCACTTGCGACGAAGCAATCCAGTCTTTCTTTTTGACTCTGGATTGCTTCGCAGAGCTTGTCATCGGGCGGGCATTCGCCCGACCCGTTGGCTCGCAATGACGTGATTAGGTCTATTCAGGCAAATTCCAGAATCAGCGCATCCACGGCCAGCGTGGCGCCGGCGGAGGCATGGATCTTCTTGACCGTGCCGTCGCGCTCGGCGCGCAGCACGTTCTGCATTTTCATCGCCTCGACCACGGCGAGCGTCTCGCCGGCCTTGACTTCCTGGCCTTCGGTCACCGCGATCGAGACCACCAGCCCCGGCATCGGGCACAGCAGTTTCTTGCCGGTGTCGGTCGCGGTCGCGATCGGCATCAGCCGGGCCGATGCCGCCTCCGCTTCCGTGAACACGTAGACCGGGACCTCAAAACCCTGATGCGCAAGGCGAATGCCGTTGGCGATCGGGCGCACCTGCATCGCGACCGGATGGCCATCGATGGTGCCCTGCCAGACCGGCTCGCCCGGCGCCCAGGATGAGGCCAGGACATGCGGATGGCCGGCGTGGCCATCGGCGGCGACAAAACGGACCACGATGCCCTCGGTTTCGCGCGCGACGTCGAGGAGAATCTCGTGGCGCTCGAGCCAGACCGCGCGGCGGCCTTCGCGAGCGACCTTGCGGCCATTGAGCTGGCCGGAAATCTGTCGCTTGCGCTCGCCGAGCACGTGATCGATCGTCGCCCCCACCGCAGCCAGTTTTCGGGCCACCTCGCCTTCCGGCGCCCGCGCGGCAAAACCCTTGGGAAATTCCTCGGCGATGAAACCGGTCGACAGATTGCCCTCGCGCCAGCGTGGATGGCTCATCAGCGCCGACAAAAACGGGATGTTGTGGCGGATGCCGTCGACATAGAACGCATCGAGCGCGTGCGACTGCGCGTCGATCGCCGCCGCCCGCGACGGCGCATGGGTCACGAGCTTGGCGATCATCGGATCGTAATAGATCGAGATTTCGCCACCCTCCTGCACGCCGGTGTCGTTGCGCACGGTGATGCCGCCATGGCTTGCTTCCGCCGGCGGGCGGTATTTTACGAGCCGGCCGATCGAGGGCAGGAAGTTGCGGAACGGATCTTCGGCATAGACCCGCGATTCCACCGCCCAGCCGGTCAAGGCGACGTCCTTTTGCGCCAACTTGAGCTTTTCGCCCGCGGCGACCCGGATCATCTGCTCGACCAGGTCGATGCCGGTGATCAATTCGGTCACGGGATGCTCGACTTGCAGGCGGGTGTTCATCTCGAGGAAGAAGAAGCTCTTGTCCTGGCCGGCGACGAATTCCACGGTGCCGGCGGAATCGTATTTCACGGCTTTTGCGAGCGCGACCGCCTGCTCGCCCATCTTGCGCCGCGTGCTCTCGTCGAGCAGCGGCGACGGCGCCTCCTCGATCACTTTCTGATTGCGGCGCTGGATCGAGCATTCGCGCTCGCCGAGATAGATCACGTTGCCATGCTTGTCGCCGAGCACCTGGATTTCGATGTGGCGTGGATTGACGATGAATTTCTCGATGAAGACGCGGTCGTCGCCGAACGAGGACTTTGCTTCCGCCGTGGCGAGATTAAAGCCTTCCGCCACCTCCGATCTCGAATGCGCGATCCGCATGCCCTTGCCGCCGCCGCCGGCGGAGGCCTTGATCATCACGGGATAGCCGATCTCGTCGGCGATCTTCACCGCGTGCTTTTCGTCGTCGATCACGCCGAGATGGCCTGGAACCGTTGAAACCTTGGCCTTGGCGGCGGCCTTCTTGGATTCGATCTTGTCGCCCATCGCGGCGATCGCGCCCGGATTGGGGCCGATGAAAACGATGCCGGCCTTCTCCAGCGCCCGCGGGAACGCCTCGCGCTCCGACAGGAAGCCATAGCCGGGATGCACGGCTTCGGCCCTCGTTTTGCGGCAGGCCTCGACGATCTTGTCGATCAAAAGGTAGCTTTCCGCGGCGGCCGGCGGCCCGATCAGGACGGCGTCGTCGGCCATTTCGACGTGCAGCGCATCGCGGTCGGCCTCGGAATAGACGGCAACCGTCTCGATCCCCATCCGGCGAGCGGTCTTGATGACCCGGCAGGCGATCTCGCCGCGGTTGGCGATCAGAATTCGTTTGAACATGTTCTTGTTTACTTACAACCTTTTGGGCGGGATCCCCCACTCCAATCTGGCATGGGCGGGCGGACGTAACAATTCCGTCCTACAGCAAAACCGGCCCGAGGCAACGGGATATGTCGGGTCAAGCCGTCCCGAATTCGCCTTCCCCGCGCGTCCGGGGCGCGGGGGCGGCCAGCTTGCTCCCGATTGTTCCGCCCCATAGCATGCAAGCGCAAGTGAAACGGGGCCGGTTGATGAAGGACAATTCGGGCTTTGGCGTACTGACGGGCAACAATATCGAAACGCGGTTTTGCAAGGGCGGCACCACGATTTTCCGGGAAGGCGAGGAAGCCCAAGAGCAGTTCGTCATCAAGAGCGGCGAGGTGCGAATCCAGATCGGCAACCGGCTGCGCGCAACCAACAACACTTTCGGCTGAATACATCCGGGGCTGGCTGGACCGCTGTAACAAATCTGTCGCATAGCAAAACTAGACAGAAGCAACGCTTGAGGGCGGATTTTGCCGCCGATGGGGAGATCTTGATGCGCCGCGCAATCCTGCTGCTATCCGCTGGTCTGACAACGCTCTTTGCCGGCGTCGCATTGGCGGCGGACAACGCCACGCCTCATAACCTCATTCTGTTCGTGCCGGACGGCCTGCGTGGCAAGATCGTAACGCCGGACAGCGCGCCCGCGATGGCGGAGGTCCGCGACAAGGGCGTCAACTTCACGAATTCGCATTCGCTGTTTCCGACCTTCACCACCGCCAACGCCTCGGCGCTCGCGACCGGCCATTACCTCGGCGATACCGGCGATTTCAGCAACACGATCTTCACCGGCTATCCGGTCGGAGCCGCCGACGGCACGGTGACGCCGTTCCTGGAATCCGATCCGGTGCTGCGCGATGCCGACGAGCACTTTGGCGGCGACTATCTGAACGAGGAAACGGTGCTGAAGATGGCCCGCGCCAAGGGTTACAGCACGGCCGCGATCGGCAAGCTCGGCCCGACCCTGATCTTCGATCATACCGACAAGATCGGCGCCGACGGCCTGCATTCGATCGTGCTCGACGACTCCACCGGCAGCGAGAAGGGCGTTCCGCTGTCGCAGGAGATGAAGGACGCCCTCGCCAAGGCCGGCCTTCCCCTGGCGACGCCGCCGCGCGGCGACAACGGCAAGGCGGGCGACTTCAAGACCGCCGGCACCACGGCGCCGAATACCGCGCAGCAGGCCTATCTCGCCGACGTCGCCGCCAAGGTGGTGCTGCCGATGTTCAAGGCGCGCAACAAGCCGTTCGTGCTGGTGTTCTGGTCCAGGGATCCCGACGGCAGCCAGCACAACAACGGCGACAGCCTCAATACCGTGACGCCCGGTATCAATGGCCCGACCTCAATGGCCGGCATCAAGAACGCCGACAACAATCTGGCGCAACTGCGCAAGGCGCTCGACGATCTCGGCCTTGCCGCCACCACCAACATCATCGTCTCCTCCGACCACGGTTTCTCGACCATTTCCAAGGAGAGCAAGACCAGCCCGTCGGCGAAAGTCAGTTTTAATGACACCCCGAAGGACTTTTTGCCGATGGGTTTTCTGGCGCTCGATCTGGCCAAGGCGCTGGAGCTGCCGCTGTTCGATCCCAACAACAAGAACGCCGCCGTCGCCGAAGGCAGCCATCCCAAGGCCGGCAACGGCCTGCTCGGCAAGGATCCCTCAAAACCCGACCTCGTGGTCGCCACCAACGGCGGATCGGACCTGATCTATCTGCCAAACCGCGACAAGAAGCTGGCGGAGCGCACCGTCAAGGCGCTGCTCGAACAGGATTACGTCAGCGGCATCTTCGTCGACGACAAGCTCGGCCGTTTTCCCGGCACGCTGGAAATGTCGCAGCTCAATCTGAAGGGCAAGGCCGTGACGCCGATCCCGTCGATCGTGGTCAATTTCCGCTCCTATGCCGGCGGCTGCCCCGAACCAACCAATTGCTCGGTCGAGATCGCCGACACCGTACTACGGCAAGGCCAGGGCATGCATGGCAGTTTTGGCCGTGGCGACACCCTGAACTTCACCGCGGCGATCGGACCCGACTTCAAGGCCGGCTATGTCGATGCCCTGCCCGTCAGCAACGCCGATGTCGGCAAGACCATCGCGCAGCTAATGAACCTGCGGGCGACCGCCAATGGCGGCTTGCAGGGCCGCGTCATGTCCGAGGCGCTGCAGGGCGGCATCGTTCCAAAGGCGGCCGCCGGCACGGTCACGTCCAAGCCGGCCGCGAACGGGTTGAAGACCGTCCTCAAATACCAGCGCGTGCTGTCGCAGCGTTATTTCGATGTGGCCGGTTTTCCGGGCCGGACGGTCGGGCTCGATGCCGAGACCGGCAAACAAAAAACGGCGGGGCAATAACCCCGCCGCCGTAAAAGCCAATCAGGTTTAGTTGATTACATCCCGATATCAAACACTTGCGGCATCTGCACCAGCGGCAGCGCCGCGACGCCGACGATGGTGGCCACCAGCCGCATCAGGGTGCGGTTGCTGCAGCGCTTGCCGCGCATCTGGCCGGCGATCCATTCCAGCACTTCGGTGTCGACGCTGATCGCCTTGGTCGGGCCCCAGCTCTCGATCGAGGTTTTGGGCGAAAGCGCCACGGTGCGCGGCGGCACCGGCAGGCCGGACGCGGAAGCCGCGTGATGCACAACGGCCTTCGCCAGCAGATCGTCGAAACGGCCCTCGTCGCTGCGCTCGGCGGCCGCATTGTCGATCTCGAACAGCGCCGCGGCTTCGGCGCGGCTGACCGGCTGATGCTCGACCGCGGTCGCGGTCAGGATGCGCTCGCACCAGGCCGCGTCATGGCTGTCCAGCGCGCGGGAAAAGTGGACGCGGCCTTTGGTGGTCGGGCCTTCGCCGGTGATCACGCCATCGCGCACGACGGCAAGCGCCTGTGCGGCGGTGTTCCGGCAGGAAATTTTGGAGGGTTCCAGAGCGACTTCAGACGTGTCGAACGGCTGAGTACGGCCAGCAAGCGGGGCAGACATTGGTAGTTACTCTTTTTCAGCTTTTGTTCTGGGCCAGCATTTTCACGCGGGCGTAAACGAGTGGTTAACGATTCGAAACCGGCATCGCGAGTTTTTTAGATGGTTGCCAATTAGTCGCGACCGGGTCATTCGGGTTCAGCGACCGGGCCGGGCGTGATGGAAGCCATAAGAGGCGGAATCGGGGCGTCTTCAGAACTTTCGGCGCATTGCAGCCTTTTCGCCTTGGGGGCATTACTCAGAACAGGACACTAGGAGTTTCAGGGCATTGGAGAAGGAATTTATCCTTTTGCCTGAGCCATTCCGTATCCCGGATCCGGCTCCTATAGTCCAACAACCGATTTCATCTGCAACTTAAACGACGTGAGGACCTCACATGGCACTCCAGATTGGCGCTGTGGCCCCGGATTTCGAGGCTGAAACCACCGAAGGAAAGATCAAGTTCCACGACTGGATCGGCAACAGCTGGGCGTTGCTGTTTTCGCACCCCAAGGATTTCACGCCGGTCTGCACCACCGAACTCGGCGCGCTGGCAAAACTGAAGCCGGAATTCGACAAGCGCGGCGTCAAACTGATGGGGCTCAGCGTCGATCCGGTCGACCGGCACGCGAAATGGTCTGATGACATCAAGGAGACGCAAGGCGCCGCGCCGAACTATCCGATGATCGGCGACACCGACTTCAAGGTCTCAAAGCTCTACGACATGCTGCCGGCGTCCGCGTCCGGCGACGTGTCGAAGCGCACCGCCGCCGACAACCAGACCGTCCGCAACGTCTTCGTCATCGGGCCGGACAAGACCATCAAGCTGGTGCTGGTCTATCCCATGAGCACCGGCCGCAATTTCCAGGAGATTCTGCGCGCCATCGACTCGCTGCAGTTGACGGCAAAATACCGGATTTCGACGCCGGCGGACTGGAAGCAAGGCGAGGACGTGATCATCTCCGGCTCGGTCAGCGACGACGAGGCCAAGAAGATCTACCCGCAAGGCTGGAAGTCACCAAAGCCGTACATCCGGATCGTGCCGCAGCCGAAGTAACGACAGCCCCGGACGCCATCGCGATCACCCGCGTCAGGCGGGTGGTCGCGCCAGCCAGTTGGTAATCATCAGTCCGAGCGTCGATGATACAGCGGTGACGACCGTTCCCCAGGACACGTCGAGCAATACCACCGGCCAGGTCCAGTGTTTGAGCAGCGACAGCGACGTCAATTCGAACGTCATGTAGCAGAAGAACCCGAACAACGCGCCGTGCAGCAAGGTCGATGACGGGCTCGCCGCGGTTCGGCCGCTGACGAAGATCAGGATGCCCGCGACATACAGCAGGTAAAACAGGATCGCCGGCGCCAGCCTGATCTCGCCGAGCATGTCGCCGACTTGCGAGGTGAAAAATCCCTTGGCGACCAGCCCCAGAAACAGGAAGTCGAGCGGGACCAGGACGACCAACGTCGCCAGATAGAGAACGACATGCCGGTTCACGCGGGCCTCCAGCCATTTCCGCAGCCACTCAATAAGTAGTACGCATCGGAAACCGGAGAGTTGCAATGGCGTAGCTTGGGGCAAGGACCTTGCACGTGACTCCCGAGTTGACCGATTGATGGCTGCCAAACCCGCTGCGCCCTGTATCGTCTGGTTTCGCGACGATTTTCGTCTATCCGATCACCCCGCCCTCCACGCCGCCGGCAAGGTCGACGCGCCGGTGATCTGCCTTTATGTACTCGATGAGACGCTGCCCTCGCCCGCGCGCCCCCTGGGTGGGGCGGCGCGCTGGTGGCTGGCGCAGTCGCTGCGCGCGCTGCAGGCAAGCCTCGAGGCGATCGGCGCGCCGCTGATCCTGCGCAAGGGATCGGCAGCCCGGATCATCGTCGAACTGGCGCGCGCGAACGGCGCTGGCGCCGTATTCTGGAACGAGATCGCGCAGGCGCCGGAACAGGCCGCAGCCGATCGGGTCGCTGGCGGCCTTGAGGCAATCGGCGTCACCCCGCACCGTTTTCCGGGCGATCTCTTGGCCACCCCGGCGCAGATCCGCAACAAGGAAGGCCGGGGCTTGCGGGTATTCACGCCGTTCTGGAAGCGTGTGCAGGCACTCGGCGCGCTGCCGGAGCCGCTGCCCGCACCGAAGAAGCTGAACGCCGTGTCGGGCATCGCGAGCGACCGTCTCGAAGACTGGGGTCTCGAGCCCCGCCATCCCGACTGGGCCGGCGGGTTGCGCGAGACGTGGACGCCCGGCGAGAACGCGGCAAAGGCCCGGCTCGCAAAATTCCTGAAATCCGGCCTCGCCGGCTATTCCGGGGATCGCGACCGGCCCGACCGCGCCGGCACCTCGGGCCTGTCGCCGCATTTGCGCTTCGGCGAGATCAGCCCGCGGCAAGTCTGGCATGCCGCCTGCTTTGCGGCCGACGAACGGCCGGCCTTAGAGGGCGACGTCGAAAAGTTCCTCAGCGAACTCGGCTGGCGCGAGTTCTGCCGGCATCTGCTGTTCGACGTGCCGGAGCTTGCGACCCGCAATTTGCAACCGTCGTTCGACGCCCTTCCTTGGAAGCGCAACGCCAAGGCGCTCGCCGCCTGGCAGCGCGGCCGGACCGGCTATCCCATCATCGATGCCGGAATGCGCGAGCTCTGGCACACCGGCGTGATGCACAACCGGGTGCGGATGGTGGTGGCCTCGTTCCTGGTAAAACATCTCTTGATCGACTGGCGCGAGGGCGAAGCGTGGTTCTGGGACACGCTGGTCGATGCCGATCCCGGCAGCAACCCGGCGAACTGGCAATGGGTCGCCGGTTCCGGCGCCGATGCCGCGCCCTATTTCCGCGTGTTCAACCCGATCCTGCAGGGCCAGAAGTTCGATCCCGACGGCATCTATGTCAGGCGCTGGGTGCCGGAATTGGCTCGGCTATCGGATAAACTGATCCATCAGCCGTGGACCGCGACGCCGCTCGAACTCGCCGCCGCCGGAGTGGAACTCGGCAAGGATTATCCGACGCCGGTGATCGATCACAAGCACGGCCGCGAGCGCGCACTCGCGGCCTACGCAAAAGTTCGAAACAACTAAATCGAGCGCATTCGTTTGACGCGCGAAAAAATACCGCTATCGTCATGTTCTTTTTTGAACATTGGGGGACTTTGACATGGACGACGACAAACCGGTTCTCGAACACGTAACCGATGCGATGAGCACTGCCGCGACCGCGACCACCGAAGTTGCCCAGTCGGTGGCCAAGAAGGTCCGGAAGGCCGCCAGGAGGGTGGCCAAGAAGGTAATGCCGAAGAAGAAGGCCAAAAAGGCTGCGAAAAAATCAGCCAAGAAAGCCGTGAAAAAGGCTGCCAAGAAAGGCGCCAAGAAGACTGCAAAGAAGTCTTCGAAGAAAAAGAAGGCCAGGAAGTCGAAGCGCTGAGCCCGTCAAAGCGCATCGGAAAGCCCCCGGCCCAAACGTCCGGGGGCTTTCCGTTTTTGAAGAATGCCCCTCTTAGACCTTGAAACGACGATTGACCAGAAACACCGCGGCAGCGCAGGCGACCATGCCAGTGATGGCGAGCGCATCGAGCCGCTCGCCGAACAGGATATAGGCCATCAACGCGGTCACCGCCGGCACAAGGTAAAACAGGCTTGCCACCGACGTCGCGGCCGACCGCCGGATCAGCCAGTACAACAGCCCGATCGACCCGATCGACAGCACCACGGCGAGCCACAGCACCGACAGCACGAACTCCTGGCTCCAGTGCACGACATTGGTCTCGAACAACCATGCGCCGGCGCCGAAGAAGATCGTGACCGCGATGTACTGAATGAGATTGCCGGCGCGCCAGTCGATATGACGGCAATAGCGGCCCTGA
>Ga0207702_10000364_pt1 | contig 51844 bp, 41 predicted proteins | sample KBSCornC62_FD_184302 | JGI IMG/M metagenome (GOLD analysis project Ga0207702, IMG submission 184302) | Corn rhizosphere microbial communities from Kellogg Biological Station, Michigan, USA - KBS Corn C6-2 (SPAdes) (version 2) | ecosystem: Host-associated > Plants > Roots > Rhizosphere > Soil ... | reverse complement strand
GACGTCGGTCATGAATTTTCCATTCCATGTGAATTGATCGTCGATCGTCACGACCTTGAGCCCTTTCTGCTTGGCTTTGGTCATGATGGTGGGCCCGAGCTGGACGTCCGGGGTGCAAATGATGAAGCCCTGGGCTCCATCGACCGCGATATTGTCAATCGCAGCCATGACCTTCTCGCCGTCCTGCGTGCCGAGCTTGATCACGGAGAAACCGAGTTTCTCACCCACTTTTTCGGCCGACTTTTGCTCGTATTGAAACCAAGGCTCTTCCGGCTGTTTGACGAGGAAGCCGATTTTGACCGCGCCGGTTGTGCCAGCATTGGCGGACGCATCTGCGCCGGCGTTCTTACGAGCGCAGCCGGCGGAAAACGCGAGGGCGGCGGTGAGCGCGAAGATCCAGGGTAACGATCTCATGGGTGGTAAAAGTTGAGCCAATTCGCTCGTGAATCGAGCGTGGAACGGGATTCGTCGGCGAAACGAGAAAAGGATGAAAGGGCGGGGGTACTTGACAGTAAAGCTGAGGGTGGAGCGCAGTGAGGTGACGAGCGGTTAAGGTTCCCGGAGGGAAATCTGCTTCCAGTTGGTGACATCGACCAAGTTGTCATCCCAGCCGACCACGAGCGGATGGACGAGGTGATCGTTCAAACGGGCAAAAAGCGGAGCGTAGGGGACCTCTTGCGCGACGATATTTTCCATCTCGTCGAAATCGTGTTCACGTTGCGCGCGATCGCTGCTGGTTTCGGCATCGCGGAAGATCCGATCGTATTGAGGATTCGAATACCCGGCGTCATTGTTCGGGTTGCCCGTGCTGGCGAGCTGGAGCGGATCGAGGGCGTCGTCCCAGCTATAAATCCAATCGTCGAGCAAGACCTGAAATTGTTTGGTGCGGAGTGAGTCGAGGTAGATTTTAAACTCGACGGGCAAGACTGCGACGTGAATGCCGAGATTTTGGGCCCACATCTCTTGCAGAACTTCGCCGATCTTGAGCGTGTAGCCTTGCGGACCGTTGAGCATGAATTCGATATGCGGCAATTTGTTGACGTCGTTGTAGCCCGCTTGCGCGAGGAGGCGTTTCGCTTCCGCGGGATCGAAGCGGCATGCGGAGGATTGAGGGGGATGGTAACCGCCCGCCCCGTCGCGCGTGAGGCTGTGCGTGGGCCCGGCCACATTCTTCAGAACGGCGGAAATGAGGCGGTCGCGGTCGATGGCCAAAGAAAAGGCGCGGCGAACGAGCGGGTTGTCGAACGGGGCGCGGTGGACATTAAACGTAATGTAATCGCTGCGTAAGAACGCGGGCAGATGCAATTCACCGGGATGCTCGGCCAGATAGTTCGCGGCTTTATCGGGAGGAAATTTGGACGTGATGTGAACCTGCCCCGCGCGAAAGGCGTGTTCCTCGGAAAGTTCGTCTTCGATCGGCAAGAAACGGATCGCCTTGAGCGAAACGTGCTCGGCATCCCAGTACTGCTCGTTTTTGACGACTTCGATGAGCTGGTTGCCGATCCAGGTTTTCAATTTGAACGGACCGTTCGAGATCATGTTTTCGGGCCGCGTCCATGCACTGCCGCGCTGCTCCATGCCGTGAAATTGGGTGACCACTTTTTCTTGCACGGGGTAGAAAGGCGCTTGGACGAGCGCTTCGAGAAAGTAGGCGGCCGGATGCGCGAGCGTGATGACAAAGGTGCTGTCGTCGGGCGCTGCGACTCCGATATTGGAGGTATCCAGATTGCGGCCTGTGATCGCGTCTTCCGCGCCGCGGATCGCAAAACCAGATGCGGCCGTTTCGGATCCAAGCTTGGGATTAAAAATCCGGCGAAACGAAAATACGAAGTCGCGAGCGGTGATGGGGTCGCCATTCGACCAGCGCGCGTTCGAACGGAGATGAAACGTATAGGATTTCCCGTCGTTCGAAATTTCCCATTTTTCAGCGACTCCGGGCAGGATCGTTTTGCCGTCGTTGCTGATCGAAACGAGGCCTTCAAAGAGAGCCTGGAGAATTTTGTTGGTATAGGACGATGTCGCCAGCGCCGGATCGAGCGTCGCGGCATCGTCGCTCAAACTCATCGTCAGCACCTTGTCGCGTGCGCCGCGGACGACGTCGCTTTGCTTTTGGCAGCCAGCGACGAGGCCGATGATAACGAGCGCGAGGCAGGCGAGACGAGAGCGCGACATGAGCGATGAATCCGATGGGCGAGAGCGGTGAGCAAAAAGCGAAGGAATGCGGCGCCACGCTTGTCAGGCGGCGGAGCGTGCTTCCATGCTGTGCATCGTGGCTCCCGATGCAAATTTTCCCGGCAAGCTCGAAGGCGTTGTGCTCTGCGGAGGGAATTCATCGCGCATGGGCCGCGACAAGGCGTTCTTAATCGTCGAGAACGAACCACTGTGGTTGCGGCAATGGAGCCGCCTTCGAGCGATCGTAGGGCATGAGCCGTTGGTGTCGGTGAGAAGCGGCGCTGCGATCAGCAGCTCGGGCACGGGCCCGGACGGGAGGGTGGGGGCGGAAAATTTGCGTTACGTCTACGACGATGGCGCATCAGGGCCGTTAGGGGGGATTTTGGCGGCGTTCGATGCGATTGCCGATGCGACCCACCTGGCGGTGCTGGCGGTCGATCTGCCGTTCGTCGAAGTCGCCTGGTGGGAAGGACTCAAGCGCTCTTGCGTCGCCACGCGGGGAGCCGTGGGCCGGCGTTCTGGCGACGATGAAAGTTGGGAGCCCGTGGCCGCAATCTATCCGCGTTCGATGTTGGCTGCGATGCGGCGAGCGAAGGAGGAGGGGCGTTTGTCGTTGCAGAGGCTTGTGGCTTCCGCGGTTGCGGAGGGGCAACTGACGGAAGTGGCGATCACGAGTGAGCAGGCGAGGTTTTTTAGAAATTGGAATACGCCGGAGGATGTGGGGTGTTTTTGAAGGAGTTCGGTCGAAAACAACATTAGGAAACGGGTGTTGTCGTCGGCAGTTCGGCGCGTGGGGAGTGCGGTGGCACGACACCGCTTTTGACGGGCCGGCACGACGGCCCGCCGGACACGATTCAAACTTTATCCCCGGAAGGCGAGTCGTGCCTCGCCTTGGAAAGCGGTGTCGTGCCACCGCACTCCCTACGCGCACCCGGTTTGATGACGGCTAACCGATACTAGGTTATCGCTTCACGGCATTTTCCCCCACTCACGCGTACCGCTCTTCCTTCCACGGATCGCCGACGTTGTGGTAGCCGCGAACTTCCCAAAAACCCATCTTGTCCCGCTCCAGAAACGTGATGGTTTTGACGAACTTGGCGCCTTTCCAAGCGTACAATTTCGGGATGATCACGCGCGCGGGACCGCCGTGCTCACGCGGGAGCGGCGCATGGTCGAAGTGAGTTGCGATGAGTACGTCGTCGTCCAAACAGGCTTCGAGCGGCACGTTGGTCGAGTAGCCGTCGTAACTCGTGAAATAAACAAATCGCGCCTCGGGTTTGGGCGCCGCCATTTCAAACAGCGTGGTGAACGCGACTCCGCTCCAGCGACAATCGTACTTGCTCCACGTGGTGACGCAGTGGAAGTCGCTCACGTCCTCGACCTGCGGCAGCGTATTGAACGCGGACCAGTCGAGGGTTTGCGGTTTTTCAATCAGACCATCCAAGGTCAGGGTCCAGCGTTCCAGTGGGATTTCCGGTTGTATCCCCAGATCCAATACAGGAAAACCTTTGGTCAACTTCTGCCCGGGGGGAAGCCGCTCCTGTGACGCTTCCGTGCGCGGTTTGACGCCGAGGGCTTTTTGCTTCTCGGCCCACTTCTGTTTCGCAAGCACCAATCGGTCCGATGACATGCTCAATGGTCCGCTATTTCCCTTTGAATCGCAAGGCCGAGAGCCCGACGGGACGGCGCAGCAGCCACACTCCAGGGTCCCGAGGTCGGCCAGATTCAGATCAAGAAAAGGCGTCAATTAGCCTCGATGCCGTCGCCCGAAGCTAATGCGGGCATCAATTATGCGGCCTTGATTTCCTGCAAAGCCTGATCGATCGCGCGGCGCCGGCGGGCGTAATAAATCGCCATGCCGCCTTGGTAAATGACCGAGACGACCGCCACGACGATGTAGCCGAAAATCCAGAATTGGCGGAGCAAGTCGATGCCTTGGTCAATCGATAGGCCATTCTGCGTAAGGTAAGTTTGAATCTCAGGAGTGATCTGGGTGCGAATGAAGGCCGGATCGAAGGTGACGAGGCGGGCGACACAGTAGGACAGAATGGTTAACAACATCAGCAACTGCGCGCGAATCGCCCAGTTGAGCCCGCGCGGGTCCGTGCGCGAAAGCATCGACGCGCCTTGCACTTCCATCGCGCCGGTACCTGCGGCAGCGAGCCCCGTGATTGCACCGAGACTGAAGTGGCCTGCCGCTGAAATCAGCGCAAAGGCGCCGGAAATCCAGAGCACAAGGCGTCCATCGAGACCCGCGATGCGGATGACTTTGGACAATATTTCGGTCGGCAGCGGTGGCGGTTTCGGCAGTCGAGGCATGAGTGGAGACAATCCTCAAGCGGTGGATGCTTGCAGCGGGAAGACAAATTAAAAGGCTATTAGGCCCTTCTGTGAAGCCTACGTTCCCTTTTCGCATCGATTTCCCTCCCGAGCTGCCGATCAGCGCTCGAGCCTCGGAGATCATTGAGGTTCTCCGCCAAAACCAGGTGGTGATCCTGGCGGGTGAAACCGGATCGGGAAAAACGACGCAAATTCCGAAAATGTGTTTGGCGGCCGGAGGAGGCCACAAAGGGCGCATTGCCTGCACACAGCCGCGCCGCGTGGCCGCACTTTCCGTGTCCCGCCGCGTGGCCGAGGAACTCGGTGTGAACTGGGGCCGTGAGGTCGGCTGCAAGGTGCGCTTCGACGATCACACGTCGAACGCCACGGTGGTGAAATTTCTCACCGACGGCATGTTGCTGGCCGAAGTGCAAAGCGATCCGCAGTTGCGCGATTACGACACGATCATCGTCGACGAAGCCCACGAGCGGTCGCTCAACATCGATTTTCTGCTCGGCCATCTCCGACAGCTTCGACACCAACGGCCCGAGCTGCAGATCGTCATCACCTCGGCAACGATCGACACCGCTTCATTTTCAAAAGCCTTCGACGACGCGCCTGTGATCGAAGTGTCGGGCCGAACCTTTCCGGTTGAAGTGATCTACGAGCCGCTCGATGGGCTGGGGTCTGACGCTGAGGAGAGCGATGAACCGGCGGCCAAAGCGGAGGCCTTGCATTACATTGAAGGAGCCGTTGCCGCCGTGGAAAGAATCCTTACCGCCAGTGCCTCCGGCGACATCCTCGTGTTCATGCCGGCGGAGCGAGACATTCGCGAAACCCACGAATTGCTGGAAGGCCGCCGTCTGCGCGGTTGCGAAATTGTCACGCTCTTCGGCCGGCTTTCCAATGCGGAGCAGCAGCGCGTTTTCGCCCCGAGTCAGCGCCGCAAGATCATTCTCGCGACAAACATCGCGGAGACCTCGCTCACTATTCCCGGCATTCACTACGTGGTGGACACAGGATTGGCGCGGGTCAGCCGGTACGCCGCGCAGGCGCGCACGCGACGTTTGCCTATCGAGGAAATCGCCCAGTCGAGCGCCGATCAGCGCAAAGGCCGGTGCGGACGCGTCGCGGATGGCGTCTGCATCCGCCTGTATTCGGAACAGGACTACAACGCGCGTCCTCGGTTCATGCAGCCGGAGATTCAGCGCGCCAATCTGGCCGACGTGATTCTGCGGATGAAGGCGTTTGGCCTCGGCGACATTGAACGCTTTCCGTTCATCAATATGCCGGCGAGCAAGGCGATCCGAGCCGGCTACGCCCTGCTCGAAGAACTTGGCGCGATCGAGGCGACTTCGCTCCCGGAGCCGAAGACCGCGAACGCATCGGAGTCGGACGAGGTCTCGCGTTACACGCACACGCTGACGCCTCTCGGTCGAGAACTGGCGCGCTTGCCGGTGGATCCCACGGTGGGTCGGATGATTTTGCAGGCGCGCGATGAGAAATGCTTGCGTGAAGTGCTCGTGATCGCATCCGGCCTTTCGATTCAGGATCCGCGCGAGCGCCCGATGGAAGCGCGGGAAAAAGCAGATGCAGCGCATCGGCGCTTCAGCCATCCGGATTCGGATTTTCTCGCGCTGTTAAAAATCTGGGAGGCGTTTCACGACCAGTTGGAAACGCTTTCCCAGTCGAAGCTGAGGCGTTTCTGTCGCGATCATTTTCTGAGCTATACGCGACTGCGCGAATGGCGGGATATTCATGCGCAGTTGGTCGATGTGCTCGGCGAACGCGAAGAATTTCGCAACAGCTCCGTGTTCGACGGAATGTCGGAGAAGAAACGCGAAGAACCGATCAACCATTTGCTGGCGTGGACCACCCCAGCGTACCGGTCGATTCATCGGGCGATTCTGGCGGGCCTGTTGAGTAACATTGCGATCCGTGATGAAGAAAACGGCGGATACAAAGCAACGCACGATCGTCGCGTGAACCTGTTTCCGGGATCGGCCTTGTTTAGTCGACCGGAGAGCGGTGGCCGGGAAAACGCCCGTCGCGGCGAAAGCAAAGGCGATGGGAAACCCGCGCGTTGGATCATGGCCGCCGAAATCATGGAAACGTCGAGGCTCTATGCGCGGACATGCGCTCGTCTCGATCCAACTTGGGCGCTCGATCTCGGAAAACACCTCGTGCGCGAAAGTTTTAGCGATCCATTTTGGCAGGTGGACGGAGGCCGCGTATTGGTCAAACGGCGGACACGACTCTATGGACTCGAACTGGAATCGCGCGCCGTTGGCTATGGGCGCGTCGACCCGCGTGCCGCCACGGAAATTTTCATCCGCGAGGGCTTGGTGAATGACACGATCACGTGGCCTTACTCCTTTCTCGCTCACAACCGCGCGGTGCGCGAACGGATTGAAAATCTGCTGACCCGCGCTCGGCACAGCGGCTACATGAATCTCGATGAGGCGATCTTTCGATTTTATGCGAAGCGCTTGATCGACGACCAGGGCGATGAAGAGGCATTCGAACCGATCAGCGCGGTGGCGGAGTTGACGCCGTTCGTGCGCCTGCATGAAACGACGGAACCGAATTTTTTGCGCATGGAAGAAGACGACCTGCGCGATCCGGAGGAGTTGTTACACGACACCACCGCGTTTCCCGAAACGCTGCCGATGGAAAATCGCGCACTGCCGCTCAATTACGCCTACAAGCCGGGCCAGGCCGATGATGGAGTGACCTTGGAGGTCAACGTCCGCGATGCGGCCGCGCTGACGCCGGCGGCGCTCGATTGGGCGGTGCCCGGACATCTCGAGCCGAAGGTGGAACATTATTTGCGCGCGACGCCGAAAGAATTGCGCAAGGCCTTCGTGCCCCTGACGGAAACCGCGCGGCAGCTCACGATGGATTTGCGCGCGCAAGCGGCGTCGAGACCGCCGCAGCGAACATTGGTCGAAGCGCTGGCGACTGCCGTGGAAGCGCGGCATCGTATCCACATTGACCCTACGTACTGGACTTCGAAGCCTTTGCCGGATCATTTGCGCGTCCGGGTTCGCTTGGTGGACGATCAAGGCAAGGAAGTCGCGGCGGGCCGAGATTTGGGCACCGTGCAAGAAGGCTTGCAGGCGCACACGCGCGAGTTGAGTCAGACGGCCTCGCGAGAAGATCCGGCAGCGTGGCAGCGCGCGCGGGCGCGCTGGGAAAAGAGCGAACAATCCGCCTGGACCTTCGGCGACGTGCCGGCGCAGGTCATCATCGCCGAACAGGACGGGGTGCCGATCCGGGCCTATCCGGCTCTGCGCGCGGGAGATCACGGTGTCAGTTTACGCTTATACAAAACGCCGGAAGCGGCCCGAGCGGCCAGTCGGCGAGGGTGGAGTCAGTTGATGGACCTGGAACTCCGGCACGAGCTGACGTTTTTGCAGAAGGACGTGAAACGGCTCCGTTCAGTCGGACCATTGGCGTCGACCCTGGTGTCGGGTGATGAGTTGCAACAGGACGCGTACGAAGCGATTCGGCGGTGGCTGATCGATCCAACCCGTTCGGTCGATCTCGAGGCGCAGAAAGCGGCGAGAGCGACCGTGTCAGCGAACGCGGGGTTGCAAGCGATCGCGCCAATCTCGACTGAGCAGGAATCCGGGATGGAGTTAAAAGCGGCGCATTTTGAGGATGCGCTCAAGCAAGCAAAACGTGATTTGCGGGCCTCGGTGAGTAAATTAACCGATGAGTTGCGCCAAATTTTCGAGTTGAGACAGGCGATGCTGGTGCACGCGACCCCGTACCCGGAATTGGCGAGCGATCTTGCGGCGCTGTTGCCCAAACATTTTCTGCTCACCACGCCCTACGCGCGTTTGGACGCGTTGCCGCGCTATTTGAAGGCGATGAAATTACGGGCGGATCGATGGCGGCAAAACCCGGCGAAGGATCGCGAGCGCGCGGGCCAATTAGCGCAGTATCAGCGGCGGTTGGAGGCGCTCTTGAAGATGCGATCGACCGGCGATGGGCAGGACGAGTTGACGGAAACCATTGCTGGTTTGCGGTGGTCGATCGAGGAGCTGCGCGTGAGCTTTTTCGCGCAGGAGCTGGGGACGAGCGAATCGATTTCTGCGGTGAAATTGGACCGCGCGTTTGCCGAGGTGGATCAGCAGATTGCGCAAGAACGTGCTGTTGCAACAGAATCGGCAGCGGGTCCAAGGGGCCCGGGAAAAGCGGCTCCGGCGGGTCCGAATGCCGGATTGAAAACGAAGCCGGCGGCCGCAAAGAGCGACTTGGCGCAACGTCCGGTTTCCGCGATCGAGAACAAAGGGGCACCCTTGAAGAGCCTGAATGCACTTGATTCGCTTTTCCGGAGGTAAGTTACCGCGAAAAGCTCGCTTTGCGGTCACCGCTGGTTTGACGCGTGGGGCGGTTTCTTTTATTTTTTCGGCGAATGAAAAAGTTTCTGACGGTTCTCGCTGTCTTCGCTGCTGCCTTGGTCGCTCACGGAAAAATCGTGACCAAAACAGTGCCTTACGAACACGATGGCGTGAAGTTGGACGGCTATCTCGCGTATGACGACTCTTGGAAAAGCGGTCGTGCTGGCGTACTCGTTTTCGGGGAGTGGTGGGGTTTAAACGACTACGCGAAAAATCGCGCGGAAGCGCTCGCGAAACTCGGTTACGTGGCATTCGTCGGCGACATGTTTGGCGACGGCCTGTCGACCGAAGACGCGACTAAAGCGCGCAAGCTCGCCGGACAATTTTACGGCAAACCGATCATGGCGACACGCGCCAAGGCGGCGTTGGACACGTTTATCAAAACCGGTTTGGTCGATGAAAATCGCATTGTTGCAATCGGCTACTGCTTTGGCGGCACGGTTTGCCAAGCTCTGGCGTACAGCGGCGCGTCGCTCGTCGGCGTGGTTACCTTTCATGCCGGTTTAATTCCCGCGCCGATCGATTCGATGAAGGAAACGCATCCGAAATTTTTGATCATGCAGGGAGCGCTCGATCCGATGGTTTCGCCGGACGACATCAGAGGTTTCAAACAAGCGTTGGACGACGCGAAGGTGGATTATCAGTTTATCTTGTATTCCGGCGCGGTCCACGCGTTCACGAATCCCGACGCGGATCGCCTTTGCGCGAAAAACGGATTGAAGGGCATCGGTTACAACGAAAACGCGGCGCGCCGTTCTTGGCAGGAGATGCAGACGTTTTTCGACGAGTTGTTCGGGCATCATAAGAAGTGAGGAAGCCTGGGTCGAAGCTGACCCAACCAGGGAGCGCCAACATTCTTGTCTGCCTTCCACGGCACGGCCGAAAGCCGCGCATTTGGATCGATCGATTTCGAGCGCGCCCTTGAGTTCGATAGGTGGAGGCGACAAGAATGCCCGTGCCCAGGCTCGACGAACTACGACCGTTCGTCTGTTTTTCGCATCTTCTTGACGAAAATTACCTCGATGAAGAGGGCCGTTTGCGCCGACATGGGCGGCGATGAACTTAGAGAGCGCGCGCAAGCTGGTGGCCCAATGTCGCGAGAAAATGGATACTGCTTATCAGAAGCCGGTTTTCGACGAATGGGTTCTCGTGTCCTTCGCGAGCGCGCCCGTGCAGATTTTGGCCTATGAAGGCCCGCGGGCTGAGAACTATAAAAAGACGCTGCATGCCGATTCCGCGCCGATCGCGCGCGAGATGCAGGATCGCTCTTACACGATCGGCGATTTCGAATTTGCCGACGAGGCTCGCGGCTCACGTTTTGACGCCTGTGTCCGCATCGGCGAGAAAAGCTACCTGCTTTGCAACAACACGTACGGCACGATCAACGATCTGCGGCATGACGCACGCTGGTTAAAAGCGCAGAAGCCCTTCGTGGATCTAACGGAAAAGTTTCGCGCCGATCCGCTGAGTTGAGGGAGTGCGCTCTCGATTTCAGAGTGCCAACATGCAGCGCGGTGACTCGGCACCGCCTTCCCAGCCGAAATTCATTTCGGCTTCGGGACGAAAAATCTCGGCGAAGGTTTTCATCTGCGAGCAAATGAATTTGCTCGTCCAAGGCGGTCACGAGTCACCGCGCTCCCGGTCGGAAGCGGCGCGATCCCTACGTGCTCAGCAGCCCATCGTACACGAAGTACGCGTAGCCGGCGATGAGCAGAGCGGCGACGGGTTTCGGCAGTCTTCCCAGCACCGCGACACAGAAGAAATGAATTGCGAGCGCTCCGCCGAGGAGCAAGACACTTGTTTCGAAATTGGCCCCGAGCTTCATCGGCCGCGCCAGCGCATAAAGCCCGACGCAAAGCGGGATGCAAATATGGCCGTCGCCGATCTGCGAGGCGTAGACGATGTCGGCGCGCGATTTCTTCGCGTAGTAGATCGCAAGCACGGCGTTCGGCAGCACCATGAGCCAACCGCTTAACCACCCAAGATGAGCCACGCTGACGAAGCCAGTGCGCTGCGTTTCGAGCCAATGCACCAGCCAATCCAGACTTTCGTAGAGGACCCACGCGCCCGCCAGCACGAGTAGAAAATCGAGGTAAAACCAACCGCTGAAGCTTCGGTTTTGGCGGATGTTGTGCTTCAACACATCGAACACCTGAAAACTCTGCCAAAAGAGAAACAGGCCGACCAAGACCAACCCGTCGGTGAAGCCCAACTTGCCGTCCGCGCCGAGAGCCCATACCGCGCCCGTGAAAAACGCCACCGCCCCCATGGTGAGCAAAAGCGAAAGACGGCTGAGACGGCGCTCGGTCTCCATTTTCCCGACGTTTTTTTTGGAGGCAGCAGAGCGGGAACGGGCCGATTTCCCTCCTTTGCCAGACGACTCGCCCGCGGCGGGTTTAGGCTTGGCGGACGGAATAATCTCCATGGCCCAAAAGAGCGCCGGCACCGCTAGTACCAACATGAGGTTGGTCACGTTGTTGACCAAGCAGTTGATCATCACTTCCTGGCCCGGCCGGTGATCGCGCAAAATCAGATAGACGAAAACCAAGTTGCCGAGGCCGGAGCAGTAGGGAGTGATCAACGTTCCCAGTGCGGTCCCTTCCATGCCATGACGGCCCATGGCCTCGAGCCGCCAAATCATGAGGAACGAAGCGGCAAGAAAGAGTGCGAGAAAGGTCGCCGGGTGCTCTAGACCGAGTGCGTTGATCAGGTCGACAATCACGGCTTGGTCAACGGGTCCGCAGCCTAACGCCTAAGGTGAGTCGCGAGCCGACGCGTCCGAGTTTCACTTCTTCGCCGAAGGTGCGGGAAAGATTTGCGCTGGTCAGCACGGCTGAACGCGGACCTGCCTGCACGACCTCGCCTGCGCGCAGGAGCAGCGTATGCGTGAACGCAGGCACGATCTCTTCGACGTGATGAGTCACAAGCACGAGCGCCGGGCTGCGCGGATGGCGCGCGAGCTCTTCGAGAAACTGCAGAAACTGTTCGCGAGCGACGGGGTCGAGACCGGCGCACGGCTCGTCCAGAATGAGCAGACGAGGCTTCGTCATCAATGCGCGGGCAATCAACACGCGCTGCCGTTCCCCTTGGGAAAGATAAATCCACGCTCGTTCTTCAAGGTGGGAAAGTTTGACGTGCTTGAGCCAGCGGCGCGCGAGAGCCCAGTCAGCGCGACTGGGTTTGGCCCAGAGGTCGAGCTGTGCGAACTTACCGCTCACCACTGTTTCCAACGCTTTTTCTGCGGGAGGAATGGACGGCTGAAGCGCGCTCGTGACGATCCCGATCTGCGTCCGCAGGTCCCGCCAATCCGTTTCGCCATAACGTTGACCAAGTAAATAGATTTCGCCGGACGACGCCGAGAGATATCCGGTCAGCGAGCGCAGCAGCGAGGTCTTGCCGCATCCGTTGGGACCGACAATCACCCAGTGCTGGCCCCGTTCCACCCGCCAACTCACCCCGTTTAAAATGGTGGTTTTTAATCGCTCCAACCTCAGCTCTTTGACCTCCAAGATCGCCTTTTTGGACAAGAATACCTCTTTTTTCACCTCGGGGGTGCGCGTTCGCGTGTTTTTGTTCCGAGCTTGTTGAAACTTTTTTGCGAAACCTTTCGGCATAACGTCTGACGATAGCCGAAAGCCACCGAAGGCAGAGCTTAAAACGCGCTCCTCCGGTGGAAGCTCTTCCAGCTCAGCTAGCACCACAACAAACTGGTGATACTGTTTGATGGCCGGCCCCGTCTGCGGGCCGGCTATTTTTTTCCCTTTCGTTAGGGTAAATCCCCTGGCGGCGGCCGAGCGAAAATGGAGCGGGGGCGCTTCTTGGGGAAGGGCGATTTTTTGTTTCAGACCGAGCTCGAATTCGCCGCTGTTATAGGAGACGGAATGCGTTGTCTCGTTTACTTGCTTTTTTTCTTCGCCGCGGCCCAGGCCGCGCAGGCGACGCGCGCATTCACCGTGATGGTTTACAACCCCGACAATTTGGTCGGAGTCGATGGACGCACCGCATCGGAAGAGTATTTGCCGCGTCGATACACCCGTGCGCATCTGATCACGAAGATGAACAACATCGTGCAGGTTGCCCAGCAGGTCGAACCGGAGCGCGGACCGGACATTATTTTGTTTCAGGAGTTCGAGCGCGATCTTCAAGCCGGACACTACACCTACGACTACGATGGAATGCTTCGGCGTTACGCCGACACCCGCGTCGAAGATATGCTGGGGCAAGAATTCACGCCCGAGATCGGCCAAATCCCGATCGAGGGAATGCTCCTCAAAACGTTTTCGGACCGCGGCCTAAAAGGCTATCATGTGGTTTCGGCGGACGACGCGATTTTGCCTGACGCACGCCATGCGATCACGCACCTCAACGTCATCTTCACCCGTTTTCCGGTCGGGATCATCCACACCTACTTGCTCCCCGGTGCTCCCGCCATGATGGAGGTGCAGGTCGAAGTGGAAGGATACCCGCTCTACCTGTTCAACGTCGACTGGGCGCCGGGCCCGACAAGTCGCGATGCCGAAGCCCTGCGGGTCAAGGCCGCGGAAATTTTGCGCGCGCGGCTCGAAGAAATTTTTAGTGTGAATCCAAACGCGGACATCATTCTCGCGGGCGATTTCAACTGCTTCTACGACCAGCGCTTTCGGTATGCGTGGCCGCGCACCGCTCTCCATGATGTGCTGAAGGTGCGGGGCGACGAACTCCTTTTGCGTCACAGCTCCGACTATCTGTACAATCTTTGGTACGAGCTTCCCGCGGCTGATCGTGGCAGCGAAATTTTCTCGGAAGGGTGGGGTTCGTTCATGCAGATGATCGTGTCGCGCGGTCTCTACGATTTTCGCGGTATCCAATATGTGGATAACTCATTTCAAGTCGCGGCTTATGAGAAGCTGAACGCCCGCGAGGACGGCACGCCCTACGCCTGGAATTTTCACGGGACGGGGTCCGGATTCTCCACGCACTTTCCGCTGGTCGCGCATTTCACGACCGTGCGGAATAATCGGGCGGACGAGTTCTTGCAATTGCCGGAGCATGATCGACCCGAGCTGGAGCGCTCGATGCACGCGTTTTCGCAGTGAGTGCATAGTGCCACAGGAGGCAGGCGAGGGCACCTGCTTTTTGCATTTTTCAGGGGGGCCTTGTCGGGGCGAGGAAGAGCCTTAACTGCTGAAATTGAGATACTTATGCTGATGCATAAAAACCTGGCACGTTTATGGCAACCTCGGGGACTTCGGTCGGAGTCCAGCCAAACGTTAACATACGAAAACGATTATTACATGAAAACGATTACCCGTTACGCCTCTATCCTGTCCGCATGTAGCGTCATGGCTACAGCCGGTCTTTTTGCCGACAGCACCGCGGATACCACTTCCAACACGACGACCAATTCCGCCAGCACCGTTCAATCGCCGAGCACCCAGATGCCGCGCTCAGATAATACGATGGGCAGCAGCGGCAGCTCGAACAATACGAGCCCGAATGCCACATCCTCTTCGATGAATTCGAGTGGAACGATGTCATCCAGCGCGGCTCTCGGCACCAATGATGCGTTAGCCACGAGTCTGCAGACGACAGACTACAGCAATCGCAGCCAGCTCGCTCAAGAAGTTGACCAACGGATCGACGCGCAAAAAGACACGCTGAAGGCGTTGAAGAAAGAGGGCAAACACCTCGACGGCCAAGCGAAGTCCGATTTCAAAGCGGCTTGGGACGACGTTGAGGCGCGTGAAAAGGATTTGAAGCACAGCGTGCGCGAAGTTCGCAACGCGAGCGCAGACCGCTGGGATGCCGCTCGTTCGCAACTCGCTTCGAACTATCAAGCTTTCGAATCGGCGATCTCGCGTTTGCAGACGCAGATTAGCGCCGACACAATGAGCACGAGTTCAACGTCGAACTCCAACACGATGTCGAAGTGATTTCGCCTGCCTAAAAGGTAGCTCAATCGGTTTGGCCCCGGCTTTCCTGGCCGGGGTTTTTCGTTTCTGCAGAGAGGGTTCGAGATTCGAGACCAAACCCATTTTCCCGATGCCTACCTTATGTGCGCAAAATCCAGTGCCGTTGCTCGGGAGGTTAATGGCTTCGTGATCTACACCTATGCGTCGTGCGACACCTGCCGTCGGGCCACACGGTGGTTGCGTGCGCATCAGATCGCGTTTGTAGAAAAACCGATTCGGGAAACGCCGCCGACGCTGAAGGAATTGAAACGCATGCTGACGTTTCAAGGCGGACAGCTTACGAAATTGTTCAACATCGCGGGCCGGGACTATCGCGCTCAGGATTTAAAGACGAAGCTCCCGCATTTGAGCGAAGAGGAGGCGCTGGCACTTTTGTCGGGAAATGGAAATCTGGTGAAGCGCCCGTTTCTGATTGGAGAGAAGGTGGGTTTGGTGGGATTTGACGAAGCGGTTTGGGGCGGGGCGCTTTGAGGAGCGCACGTTCCGTCGGCGATGATGCGGACAGGCCTCGGCCGTTTTCCGCGATTTGCGCCTCCGATTTACGCCTCCGATACGTGCCTCCGATATGGAGTGCGGCGACTCGTCGCCGCCTTCAAAGGCGAAATTCATTTCGCCTTCCAGAGAGATTGTACGCAGACGGTTTATGATGGTTATGGCGGGCCAATGAATTGGCCCGTCCAAGGCGGCGACGAGTCGCCGCACTCCACATCGGAGGGAGGCACGTCGGAGGGAAGCCGGTCGGAAGGGACGCCCGTTGGACGGGAGTGCGTTGGAGGAGAGCGTGTCGGCGGAGAACCCTTCGGACGGAATGGGTTAGGCGGGCGTATCAGAAGGGGCGAAGTCATTTACGTGCCGCTCGTTATCCCCACCTCAGATCCTGCTTTGACGTCGGGCGCGTGACCGGCAACTGTGTCGCGGTGACTGCGTCCGATCCTGCACTTTTTTTGACGACTCTTCGCTGGCTTTCCGCCCAGGCGAACTTTCCTGCTTCGCGTTTGCCAGATGCGGCCGAGCGTTTGCTTCTCATGTCGGTGGCGCATGAACAGGAAGAGCTGGCGTTCAATGCTTCGAAAACGCCCATCCAGCGGCGGGAAAATGCGAAAGAGTCCGCCATGCGCGCCCACGCCATGCGACGCTCGCTGGTTCATTACCGTTGCGACAATAGTGCCAAAGTTTGAGAGCTTCGCGGCGATTTTCTGCGCGCTGATTGCAGCGCACGAGGCCCACGCCATCGTCGATCGCGTCGTCGACCGACAATTTCCCGTTCCCGCCCATACGTTGGCATCGATCGACGTCGAAACGTTTTATGGCGCAATCAAGATCACCACGACCGCAGATCCGGTGATCCACGTGGTCGCGCACGAGGCAATCGAGGCGGACAACGATGCCGAAGCGGATCGGCAATTGCGCGATCTCGATCTTCAGATCGCGGGAGTCTCCGAAAGCGGAGCCCAAAAAGTAACCGTACGCTCGGCGTACCGGCGCAGTGTGCATTGGAGTTGGGAGAAATGGCCCCCGTTGGGACTCTCGTTCGAAATCGAAATTCCAGCACGTTGCCAGGTGAGGATCGTTTCGCGCGAAGGCGCGATCACGGTGCCGGCGGTGCGCGGCGACGTCGACGTGCGGGCACAGAATGGAGATGTTTTTCTCGGGGCTGTCGCGGGGAACGCCGCAGTGAAGTCCGGATTGGGCAACGTGACGGTGACTTCATGTACAGGCTCCCTCGCGATCGATGCGCGCTCGGGCAACGTTTCGGTGGGTCGTCTGCAAGGCGAAGCCAAGATCGATGCGGTTGGCGGAACGATCGAGATTCAGGCATCGCACGGTTCGCTTGCGGTTCATGGAGATGGCTCCGATGTGCGCGTCGGTTTCGTGTATCCGATTCGTGGTGACGCGGACGTTTTCGCGTCGGGCGGCGACGTGGAGGCTTCGTTCGAGTCGACGGTCAAAGCCAATTTGGACGTGCATGCTTCGAGTTTCGGTCAGGTTCGGATCAGAGAGCTGCAACTCGCAACGAGTTCAGGACACGCGGGCGATGCGCATGTCGTGGGCACGCTCGGCGGCGGAGGACCGCTGCTGAAAATCCGGGCGAGTGGCGGCAACGTGCGGCTCCGCGGTGTGCCGGCGGTGAAATGAGCCATCGAGCCGGTACGTTTCCCTCGCGAAACCGACTCGCCAAAACCTAAACCTTGGTCGAAGGTCCGCGGATGGGCTCGGACTTCGAACTTCTTACCGCGAAACTCAAGCGGGCGCAGTTACTCGGCAGCGTGAGCGAATTGCTCGGCTGGGACGAACAGGTCAACTTGCCGCCTGACAGCGCCGATCAGCGTGCAGAGCAACGCTCGGTCATGGCGGAGTCGCAGCACGCTCTGCTCTGCGATCCCGAGGTTGGTCAACTGCTCGCCCGGCTGGAGAAAAACGCGAGCATCTTGAGCGACGATGAACGGGTGGTGCTTCACTGGGCGCGTCGTGATTACGATCGGGAAACGAAGTTGCCGGCAGAATTTGTCCGGGAAAAAGCCGCGCAAGGCAGCCGCGGCTATCACGCTTGGGCTGAAGCGCGAGCGGCGGCCGATTTTGCCCGCTACGCTCCCGTCCTGGAAAAGAATCTGGAGTTGGCCAAGAGAGAAGCGGCGTATTTGAATTTTGGAGACAGACCATACGATTACATGATCGACCGTCATGATCCGGGCATGACGGCGTCCACGGTGAGTCGGCTGTTCAGCGAACTGCGCGAAGGTTTGGTTCCGCTTGTGAGATCGATCACCCAGTCCGCGGTCAAAGGCCGTGCCGACCGCTTGCGCGGATTTCCCGTGAAGAAGCAGGAGGCATTTCTGCGGGAAGTGACCGCGCGTATCGGCTTCGATTATCGGCGCGGCCGTCTCGATGTGTCGCTGCACCCTTTCTGCTCCGGCACCGGTTCGGATGTGCGAATGACGACGCGCTTCGATGCCGACAATCCGCTCGATTCGCTCTTCAGCTCGATCCACGAAACCGGTCACGGCCTTTACGAGCAAGGTTTGCCGCGCGATCAACATCACACCGCGCTTGGTCAATCGGTCGGCATGGGCGTCCATGAATCGCAAAGCCGTTTATGGGAAAATCAAGTCGCGCGCAGCCGTGGGTTCTGGACGTTTTTCGCGCCAAAATTTCGCGAGCAATTTCCCGAGCAGTTGAAGGAGATTTCTTCGGCCGATCTTTATCTCGCGATCAATGCCGTCGAACCGACTTTGATCCGCGTCGACGCCGACGAAGTAACGTACAACCTGCACATCGTTTTGCGATTTGAGATCGAGCAGAAGCTCTTCGACGGAACGCTGGCGATTCGTGATTTGCCTGCCGCCTGGAATACCGCGAGCGAAGCGCTATTGGGACTGCGGCCGAAGAACGATCGCGAGGGCGTCTTACAGGACGTGCATTGGAGCGACGGCGCCTTTGGCTATTTTCCGAGCTATTGCATCGGAAATATGATGGCCGCGCAGCTCTGGTACCATGCGCTCGAACTCCGTCCGCAGCTCGAAGAAGATTTTGCCGCAGGCGATTTTAACTGGCTGTTGGGTTGGTTGCGCACGGAGGTCCACGGCCGGGGCAAACGCTTCGAGACCGGTCCACTCGTGGAAAAAATCACCGGCCAGGCTCTTTCACCACAGTACCTCATTCGGTATTTGAAAGATCGATACGGCCCGCTTTACCTTTGATCGTTTGCGTCGCGGTTGATCCGCTTTCGCGGTCGGACTGCCTTACCGTATGATCATCGACACTCACACCCATCTCGAAACCTTCGTGCGCGCCGGCACGCTCGCGCCCGCGCTGACGCGTGCGCGTGAGGCTGGGCTAGAGCGGATGATCACGATCGGAACCTCGCCGGAAGATTGGTCGTTGTATCGCCAGGTGTCGGCCGACCATCGCGGATTCGTCGACTACTCGGTTGGACTGCATCCCTGTGCGGTCGAAGAAAACTGGCCGGAAGCGCTCGCCCAGGTGGAGGCGTTTTGGCAGGCGAATCCGGTGCCCGTGGCGCTCGGCGAAATTGGACTCGATCGATTTCGTTTGCCGAAGGACGACGCGGCCGCAGCGGAACGCATCTTTAGTTGGCAGCGCGCGGCGTTTGCCGAAGGGTTAAAGATCGCGAAACGGCTCGGTTGCCCGGTGGTCGTGCATTCGCGCGGCGCGTTTTCCGAGTGCGTGCAAATGATCGACGATGCTGGGGTCGATTGGGCCAAGGTCGTGTTTCATTGTTTCACCGAAGGCCCGGCGGAAATCCGCGAACTCACCGCTCGCGGCGGGTTCGGGTCGTTCACTGGAATTTTGACTTATAAAACAGCTGAGAACGTGCGCGCGGCGGCGCGAGAACAGGGACTGGATCGGCTGATGATTGAGACCGACGCGCCTTACCTCACGCCCATGCCGCACCGCGGGAAGCCCAATGAGCCGGCGTTTCTCCGACACACCGCTGAGTTCGCGGCCAATTTATTTGGCGTTCCATTAGAAACGCTGGCCAAGGCAACCACCGAGCGCGCGCGGCGGTTCTTCGGTCTTTGACTCAAGCCTCGTCGAATTTACGAACGAAGAGCTGTTCGAGCTCGGTCAGCATTTGCGGAGCGTCATCGCCCGTCGCTAAAAACTTCACTTTCGAGCCCTTGCCGGCAGCTAGCATCATCAAGCCCATGATGCTCTTGCCGTTTACCTGCTCGTCGTCCTTTTCCACGAATACATCCGCTTTGAACTTATTCGTGATCCGGACAATCATGGCGGCCGGACGGGCATGGATGCCCATTTTGTTATGCACAACCAGCTCTTTGATGAACTGCTTGCTGCTGGGCGTGCTATCAATTTTGTCCATGCGTGAGTCTCGCATATGGTTTCCGGCTGTGCTCGGCTTGCAACTCAAAAACTGATTTCACCCTCCTCCTGCTCGCGATGCCCACCGCTATCATCGTACCCTGCCGCCTCGAGTCTACCCGGTTCCCCCGCAAGCTCTTACACAAGATCAAAGGGAAGCCTCTGGTGCTCTGGGTCGCTGAGCGGATTAGGCAGCAGGCGCCCGAGTTTCCGTTATATTTCGCGGTCGATCACGACCTTTTGAGCGCGTGTTTGCGCGAAAAGGGTTACGAAGCCATTCCGACGAGCCCGAGTCACCAGAGCGGCACGGATCGCATCGCGGAGGCCAACCAGAAGGTCAAAGCAGACTATGTGATTAATGTGCAGGCGGACGAACCGCTGGTTTCTTCGGCACAACTGCGTCAGTTGGCCGCGTTGATCGAAACGCCCGCGGCGATGGCGACGTTGGGCACGCCATTCCGTTTTGCCGCAGACTTCGAAAATCCGAATCAGGTCAAAGTCGTGATGGGCGGAAAGCGCGCGCTTTATTTTTCCCGATCATCCATTCCTTTCGCGCGCGAGCGCGGGGGGAAAGTCGACGACGCCTGGGTCGCGGCCAATCCCTGTTATAAGCACCTCGGGCTCTACGCCTACAAAGCGGAGTTGTTGGAAAAGTTTGCCAAGCTGCCTGTCGGTAAACTCGAACAGATCGAAAAGCTCGAGCAGCTCCGTGTATTGGAAAACGGATACGACATCGCGGTTGGCATCACCGACGATCCCACGATTGGCGTGGATACGCAGGAAGACGCGATCAAGTTCGAGCGCTGGTTGGGCTAAGCCGCTTTGCTTGGGCAGATTGTGGCGGAAGGCGGGAGGTGGCTCTAGCTTTAGAGTTGACAGAAAGGTCGATTGCCGAGCCAGTGGAATTCGCCGGAGGGAGCGGATTCCCCCTTACTGCTGCTCCCGCCGGTTTCGTTTAACCAAGCCCCTTTAAGCGAGTCGTTTCCCCGAGCTTATGTCGACACGATCCGGTTGGATCTTGCTGCCGCTTTTGGCAGTTGCACGCGCGTCTGCGGCCGACGCACCCGAGACGCCCACGCTCGACGCCGTGCAAAAAACCGTCACCGCGTGGGTAAATGTGCGAGCAGAGACTTCTCGCCTCGCGACGGCTTGGGCGGCGGAGCAACCCTTGGCTGAGGGCACGGCACTCGCGCTTGAGCAGCGCGCTAAGACGGCCGAGGAAAAGAGCGCGGAACTCAAAGCCAAAACCGCGGAGATCCGTGAGGAGCTGACTGCGCTGGAAAATAAAAACCGCGAGTCTTCCGAAGCGCTGGCACAGGCGGATGTCCGGGCCAAGGCTCTCCAACAAAAAGTGATGGCGTTGGAGAATGTCCTCCCGCCGCGGCTGCGCGCCGCTCTTTCGCTTCCGTACAAGAGCCTCCATGACGCTGATTTGCCGGCCAGCGATCGGATGCAGTTAACGCTCACCATTTTAAATCGCTGTCTGCAATTTAATCACTCCGTCAGCTATGGAGAGGAAAACCTGACGCTGGGCGGAGCGGCGCCGCAAATCTACGAATCCATTTATTGGGGCCTAGGTCGCGGTTATGCACTCGACCGCAAATCGAACAAAGCCTGGGTCGGCCTTTCCGGGGCTCAGGGTTGGCATTGGGAAAGCCTGCCGGACGGAGCTGCCGGACGCGTTGAACAATTGATCGCGGCTTACAACGACAAAGCAGAGCCGATGCTCGCGGAGTTGCCGGCCCAGGTCCAAAACGACGCGACGGGGAGGACGACCAAATGAAGCGGAAAATGGTTTTCGTTCTTGTCGCATGCGCCCTGGTCGCAGGTGTCGCCCGCGCGGCAGATTCGCTGGATGACGCGCTGAAAAAGTCGGAGCTCGACTACTCGTTACGCCTCGAGAAAGCGAACGCTGAACTGATTCGGACGCGGGAACGGATCGCGCATGAAAAAGCGCCTTACCTCAAGCGCATGCGCGCCGCGGAGGACCGCATTCTGGCCGGGGAAAGTGAAGTCGGTCGACTCGAAACCCTGCAGGAAAACGAACAGGAACATCGACGGAAATTGGTTAAAGATGCCGAGCTTCTGCATCGCAACGCGGCCTATTTTTCGACGCTGACCCAAGACGGTTTAAAGGCCTATGCGGACGAGTTGGCCCCCGGGGAAAACACCGCTGTCGGCGATAAAATCACCGAGCTGCAGGGAGCTTTCGCGGATAACACCAACGTGCAAAGCGCGAAAAACGCGTTGCGCGGAGCAGAGTTCTTGCTCGATCGCGTCCAGCTTTCGCTCGGCGGTTACACGGTTTCGGGTCACGCGACGTGGGCGGATAAAGACGCAGTGGTGGAAGGCACCTTCGCATTTGTCGGCCCCGAATCCTATTTTCAGGCGGATGCAGGCGGCGCAGCAGGTCTTGTGACCCAAGTTCGAGGTGAAGGCATTTATCCCATTGCGACCCCGGTTGCCGATTGGTCGCAAAACGATGCGAACGCCTTTTTCCATCATCAAACGGCGCCGGTTCCGACGGATGCGACTTCAGGCAAGGCGCTGCGTTTGAAGCAAACGCGAGGGAACGTTTGGGCTCAGGTCGATCGCGGAGGCACCGTCGCATATGTGATTTTAGGCGTGGGTGTGATTTCGGTACTCCTGATTCTGCAAAAGATTTTTGACCTCGTTCGCATGCGGATCGACCGGCCCGACGTGATGAATGGTTTCCTTGAATCGGTTGGTGATTTAGGACTGGCCCGAAAACGTTTGGACGGGCTCAAGACGATGACGCGAGAACTGATGACCGTGGCATTGCTCAGCTACGATGAACCGAAACCGATTCTGGAGGAGCGGTTGGAAGCGGTCTTACTGCGCGAGCGACTCTTCTTCGAACGCCGTCTTCCCCTCCTTGCCGTTATCGCAACGGCGGCGCCGCTAATGGGTTTGTTGGGCACGGTCATCGGCATGGTGCGCACGTTCGCCTTGATCACGGTGTTCGGAACGGGCAACGCGGGGAAGCTCGCGAGCGGCATTTCCGAGGTGTTGGTCACGACTGAACTTGGTTTGCTGGTGGCGATTCCGACGCTGATCGCTCACGGCATCTTGGCCCAACGAATTCAAAAAAATCTTTCGCTGCTCGAACGTTACGCGCTCGAATTCGTCACGCAGCGAGAGGCGAAAAACGTGGACTCGAAAGAAGTCTTGTCCACGTGAAAGCGATTCTCGAACTGATTGAGCGCGGAGGTCCGGTGATGGTCGCGATCATCACGCTTTCGATTTTTCTCTATGCGCGCTGCTTCCATCTTTTGCTCAGCCTGTGGCAGCAACACGAGCGGGACGATGCGGCTGAGTCCTTCGAACGCAGAGAAAATTTGCGTCGTGAAGCCGAAGATCTGCGCGACACGTTTCGGCGCCAACGTCTCGCACTGGGCGCGCTGATTGCAGCGGCGCCTCTGCTGGGATTGCTCGGCACGGTGAGTGGCATGGTGCGGACCTTCGAAAGCCTCTCGTCCACAACAGGCCAAAAATCGATGGCCGGTTTAGCAAGCGGAATCTCCGAGGTTTTGGTCGCGACCGAGTCAGGCCTGGCCGTGGCGATTCCGGCGCTGATGTTGGTGGCTCTGGCGCACTGGCAGATGCACCGCCGTATTCAAAAACTGAACACGCTGGAGCGGCAGTTAGAGGGAATCGCATGATTGGGCGTCGCCGTTCGCACGGAAAATTCGAGGCCACGCACATCGACATGGTGCCGATGGTGGACTGCATCATGGTGCTGCTGATTTTCCTCATGATCAGCAGCAGCTTCGTCAACGACCCCGGCGTCGAAGTGGAGCGTCCCGATGTGTCCGGTGTGCAGGCCGCCTCGCAGACGGCGCTGCTGATCGCCATCGCTGCGGACAATCGCGTCTTCTTCGATGGCCAACAAGTCCAGATCGATCAAGTTGCCACCTTGGTGAAACAGGCGGCGATCGGTCGCTCTCCCGTTTTAGTCATCCGAGCCGATCGCGCGGCGAGTCATGGCACGTTCGCCGCAGTCTACACCGAGGCGAAACGCGCGGGCATCGAGCACGTGCAATTCGCAACCGCCCGAGGCGACTGAGCCATGTTAACGCGTTCGCAAAAACGACCCAGGTCTCCCCGATTGCGCAAGGGCACGACCGCGGCGAGCAGCGCGATTTTCGGGGCCGTGGCGACGCTCGCGCTGTTTTTGTCGGTTGCGCATTTTGGGCATAAGACGATGAACGAGCCGACGGTCGAGACGGAGGATTTGCGCGTCTACGCCGCGATCGACCCGCCGCCCCCTCCACCGACAGAGACAACGCAAGATGAGACGCCGGATTTGAATTTAACCGGCTTCGACATCGCGCCATCCGACAGCTCGGTAAAAATCACGGTGTTACCACCCGATTTAGAGAAGTTGCTGCCTCCACCGCCAATGGCTCCGCCAGCCAAAATTGAACTCAATAAGCTCTATACAGAGTTCAAGCCCAAGACGTCGGTCGGGCGCTTCGATCAGCACATCTACCAGATGAGCGATGTCGATCAGCTCCCCTATGTGCTGAATCACGTCGTTCCGGATCTATCGCACGATCTGCTTCGTAATTTGGAGTCATTACACGTCGTTGTTCTCGCGGTGATCGAGCTGGACGGGACCCCGCGAAATCTGCGCATCGCGCGCAGTTCGGGCAACGATGAGTTTGATCGCTTGATGATGGAATCCATCGCGCAGTGGACCTTCGCACCCGCGATTCGCAAAGGGAAAAAAGTCCGGTGTTTGATCAGCCAAGACACTCATTTCAAGAAGCCGTCTCGCTCACTGCTGCACCTTCAATGAAGACCCGCGTCGCTTTACTTTTGTGCTTATGTGTACCCACGCTGGCGGCAGCGGTGGGGCTGAACGATTTCATCGAGGCACAGAAGCAGCAGAACGAGGATCCCGATCGGCTCGCTCGACAAGCCAAGCTCGATCCAAAGCGGATCATCAACGATTCGAACAGCTTTTTGAAGGAGCGCGAACCGGAGATGACGGCGGAGGAGTACGCCCTGTACGAGCGGGTCACGGGCATGTTGGCATCGAATCCGACATTCGCGCTGAAGCTGCTGGAAGCGATGATGTCGGACAAAGAGCCACCGAGCCCGGCCTTCGAATTTATTTTGGGCAACGCCTACTATTCGGCCGGTCAGAACGATAAGTCGGAGCAGCGTTATCTGAGCACGGTGAAGCGCTATCCGACCTTTCTGCGGGCCTGGATCAACCTCGGTGTGCTATATTATTCCACGAAAAATTATAGTGAGGCGGTCCGCTGCCTTTCGCGGGCCGTTGTTCTGGGCGATCGAGACCCGCAAACGTTCGGGATTCTCGGGTACAGCTTGGAGCAGTTGCATAAAATCGTGCCGGCGGAGATGGCCTATATGCAGGCGATGTCTGGAGACCCGGGCAATGCGATGTGGCTCGAAGGTCTGCTTCGGATTTATGTCCAAGGAAAACAATTTGGTCGGGCGGAGTGGTTGGTCAAAGATTTGATCAAGCAGGAGCCGAAGGAGACGCGCTTTTGGCTGACCTACGCCAATATGTTGCTGGCGCAGGATAAAAAGACGGACGCGCTTTGTGTGCTTGAAACCTGCACGGCGATCGGCGCGTCCGATGCGCAAGAGCTCACGGTCCTTGCAGATCTATATGCGGACCAAGGCCTGGTGCCCGAGGCGATCGGAGCATACGAGAAGTTGCGCGCGACCGCGGCGGATTTGGGCGAGCAGAAGTTTGTCAATCTGGTTAAAATGCTCACGAGCACGCGCCAGTTTTCCGACGCCGATGAAGCTTTGCGCGCCGCAGAAAAAGACATCGCTTCGCCTCCGCCCAAGCTCACGCTCGCAAAAGCGGAGTTGTTGATCGCCGAGCAAAAATCGGAGCCCGCGAGGGTCGTGTTAAATGGATTGCTCGCGACCCAGCCGTTGAACGGAGAGGCGGTTTTCGATCTCGGGAAAACGTACGCGTTGGATGCAAACTGGCCACGCGCTCTGTTGGCCTTCGAGGAGGCGTCCAACCTGCCGGATTCCGCTTATCGAGCGTGCCTGGAAGTGGCCACCATCGAGGTGAAAAGCCAGCACTACACGCGCGCAGTCGAATTTTTGGAAAAGGCGGTTCAGATCGAGAAATCTCCCGCGGTGGAAGATTTTCTCGCACGGGTCAGGCCACTCGCCGCGAAGGGATAAAACCCACGTCCCGTTAAACCCATTGTGTCTTTAAGCCCGAAAAAAAATGAGCACGTTCTCGCAAATTCATTCAGGTGGCGCAGCGCTCCGGTGGAGCGCTTTGTTGGTCGGCGTGTGTTTGAGCGGAATATTACGCGCGGAAAAAAAGGCTGCCCCTCCGCCACTTGAGCACAAAGATTATACGTTGTTTATGGGGGCTGATTTTTTGGTCCAGCGTGATCACACGTTATATCCTGTGGTGGACGTGGTTGGGGACTCGTTTGTGATCAAGGTGAAGGATGAGCGCGTTTTGGTGCCGGTGGATCGTGGAGAATTGAAGATACGCGTCGACGAAGCCCTGAAGCTTACGCCGGAGGAAGCCGGATTGAGTGAACTCACGGCTGAACGTGCGTATACACCGGCTCGCGATCCTCGGAAAAAATTCATGCGCGAGAATATGGAGGCAGCGATGTCGGCCGACGTGCAGGCCACGCAACTCAAAGTAAATGGGACGGCGAAAGACCTGGCGGATCTTTCGAGAAATCCAAATGCCACGCCGCTTGAGATCGGTAAAGCTACCGTGGACTCCGAACAGGCCCAGCTTGCCGCGGCTGCTTCTCAAACGATGGCGCGGGATATGCAATACACCAATGGCTCTTTCGCGGGTAGGATGGAGGACGAATTGGCGAAGGAATTATACGACGCGATAGAGATTAATTTCAAGGTGTCTTCGCCAAAGCCGCTGGCGCGTCCTTATATCATCGTGGTTGCCGTCTATCGGGCCACCGATGACCGCGCGAACAGCGTGCACAATTGGATTTACGCTCAACAACTCAGTCCGATCGGATCGCGCGTCCGCAGAGAGCATTTCCTCAAGGGCGGTTTGACCCCCGGGTTCACGCTGATCTCGACTGAGTTCCATTTATACAACGAAGGAAAGGAAATCGCCACCGACGTTGCGCACAAGCGCGTCGCACTGACCCGCGAAGAAGCGTTCGAGTACTTGGTCATGGAATACGTCGCCGGACATAAGGGTGGTAAAGCGGCGCCGACGCCTGCGATGGCTGCGCTTCCCGGTGATTTCCTCAATCATCTGAGCCAGGACGAAGTGCTGGGAACCTACTACGTCAAAGTGGGCGCAGACGGAAAAGTGCGCGAGGTTTACAAGGACGAAGCCTGCACGATGAAGGTCGACGATGGCTATCTGGCCTCGGGATTGAGGACGATCTGGTTCGAGCCGGCTCTGGAAAAGGGCAAACCGGTCGAAGGGGTCGCGAAGGTGCATCCCAACAAACTAAAGTTTGCCTTCGAAACGAAAATTTAACCGCCGAGATGAGCCACGCGGGTCGCCGTTGACTGAACCAACCGCTTGCCCCTGAAAGCCAGCTCGAGATGAAGGGCGTGCAAATCACCGCCCTGCATCTCGAATGTCGCGGAGACGGCGCTTAAACCTTACCGGCCTTGCGCGCTTCGACCATTTTGTAGAAGTCCACAAAGAGCGGGTCGGCGTCGTTCGGACCAGGCGCTGCTTCCGGGTGATATTGCACCGAGAAAACCGGGAGGCGGGTGTGGCGCAGACCTTCGACCGTGTTGTCGTTCAAATTGATTTCCGTGACCTTGGCGCCTCGGTTTTCGATCGACTTTGGATCGGTCGCGAAGCCGTGATTTTGAGCGGTGATCGAGACGCGCCCGGTTTCGAGATTTTTCACCGGCTGATTACCGCCGCGGTGGCCGAACTTCAACTTGAAGGTGGTGCCGCCAATCGCGTGAGTGATCAGTTGGTGGCCCAGGCAAATGCCGAAAATCGGATAGTCCTCGAGCAAACCGGAAACCGTCTTGTGAATGTACGGCAGCGCCGCCGGATCACCGGGGCCATTGGAAAGAAAGACTGCGTCGGGATTCAGTTCGCGAATTTGCTCAACCGTCGCCGTCGCGGGGATGACGTACGGCTCAAAACCATGTTGAGCTAGTTTTCGGAAAATCGAATGCTTCGCGCCGAAATCGTACGCCGCGACGCGAAACTTTTTCGTCGGAACGCCCGGCGCGTTCATCGTCGTGCCGATCGGGAAATAGGGTTGGTTGGTCGGATCAGCGAGATTCCAGGCAAATGACTTTGGCGTGGTGACGTCTTTGACGTAATCGGAGCCCGCCATCTGCGACCAGTTGCGAGCGCGTTTCACCGCTTCTTCGTCGGTAATCGGAAGCGTGCTGACGCAGCACCGCATGGAACCAGCGACGCGCAGCTTTTTCGTGATCGCCCGTGTATCCACTTCGCTGATGCCGGGAATGCCGTACTTTGCCAGGTAATCGTGGAGATTGGAACGGCTGCGCCAATTGCTCACGATCGGCGAGAGTTCGCGCACAATCAGTCCAGAGCATTTCGGAATCGTCGCCTCGGTGTCCTCGTCGTTCACGCCGTAATTGCCAATCTGGGGCGCGGTCATGGTCACGACTTGGCCGAAGTAAGACGGATCCGTAAGGATTTCCTGATAGCCCGTCATGGACGTATTGAAGACGCATTCGGCGGCCACCGTGGCGTCGGCGCCAAAAGCAATTCCGTGAAACACAGAACCATCTTCGAGCGCGAGAACTCCTGGTTTTGATGTGGACATCAAAGATGAAGAAAAAAGCTTCGGACTAGCTCTGCCAAGGGTTTTATCCAAGTTTCTCGCAAGAGCCTGTCCCTAAGCTCGAACTGAAGCACGCAGCGATAGGCGGCGGCCCGGCCTGGGTTCCGGTCGAAACCGGGCCAGCTCACGAAGTTAAGAGCTCTGGCCGTGGCTGAAATCATCGATACCAGCGGGTTTTTCTGTCGTGCAGCCTCAGCCTCCAATTGCGGCGGCTATTTGACACGTTCACGCCATGAAACATGTTTCGCCCCGCACCTATCATGCCGTACACAGAAGATCGTTCCTCGTGGTTCGAGGGTCAGGGCCATTGGCAGCACGTCCCAGAGGCGGATTGGAAAGACTGGACGTGGCAGTTGAAAAATCGGATCACGACGCTCGACGAATTAGAGCGCCTGATCCCGCTCACGACGGAAGAGCGCCGCGGGATTGCGTTTGCCGGCCAGAAGCTGGCCCTCGCCATTACGCCGTACTTTTTTAATCTGATCGATCGCGACGATCCGGCGTGCCCGATTCGTCTGCAGGTCATTCCGCGAGAAGGGGAGTCGATTACGAGCCAGGAAGAAATGTTGGATTCGCTCGGTGAAGACGAACATTCGCCGGTTCCTGGCTTGGTTCACCGCTATCCCGACCGGGTGCTGTTTTTGGTTACGGACCGCTGTGCCTCCTATTGCCGTTATTGCACGCGGAGCCGTCTGGTCAGCAATGCGCAGGACTACAATTTCCACCCTGAATACGAGCAAGGGTTGCGCTACATCGAGTCTCATCCGGAGATCCGTGACGTTCTGCTTTCCGGCGGTGATCCACTGCTGCTCTCCGATAAAAAATTGGAGCACTTGCTGAGCCGACTACGCGCGATCAAGCACGTTGAGTTTATCCGGATCGGTTCCCGCATCCCGGTTTTTCTGCCCCAACGCATCACCCCGGAGCTGTGTCAGATTTTGAAAAACTACGGGCCGATTTGGATGAGCATCCACGTCAATCACCCGAAGGAATGCACGGCCGAGTTGAAAGATGCGTGCGACCGACTGTCGTTTTCAGGAGTTCCGTTGGGCAACCAGTCCGTTTTGCTCCGAGGAGTGAACGACGATGCGGATGTGATGAAGGCGCTGGTCCACCGGTTGCTGCGGATGCGCGTTCGTCCGTACTACCTTTATCAGATGGATCTGATCACGGGCGGTTCGCACTTCAAAGTCGACGTGCGCAAGGGCATCGAGATTATCCGCGCGCTGCGCGGACACACCACGGGGTATGCGATTCCTCAATACGTCATCGATGCGCCGGGCGGCGGCGGAAAAGTGCCAATCAACCCGGACTACATTGAAAAAGTGACGGACGACGAAATCGTTTTCCGCAACTACGAAGGGAATACCTACCATTATCCACTCAAGAGCACGCCGGTCAAAGCCGGCACGCCCGCGCCAGTGACTCATGAAGAATGGATGCCCTGAGGATTCTTGCAACGGGTTAACCGGCAATCTTTAGGGTGAACTCCCCAGGTTTTTTTGGCGCCTTCATCGGCGCCTTTTTTTTCTGAAAAAAGTTAAACTTTTTTTGAGCGAATTTCTGCTGACCCCGTCTATCGCCTTGTAGTCAGCATCGTTCGTTAGGGAACGATACTTGTTTGTAGTTCTTACGGTTTGCTTGGTGTTAGGTCATGCGGGCCGCCTCTTGTGGGGCGGCCCCTATGATTTTTAGGGGGGTGGATGAAAGGGACATGACGCCATTCAGGGAGGGGCTTGATTTCCCCCAAGAATCGAACGTTGATTGACCGACCATGATCGGTTTGCACGACGGCAAAGGCTCTGCCGCTAAGAAGCCGGTTGAAAAAGTCTTTTCACTTCGCCTTCAGGTTCTCGGCTGTACGCCCCGAATTTGGCGTCGGATTCTCGTGCGCGAAAGCATGTGGGTCACTCGGTTGCATGACTGCATTCAGATCGCCTTCGACTGGTTCGATTATCAGACCCACGCTTTTCTTTTGGATAATCTGCGCTTCGGTAATCCGTTGCAAAAGGATGAGCTGACGATCGAGGACGATCGCGACATCACCTTGGCCGACTTCGATCTCGGGTCGCGCGAACGCTTCGTCTACGAATACAATTTTGGCAGCGGCTGGCAGGTGGACATCAAAGTGGAAAAAACCACCGCCGTCGAAAAAGGGCATCCTTATCCCCTGGTGGTGGCAGGCGAGCGAGCTGGACCACCGGAGGATTGCGGCGGCCTGGAAGCTTTTCACGATATGCTCGCGTGTATCAAGGAACCCGACTCCGACCTCGGGCGCGAGTGGCTAGAATGGCTCGGGCCGCACTACAATCCGACGGCGTGTGATGTGGAGAAAATCAATAAGAACCTGCGCAAACTAGGGAAGTGAACGGGGCAGCGCTTCTTCGGAAGACGCACGTCTTCACGCACTGGCCCGCAACCTTTTCTCAACCGCTCCGTTCGATCGCACAAACCTGTACTTATTTTTGTACGTGTTTAACTGATACAAAATTAACCGCTACAAAGCAGCGTCTCGCTCCCGGATTGGACCTGCCGGTGGAAGAGCGTGGGGTCGACCTGACCGCAGGGGAATCGGATGCCGCGTCGGAGCCACGCCGGCTTCCTCGTGCTGACGCCGATCGAAGCGGCGGGAGACGATGTCCTCTCGAAGCCCCTTCAACGCGGCGTTGGCTGTAGCGCGTACTCGTCGCTGCGGATTCGCGCTCGCCGAGTTGCGGCGCATCTCTCAAGTTAGCCGGTGTTCTCGTCTCGTCCCCGTAGCTCAACTGGATAGAGCCCGCGTTTCCTAAACGTGTTATCCGAGTTCAAGTCTCGGCGGGGGCACCAGATGGGGGGCGATCCCACCTCCGCTGGGAGTGCGGTGACTCGTCACCGCCTTAGACGGGCGGATTTATCCGCCCGCATTGAATCCGCATTCGGCGTGGCCGAAGGCGAAATGAATTTCGCCTTGGAAGGCGGCGACGAGTCGCCGCACTCCACATTCGGAGCCAGTCTCGAATATATCGTCAGGTATCGATAATCGAAGCCATCGCAGTCCCCTGCGTGCTGATCGCAACCAGCGTCGTTTTCACGGCGCTGGCCGGGAGTTTCCAGAGGCGGGCGGCGACTTGACGGTAGGTTTTCATCTGCCCGTCGTGTTGCTCCCGAAAAGCGGAAGGGTCGCGCAGCGAACCGACGACTTTGAAATCGATGATTCGCGCCGCGGTCACCTGACCGCTCGGGTCCAAGGTCAACACCACCCGATCGAACCGGCCGCTGATCCAGTGTTGATCGATCAGGATTTCAAACGGCATCTCGCGCCACAATTTCGTCGCGACTGCGGGCGTCCTGAAAAGACCGCGGGCCTGTTCATCCGCGAAAATCGCACTCACGGCTCGCTGCGCCTCTTCGCTGAGCACGTTGATTTCCGAAACGTTGACTTGCGGAACATCAGTTTCGGGAACACCGCTGTTTTTTCCCTTCGCGGAGTTTTCCGCGGAGAAACCGGACCGAGCAAACGAGGGCGGTTCATTTCGGTCCCACCACGCGATCTGGCTCAACGCCGCGTGCAACTCCGTGCCGAGATCACGTTGACGACGATCCTGGGTCAGCAAGGCATCGCCGCGAATCTCCCGCGCTTTTTCGGCGGATGGTTGCAGGGGGGCGGCATGCGCGGAAACCTTTTGTTCTTCGAGGGGCAGCGCAGGGATCGCGAGAGCCGAAACCTGCTTGGCTCGCGGTGGTGTTTGCCGCATCATCCAGGCCGGATCTCCAGATTCCCAAGCGCGAACGAATTCTCCTTCGCCAATTTTTGTCGGCTGAGGCTCGCTGCCCAAGGTGTCGGCGAGAAGTCTTTGGAAATTTTTCGAGGTCCCCTTTGCCGGATGGGTCACGATGTAGAGCGCCGTTTTTGCTCGGGTCAGGCCAACATACAAAACGCAAAGGCGCTCGAAAGCAGACGCTTCCTTCGACAACCGAATGCGTTCTGCCAATGCTGGGTCGAACTCCGCTAAATCCGCAGGCGGCATGTCGAGAATCCACGCAATGTCGCCCCCGGTGTTGCGATGAACTTCGAGTCCGCCGCGGCGCTCCATCAAGGTGTTGCCCTCGAGATCGGTGAGGATGACCAAATCCCAATCGAGGCCTTTTGCTTTGTGCACTGTCATCACGGCGACTTGGCCGGGATTGTCGTGTTCGCGCAGTAAGAGCCCAGCGAGCTGACGCACGAACAGGTCGATATCCCGTTCGCCGCGCTCTTCCGCTGCCGCCGCGGCATCTCGGCAAAGGCTGATGCGACCGCGATTGAAGGTATCGCTCGTATCCAGAATTTGCTGACAACGTTGCGCCCACTCGTCCACCAGGCCGCGCAAACCGTGTTCGCTCCAAATTTGTCGAAGGAAAGCCGAAAGGCGGGATGCGGTCGCGAACTCCTTTTGCAGCTCCGCGCCGAGCGGCGTCATGCGTAGGTGTTGCCACGCCAGGGTGTCTTGTGGGTGCGCCGCCAGGTTGAGAAACGAACGCAACCCGGCGGCGACCGTGTTATCTGCCCCGGGATGCACATTTGCGGCGAGGGAAGCGGGCGGGCCGTCGTGGGCGCGAAGATAGTCAACCAATGCTTCAGCCGTCGCATTTTTCTGGGTGAGGACAGCTACGGAAAGGCCGCGCTCGATCGGTTTCAATTCCTGTAAAAGCCGAAGCACCGTCTCAAAATTATTTTTGTCCTCATCCGGCGAATGCAGGACGCAGGCGTATCCAGAAACGGACGACACGGACGGCGCCGCAACGTGCTCCTGCCACATTCCGGCCCAGCGTTTCGCCAGGGCCGGAGTGAAGAGTTCAGCGATTGCCGCGGTTTGACCAAAAACGGTGTTGGCCAAGCTCAGCACGGCCGGGGCCGAACGGAACGATTGATTCATCGGCCGAACGTCGAGCGCCGCGCCATATTTCTGCTGCAGTTGATCGAAGAGCGCGTCGTCGCTGCCGCGCCAACCATAGAGGCTCTGCTTGGTGTCACCAACAGCGAAGAAACTGCGACGTCGCTCTGGGTCGGAGAGAACCTCCTCGATCAAGTCCGCGATGGCCTTCCACTGTAGGCGGCTCGTGTCCTGAAATTCGTCCAACAACCAGTGGTCGAATGCGCCATCCAGGCGGTAACCGAGTTGCGCGCGCAAATCGCGATCGCCGAGGCCTGGTCCGTAGGCGGCCGTGCCGCCGAGAAAACGCGTCGCATCGTCCAGCGTGAGCTGGCCGAGCAAGCGAACCTCACGATGGTAAATGGCTTCGAAATGGCGAACGAGCTCGAAGATGCCTTGGGTCGCTTCCAGCCGAGGCTGCACGATCGACCAGTAAATCGCGCGGCCCAGCGTTTTCAGCGTTTCGCCCACGTCGGCCGCGACCAAAAAAGCTTTGCGGTTAACTTGAATTTCAACGCGTCCGCTTCCGAGTTCGGCGAAATTCTGTAAAATCCGTGGCAGGAAGTATTCAATTCGGCGAGGCAACTCGATCGGCGGCTTCCATGTATCCAGTTCCTGGATCAGCTCGCGCCAGAATTGCGTTTGCGGCGGGCCGATCTCAGTCCAACGCAAGGCTTGTTCAAGCGCCCGCCCCGCGGCGGACCAATCGATTTCAGCGCTGTGCCAAGGGCTGCCGCCGGGCCAGATTTCTTCTTCTTGGCCCCACAAACGAGCTTCGGCGGCATCGAAGAAAAGGGCGTGATTCTCTTGAATAAAGCCTGTCACCAGATCCCGGATACTTTTCAACTCCACGCCCATGGTCGCGCGTTTCACGGCGTGCCAGAAGTTGGTCAGGAACTCGGGCTCCTCCTGTGTTCGCCGCGACAGGGCTAGCTGAGCGCGCTCGATGGCCCGGAGTTGTTGCTCCTCGTCGAGCAACGATGGCGTCCCCGCTAAACCCAGTTCGAACGGAAACGTTTGGACGACTCGTGAGAAAAAGCTGTCGTATGTCGAGAGTTGGAGCTGATGCAGTCGTCCGAGCAGAAGGCGCAACGCGCCGAGACAATCCTCCGCGGTCAACGAAAGTCCGAGTTCGGTGCCGAGTCGTTTCGCGGACGCGCTACTTTCTGCGGCGTCGGCGAGACGGCGGAAGATTTTTTCAAAAAACTCGCCGGCAGCTTTGCGCGTGAAAGTGAGCGCAATGATTTTTTCCGGCTCGCGGGTCAGAAAAAGGATGCGCAGGTACCGATTGGTTAACTGATACGTTTTTCCTGTGCCAGCGCTCGCGCGAATCAGTTCGTGTCTCAGCTCAGCCATGGCTCACCGCCTTTGCCAACGCTTCCATTGCGGCGCCATCGACCGCGGCGTCGACCCCATCCGGGAAAAGGTAATCGAAGTCGTCGGCGTATGCGTCCTCTGCCGGCGGCCAGAAGCGACCGTTCGCCACCGCACGTCCGATCGCTTGGGCTGTTGCTTCGGCGTGGACCAAGTGCTCCGGCGTCAACTGTGTCCAAAGTCGGATCGCCGTACTTTCCTTGGTTTTCGGCAAAACGAAATAACCTGCAGCGACGTTGCTGCCGAATTTTTCCCGCATCGCCAGCAGGTAGAGTGGCAACTGTAAGTCGAGCCACCGCCACGGCTTACCGTCCATCGTGAAAACCGATTCTGGCAGCACATGCTTTTCGGTCCCGCGATAGCGCGTCCAATGCGCTTCCTCTGGCGGACGCCCGCTGTCCGACGTTTTGTAGTCGATTAGCCGATACGCACCGGTCGCTTCGTGGCGGTCGATGCGGTCGATCCGGCCGTTGATCAGCATGCGGTCGAAGGTGAGCGACCAAGGCTCTTCGCATGCCTCGATCCGCCAGCCTTCGGCGCGCTCCGCTGCTTCAACCGCCGCCGCCGCGCGGAGGCGCGCGCGGGCCGACTCGAGTTGCACTTGCAGCGTGAAGTTCGTGACGGGACCGAGCATGGCCGCCGCTTCTTCATCGAGCGCGGTCATCAGGTAGTCGCTGAGGACCTGCGGATCGCGCAGATCCCGCATCCGCTCGTCTTTTCCCAGGCGTTCGAGCGCGAAGTGACAAAGGTTGCCGAAATCAGCGGCGCTTAGCTCGTGCTTCTCGGTTTCGACTGCCTCCATTCGCAAAACGTGGCGCAAGTAGTAACGATAGGGGCAGAGTAAATATTGTTTGAGTTTGCTGGGGCTGAACGAAGCGGAAGGCGTGTAGAGCAACGGCGCGAGCTTCCAGGCGGCGCGCCGAGCGGGCGTCGAGTGCGTTGGCGGCAGTTCGGCGAAAAGTTGTTTCGCTCGCGCAACCAGCTCCTGATCGGTGCAGGCGAAGAGCAGCCGCGAAGGCTGGAGTGGGTCGCCCTGGTCCGATGCGCGCGGCACGATGAGGTCGACTCGTCCACGCTGCTGGCGTGCACGCAAATATCCTTCGAGCAAAATTTGGTCACGGCGCGCGCGTGCGGCGTTTCCTCGCAGTCCGAGCGTTTCGCGAAGCGAGTTGGGCAAAAAAAGGTCGCCCCGAATCGTCTCGGGAATCGCGCCTTCGTTCATTCCTACGAGGACAAGTTGAGGGGCATCTTCGTACGGCAATTCCAGCCAGCCTTGCAAATCCCAGCCGAGACCCGTGGTTGGCGGAAAACGGCGGGCATGTTGTAAGGTGTTTTTCAATACCAACGCCGATGCGTCCGGGCCGAGGGATGGGAAACGGCGTTCGACCTCGGCGAACTGCTCTAGGATTTCTCCCAACTGTTCCAGCTCTTCCGCTCGCTGGCGATCGTGCTCGTTCGCAAAATTGAACGCGCTCGCTCCGCTGATGGCGACCAAGGCCGAGCGTAAAGTCTGCGGGACGCCCCGCCGGCGCATCTGGCGGGAAAAGTCGAGGAGCCAGCGCACCGCGCTTTCGAGATCGACCAGGGTGAACGACGTTTGGGAATCCGAAGAGGTCTTTTTCGAAACATGGGTGTGCGCGAAATCCAGGAGCGAATCGAGGTCGCTCGGTAGATGCTGGTTGATCACGTCGTCGAGAACCCGGAGCAAGTCGGCTTCGTCGCTCGCCCAGTTTTGCTTCACCGTTGCGAAGCGCGCGAATTCCGGATGGCGAAAAATCTGCGCGAGAAAGATCGGTCGCGAATCGGTTAACAGCTCCAACAGCAAGGTCGCGAGTAAACCCAGCCCAGCGGAAGCGAGCGCGATGCCGCCGAGGTCATGGCCCTCGAGTTGACGGCCGCGCAGGGCGACTTGCAGCGCGGGTGTGGCCCGAGGATGAATCGCTCCGAGGGCGAGCGTGGTGGGAGCTGATGTGTATCCGCTGGCCAATGACGCCGCCAGCTCGGCGCCGGTTTTCAAGTCGCGGACGACATGGAGCGCCGCCCGTTCGCCGATCGGTAAGGTTCGCCCCTCGACAGCGTTTTCCCGAACGCGACCCCATTCGTCGAAGAGCTCCGCTTCGCCGAACGAAATAACTTCGACCGGCAAGAATTCAGCCCAACGTTCCAGCACCCGTAAACTCAGGGGCAATGGATCGATCACGCCGGCGATGAACAGGCGGGCGATGCCTTCGGGAGGGCGGGCTTCATCCGCCGTGTGGACTTTCGCCGCGTTGGGCGAGCGAAGTTTTTTGGCGGCGAGAAACTGTTTCCACGCGCTCTCCAAATTCGCCAACGCGGCCCAGCGGTCGGACTCGATGTGGCCGTGGCTGAGCACGCGCGCGACGTCGGTGAAATCGAGACCGTGTTCGCCCAGTTGAGTTTGCAGCGACGAAAATTGATGGGCGAGCGCCGTGCCCCAGCGGGCGTCGCGTCGGTCCGGCACCCGGGGAAAAATCGCGCTGAACGCCTCGAGCTGAATCTCCTGAAGCAACGCCGTCCAGGCCGCCGCCACGTCGGCAGGGCTCGCCACGTCGCTCAATGAAATCGGCGCAACCAACTGGTCCGGAGTGAAAATGCGCGGCGCGAGGACACCCGAGTGTTGCGCGGCGGCGGCGACGGCGAGTGCTTGGCGCAAACGGCGACTCGCTTGCTGCGTCGGCACGACGATGGCCACGGTGCTCAGGTCGATCGGCGAACCCGGATATTCACGCAAAAGGAAATCGACCAATTGCGGCAAAAAAGGCCGATCCCAAGGAAATGAAATCGAATGGAGCGGCATGATCTCAGACGCTCGCGCGCGGGCTGCCCGTGAGCGTGAGGTGGGTCGCGCCGAGCAAATGGTAATCGGCGGGGGTGCAGGTCACGACGATCACTTGAAGGCCGCGACTCGCTGCGGTGTCGAGCATGGCCTGCAGACGGCTGACGCGCTCTGGGTCAGCGTTGGCAAAGGCGTCGTCGAGCACTAAGGGAAGAGCGCCACCGTGATCCGCGGCGAGAATTTCCGCCATCGCCAGCCGCATCGCGATCGCAACCTGTTCCTTGGTGCCGCCGCTCAGATCTTTAAATGCGATCGCCGCGCCGTTACCCAGATGCGGACGGGTTAGGCGGAGGTCCGAAAAAGCGCCGTCGGCGAAGGAGACATCCAGCTTTGCCTCGGGCCCATAAAGGGCGCGGAGGTATTGCGACGCGGCCTCGACCAGTGGGCGCGTGAATGTCGTGGCGAGTGCCTGTTGTTCTTCGCGAAATAACTCGTCGAGTAGGCGAAGCGCTTGTGCGTGGCGACGAATTCGGTCGAGGGAGGCGGCGGAGTTTTCCTTTTGCGCGGTGGCGACGGCGAGTTCGTTTTCGGGGTCGATCGAGCCATCTGTGCGCAATTCGGTTTCAGCGATCGTTTTCGTTTTTTCGGCTTCGCTCTGGCGACGTTGGGCTTCCTCGTGCGCGCGCTTCAGCCGTTTGATCGTAGCCTCTAAAAGATCGGGTTGTTCATCACGGATCGACTTGTGCGTCTCCGCCAGATTTTGCTCGGCGAGCTGTTTGCTTTTAACCGCGGCGGTGAGTCGCGAGCCCCGGCTCGCCTCGTCTCCGTGGGTTTGGATCAGCAGGTCAAGCTGGCCCTGAGCGACGTCGCGCGCGGTTTTCTGCTGGCGAAATGCCTCTTCACTTTGACCCAACGCTTTTAATTTCTGCTCTGCACGCTGCGCGGCGAGATCTCGGATTTGCCGCGCGCGTTGCTCGGCGCTTTCAAGTCCCGCTAGTTCTTCCGTAGCTTTTTTGGCGAGCAGTCGGGCTTCGCTTTCGTTCGCTGGCGGTGGGGGAGCATTGGCTGCCAGTGTTTTTCGCCAACGCACAATAGCCGATTCGGTCGTGAGCACGTCCTGTTCGGCTTGATTGCGCTTCTCTGCGCTGACGGACGAGGCAAAATCTTTGCGCCGTGTCTCCGCTTTTTCTATCCGAGCGTGGAGTTCAGTGCGTTGACCGAAAATCTCGCGCGCTTCGCTGATCGAGGTGATGCCGAGTTTGGTTAACTCGCCGGCGCGTGTGTTCCGCGCGTCCTGCGCCGCGCGCTGCGCGTCCGCGAGAGTGGTTCCGCCGCCTGGACGAATGCGGATGCGCACGTCGCTGCCAACGGAAATTTCCGCGGCTTCGGTCACGGTCTCGGAGGCCCCCAGGGCGAGATCATTTTCGTTAAGCCGAACGTTTTGTTTCCCGGCCACAAGTTCGACGGAAGCGGCCAACGAACGCAATGCCGCTTCGGCCAAAGCGGTTTCCCGATCTGCGGCTTCTAGTGTTTTCAGTTGCGATGCGTCGATCTTCGCGAGTTTAGCTAGGTCGGTCCCGAGGATTTTGAGTTCGTTTTCTAACGCGTCGATCTGAGTCATGGCCGCGCGTAATTCGTCACGGCGCTGGGTTTGACCGAAGCGAATGAACTCGTGCTGAGCGAGCTCGCGCATTTCGCGCGCGTTGTTCACGTCACGATTGGCCTGCTCGTATTTCTGCAGCGTCGCTTCGGCCTCCCGGCGACTCGTTTCACTGTCCTCCTGGAGCTGACGGAGCGCCTTTTCGGCGGGAACGAGGGCTTGGTCGAGCTGAGTCCGTCGCTCCAAATTCTGAGCAAACTGTCGTTCGATTTTTTGCTGTTCCGTTTCCGCGGCGATCGCCTTTTCGACTTCATTTTGGCGACTCGCCTCGACGAGACGAAGAGCTTTCAACCGTTGTTCGGCGGCGTCGGCGTTTTCCTGTTCGCGTCTGAGCGTGGCGAAGTCGGTTTTGATCTGCTCGAGCTCGGCGGTGGCGCGAAGAAGGCTGTCACGGGCTTGGCCGAGTTTCTCCAAACGCGCGCGGGCCTCGTCGAACGCTTTTTGTGCGGAGACGAGTTCCGCTTCGGCTTTGGCGAGCGGTGAGTCGACTTTGGCTTTGTCGCGCAGCGTGAAAATCTGAGCGACTTCGTTGGCGAAATGCTTTGCGAGCGAGCTGTCCGTCGCCGACTGCACGATTGCGGCGGCGCCGTTGGTTTCCCCTAGGCGTTGCAGGAGCGAATCGCGCTGAAGATTCGCCTGATCGGCTGGATCGCTGCTGCTTTGTCCCTGCCAAACCCAGAGATGCGCCCAGTGTTCTAGCGCGGCTTTGGCGCTGGCTCCAGGGGCAACGCGGAGAAGCCGGGCGATTTCTTCCTCGGCGGCTTCCCCATGGACCGCGGGATTCGCGGCGACCACCAGCGTTGTCGTGCCGCTTCCGCCGCTAAAACGTTTGCTGAGCTGCACCGGTTTGCTGTCGATTTCCAGGACGAGCGAGACTTCCGGATGGCCGCTGCCCAGGATAGATTTCATCGCTTCCCAAATTGCACCGGTGGTGCGAGCCCGAACAAAAAGGGCGCGGTGAATGGCTTCGACCAGCGTGCTCTTCCCCGATTCGTTCGGCCCTCCGATCACGGTGCGCTCGCGATCAAAAGTCAGGGTGAGCTTTTGGTGGTGGACGCGGTAGTTCTGCAGCGTGACGGAAAGGATGCGCATGGACTGAGTCTTATCAGATGCGACTCAGTTGAGCGTGCAACTCGCGCAGGGCGAGCCGAGCGATCACGGCGTCTTCGCTATCGCCCGCATTGGCTCGGGCGACCAGTTTGGCCGCGACCCGGGAGATGAGGGGATCGTTTCCCCGCTGCGTGAGCGCCATGATCTCCATTTCGGAAGCGGCGGTGACCGTGCGGTCGTTCAACTTGAAACGCAGAAGTCGCGCCTGATATGATTCCAAGACCGCCTGGAGACGAGCGGCGCCTTCCAGGCTGACCGTGCCGTGAAGATCCAGTCGCAGTAAATCAGTTCCAGCCCGCGAACCGATTAACCGATCGAGATGAGCCGCGAGTTCCTCGACACCGCCGTCGCCGGTCAGCATGAACTCGGTTTGATGCCAGCCGAGCCGGGCGGTCGAAATGAGTCTAACCAATGGAGATGAGCCACGATTTGCCTCGACGAGAAGAACGTGGCCGGCGGCATAGTTTTCACCACGCGGAAAGCGGTCGAGCTCCGGCGTGCCCGAATACCAAGCATTGAGTGCGACTTGCTTGGCTCCGTGCCAGTCGCCGAGGGCGATGTAGTCGTAGGCGTTGGCCGGAAGGCGCGAGAGGTCGAGGATGTTTGTGGCGTGATCGTCGGGGTCGCCGTCCCCGCTGACCGAGTCGAAACGCTGGGTGCTCCCGTGGGCGAGTACGATGCGCGTTTTGTCGGCGGGAAGGCTGGCGATCAAATCGGCCGAACGCAGCCACTGGGTGGTGTCGCTCGCATCATGCCGGCGGAGCAGCGGGCAGGGCAGGATGATCGCGTGAGCGAGTTCGACGGGCTCCGCTTGCAACAGAACGTGGAGATTCGGTGACAGTGACGCGGCTTCTCGGCGGAAAAAAGCCTGTTCCCAGAGACTGTCGGGACCGCCGTGATCGTGATTTCCCGGAATGAGGTAGATCGGCAGACCGATAGCGCCGAGCGCGCTGCAGGCTGCAGCGACCGTAGATTTATTAGCGTGGGGTGAATCGAAAACATCACCGGCCACGAGAATGAATTCCGCGGCATGCTCCTTCGCAGCGGCTCCGATCCGCGCCAGCACGTCGAGCCGTTCTTGTTGAAGCCTCGCCCGCTTGGCTGGATCTTCGACACGGGCAAAGGGGCGGCCGAGCTGCCAATCGGCGGTGTGCAAGAATCGGGCAGGCATGGAGAGAAGGAAAAACGAATTGGGCCGAGGCGCAATTGGGTATTTCCTCAACGCAACTTTGGCTCAGGCTTGGCGTCTTATCCATTCCAGCCCGCTCTCGACAAAGCAGCGCGGGCTCCGTTTCACTTCTATGATGACCCTGTCTTCTTCCGTATCGCATACCCCCCGGAGCACATTTGCTTTGCGCCGCGGTTTTACGTTGCTCGAAATCATGGTGGTGCTGGCGATCATCGGCCTCTTGGCCACGCTCGCCATCAAGAACGCCGACAAAATTTTGGGCAAATCCAGTGTGACCGTCGCTCAACTCTACGTTAAGCAGACGCTAAAGGTACCGCTGACGAGTTATCGTTTGGATATGGGCAACTACCCCACTACGGCCGAGGGGCTACAGGCGTTGATCGCGGCCCCGGGCGACAAGGCCGGAACGTGGAAAGGCCCGTACCTGGAGGACAATCAAATTCCTCTCGATCCTTGGAAGCATCCCTACCAATACCGCAATCCCGGTACGCACAACAAATCGGGTTACGACCTTTTCTCGTTTGGACCAGATGGCGTGGAAAGCGATGACGACATCGGGAATTGGTGATCTGCGTGGCAAGAATGACGGTGGCGGCGGTTGATGGGCGAAGGGCGCGATCTGATCGTTGCGCCGGTTTCACCTTGTTGGAAATTCTCCTCACGCTCGCGATCATTGCCGCGATGGCGGCGGTGCTCGTGAGTGGAACGGTGCGATTGACTGAGATGAAACCGGTTTCGCCCCAAGAGATTTTTTGGAAGGCGGTCCAGGAAACGCGCAAACGAGCGCTGCGAAGCGGGACCGAACAGCAACTGCGGATTACGGGAAAAAATCGCTCTCTCGCACTTATGGCGAGCGGTCCGGGCGGCGATACGACTTACCCCTTCAAGGCGACCAGCGACCTGCAGATCGAGTTTCTCGGCCCCGCAAAATCCGGCAGCGCGATTTTAATTGGAGGACAGTTAGTCGAAACCGGATCCGTTCCCTTCGTGACGTTTTATGGCGATGGAACCTGCAGCCCTTTCCGAGTGCAATTTCACTCCGGCGCGGGCGCTCCGTTTCTCGTTTCGATCGATCCCTGGACCTGCGCGCCGGTTCTGATCTCGGATGATTCCCACCGCCGATGAAAAAGCGCTTTGGATTCACTCTGATCGAAGTCCTGATCTCGCTCGCGATTTTTGCGCTCGCTGCGGTGGTCCTCGGGGCTGCTTACGTCAACGTGCTTTCAGGCTACGCCAAGGTTTCGCACCTGCGTGATCGCAACGATGACTTACGTTTCGCTCGCGCCGATTTATTGACGCAGAGCGATCCCGAGCAGGTGGTAAAGGGGGGAGATTTCGATTCCGACACGCACCACGTGGCGTGGACGGCGACGTTTGATCCGACGGAAACGACCGATGTTTTCGAGGTTCATTTCGAGTGCACGATCACGGGGCCCGATCTGAAAAAGCCCGAGAAGTACAACGAGACGTTCCGAGTGCTGCGGCCGACCTGGTCGAAGCCGACCGATCGCTCGATCTTGCGGCAAAAGAACACCGATCGCATCAACCAGCTCGTCACCACGGGGAAAACAACATGACGAGTCGGCGTGGCTTCACCTTGTTGGAAATTTTGTTGGCGCTCGCCATCACCGCGTTGGTTTTGGTCGCGTTAAATACCTTTGTCTTTTCGATGGGTGAGCTGTGGGGGCGGAATAGCGAGACCCGCCTGTTCGAACTCCACGTGCGAAACGTGACGCGGTTTGTGGAAAACGAACTCCGCGAAGCCGCGCTTCCGCCCGTAGGCAAAGCGAACAAGGCAGCATTGTCCCCGCAGGATGTTAAAACAGAAATGGGGACGACGGAAACGTTGCTGACCTTTCAACTGCCGGGAGGCTGTCGATTGCTGAGCTGGCCGGACAAGCCGCTGCCGGACGTCATCTGTTCGTTGGCCTATCGCGAGCGCTTAGGCCTGGTGCTGCTCTATCACTCGCAGTTGGAGAAAAAATTTTTGCAGGATCCGCCGCGTGTCGCGGTGGTCACGCCGCTGTGCACGGGGATTTCGTACGATTACTACGATCCCGATTTCAAACATTGGAAAACGTCGGCGACGTTCGACAAAGACAACAACGGCCAATATAAAATTCCGCAGCGGATTCGCTTGAAGTTCGGTTACGCAAAAATGGCACCGCGCGAATCCGTCATCTTGCTTCCCGTGGCAGTGGAGGGGCTGCCGCTTTTCTGACCATGCGCGTATTCAGAAAAGGATTACGGTGGGTGTCGGCCCGAAGAGGATCGGTCATCCTGATCGTGATGATCACGCTGTTGTTTGCGGCGACGGCGCTCACGCTCTTTATTGAAAAAGCGAGCAACGATTTGATGGTGGAAGTGCGGGAGGCGGATGCCGAACGATTGCGCAAGGTCGGATATTCCGCACTCGAAACGACCTTGGGAACACTGGAGGATTTTCGCCAAGCGCTGGGGGGCTTGCACTCGCCGGCGGAAGGTTGGGGCGACCCACTCGCCTTTGCGCACTATGATCCGCCTCCGGGAATCACGGTCGATGTCGCCTTCGAGGACGAGAGCGCAAAAATGTCTTTGCCCAATGTCGACGCGACGACGTTAACCCAGTTGTTTCAAGGTTGGGGGATGACGCAGGCGAATGCGGAGAAATTGCGCGACTCGATTCTGGGGTGGATGCACTCGGACTACATCGGAACGTCGGCTGGTTCGCCCCGGCCGGAAGATTATGACAAAGGCGATTTGCCTTTCACGCCCCCGGGGAGATCGCTTCGCTCTTTCTCGGAGTTGGCGACGATCGAATATGCGCGGGACGTTTTTTTCGACGAGAAGGGAATTCCGAATGATTTCTATTACCGCTTCGTCGCGGCGTTTTCCCTCTATTCTTATAAGCAGCCTAACATCAATGGCGGCAATGGCGACGTCCTTCTCGGACTGGGCATTCAGGATAAAACGCAGTCGAAACTGGTGCAGGATTTTTTGTCCGGCAAAGCGGCCCACCAGGTTCCGGGCCAGACATTGCCGTATTTCCGGTCGAGCCAGGACGTGGCTGGTTTGCTCGGGGCGAACTCGCCCGCGGTCGCGCTCGGCACGCAGATCATGGCCTTGCGCGTGAAAGTGACCGTGCATCAGGGGCCGTCGCTTTTTCAATTGAGCGCGCTGGTCGCGCCCCAAGGCGGAGCCACCGTGCCAGCTCCACCAGGCAACTCCGTCGCGGCCACCCTCGCTACGAAGACCCCTGAAACGGGGAACAGCCAGCAAAACGTTGCAACTAACGTCGCGGCCTCCACGTCTTCTACCGCCAGCCCCAACGGCGTGGGGACGGTCCAGGCCTTCCCGCGGGCGACCACTTCGGCCAATGGCGGTACAAATGCTTCGTTGAACTATCCCTTTACCATTTTGGAATTACGTGAGAATGATCCGTCTAACTCCGTGCAAACGAATTTGAAAGGTTGAGCATGCCGTTGTCCTTAAAGCGTTTTTCTCTGAAAGCGCCGCCGCCGCGCGTGGTCCTTCTGCCCGATCACGTATTCTTTGTTCGGTCGGTTCCGGTCACGGAGTCGGCGGTCGAGGCGGAGATCAGTTCGCAAATCGAGCTCGCCTTGGAGGGCCTTGCGCCATTCCCGCTGACGCAGATGTTTTACGGCTATCGCTGGATCCCTGGGGCGAAGAACGCGTTGGTTTACGCCTGTTATCGCAAGCGGTTCAGTGCCGACGAAACGGACGCATGGGAAGATGCCGATGTGGTCTTGCCGCGTTTTGCGGCGTTCCTCAGCGCTAAAGTCGACGCCGCAACCACGCTGGTCAGCGCAGACACCGAGGGGTTGACTGCGATTCACTGGAGCGATGAACCCGGTGTGCCCGATGCCGTGATCGCGCGTACTTGGCCTGCGGATACAGGCGAGATCGAGCGCGGCCGGGTTCGCGAAGAAGTGGTGCGCAGTTTTGGTGGCTCGAAGCATACGGTTGATGCCAACGCTGAACCGGTCGCCTCGCGCGATGGCGGCTCGAGCGATATTCGTTTTCAAGCGGGCGGAGTCGAATCGGTCTTTACCCGCGAACAGTTGGACTCTCTCGATGTTCGCGACAAAGCCGAGCTCTCGGATCGCCGCAAAGCGCGGAGTCGCGATTTGCTGATGTGGCGCGCACTGCTTTTCTGCGTGGGAGCTTTGGTCTTGGCCGCGATTTTGGACGTCGGGGTTCTGGCTGGCGGAATTTGGCAACGTTCCCGGGAGCGAAAGGTCGAGCGGCAATCACCGGTTGTAGCCGACATCCAGCGTCTGCAGTCGATTGCCACGCGGATCCAAGAACTCTCGACCAATCGACTGCGCCCCTTCGAAATGATCGCGCTCGCGCAGAGTAAGCAGCCTCCGTCGGTAACCTTTTTGCGAGCGACGACGAATGGTCGCTACAAACTCGAAGTCGAAGCCTACACCAGCAATCCGGCCGATGTTGGCGTCTACCAGTCTGGTCTGCGCGCGGTGCCGCAGCTCTCGCAGGTTGAGGTGCAAGACCAAGTGAGCCGTGATGGCGTCTCGTCTTTTCGTCTCGTGATCACTTTCCGTCCGGAGGCGTTTCGCTGATCCCATGAAAGCATTTTTCCTCAGCCGTCTTTTCCGTGAGAAATTAATTCTGCTCGCGTTCATTTTGCTCGGCGCAGCGATGTGGCTTTCTTCCGCCGCTGATCGGGCGCACGTTTTCTTTGATCAAGCGCATGCGACGTCGATCGAGTTGGATGACCAAAAACGTTGGCTCGCTGGTCGAGCGCAGATCGAAGCTGCCGCTAAAAAGGCGATCGAGCAGCTCGATCCATCCCGCACTTACGACAGCGTGCGCTTGCAGGCCGAGTTGGTGGCGATCGCCCAGTCGGTTGGTCTGACGAAGGACACGAGCGTCGACGATACACAGGTTACGCCTGGGACGCAGTTTTCGCTCAACTCGGTCCGCTTTGTCATCCGAAATGCCGAATGGCAGACGCTCGAGCGTTTTTATCAGGAATTATCAAAGCATGCGCCGTACATCGGCATCGAAGAGTTTTCCATTTCTTCGAACAAGGCGAACCCGTCCCAGTTGAACGCCGCGTTACGCGTCTCTTCGGTCGAGATCGCGCATTGAGTCAAATCTCCCACGCGTTGAGCGTCGCGTTGTGTTTGTGAGAGTAAGAGAGAGCTTTGCGCCGAAGCGATGCACCGCCATTTTCCCTAACGAGTGCGTTCTCACGGCGTCGCGTCTGCGTGTCTGACCGTCGCACGTTCGAAAACGAAGTGCTTTGCTGAACCCCAAGTCGTTTACTCATGATCTCACGCATTCTCATTATCGGCGGAGGCGTTATCGCTCGAACCCATGCCGACGCGGTCCGTTCTCTTCAACCGGCGCGCCAGCTTTGCGTGGCTGAACCGAACGAAGCCGTGCGGGCGAAGTTTCAGGAAGATTATCCTGAGGGCAGCTATTTTGCGTCGGCCGACGAAATGCTCGCTCTGCCGCGCGAAGGGGACGAAGTGGTGGTCGTCGCCACACCCCCTTGGTTGCACCATCGTTATGCGATGGCCGCCTTTGCCACGGGTCGCCATGTGCTTTGCGAAAAACCTCTCGGGATTTCCGCTGGGGAGGGAGACCAGATTTTTGCCGAGAGTCGGCGCCGCGGGCTGCACTTCGCCTGCTGCAGTGTGCGTTATCTCAACCGTCCCGTTCTCGCGGCGGCCAAAGCGGTGGTGGATTCGGGTTCGCTCGGTCGGCCTTTGCACGTGCAGTGGCAGGCGCGCCTCCGCGCATCGCGGCCGGGGATCGAATATCAACCGGCGTCAAAATGGTTTTTGCAGAAAAAATTCGCCGGTGGTGGTGTGCTGCTTGACTGGGGGCCTTACGACATTGCGACGTTCAACGCCTTGTTTTCCCCTCGGGAAGTGATCGTGGAAAGCGCGTGGACCAGCCGACCCGAGCGCGGCCCAGCCCAGCCGGCCGACGTCGTTATCGATGTCGAACACCATGTCTCCGCCACGCTCAAGTACGTGCAAGCCGATGGTCAGATCGTCCGAATCGATTATCAACGGATGTCCACGACATTTGGCGCGCCGGTGGAATCCTACCAAGTCGAGGGGCCTTTGGGAGCAGTCGAATGGGATTGGCTCGAGTGGAAGGGCGACACCTTGCGCGTTCATCGCGATCGCAACGGCGAGGATGACACCACGAGCACGCGCTATCCGGAAGGTTCGGACGACTTGAGTGGCCGCCGTCCGGTGCGCACCTTCGTCGAATTTCTCGAAGGAGGTTCGCCGTCGCTGATTCGCGACGAGCAGGCCTGGTTTAACTTTCGAATCCTTTGGGCCATTCAGGAAGCGGCTACGACTGGCCAGCCGCAGCGGGTCGTTTTCCCGGGCGCAAAGATTTGACTCGGGCAACTGGGCTGGCGTCCTAGCGGGTTTCTCACCATGGCTCGCCTTTCCCTTAGCGGCGCCGCTTGGCGCTTTCGCGATTGCTCCCAAAAAACTTGGCTGCCGGCCACGGTGCCGGGCTGCGTCCACACCGATTTATTGGCGGCGGGGAAACTGCCTGACTTATTTTGGGGCGCGAACGAGGAACAGGTCCAATGGATCGAGGAGCGCGACTGGGAGTATCAAACGACTTTTACCGTGGCGAAAAATCTGCTCACGGAAGAAATCGTCGAGTTGGTTGCGGATGGCCTCGATACGGTTGCGATCGTGGTGCTGAACGGCAAAACCGTCGCCGAGACGGAAAACATGTTCATCGGTTATCGGTGGAACGTGAAACACCTGTTGCGGCCAGGGAAAAACGAACTGCGGATTCGTTTCAACAGCGCGATGGCTTATGTGCGTTCACATCGAACCAATCATGTTCCCCGTGATATCAACGACCCGGTGGGCCGCTGCACCGTCATTCGCAAACAGCAGTGTCAATTCGGCTGGGACTGGGGTCCCCGTTTCGTTTCGGCCGGAATTTGGCGCGACCTGCGTTTGGAGACCTGGACCGGCAACCGCCTGGAATCCGTGCGTATTCGCCAAGACCATACGCGTGGCTCATCGGTGCGGTTAGAACTGAGTGCCGAGCTGGCGCGAATCGACGAAGCCGCGACATTGCGCTGGATCGTTTCGCTCGACGGGAAAAAAGTCGTGGCGGGCGAAGGCGAGGCGGTGGATATTCCAGAGCCACAGTTGTGGTGGCCGAGCGGGCAGGGCGCGCAGCCACTTTATCGTATTCAGATCGACGTGCTCAGTGGCGCGGGACAGTTGATTGGCCAATGGGACCGGCGCATCGGTTTGCGCACGATCGTGCTCGATCAGCATCCGGACGAGTGGGGCACCTCATTCCAGTTCGTGATCAACGGCCGGCCCGTCTTCATCAAAGGCGCCAACTGGATTCCGGCGCATACGTTCGTGGCCGATTTGACGCGGGAAGATTACGCGCGCGATCTGCGGTTTGCGGTGGATGCGCACATGAATCTCGTCCGCGTCTGGGGCGGGGGGATTTACGAGAGCGAAGATTTTTATGATCTTTGTGATGAGCTCGGTCTGCTGGTCTGGCAGGACTACATGTTCGCCTGCACCCTGTACCCGGCGGACGACGAGTTTCTGGCTTCTTCGCGGGATGAAGTGGCGTATCAAACACGACGCCTCCGCCATCGGGCCTGCCTGGCGCTTTGGTGTGGGAACAATGAAGTCTACTCCTGCAACGCGCACGTCCTGGGCGATCCGGCCAACGCGCACCTTTACGCCGAGTATGAGACGTTGTTTCACGACGCGATTCCGACGGCGAAACGCCAGCATGACGATGTCACGCCTTATTGGCCGAGTTCCCCCTGGCGCGGCGACACGGCAGCCGATCATGCGGCAGGCGAATCGCGTGGCGATACTCACTATTGGGACGTTTGGCACGCGCGCCTGCCGGTGAAAGAATACGAGCGTTGGAATTTTCGTTTCGCCTCGGAGTTCGGGATGCAGAGCTATGTCTCACCCGAGACCCAGGCGACCTTCTGTGACGCGGATGCCAACGTTTTTAGCGCGGAGATGGAGAACCATCAGAAAAATCGCGGAGGCAACCAGGTCATTCTCGATTACGTTTCACGCCGCTACCGTTTTCCGAAAAATCAGGCAGCGCTCATTTACCTTTCTCAGTTGAATCAGGCTTACTGTATGCAGGTGGGTGTCGAGCACTACCGACGCCTCACGCCGCGCTGCATGGGCGCGATTTATTGGCAGTTGAACGATTGCTGGCCTGTGGCGTCCTGGAGTTCGATCGAATTTACCGGACGCTGGAAGGCGCTGCACCACTGTGCTCGACGCTTCAACGCGCCCTCACTCGTCACTGCGCATGTCCCGGGCGATGAGACGGCGGGGGTGAGCAATTATCGCAAAACGACCGTGCGTGAAGTCCATCTCTTTACCGTGCATGATGCGCCGGAAGCGAAGCGGGGCCTGCTGCGTTGGGATATTTTCCATGTCGACGGACGGCGCCTGCAAGGCGGCCGAAAGAAAGTGACTTTGCGCTATGGTGAGAGCGTGCGGCAACAGTCGCTGGACTTCGAAAAACTTTTCGCGAGCCATCACCGCGAAAATATTTATCTGCGTATCGCGCTCGATGTGGACGGCGTTTGCGTGAGCGAGGACACGATTTTCCTAACCTTGCCGCGCTTCGTGAACCTGCCCAAGGCGCCGGTTCAGGTGAGGGTGAAATTGCTCGGAGCCAAAGAAGCCGAACTCACATTCAAATCCCGCCAGCTTCAGCACCGATTGATGTTCAACTTCACCGGAGCTGATTTCAGGGCTGGCGACAATTATTTCGACCTCTACCCGGACGAGCCCAAGCGCGTGCGCGTTCAGTTCGATCGCGCCGTGAACCCTTCGACCATCAAAAAGAAACTAACCCTCCTTTCGCTCGCGGACACGTATTAATTCCGCCCCTACCGAAGTGGGAGGGCTGCGGAATCGAAAATAAAGACGGATTCTTGGTCGTCGAAATTACCGGCGTGAAAGGCAATCGCCTTGCCGCGGCGCATGAGGGACAGCCAGCGTTTGCTCAGGTGGTAATCGCGGCGTTCGTTATTGGAGATGCAGACGTAGCGGACTCCCATTTTGCGGACGAGATCGAAAGCTCCATCTTCGTATACGCTTCGGATCTGACGTGCGCGATTTTCTTGGCAGTACATATCGGTATCTCCGTAAAGCCCGGCCATGACGCGTCGACCTCCGAGAGGCGTGACGAAATGGAAAATATCGAAGGCCCCGGTAAGCACGACATCTTCTGGGCTGGTATCCTGACGCAGCCAGCGCGCTGCTTCTCGATCGTTGCGTTGAAAAAGAAGGATCTTCCCCTCGGGCAATGTATAAATGTCGCGGTAAAATTCATAAACAGCCGGTCCAACGCTGATCAGGAAAAAGAACGCCCAAAGCGCGTGGGCGCGCCAGGCGCCCCGGCTGCCCTCCCACCGTGAAGCACCGTAGACGATGACAAAGCTCATTCCCAAATTGAGGAAGAGGACGAACTTGTTGCTGTCACCCCAACAATACATGAACGAGAAAAAGTTAATTAGGGCGAAGAACACGATACAGACCGCAAAATACCACCGCCATTGAACGACAAATTTCCATAACGCTCCGCGGGTTAAGGCGGCGATGCCGATGAACACCAGGCCCCAACAGAGGAAGTCTCCGTCCGCGAAAAACCAGAAAAAGCCGGATCGCAACCACGAAGCCGCTCCAGGCAATTCGCCGTCAGGTAAAAGCGGGTGAGTTAATGGAGCGACAAAGGCGGGATTCACCGGCGGCCCATAGAACTTCAAATAGTAGACTTGCAGTAGACCAATCGCGAACGGCACGCACCATATTTTCCAGCGAGCTGCGATCCACTTTTTCTCGCGCCAGAGCGCGGGAATTGCGGCGCAGGCCAACATGATAAATGCAATAATGTGCGAGAGTGGAAGCAGGCAGATCAGACTGGCGGCCCACAAGAGTCCGCGGCGATTTTCATCAGGCAACACCTCTGCGCGGTTGACCCAACTCCGCATGCCGAAGAGCGCATGCATAATAATCAATGCGATTGGCAACGTGAACAAAAAGCCACGTTGAGGTTCGAGCAGGTTGCTGAGCGTCGATTCGAAGTTGAAAAAGGGGAAAAGCAGAATTCCGTCGAGCGGAACGTCTGGCCGAAAATACGCCGGTCGGAGAGCGAAGTAGTGAATGAAGTTGATTAGGCCGGTATTGAGAAAAAGAAAGATCACGCCGGCTAAAAGAATCCATCGGGGTCTTAGCCCCAGCCAGCATTCCGCGAAGGCCCAAAGCGAGCCGACCATGGCTGCTGCACTGATAATG
>Ga0207702_10000363_pt1 | contig 51895 bp, 50 predicted proteins | sample KBSCornC62_FD_184302 | JGI IMG/M metagenome (GOLD analysis project Ga0207702, IMG submission 184302) | Corn rhizosphere microbial communities from Kellogg Biological Station, Michigan, USA - KBS Corn C6-2 (SPAdes) (version 2) | ecosystem: Host-associated > Plants > Roots > Rhizosphere > Soil ... | reverse complement strand
TTCACGAATACGATGCCAATTTCAAGATGAATCCGCCTCTGCGGACCGGCGAAGATCGTGAAGCGCTCATCGTTGCTTTGAGCGATGGAACCGTGGACGCCATCGCCACCGATCATGCGCCTCATGCCCGGCACGAGAAGATTGTCGAGTTCGAGCGGGCGGCGTTCGGAATTACCGGTCTGGAAACGGCGCTCGGGCTCGCAACTTCGATCCTGCACGTGGAGAACAAAATCCCGCTGGTGCGGATCGTGGAGCTGTTCACGGCAGGTCCGGCGCGGGTGGTCGATCTGCGCGGACGCGGCACCCTCCTGCACGGCAGTCATGCCGACGTGACGATTTTTGATCCCAAGAAGCGCTGGACGTACGACGCCGCGAAGACTCGTTCGAAGTCGCACAACTCGCCCTTCAGCGGCCGGCAGCTGATCGGCAAAGTGGTGGCGACCATCGTGGGTGGCAAGATTGTATACCGCGGTTAGTTGCCCTCGAGAACTCCAGCGCCACTACGGGGTCATGGGAATCTAGGCGCTAAGCGGGTGCAGTCCCGGGCAACCGGCGCGAGGCAACCAACCCTATAGAGTCCGGAAGGGCGAAAAGAAAGCAATGCGGCTCCTCATTACGCTCCTCATGCTGTCTCTACTTACAGCCTTCTCCCCGTCCTGCCAGAAGGGCGCGAATCAGGGCGGCACACCCCAGAATCGATCCTCCGCCAAACGTTATCACCTGAAGGGCAAGGTCGTTTCCGTTGACCAGCGCGCAAACATGGTCAACATTGACGGGGAAGAGGTCCCCGGCTTCATGGACGCGATGATCATGCCCTACCTCGTGAAGCCTGCCGGGGAACTCGACAAACTCTCCCCTGGCGATCTTGTGACGGCCGATATAGTCGTCGAGGGCGACGATTCCTGGCTTGAAAACGTCGTGGTCACCGGCCACTCCTCTGCTCCCCCGGCAAAGTAGTAGGATGAAGATCTCCCTTGTTTTCGAACCATGCGGAATAAATCGCGAGGTGTTTCAGTCTGCCGAATCGAGGAATCCACCTTCTTGCAGCCCGTTCAAAGAGAAGCTCAACAATGAAATACGCCCTCATCATTCTTGCTCTTATTGGCATTACCGCTTCTGCGCTCGCCTTGCGCGAGAAATATCGTCCTTACGGAGAGTCGCCCTGCGACATCAACGACCGCTGGGACTGCGGCATCGTGAACCACAGTCGCTACGCAGTAGTTCCTAGCGGGAGCGAGCACGGTATTCCCGTCGCTGTAATCGGAATTGCCGGATACTTACTGCTCGGAGTTCTCGCCCTCTTCCGCCGATACGGCGTGATATTGGTCCTTGCCATTCCGGCGCTCGCCTTTGCCTTATACCTCGCCCACATCGAGGAGCGCGTGCTCGGAGTTTGGTGTTTGTACTGCGCGATTTCGCTCGGAACCATTTCGCTCATAACGCTGCTTGTGATCATCACCGTTTTGGCGAACGGCCTCCGCAAGCGCATGCGGCCGGTTTAATGGCACGTAGCGGAAAGCGCAAGTAAGTTTGATTCAGGCAAACTTGCCTGTCAAAACAAGCTGGAGGCGAATCATGAATAAGCTGGCTATGGCGGCATTGGTGTGTCTTGCTCCTGGGATGGCGCAATCTCAGCAACTTTGCGCCCCACCAAAGATTGTGAAGACCACCGGGACGGCAGAAGTTAAGGTCACTCCCGACCGGGCGGTCATCGAGATCGGTGTTGAGCGACAGAGTGCCACAGCAAAAAATGCAAAGGCGGCGGTGGACGAAGCCTCGCGAAAGATTCTGGCGGCTCTGAAGACCCACGGAATTGGGGACAAGGATGTTCAGACCGCCTACTTGGCCCTTCAACCCATGATCGATTATCGCAAGGGCCTGCGGATCACCAACTTCACGGCTACGCAATCACTTTCCGTCACGATTCGCAATCTTTCCGAACTCGATAACGTCATGGATGCTGTCATATCCACGGGAGCCAATCGCATTGACGGTGTCGAATACCAATCGAGCGAGCTGAGAAAGTACAAGGACCAGGCACGAGACGAGGCTGCCAAGGCTGCAAAAGAGAAGGCGCTCGCGTTGGCGCTGGCTCTAGGCAACCAGATCGGGAAGACCTACGCGATCGAAGAGGTGCAGCAGTGGGAGGGGTCCCCAATGGCAGGACTGGCCAACGTTGCCCTGGAACAAACGAGGTCGTCCGCCCCGTCGACCGCGCCGGGGCAACTGACGGTGAAGGCGTCAGTCGTGGTCAGCTTTGATCTGCTGTGAGCGCGATGGATAGGGTTTCTCGGGGTATCAACGTATGCTGCTTTCGGTCTACAACGGCTTGGCGGGCTGCAAACAAAAAGGCGACCTTTGCAGGTCGCCCTTGAAACGAATTGTAAGTGGTTGACTAGACAGCCTTTACGTTCTCGGCCTGCCACCCTTTGGGGCCTTTCACAACGTCGAACTGTACTTGCTGACCTTCCTGCAGGCTGCGGAAACCATTGGCTTGAATGGCCGAGAAGTGAACAAACACGTCCTCGCCGTTCTGGCGGCTGATAAATCCATAACCCTTGGCGTCGTTAAACCACTTTACTGTTCCTGTTTCCATGATGTTGCTGTGTTCCTTTGTGTTGAAATCGCGCTGAGTTTTGCTGGACTTCTGCAGGCAGGTCACGCCGGCGTACCCTACAAAGCCAGGTTCGGCCGTCGGGAAAAGGCGGGAGTTGCTAAATGCAAAGTACCGCTAAATCAAACGCACTTTCATTGTACCTGAAGCTGTCAAGAAAGACGAACCCAAAACAGAGGAAGATGCCCTTTCGGGCGAGGTCCCAACCGGGCACTGCATCTCGCGGGCTGAGCTCCTCCGGAGGGCTGCCTTCAGAATCCGCCTTGACCTAGGCTGCCGTGCAAGCCGCCTGATTTCTTCAGTTTGGCGTCCGACCGGCCTCTCACAAACAGCGTGTGGTATGTTCATCCAAACCCCTAAGTTGTGGCGCTCACATCTTGCATCGCCTTTTACACTCATGCTCGAGGCGAACGGGACATGTACTCGAGAGGCCCGGTTCTGCCGCTGGATTCTTGCTCTCACTGGCGCTTCTCAGCTTGGCGCCAAGCTTTGCGCAGTATCCGGCTCGCCGCCCTCCAACCGCCGGGTTCATCGACGTCACCAAGACCGCGGGCATCAAGTTCACCCACTTCAAGGGAAACAAAGGAACATCCATCAACCTGGAGGAGTTCGGTCCAGGGGTCTGCGTCGCCGACTTCGACAATGATGGCTGGCCGGATATTTATTTCGTGAATGGACGTGATCGCTACAATCGCGGCATTTCCGTCAAAAACGCTCTCTACCGTAACAATGGCGAGGGTACCTTCACGGATGTGACTGAGAAAGCCGGCGTACCGGGTACGGCGTACGGCCTCGGTTGCGTTTGGGGTGACTATGACAACGACGGATTTCCAGACCTTTTCATCACCCAATACGGCGGCAACGTGCTCTACCACAACAATGGCGACGGTACCTTTACTGACGTAACCGACAAGGCTGGTGTCGCCGGACTCGAATCCGGGAAGTTCCATAGCGGCGCTACTTTTTTCGATTACGACCGGGACGGGCGCCTGGATCTCTATGTAGGCAGTTACGTGGCGCTTGAACCGAATGGACCGTTGTATTGCATGTTGGGGAATGTAGAGAGCAGTTGTCCGCCAACGGCCTACGAGGGCAGTCCAGCCGCGCTCTACCACAACAACGGCGACGGCACCTTTACCAATGTGACCAAGGCTGCGGGAATTTTTCAACCCAAGGGCAAGAACCTGTCCGTGGCAGCAGCGGATTACGACAATGACGGTTGGCCCGACATCTTTGTCGCCAATGATGGAGTCGAAGCCTACCTCTATCACAACCAGCATGATGGCACCTTCACGGAGACCGCGCCCATTACGGGAATTGCCTACGCCATGAACGGTAAGACGATGGCGGCGATGTGCATGTCGCTCGGCGACTACGACAACGACGGCTGGCTTGACCTGTACATCTCTGATTTCCAGGGCAACTCGGACCACATCTGGCGCAACGATCACAAAGGCGGAATGAACGAGGTCAGCGGGACGGCCGGCATCACCATGCCGACTTTCAATGTGCTCAGCTTTGGCGGCGGTTTCTTCGATTATGACAACGACGGCTGGCTCGACATCTTCATCGCCAACGGCCATGTCTATCCCGAGGTCGAGACTGCAGGAGGTGCGCACTACAGGCAGCTCAACACAGTTTTCCATAACCTGGATAACGGCAAGTTTCTAGAGACCACAAAAGAAACCGGAGTCGCGGCTTTGCCACGCCGCGTGGGACGGGGCGTGGCCTTCGCCGATTTCAACAACGACGGCTTTGTAGATGTCGTCGTAGCCAATAATGGGGAGGCGCCATTTCTGCTGCAAAACTCTGGCAACAAGAACCACTTTTTGAATTTCAAGGTCATTGGCACCAAGACCAACCGTGACGGGATGGGGGCACGCATTCGGGTCACCTCGGGAGGCATTTCACAGATCCGCGAGATTGAAGGCGGCGGCAGCTACATGTCGCAAAGTGACCTGCGCGCCAGCTTCGGCCTGGGCACCGCCCGCTCCGCCGACAAGGTGGACGTTATCTGGCCCACTGGAGAACACCAGGTTTTTCAAAATGTCGCGGCAGACAAGTTCTACCGTATTGAAGAGGGAAAGAACGAACTCGAGATGCAGAACATTGCAGGGAGAACGCACCCCGGGAAGCAGAGGCCCCGAAAGACCAATCCGTAGCTCACGTGGAATCCCTGGGATTTCCCACTCAGAGCGCCCGCCACGGGTGGGGGTCCCATTAAATCAAGCTAGGATCGGGCTTCACACAGGCGAGCCGGTCCCACTTGTTACTATCCTGATGCTTGCCAAATCGAGTTCACGTGCCTCTAGTTCCGCGCCAGTGAGTCGAGAATGCGGTCGAAGTCATCCACGCTGTTATAACGGATAAGAACCTTGCCTTTGTTGTTCGGTCGAGCAAGCACCTGAACGTGAAGACCGAGTGACTCGCGCAGCCGGCGTTCCGCGTCAGCCACATTAGGATCGATTGGTTTGTCCTCTTTCGTCCTGGGCTCGCCTGCAAGCGGGTTCTTGAGGCGGTTGACGTGGGCGTTGAGTTCCTTCACAGTCCATTCCCGGTCTACTGCGTCTTGAGCTAACTTCACAAGACCTTCGACATCGAGATAGGCTGCGGCCTCGAGTAAAACACGGGCTTCGCTGAACCCGATTTTTCCGTCTCCGATTAGATCCAGCACACCCGGGGCGAGCTTTAGCAACCGCATGTAGTTCGCTACCGATTCTCGCGAAGCCCCTACGCGCTTGCCGATCTGCTCCTGTGTGAGATTGAATTCCCGGCTCAGTCGAGCAAAGGCGTGGGCCTGCTCCAGACAATTCAAGTCTTGCCGCTGCAGGTTTTCAATGAGAGTTAGCTCGGCTGCTTGTTCATTGCCCAAATGGCGGACGATGGCGGGAATGGTGGTTTTCCCTGCCAGCCTGGAGGCGCGGCATCGCCGTTCACCGAGCACCAGGATGTAATGTCCATTGGGGCCAGGTCGTACGACCACGGGTTGCGCCAACCCGCTTTCCTTGATCGACTCCGCCAGCTCATTGAGCGCCACCTCATCGAACTTGGTCCGCGTCTGATAGGGGTTGTGATCGATCAAATCGAGAGCGATTTGTTGGACAACCTCTCCGGTGCGCAGAGCCGCGCGAATTTCAGCAACCTCTGCGGCCCCGGCGGCGGCCCCTGGAACACTCGAGGGAGGTATCACCGCGGGTGGCGGCACAGGGGCAGTCGCCAGGCGTGGTCCGGAAGGAAGCAGCGAATCCAGTCCGCGCCCCAGTGCGCGACGTTTCTCTTTGTGTTCTTCAATGACGCTCATGGTCAGCTCTCCCGAAAAATATATCGTAATACGATATTATTTCGACTCCACTGCGCGGCCCGGTCGCTCGGCGTTCGCGCTCAGGCCAGAATCCGCCACGCCAGCTTTGCTTTTCGAAGGTCCCACGACGAAGCTTGGATTCTTCATCCTTTCAAATCCATCGTGATCAGCTTGTTGCGCTCCCGCCAACCGCGCCAGCGCGAACCATTGACCACTCGCTTCTGTTCTCCATTGTCCGGCTGAACCGCGCTTTCGGTCGCTGTCTCCGGGAAAGCCACGAATCCCGGCATGCGCTTGGCAACGATTTCTTTCGCCAGCTGCAAGTAACTCTCGGCACCGCGTGACCTTTCGTCGTACAGAAGCACCGGCTTCCCATGGCTCGGGGCCTCGGCCAGTCGGACATTCCGGGGAATGGTGGTGGTGAAAACTTTCTCGCCGAAAAACTTCTTCAGTTCCGCCGTCACCTGCTGTGCGAGATTTGTGCGCTCATCGAACATCGTCAAGAGCACACCCTCAATCTCGAGGGTAGGGTTCAAGGCTCCGCGAATGCGCTCGATGGTGTCCAGGAGTTCAGAAATCCCTTCGAGGGCGAAATACTCGGCCTGCATGGTGATCAACACAGAGTCGGCAGCAACCAGGGAATTCAGGGTCAATAGATCAAGAGCCGGCGGACAGTCCACCACAATGAAGTTGAATTTCTCCCGCAGCGTATTCAGTGCGTTGCGAAGGCGAAATTCCCTTTCGTTGGCATCAACCAGTTCGAAATTCACGCCAACAAGGTTCTTGTGGGCCGGCAGGACGAATAGTCGTTCAAGGGCGGTGGGCTGGAGCGCGCTGATGGCATCGCATTCTCCAACCAGCACCTTGTAGGTGTTGTTTCGATCGGGATCCTTGCCAAGGCCGACCCCGCTCGAAGCGTTCGATTGAGGATCGCAATCGACCAGGAGCGTATTGAGATTGGCGGACGCCAAGGACGCCGAGAGATTGATTGCGGTCGTAGTTTTCCCTACGCCGCCCTTTTGATTGGCAACAGCGATAATGCGAGCCATGGAAGTTGTTCGTGGAGAAATGCGAGAGCAAAGCCAGAATAGTCCCGCTTCGGCTCCAATTCAATGCCGGAGTGCTGTGCAGGTACTAGTGAATTGCATTTCCCTAAGTTCGCAGTGAGTTGCGGGAGTTGCGGCCACGCTTTCCACACGATCACAGCTGTGTGGCTCTCGGCCTTGTCGCATTCTGTTCCACGTGGAACATGGGAGGTGGATTTCGGTTCCCCTGTAAGAATGGAGATGCGGAGAACGCTTAGGGATTGTCGCTTTATCCGTAAGTGCGCGAGGCCTTGGTGTTCCACGTGGAACAGATCGACAACAATGAGCTGTTATTGCGGCGCATGGCCGATCAAGAGAACCCTCGATGAGGAAAGGGGGATGTGGTCGGGCTCCTGCCATGTGAACTGATGCAAAAAGGAACTGGCGGAAGAGACCTGCCGCGATCCAATCAAGAGCGCCAGCATCCCTCCAGGCCGTACCAGTCCTTGCGCGATGGGCAAGGCAAACTCGAATTTCTCGACGGCCCTCAGCGTCACGATGTCTGCCTGAGTTCCAAGGGTCTCCGCACGACGATTGGCAACGGCAACATCCCGAAGTCCCAGGGTTCGGATGACCTCGTTCAAGAATGTCGCCTTCTTCTCGCGGGACTCGATCAGGGTGACATCGAGCTCAGGAATCCAGATTTTTGTGGGAATTCCAGGAAAGCCAGCCCCCGAGCCAAAGTCCACCAGAGACGCTGCCGGAGGTACAAGCGGCTTCAGCTTGCTCGCAGCAAAGAGTGACTCTCCGAAGTGCCGGCTGACCATTAAGTCGGCGGAACGAATCGAGGTTAGATTGATGCGGGGATTCCACTTGAGTAGCAGCTCCAAATGCGCAGAGATCTGGGCCAGCTGTTCCGTAGAAAGGGCGTTGCTCCCTAGAAAAGGGGCAAGGCCTTCAATAATTCTCGCCGAGTCCATGCGAACGTGAATTGTAGCGCAGCTCCGAGCAGGCACCCTTGAGGCTAGGTGCCACCTCGTCAGGCAAGAATCAAGTTGATAACAAGTGGGAGATCATCTCTCTCAAAGCTACCCAATCGAGTCCGGGATTTCTCTTTGATGCCTGGTATCCCGGGAGTCAGTGGTGCCGAGCATAAGAGTCTCATTATTGTAACGATACTTCTGCAAATATGGAAACATAGGCTGCGGCAACCGCTGCGACGACTTTATCGGCGAGTAGAGCGCGGAACCCGAGTTGGGTCGTCGGGTAGAAACGGCGGGGAAGGGCGAGGTAGCCTAGCGTCCAATGCTCTGGGGCTCACTGGTGTCCTTTGCGCTCAAACGCGCAGTTCAAAATTGGGGGTCACTCGCCGCGCCTGGGAACTTTTTCTTCCTCCCCGGATTCCATTATGCTTAGTAAGTCATGTCCCTGATGGACCCTCAGCAGTATGACGAGGCTCGCGAGCGACGGCGAAGGCGCCGCATCATCCAATTCATAGTTGTCGCGCTGATCCTCGCCTGGGTCGGATATCACCTCCGTCACTATCCTGAGCGTCGCGTAGCTCACAAATTCTTCACTGCGCTGCAGGAGAAAGACGTGGAACGCGCTTACGCATTGTGGATGCAGGATCCAGATTGGAAGCAGCATCCAACAAAGTACGCTAACTACAGTTTTAATGACTTCTACCGAGACTGGGGTCCTTCAGGCGATTGGGGGATCATTAAGTCACATCGCATCGACTGTTCCTACTCGACGGGCGGTGGGGTCCTGGTTCAAGTAACTGTCAATGATCGTGCCGAACGCGCCTATCTTTGGGTGGAAAAGAGCGACCGGACCCTTCACTTCTCTCCGAGCGAAATTGAGTGTGGCAACTGGTGGGGTTGGTTGACCGAGTAGCAGTCGCTTTTGCGCCGCTCGCAATTCCCTGGATATTCCGTTCTCAGCCTGGGGTGCGAAACCAAGAACCGTTCAGCGGGTCGGCTCCCCGGTTCAGAGAAGACCTCCATGTGAGCCCGTGACGACCTTAGTGCCGGAACCTTCCGATCAAGTACAGCACCAACGACAACACCACACTCACCAGGATCGACGTAGCCAGCGGAAAATAAAAAGTCGTGTGCTTCCCGCGATAGACGATGTCACCCGGCAACCTACCAAGAGGAAGGTTGGTCCTGCCCAGTAACAGGAAAAGCAGACCGGCAGCGGCCATTACTAACCCGAGAACGAGAAGCACCTTTCCTAGGTCGGTCATCATCTCAGTTTAGAAGATTCCAATACCCCAGTAAGAAGAGCAATTATTTCCGACCGCGGGAGTTGATCGCAGTTCCCCCTCTCGTCCACAACCCAAAGTGGAAGACTATAATTTCCGCCATGACTCGCCTGTTACCGGTTTGTGCGCTCGTGATCGCTTCGACCGGATGGTTGGACGCCCAAACTCCCGAAAAGCCCGGAGTTGTTGACGGCGGCTTGGGCCGCTGCTCACTCGAAGTAACCGTGCTTGGCCCTGATTCCAAGCCGGTCTACGCAGCCAGCGTGAAGGTCCACATCGCCTATGGCTTCGGAGGATTTCACAGGCTGGATCTCGAAGTCGGAACGAACGCCGAAGGCAAGGCCAAGTTCACCGGACTCCCCTCGCGCGTGCGGCGGCCTCCCCTGGAATTCGAAGCTACCAAAGACGACCTCTCGGGAACGCTCGAATACAATCCTGCCACCGAATGCGTCGCCGCCCACAAGCTCACCCTGCAGAAAACCGCTCCTCAGACTCAGCCACAGTGACTGTGGTCTTACCGGAACCCCGCGCCATCGCGGAGCTGCCGGGCCACGCTCTCGAGAAAGTCGTCATCCCGCAGCTCTGGCGGCTTGGCAGTGCCCAGTCTCTCGTTGATCATCGCGACGATTCGCTGCGCTGTCGTCAGTCGAACGGTCGGATCCAAGTCATAACGCCGGCTCAGATAAGCTTCGATCAGCACTAACTCATCGGAAGAAAGCTTGCGTAATTCCGGTTGAAGCGCATCGGCCGCCGTCTTAGAACCCCAGCTTGGGGAAATTGAATCAAGCGCCTTGTCGTGGACCACAATCGTTCCGGCAACGAAGTCGCCTACGCGGCGATTCTGCTTGTTGCACATCATGCAGATGAGCCCAACCGCATAGATCGCTGCCGGTTGCATGTCGATCACCCGCATCAGGTTGCGACCTATACACTCGATGGCTGTCATGGGCCGGCCCGTCTGATGAATCACCCGCAGCCCGGCTACGCGCTTCCCCGGGGTTTGTCCCTGCCAAAGGATTTCGAAGAAGGCGAAGTATCCCCAATAAAGACAGAACGGCACCAAAATCACAACGATGGTGCCGACGGTTTCCGATAAGAACTTATCCGCTGCGCCCGACAGCTCGGTGTAGGACATGGACAAGATCCACCCCATAATCGTGAGTACAATAAACAAGCCGACCTGGATTAAACTGTCGATCGTCAGCGCCAGGAAGCGGCTGCCGATGCCGGCGAGCGGCAGCTCCAGCGAGATTTGCTCGGGTGTATCAATGTCGAGCCGGTCGAGGGACTCCAAGGGTGATCTCCACGAGTTGGATTGAGAAACGCAAGCCTTACTGGCAAAAGCTCGAAGCGCTGGTGGCAGCCGGCGGCCCGGGCGTAAAAAAGCTCGGTCACGACGAACTGCAGGAACTTAGCCTGCTCTACCGCCAGACCGCGGCCGACTTAGCCGCCGTCCGCCAGGATCCCAGCTCCGTTCACTTTGCGCGCTATCTCAATCAGTTGATGGCGCGCGCTCACAATATCATTTACGCCGGTCATCGCGCGAGTCCCTGGGGGATTGTGTACTTCTTCGCCCGGGACTATCCGCGCGCGTTTCGACGGAACCTCCGCTATGTGGCTTTGGCCCTGGGGATCTTTCTTGTCGCGGGACTAACAGGAGCAGCTCTTACCCTGCAAGATCCTGAGTACAAACTACGCTGGTTGAGCCCGCAAATGCTACAGAAGATCGAGCGCAAAGAAATGTGGACCGACCGCATCATTTCTGTCAAACCCAGGGCTTCTGGCGCGATCATGACCAACAACATGTCGGTGTCGTTCATGTGCTACGTCAGCGGCATCACCGCAGGTCTGGGGACGCTCTACATGATTTTCTTCAACGGTCTGCTGATGGGCGTAATCGGGGTAACGTGCGCTCTCGCAGGCATGAGCCTGAGCCTATGGAGCTTTGTCGCGCCCCACGGGGCGCTGGAATTGCCCGCGATCTTTATCGCCGGAGGCGCAGGGTTCAAGATCGCTCACGGGCTGCTTTTCCCTGGCACCCTGCCTCGCCGCGATTCCCTCGCCGTCGCTGGACGCGAGGCGACCTCGCTGGTGCTTGGGATCGTGCCCCTGCTGATCATCGCCGGAATCATCGAGGCATTCGTCTCCCCGACGGGGATCCCCGTCATGCTGAAGTTCGCCATGTCGGCGGCGCTGTTCACGCTGCTCAATACCTACTTGTTTGGTGCAGGAAAGGAGAACGTGCCTTCAGGGAATGCCATTCAGAGGAAGTAAGAACCCGCCGCCAAACTTTCTCGTCATGTCCTGATCGTGGGGACCGACCAACAAATGCACTTCATTCCAATCGAGCAACCAGAGGCACCTGTTTCGACGTGCAGGCCTCCTGTCAGGGCACACCTGTTTTCAACGTGCTCCGTGTGAAGATAGAAGTTTCCGGCGCTGACCTACGAACTTGAACCCTTCTGTGGGTGTGCAAGCTGAAACACCGCGCTGGTGAGGACCTACTGCTCCACCGCCCCTCTTGAGCGCAAGGCAAACTCCACGTTGCGCTCTTGATTTACCTTGACCGTCTGCGCCAGATCAACTGCACTTAGCGGAACCTGCTGCTCGGCGCCGTTCTCGGCCACGCAGTGGATGTTCGCACCCTCAACCCAGTAATCACGGGCGAGGACAGCAGAACCGGCTTGCAGGGCGATGATCGTGACGGGTTGCGCGGGCGCGGAGGTAATACGGTCCGCGGCTGCTGTTGTCACCCGCTCCGATACAGTCGATGCCGCGGGCTGCACGGAAGGAGTTACAGCTGTGGAGGCATACTCCGACCGAGGGATAAGCCGTGGCATGCTATCGCCAGCAGGCTGAATCGCCGAGGGGGCGCGATAGCTGCTGTTCTGGTTAACCCAGGGAGGAGCCGGATAGTTCTTCGCTACCACCGGCAGCGGCAACTCGACATCTTCCATCAGGCGCAAAGCTAGGCGGCTTTCGCCCTTGAGGGTCGGGAACGGCCCGCGCGCCGGGAGGGTCAGAACCTTGATCGGCCAGAAGACCGGGATCGCCCACAGAAATGCATCCCGCTTGGGATGCCCTTTGCCCTTGATCGATCCTGCCTTGTCCACCCTCTGGCGCGGAGCCGAAATAATCTTGGCCGTGAGAGGCAGTACCTCGGCGTTTGGCAGGATCAGACGATCAAATTGCAGGGACAGCGATCCTTTGCCCCAGAAGTGGCCCGGATCTTTGTAGTCCTGCAGGTGTCCGCTGAGCTGCGCGCCGCGCGGGAACACTGCATGCCCGAATGAGCGTAGCGGTCCCAGGTTACAGAGCACCGGATCGCCCACCTGTGCGGTCTTCGAGGAAAAATTGGGCTCGTCCATGATGCAGTAAATGATCGTTCCTGCTGGAATCAGATCTTTAGCAGCGGCTGGGGTGATGAGCGGGAGAAGGAACAGAACTGGAAGAAATAGAACCAGGCACTTCCGAGACATGAGGCCTCCTTAGCTTCCCTTGAAGCTTCAGTGAGCAGGCCCCTTTTTCCCAAGTACCCGAGTCGGAAGAAATGTTAACACGAAATGGATCGGAGCAACCCAAAAATCGGCTTTCCCAGCTGGTCTAACGGGCTGGTATGTGGGAGTTCAAGCCTCGTCGATATAACTGGAGGTAAGCAGCAGGATAGTGATCGCTCTGAGCATCTCCGGCCTCAGATCCGCATCGGCATCACGATGTAACGATACTTGTAGTCCTCGCCCTCAGCCGGACGGAGTTGGCCGGCCGACTGAGCGTCCTTCAGTTCCAGGCGAACGTCGCCTGCGCCGGCGGCCTTCAGGAAGTCGGCGATGTACTGGGCGTTGAAGCCGATGGTCAGCGGCTCGCCGTTATAGTCGCACTCAATTGAGTCTTCTGACTCGCCCGTCTCGGTAGAAGAAGCTGAAAGCTTCAGCTCGCCCTCTTCAAGCTTCAGCCGGACTGCACGCGAGCGCTCATCGGCAAACTGGGCCACGCGCGCAATGGCTGAGCCCAGATCTTCTCCATGCAGCGCGATACTCTTGCTGTTGTCCTTGGGAAGAACGGCTTCGTAGTTCGGGAACTGTCCTGTCAGTTGGCGCGACGTTAGCACCCGTGGCCCGATGCGGAAGAACAGCGTTGATTCATCCTTTGCGAACTCGATGGTCTCAACCTCGTCGCCAGCGTCGACAAGAGAACGCAGTTCATCCATCGCCTTCTTCGGGATCAACGTCTTCAGTTCGCCGGAAACGCCATCAAACTTTTCACCCGCACGCTCTACGTGCGCCAGGCGATGCCCATCGGTCGCCACCATGGTGATCGACTCCGGCTTCAGCACCATGAGCGCGCCGTTCAGGGTGTAGCGGGATTCTTCATTGGCGATCGCAAAGCTGGTACGGGAAATCATGCCGCGCAAGACCTGCGCGGGAATCTTCACCACGCCAGCAGTCGGGAACACCGGCAAGCTAGGAAAGTTCGACCGAGCCATGCCGACCATCTTGGTATTGGATCTGCCGCAGCGAATGCTCACCCAGTGATTCTCGAGCAACTTGATGGTGATGTCGGCATCGGGTAGCAGCTTCACATAGTCGTGTAGCTTGCGCGCGGGAATGGTACAGGAGCCTTCCTTCTTCACCTTGGCATTACAGGAGGTGCGCAGGCTTAAGTCGAGGTCGGTCGCAGTCAGAGACAGGCGATCGCCGGCAGCTTCGAACAGATAATTGGAAAGAATGGGAATCGTGGTCTTGCGCTCGACTACTCCCTGGGTGGCCGAGAGTTCCCGGAGCAATTCGAACTTGCTGACTGTGATTTCCATGGTGGTCGTTCCCGCAGCGGATGCGATCGCTTCAACCGGCATAAACCGAAACCCCTGTCAGTGGACTTTGAATGTGAGACCATAGCCCGCCGACTATTAGGACTTTCCTATATTAAATTCAAACTCAATAAAAAACAGCAGAAGCAGTAGGCGTGTCGGAAAAGTGGAAATCAGGGCCAACTTCATTGCTTACGCCACTTGCCATCCCAGAGTTCGTGTCCAAGATCAGTCCCGACTTCCGTGCACGCCCCCGAATAATCCGGTACCGGCCTTGAATTCCGTCCCGCTCTCCCACACCTTCCACAATTTCTGCACAGTTTTCATTCGCAAGAACCATGCTGAAAAATGGAAAACGTGTCCCAAACTGCTGTTTACCCGCCTAATTGCTCGGTAAGTTTATTCAGCAGCCTGTTCAAATCCTTGTCCTGTTTCCGTGTCTCTTCGATCTTTTCGACCGAGTGCAGGACCGTGGTGTGGTGCTTGCCACCAAACTGACGCCCAATCTCAGGGAGCGATGCTTCCGTCATGTGCTTGGCCAAATACATCGCGATCTGCCGCGGGTAAACGATCGCACGCGAGTTGTTCTTGGCTTTGATCTCGATGAGCCTGAGGCCGAACTGCTCGGCGACGGCCTTCTGGATCGACTCGATCGTGACCTTGCGTGCCTGGGAGTCGATGAAATTCTTGAGCACCTGTTGGGCGTACTGGAGCGAGATTTCTGCTCCGATCAGCGACGAGTGCGCCACCAAGCGGATGAGAGCGCCCTCGAGCTCGCGAACGTTCGAACGGATGTTGGAAGCAATGAACAGCGCCACATCGGTCGGCAGCGTGACATGCTCCTGTTCGGCCTTCTTCTGCAGAATGGCAACCTTGGTTTCGAGGTCCGGAGGTTGGATGTCTGCGATCAGTCCCCACTCAAAGCGGCTGCGGAGCCGGTCCTCGATTTCAGCCAGCTCCTTTGGCGGACGGTCGCTGGCAATGACGATCTGCTTCATCGACTCGTGCAACGCGTTGAAGGTGTGGAAGAACTCTTCCTGGGTACGTTCTTTCTGGGCGAGAAACTGAATGTCATCAATCAGCAGCACGTCGACGTTGCGGAACTTATCGCGGAACGACGTCATCTTGTCGTAGCGCAGCGAGTTGATCATCTCGTTGGTGAACTTTTCGCTCGAGATGTACAGAATGGCCGCATGCGGTTGCCCGCGCTTTACCTCGTGCCCAATGGCTTGCATGAGGTGGGTCTTGCCCATGCCAACCCCCCCGTACAGGAAAAGGGGATTGTAGGCCTTCGACGGCCGTTGCGAGACGGCCTGGCAGGCGGCATGAGCGAACTGGTTTCCGCTGCCGATCACGAATGCTTCGAAGGTGTAACGCGGATTTAACTGCGCCGCGCCGTCCCAATCGAAGCGAGCTTGGGAAGAGGCAAACGTTGTCGGAGAAGCAGCGCTTGAATTCACCGGAGGGGGCGCTGAGAGTCCGCCATCGTGCCGGACTGGTGTGGCGGCCGGATCGTCTTCGGGGGTTACGAACTGAACGTCTTGATAATCCATATTCAGGCTGTCCAGAGCTTCCTGAATCAAGTCAGCGTATTTGTCCTGAACGTGGCGGAAATCTGAAGTGGGAACCCGAACGTACATGATGCCGTTGCTCGAATGGGAATAGCGCGTCGGCTTAAGCCAAGTATCGTATGAATGCCGGTTGATTTTCTTTTCGAGCGCGTCCAAAACGCGCAACCAAGGATTCGGACTGAGTGTAGGAGTCGGAACGGACATAATGTATTAAGTTTTCTTGCGGGCCGCGGCTGGGACTGGCCCTTGTATAAACCTGATCAGCAGTACAGAGTCGTTCTAGTTGCCAGCAGAGAAGTAAAGTTCATGAGCTGGCGTGGACACAACCAAAATTGATTCGACAGAACGGCATACTAGCACAAAAATTTTCTGTTTGTGGAAATCTTTTCGTCGAAAATTCTTGTGCGAGCAAAATCAAAACGTTGGCGGAAATTTCTGTCAAGTGTTGAAACTGTAACTGCTGCAATCCTTGTGCAACGCGGGATTTCGGGGCGCGGCGGACTCATCTGACGTCCGCATTCCTGCCGCCGGATTTCGTGCGGCAGGGGCACATCGAACTTGGAGTGGAGGCGGGGCGGCGAGCCAAGGCGTCGAGGTCCCTACCATAGTGCCCGTCGAGCGGATGAGGCCCGAGGGTTGACGGCGGATTAGCCAAGAAACCCATGATGGCCTGCCTGAAGGCTCCCGGTTTACCGTTTCTCCTGCCGTCATTTATACTTTTCCTTCATTCATTCGCAATTGTCGAAAACAGGAGCGCAGGATTTTTCATGCCCAAACGTACATTCCAGCCGAACCGTCGCCGCCGCTCAAAGACGCACGGCTTTCGCACCCGTATGAAGACCAAGAGCGGACGCGCCGTCATTTCCCGGCGCCGTGCCAAGGGGCGCAAGAGAGTTTCCGTTAAACCTGGGTTCCGCGAGTAAGAATCGGCATCAGGCTTCTTGGATCAAGCTTCAACAAAAACCAAAGTTCCTGACGCTGGAACCGTTTTCAAAGCCGTTGTGACGCACACTGTCAAGAATAGTTTCCCCAAGAACCGGCGTTTATTGCGGCACGCGGACTTTGAGCGGGTATATAAGCAGGGCCGCCGTCACTTTGCCGCTCATTTGACGGTGTTTTATGTGCCGCGTACGAGTGGCACCGCTGAACAGGGCGTGGGGGCTCGCGTCGGGTTCACGGTCAGCAAGGCGCTCGGCGGAGCCGTCGAGCGCAATCGTATGAAGCGGAGGTTGCGGGAAGCGGTGCGATTGCAGAGCGTTTCCCCTGGGCCGGACGCCGACATTGTCATTAATCCCAAGCGGACATTGCTGGCAGTGGAGTTTTCCGAGCTCCGGAACGAACTCGCTAAAGCCTTCGTAGTAGTGGGAAAGACATTGCAGAAAGAGAAGCGTTGAAACTGAGCCGCATCCCAGCCGAGTGCCTGATCGCGCTCCTGCATGTATACAAGCGGGTGCTTTCACCCCTATTTCTTCCCGCCTGCCGTTACACGCCAACTTGTTCTGAATACGCTCTTGAAGCGGTGGATCGGCACGGCGCGCTTCGTGGGGCGGCTCTCGCGATCGGGCGCTTGTTGCGATGCCATCCCTTCGTCAGCGGCGGATTCGACCCGGTGCCTCAGCGAATAACGAAAAGCCGCGGAGCTGTGCTCCGCCGTACCGACCACCATCCCCATCAGGCGAAAAGCGCGCCTGCTCGGGACCGAGGGGGTGTCGGTCTCCACACGGCCTGAAAATGCCTGAATACAAGAACCCACAATCCGAACCCGGCATGGACAAGAACATCCTGCTGGTTTTCCTGCTGATGGCCATCGCCATCTTCGGCGCGCAGTTCTACATGCGCAAATACGCGCCGCAACCACCGCAGCAGCCAAGGAGTACGGCGCAGCCTACGCAGCAGCCTATTCAACCGGGGGTGCCTTCGACCGAATCCGCAGCTGCGCAGGTAAGGCCGGGCCAGGCGACGTCAGCCCCATCGCCAGCCACACAACAGGCAGCCGCGGAATCGGAAACCGTCATCGAGAACGAGCTTTACCGGATCACCTTCACCAATCGCGGGGCGCAGGTGAAGTCATGGATCTTGAAGAAGTTCAATGACGATCAGGGCAAACCGCTCGACATGGTCAACGCGAAGGTCGCGGCTAAATTCGGCTATCCGCTGTCGCTGTGGGCGTATGACGAAAACCTGCGGAACACTCTGAACTCCGCGCTCTACGTTCCGAGCACTACGGCCGCCACCTTGCAGGTGCCCGCGCAGATTCGATTCGACTATTCCAACGCCGGCCTCACGGTCCGCAAGACCTTTCATTTCGATCGCAACTATGTGGTCAGTGCGGAAATTGCGGTGTTCTCGAATGGAAGCCCGGTGTACGCCTTCCTGGCGTGGCCATCAGGCTTCGGAGACCAGACTACGCTTGCCGGTTTCGGCACCGGCCAACTCGAACATCAGTTCAACAACAACACCGAACACATCAGCGTTAGCAAAATTTCCGGTGGAAACACACTGCACGGCTCTTTCAATTGGATTGGGGTGGGCAGCCAGTACTTCGCGGCCGTTTTCATCCCCGACACGCCTGAGAACGTTAGCGCCGTAACCCTGAGCAACCCGATTGAATTGATTCCCGACCCGAATAAGCCGAACGAAACCAAATCTGCCCAAGTGGTCGGTGTGGCTGTCGGTCGTCCCGGAACTTTCACCGGAAGGATCTTCGTCGGTCCCAAGGCGCTTCCCGTTCTCGAGTCCGTCTCTGTTCCTACCATCAACGGTGCAGCCCAAGACCTGCGCACCATGGTCAATTTTGGCTGGTTCACCCTCATCGCCCGACCGCTGTTTGTTTGGCTGCGCTGGATGAACCAATATGTTCACAACTGGGGCTGGTCCATTGTTCTGCAAACGATCGTGATTACGATCGCCCTGCTGCCTCTGCGCTTTTACCAGTTGAAGTCTGCGCTGAAGATGCAGCGCGTGCAGCCGCAGATGAAGGCGATCCAGGAGAAATACAAGAAGTACAGCATGCGCGATCCACGCAAGCAGGAGATGAACAAAGAGATCGCCGATCTCTATAAGCGGGAGAAGGTCAATCCCGCCAGCGGCTGCCTGCCCTTGCTGATTCAAATGCCATTTTTTATCGCCTACTACAAGGTGCTGAGCACGGCGATTGACCTCAGGCAGGCGCACTGGCTGTGGATCCGCGACCTCTCGGCTGCGGATCCGTACTTTATATTGACGGCATTGGTGGTGGTGAGCTTCTGGGTCACCCAGAAGATGACCCCTCAAGCCGGTATGGACCCAGCTCAGCAGCGCATGATGAACATCATGATGCCGCTCATGATGGGTTTCTTTTTCTGGCACATGCCTGCCGGTCTGAATTTGTATTACGCCTTGAGCAACATCATCATGATTCTGCAGACTTGGATCATGAACCGTACCGAACTTGGCCAGGAAATGCGCGAGCTAGCAGCGAAGCGGGCGAGGAAGAAAGACAAATAGCTTCCCTGCGTGGATCGAGTAGAGAGTGGACAAGCCAGAAGCCAAAGAGGAATATCATGCGGGTGTCGGGGTTGCTTCCCGGCTCGCCGCTCGTAACTCGTAGTTTTTTCTATGGACAAAATCCAGGCAGCAAACCAGCTCAATTCGTTTCTCGGCCCCGTGGTCAAGCACGCGGGTTTCAAGCTCAAATACCGCATCACTGTCGATCCTCGCATCGAGGACAATCGCGAGTGGGAGAGGCCGGAGATATTGGTGGAATTCGCCGGTCCCGACGCTCAGCTTCTTCTTGAGCGCGGCGGCGAGCTGCTGCGCTCGCTCGAGCTTCTTGCCATGGAAATGCTTCGCCTCACCGGCAACGAACACGAGAAGATCAGCTTCGATTGCATGGGCCACCGCAAGGCGCGCCTGGAAGAACTGCGGCTCTCGGCCCGAGTGGCGGCCGATAAGGTTCGACAGACAGGCTCGCCTTATACCTTTGCGCCTATGTCTTCCCGCGAGCGGCGCATTTTGCATCTCGCTTTGCGCGAAGAGCAGGATCTGCGGACCGAGAGTGCCGGGGAAGGCCTCCGTCGTTCTGTCGTGCTTTATCCCAAGAATTACGAAGCCCGCAGCAGAAGATAGTCCACTCCACAATTCCGGGGTTTCTAGGACAGGTGCCGATGCGAGCATTGCCAGGGCTCGTTACCCCAGAATGCCCATCCTGCGCCCGACCTTTTCGAGCACGCTTAAAGCCTGGTCCATTTCCTCGTTGGTGTGAGTCGCCGTCATGATGGTGCGGAGTCGTGCCTTGCCTTCAGGAACTGTGGGATAGGCGATTCCCGTCGCGAGCACACCTTCCTTGAACAGCCCGCTCGAAAAATCCATCGTAAGCTTGCCGTCACCAAGGATGACCGGGGTAATCGGTGTTTCGCTGGCAGGTGTATTCCTCCCTCCGGTGTCGAATCCGAGCAGGCCTAGCTCTTTTTTCCAGAAGCGGGTGTTCTCCCATAGCTTCTCAATCCGCTCCGGCTCCTGCTCGAGCACATCGAATGCCGCGATGCAGGTGGCGGCGACCGACGGCGGATGCGACGTCGAGAACAGGAACGGCCGCGCACGGTGATAGAGGAAATCAATCAGCTCATGGGTGCCGCAGACGTAGCCGCCGAGAGCGCCGATCGCCTTGGAAAGGGTTCCAACCTGAATATCCACGCGCCCGTGGACCCCGAAGTGATCGATCGTGCCCCGGCCATTGCGGCCGAGAACACCCGAGGCGTGGGCATCATCCACCATCATGATCGCACCATATTTCTCGGCCAGTTCGCAAAGGCCAGGCAGCGCACCGATGTCGCCGTCCATCGAGAACACGCCGTCGGTGATCAGCAGCTTGCGGCCCGGCTGGTCTTTGACGCTGGCCAGTTTGGCCTCCGCATCGCCGACGTTTTTGTGCTCGAACACCAGAATCTTCGCGCGCGAAAGACGGGCCCCATCAATAATCGAAGCATGGTTCAACTGGTCGGAGATGATGAAATCATCCTTGCCTAAAATCGCCGACACGGTTCCTGCGTTTGCCGTGAAGCCCGACTGAAACACAACGCACGCCTCCACGTTCTTGAAGCGTGCGATCTTGTCTTCGAGATCCATATGGATCTTCATCGTTCCGGCAATGGTACGCACCGCACCGGAGCCGACCCCGAATTGCCGCGTCGCCTGGAGCGCGGCCTCGCGCAGCTTGGGGTGCGTGGTCAGTCCCAAATAGTTGTTCGAAGCCAGATTGATGACCCTCTTGCCGTCGAAGGTGCACAGGGGAGCCTGCTCATCGTCGAGCACACGCAGACGGAAATGAGTGCCCTTGGCTTTGAGTTCATTTAGCTGGCGGGAAAGAAATGAGAGGGGATCGATTCGGGTTGCAGCGGGCATGAGATCTCCATTCCGGAGCCGCTGCCGGGCCCCGGCGAACTGAACAGTGTAATACTGCGCGCTTGGGTGCTGCCCGGTCCAGCCGCTGCGCGCGCCCTCCACTCGGGCGCTCCAACTTACAAGGAGAGCAATCCCGCCAGCAAGGCCGCACGCTTCGGAAGCTCAGAGATGACCACGGACTCATGTGCGGCGTGGGCACCGTCTCCGACGGCTCCCAGCCCATCCAGCGTGGGTACGCCGAGTGCCGCCGTGAAGTTTCCGTCCGATCCGCCTCCAACCGCAGCTTCCTCGAGCCCCCAGCCCAACTCGTGTGCGATCTGCGCTGCCTTCTTGTATAGGGCAGCTACTTTTGCCGTTCTCTCCATCGGCGGGCGGTTCACGCCACCGCTGATTTTGACTCGGCACCCGGGATCAAAAGGCCGCAAAGACATCAGCCGTCGATGTACTCGTTCCAATTCCTTCTTCGTTTTGGCCCGCAAGTCGATGACGGCGCTTGCTTCCGCGGCAACCACGTTCCCCCGCGTGCCGCCTTGAATCTTGCCCGCGTTGATCGTGGTCCCGCTTCTCAGGTCAACCATTTCCGATAGCCGCAGAATTTGCCGCGACAGCTCTACCACGGCACTGTGCCCCTTTTCGAAGTCAAGCCCCGAGTGGGCGGACACCCCCTCGACCTGCAATGTGTATTCCCCGATGCCCTTGCGGGCTGTCTTCAGCGCACCGTTTCCCCCCGCTGCCGGCTCTAGCACGAGAACGGCCTCCGACTGCCGCGCCAGGTTCTCGGTAATGGGTCGCGATGACCCGCTGCCAACCTCCTCATCGGACACCAGGAGCACCGTCAGAGGTCTGGAGGGCGGAACCCCGTTGTTCCATCCCAAGAGCGCCTCAAGGACATGCAGGGCCAGGGCGATCCCAGCCTTCATGTCGAATACTCCTGGGCCCCAGGCTCGGCCTTTGCTCGAGCGGAAAGGCATCTTCAGAATCGTGCCCACCGGATACACGGTGTCCATGTGCCCAAGCAGAAGGAAGGGTTTTTGACCGGACTCCCCTTGAAAGTCCACCTGGAGGTGGTTACCGAACTTTTCCTCAGGATGGATTCGAACCTTCCCCCCCAGTTGTTCAAAACGCGAGGCCAACACCGTACCCACGCGGTCAACCGCTGCCTTCACGTCGCTCGGGGACTCCAGGGTGACAAGCTGCTCGATAGTGTCGAGAATGGCGGATTGCCCCTGTCGAAAGAAGCGTAGTTGCAGGTTTCGGGGAGGAGTTGTCATCCGAATCGTGGGAAAAGCCTTGCTCATCGGCCATTGCCGCAGGCGTCTAAGGCCCGATTTTTTCGCCCGGCCGAAGCCTTGTCCTTCCCGAACCATCGTCGGGAGTGAGGTCCTCACGACAGCCCAGCGTGAGCAATAAAGTATAATGCTCCCTCAAGTAAACCAGCATGTCTCTCGGAGAATCTGAGCCCGTGTGAGGCGATTCCATGGAGACGAGCAACTCGCCACAAATGACTGAAACCGCTGAAATCACCGAGAATCCCTCTGCCGAGCACATCCACTACGACATCAACGACATTATGCGGATCCTTCCGCACCGTTACCCGATGCTGCTCATCGACCGCGTCGTCGATCTGGTGCGCAAAGCGCGCATTGTTGCGATCAAGAACGTCACCATCAACGAGCCCTTTTTTGTCGGCCACTTTCCTGGCGCGCCCATCATGCCTGGAGTACTGATCGTAGAAGCCATCGCGCAAGCCGGCGGCGCGCTGTTGCTGACCGAAGTGCCCGATCGTGATGAGAAGCTGATCGTGTTCACTGGAATTGAGCGGGCCAAATTCCGCCGGCAGGTGGTTCCGGGAGATCAGGTGCGAATTGAAGTTGAGGTGCTCGCGTGGCGCGAGGGCAGCGGCCGCAAAGCGGTTCGCATGCAGGGCATTGCTTACGTCGAGGGAAAGCGAGCGGCGGAAGCGATCGTGACCTGTCAGCTGGTGCCGAAGCCGGGAAGCGCGGGATCTCAGCCCGAGGGTCTCACAGCTGAGTAGGCAAAGATTTTTTGTAATTCTGTGCCCCCCGGTGCTCCCAGCGAAGCTTTGGGGAAGAATGCTTTTCCGTAACAAGAATTCCCAAAGGACCCGATTGCAGTAAGGTTCCCGTCTCTTCGCACAATGAACGTCCACCCGACAGCGGTTCTTGATTCCTCGGCGAAAGTCCCGTCGTCCTGCAAGGTCGGGCCATACTGTGTGATAGGTCCGAACGTCGAGATTGGGGATCACTGCGAACTGATTTCCCATGTTGTCATCGAGGGGCCTTCCAAGATCGGCGCGGGCAACAAGTTCTTTCCTTTCTCTTCGGTAGGCCTGGCTCCACAGGATTTGAGTTACCAGGGCGAACCCACTCGGCTCGAAATGGGGGACCACAACATCATCCGCGAGTTTGTGACCATCAACCGGGGTACGGTAAAAGGCGGCGGCCTGACCAAGCTCGGAAGCCATATCCTGATCATGGCTTACTCGCACATCGCGCACGACTGCTCGATCGGGGATCATGTCATCATGGCTAACGCCGCAACCTTGGGCGGCCACGTCGTCGTCGAGGAATGGGCCACGGTAGGCGCGCTCTGTCCCGTGCACCACTTCGTCCACATTGGAGCGTACTCCTTCATCGGGGGTGGAAGCACCGTCACGCGTGACGTTCTGCCGTTTTCAAAAACGGCTGCCGAGCGCGGCACGCACGCCTATGGCTTGAACTCCGTCGGCTTGGAGCGTCGGGGCTTCACAAAAGAGCGGATTCGCAAGATCCACCACGCCTATAAGGTTCTGCTCGCATCGAAGCTGAATACCTCGCAAGCCTTGGAGAAGCTCAAGTCCGAGCCCGATCGCGGCCAAGATGTGGATATGCTGATCAAGTTCGTAGAATCAAGCGATCGCGGAGTGATTAAGTAGTCGCTCGTGGTTCTCGGCCTGCGACCTTTATGATCTCTAGTTCTGAATGTTCGATCCGTTTCTGAGCTGGACCTGTTTCCGGCTGTTGTGCGGTGGAGACGGACGGGGCAGATTTACGAATACGCTCGAAATCCCTAGCCACTATGCCTCCCAAACTCGGTCTCATTGCCGGTAACGGACGCTTTCCCTTTCTGGTTCTCGACGCAGCGCGCGGCCAGGGCTATGAAGTGGTGGTGGCCGCGATCAAAGAAGAGACGTTTCCTGAGATCGAATCTCGCGGCGCCGCCGCCGTTTACTGGCTTTCGCTCGGGGAATTGTCAAAGCTGATACAAACCTTCCACCAAGAAGGCATCACGCGGGCCGTGATGGCTGGGCAAGTCAAACACAAGCAGATCTTTTCGAGCATCCGTCCGGACTGGCGCCTGGCGAAATTGCTGCTTTCGCTTACGACGCGCAACACAGATTCGCTTTTGGGCGCCGTCGCCAAAGTTCTCGCCGACGAAGGCATCGCGCTTGAGAACTCCACGGCTTTGCTAGAACCGCTGCTGGTCAAACCCGGGGTGCCCACCAAACGTGCGCCTTCCGAGCAGGAATGCAAGAGCATTGCTTACGGACGCGAGGTCGCGCGCGCGCTCGGCCAATACGATATCGGCCAGACGGTTGTCATCGCCGAGAGTGCTTGCATTGCGGTTGAGGCCATGGAAGGCACCGACGCCACCATTGAGCGTGCCGGACACATCATGGCATCGCTTGATCCGGCCGCCTCTATGCTGCATCGCGGCCTTACCGTTGTGAAGATCGCGAAGCCCAAGCAAGACATGCGGTTCGATGTTCCCGTGGTCGGTGTCAAGACCATCGAAGTCATGACCAAGGCCGGAGCCACCTGCCTCGCGCTTGATGCAGGCAAGTGCCTCCTGATTGATGGCGACCCAGTGTTTGTGGCTGCCGATGAGGCGGGAATCGCAGTGGTTGCGGACTGAGAGCCAGGCGCACGGACGATCTTGCCGGGATCCGTGCAGCGTGAGAAGCTTTCCTGCCAGTGACTGGTTCGTAATGACGGCGTGTTCTATCGAGGAAGCAATGGCCGAAATTTCTTTCATCGTTGATCAACTGAACCGAGCCTTTGACGGCGAGGCCTGGCATGGACCTGCGCTCATGGAAATCCTGGAGGGCATCGACGGCGCGAGGGCGGCTGCGCGCCCGGTCGCAAAGGCTCACTGCATCTGGGAGTTGGTCGTCCATCTGGCCGGATGGGAGCAGGTGGTTTGCCGCCGCTTGCAAGGCCAGGTAGCCACTCTGAATGATGCTCAAAACTTCGGCCCAATCGACAGCACGACCGAACAATCCTGGCAGAGCACCGTTTCGAATCTTCGGAAAACTCATGCCGAATTGATCCAACTGGTTTCCGCTCTTCCCGAATCGAGCCTTGCCAGTCGCGTCCCCGGAAAGGAATACGATGTCCGCTTCATGCTCTACGGCGCAGTGCAGCACGCCGCCTATCACGCGGGGCAAATTGCCATCCTCAAGATGCACTAGGCCTCTCGCAGACTGACACGGGAGTTCCTGATATCCTGCGGCTCACGATGAGCCATAGCCCCGATCGTCCTCTCTCCGTTGCTGTGATCGGTTGCGGTGCTTTTGGCCGGAATCACGCGCGCGTCTATCACGAACTCGAGAACAGCGGCGAACCGATGAGACTCGCCGCAGTCGTTGACCCGAACCCAAGCCGCGTCGAAGCTCTTGCTCGGGAATTCAATTGCGCCGGCTATCCGTCGGTCGATGCCCTATTATCGTCCGCAACCATCGATGCCGCCTCGGTCGCTGTTCCCACCGTGCACCACGTCGTCGTCGCTCGCCAGCTCATGGAGGTTGGCGTAGATGTCCTCATCGAGAAGCCTCTGACCCCAACCCTCGGCGAAGCCGATGAGCTCATTCAACTTGCTTCCCATAAGAGTCGCATCGCACAAGTGGGACACCTCGAACGTTTCAATCCGGCTGTGCAAGCGACACTCCCCCTGATCACCAAGCCAATGTTCTTCGAGGTTCACCGCCTAAGCGTCTTTACTCCGCGTTCCCTCGACGTCGATGTAGTCCTTGACCTGATGATTCACGATCTCGACGCAGTGCTTGCTTTCGTGCAATCGCCGGTCAAGGAAATCCGCGCCGCGGGGCTGCCGATTCTTTCCAACAAAGTGGACATTGCAAACGCCCGCATCGAATTCGAATCTGGCTGCGTTGCCAATTTGACAGCCAGCCGAGTCTCGACCGAACGGGTGCGCAAGCTGCGATTCTTCCAGCCGCGACAGTACATTTCGATCGACTATGGCCGCCAGGACGTGCTCATTTTCACCGTAGGAGATACCGTCGGCACGCCTTCCCCCAATGCCAACATTAAAATGTCCAAACCTTCCATCACCCCGGAGGAGCCGCTTCGCGCGGAACTGCGCGCGTTTCTCGATTCCGTTCGAACCCGGAACGCTCCCCTGGTAGGCCTCGAGGACGGGAGGCGCGCCCTGGCGGTTGCCCTGGAAGTTCTAGCCCAGATATCGGCCCATGCCGACAAGCTCGGCCTTGCTGGTCCGGCCTGACGCTCGCAACTCTTTACACTTCTTGACCGCCTAGGCTACGCTCCTGGGCTAGCCTGAAGGCGTTACTTTCGCTGTAAGTGCTTGCGTGGAAAGACTTCTCCTCACCGTCAAAAAAGTGAGAGAATGTTAACCAAGGCATATCTTGTCTATTAGTGCCCGATGCCGCTAACGCAAATCCCGCTTGAGCCTCCTCCTCCGCGTCCTCAGCCCGAGCAGGGCGACCTTTTCGACGCCGGGACTTGGGAGTCCGCTTACCGGGAAATGCACGATTTCCCCACGCTGCTGATCCAGGCGCGTGACGAACTTGCCCGCTCTCGCAAGCGCGAAGCCTTCTGGATGTCGGTGGTTGTCCATATCCTGGTCATCTTGATAATTGTGAACGCCGACAAAATTGCTCGCTACCTTCCGCACCGCAATGTCATGCTCGTCCAGGTCCCGCACGAGAAGAAGGACCTCACTTTCCTGGAACTTCCTCCCGACGCGCAAAAGGCGGTGAAGCCCCCCAAAACGAACATGATGTCCGACAAGAATCGAATCGCGGAATCTCGGACCCCGAAGTTGGACCAGCAGCAATTGAAGAAGCTGCTCGACGCCTTGCGGCAGGGGCGCCCGCAGCCCGCAGCTGGTGAACCTCAGCACCAGGCTCCGGTTCCTCCCACCCAGGCTGCGCAGCCGCAAGCGCAACCACAATCGCAGCCGCCTCAGTCTCAGCCACAGACCGCAAAGTTACAGTCTCCGCCGGTCAAACAACAATCGCCCTTTGACCGCCCCGCCATGTCAGCAGAGCGTGCCATTGCCCAGGCTGCAGAGCAGGTCGCCAGCAACCACGGAAGATTCGGAAATGGCGACGAAGGGAACATGGGGTTGGGACAGCGGCAGGCGAATGCTCGAGTCGGTCCTTATGAGGTCCTTAGCGACACCATGGGAGTGGACTTTGGCCCCTACCTGCAACGGGTTCTCCAAGTGGTCCGGGAAAACTGGTACGCAGTCATCCCTCCCTCTGCCATGCCGCCCATTCTTAAGCGCGGCAAAGTGGCCATTGAATTTTCCATTCTGAAGAATGGTCAGGTAGCCGGGATTGTTTACGACAGCAGCTCAGGAGACGTTGCTCTTGACCGTGCCGCCTATGGCGGAATTACCTCTTCGAATCCCTTCCAGCCGCTTCCCTCAGAGTATGCCGGCCAGGCGCTCCGCTTACGGTTCATGTTCTACTACAATCCCGATCCCCGGGAAGCAGACCTGCAGTAAACCCGCCCGTATCGGCCCCCAGGTTTCCCGCGGCAATTCAGACGGCGGCACGATCTTCGCTGGCAGAGGCCATTCGGCTGGCGTATGCCATCCGGATCAGCGTTCTTTCCGCGAACGGCACGTACAGCAGAGCCGCCGTTGTGCCTAGAGCCGGGCCGAAGCCAATCCGGTCCATCACTAGAAAAGGAGCGATCGCCCATAACTGATCGAGGATCAAGACTCCGAGGAAAATCTTGTTAAATTTCTCGCCCAGCCGGGAATAGTCAAAGGCCGTCCCGGAGAGCAGATAAAGGCGCAGCGGTATTCCCACGGCGGCCGTTACCAGAACCAAAATGAATACCGTCGGCAACCCCAGGCGGGGCCAAGCGATCTGGTAGAGATCTTCGGCATGAAACAAGGCCACAATGTAGAACACCAAGTACATCATCTGAATCAACGCGAATAAGGTGCGCGTCAGAGCGCGATGGGGCTTCGGTAAGTCAGGTTCGGAATCTGCTGCGGCGACGGACGGCCAAGGATTCTCTTGGAGGGGTTTGGGAACAACCTTCGGGATCGATTCTTCCGGGGGGAGGTCTTTCTGTACTTCCGCGACAAATCGGTAGCCGCGCCTGGCCAGCGTCTCAATAAATCGTGGACTCGCCGCGGAGTCGCCGAGCACCTCCCGCAGCTTATTCACCGCGGTGTTGAGGCTGTGGTCAAAGTCGACGAACGTGTCCGCCGGCCAAAGCCGCTGCCGCAGTTCCTCGCGAGTGACGACTGTTCCAGGTCGCTCCAGCAACGCGGCCAAGACGAAAAATGGCTGGTCTTGAAGCCGTAGCCGGCGCCCTGACTTGCGCAGCTCACGCGCCTGCAAGTCCGCTTCGAAAACTCCAAAACGTACGATCTCCGAACCATTGATTGGCACGCTCGTAAGTGTACAGCGGGCAGTACCGATGTTCAGAACCAAGAAGGAAGTGGATCGGATGCGCTCCAGGTTGTATGGACACCCGAAAGGCTCGGGCTATTTTGCCCGCGAGAGCAAGGTCTGTTCCGGATCGAGCAAGATCTTGCGCGTCCCGGCAGGAGCAGAAAGACGAAACGATGTTTCTCTGCCATCTGCAAAAACGCGCCGCAAGAATACGGACTTGCTTCCAATTACGGCGTACACGGGGACAGAGGTAACAAGCGACTCCGGGGCGCTGTCCTGAACGATGGTCCCGGTCACTAGCGTCGAGCCCGCTTTGTCCACGATCTTTACGTCTTGCAGTTCAAAACTTGGAACCGCCGTGCCGCTAAGCCAGGAATCAAAGAACCAGTCGAGCGACTTCTTACCCTCATACCAGAGAGGTTTTGGTAATTGAGCTTCGAAAATCGCGAGCAGTTGCGCAGTTGTAATCGGCCGGCCTTCATACTGTTTGCGAAGCTCGCGAAGGGCGCGCAGGAATGGCTCCTCTGTGCCTTTGGTCCGCTGTCCCGGGGCCGTTGGCTCGGCGTCGCGCAACATTGTGCGCAGCATGTGAAACATCCACGTCCCGCGGCCGTAACTGATGGCCTCATATGCATCCGGAAATTTTGAGGAAGACAAGCGCAGCCCTAAGGTTACCGGCCCGGCATCCATCAACTGGTCCTCGTGAGGGCCTTTGAGCAGCAGATGGTCGCGATATTTCTGCATGAGCTTGCGGAATTCAAGCGGGTTCTTCGATTCCAGCAGCATCATGGAGCTGTAGTTGGCAAGCGCCTCCATGACCCACTGATCGCGATATCCGCTGAAGGTCACCAGGTCGCCCCACCATTGGTGAGCGGTTTCATGAGCGATCACCTGTTGGACGGCAAGCCGCTCGACCGGATCATGTTCCCACTGCTCCAGCTCAGCAGGGTTCAAGAATGCATAGCTCGAAAGAAAGATGAGTCCCGGCCATCCCTGACTGGTGCTTCCGGGAATTTGTGTCAGCATCAACCGGCTGTAGGGATAAGGCCCGAAGTGTTGGGAATAGAAATCCAGCGCCTTGCTGGCTTCATTGCTGACCATCTGGAGGTTCCGTGACGGGGAGGGAGCGATCGGGCGCGATAGAATCGCCGGTGCCGGAGGCATGGATTGCGGACCGCGGATCGTAGGAGGCAACGGCAGGGGGTCGGTCTCTGCCGCCAGCAGGCCCTTCTCCACGCTGGGTGTTGCGTAGGTCTCTAAGTCGATACCCGCGACGTGCGCCACCGTGCGGGAGTACTTTCCAAGATTGAATCCTGCCACCGGTACTTTCCGTTCCGTTACCCAGTGCGAAACCTGCCGGTCTCCTTCGTTCCTTTGTTCGGTGCGTTTGCCGACCGCCACCAGCGTCCATTCCAGCGGATACCGAAATTCCATGTCGAACGACGACATGGTAAATCCGACATTGGGGTACCAGGTGCCGTGCTCCCCCACATACAGCAGACCGTTCGCCGCTTCCGAAAGCACGGATCCCGAGTAGCGGATCTGCAGCTGAATGGGTGCGCCAACCTCCATGGCAGCGGGAAGAAACACTGCCAGCCAGTCATTTCCCCGCCGCGCCAGGTGGGATCCCTCGACCGCCTGGTTATGAATGAACTCCACCGGGTTTCCGTTCTCTTGCACGCTCTGGACCTGCAACAGCCGAGAGAGTTCAAAAAGCAGAACCCGCCCGCCATTCCTCTTCGGCGACAAAGAAAGAGCGGCTGTGGCGGAGAGTTCGGTCGGTGGCGTGATCTCGCTGGAGATCTTGAATTGCGTGATTTCAAAATCGTGGGTGGAGAGAAGTCCGGTGTCCGGATCGGCTTCCTCCTCGGGGTGCTTGTTTTGTGAGAACGATGCCCAGACGTCGTAGTAGTCGTTGTTCCCAACGTTTTTATGTTGGCCTAAAGAGATTGGTTCCGGAAGCAAGGAGTCATACCGGACTTCAAAAGTTCCCAGCCTTTGGCCCTGGATGTATGCGTGAAGAAAGTGATCGTTCGATTTAGCATACTCGGCATTGCGAAAACTGATCAGCAGCCGCAGGGCATCGCCTTGCGCGAGACTGGTCGAAAGGCTCTTGAATTGGTCCGCGAACCGGCCCCCGTCGTCTTGATCCCTCAGGGAATTCTTCAATTCACCGTACAGATCGTCGTTGAATCGAAAATATGCAATCGAGAACCGCTCCTCCAGGATGGCCGCTCCGGTGAAAAGAGCGAGCGATGCCCTCTCCACAGTATTAGGAGGCAGTACGAGGAGCTCGCCATCCCCCTGAAAAAGCGCGCCCGTGATGTGGCCGCCAGCCTCTTCGGTAAAAGCGATCGTTCCATCGTCCAGAGAAAAGCGAACCGAGCCGCGCACCAGGTCGGTATGACGGATCCGATAAACGTGGGAACTGTCGAGTCCTACCGACCGCAGCCGCAGGTACCAGGACTCAGCGGGGCCGCCCGCGGCGGCCTTCGCCTGGGCAGCGGCAACACTGCTGAGCGCGAGCAGGACAAAGCCCAAACATTTCGTTTTGCTGGTGACTGTCGTCACTAGGGAACCGCCGGTCTTCCCTCTAGAATGCGCCTGAATGCGTGTGTTTGTCATCCCGTGCGTGGTATTGCTAGTGACGTCAGCCTGCCTGTCGTCGTTCGCCGCCGTGATCCATCTTAAAAACGGCGACGTCATTTATGCGGACGAAGTCGAGGAAAGCGCGAGCACAGTCCACTATCAAATTGGCGACAACACTTTCACAATTCCCAAAAGTAAGGTGCTGAGCGTCGACTCCAGCCCGCAAGAGGGCCGGGCACAGGAAATGGCTCTAGCGCCTCCGGTATCAACCCTGGAGCCGAAAGTGGCCAGCGACCGCGAGTTACTGGAGCAGGTTCTTCAGAATGGGGGAGTTGACCGGAGCGTCGTGGCCTCCATCGAGGAACGTCAGCACTCGGATTCGACGGCCATCGCCTACTACCTGGCGGGGAAATCCGAATACGAGTCTGGCAAGTTCCCTCAAGCCAGGCACGATTTTGAGACAGCGCTGCGTTTTCAGCCGGAGAATCCGGCCATCCTTGCTTACTACGCCGCGCTTCTTGTCCGTACCGGAGACGCCTTGGGGGCCCTGTCCTATGCCGAACGTGCTACCCGCATTGCACCCGACTCCGCGGATGCAATCAGCGTTTTGGGGTATGCGCAATTCGCCGCCGGACGCAATCGCGATGCAATCCAGAGCTGGAAGAAATCGCTAGCACTTCGCCCCGACCCGACCATTCAGGGCATGCTCTTGAAGGCCGAGCGCGAAACCTCGGCTGAAACGGACTACTCTGAGCGCGAGACCAGCCACTTCGTGCTTCGCTTTGAAGGCAGTCAGAGCTCCGAAATTTTTCGCGAACAGCTGCTCTCGACTCTGGAGTCCCACTACCGGGATCTCGCGCATGTCTTTGGAACCGAGCCCGGTTCGAGCGTTCAGGTCGTGCTCTACACTTCCCAGGCTTTCTTCGATGTGACCCGAGCACCTACTTGGATCGGTGCTCTCAACGACGGCAAGCTCCGCATACCGCTTCACGGAGTGGATTCCGTCACTCCGGAACTTTCTCGAATTGTGCGTCATGAACTCACGCACACCTTCGTCAATCAATTGAGTGCCGGGCGTTGCCCCGCTTGGTTAAACGAGGGAATCGCTCAAATGCTCGAGCCGCGCACGCTTGGCTCCCGAAGTGTTCGACTGGCGCAAATATTCAGGGCCGAGAGGGAAATCCCCCTGAACATGCTGGAGCGCGGTTTCGGGTCTTTCACCACCGAGGAAGCCCTTCTGGCCTATGACGAGTCATTGCTGGCCGCCAGCTATCTCAATGCCCACTATGGAATGGGCGACCTTATCAGGGTACTCGGAAGAATTGGCCAGGGCGACTCCGCCGAGAGTGCACTCCGCTCGATCCTGCACAGCGGCTACGGGCGCTTGCAGGAAGACATTCGCGCAGAACTGGTTCGGGCCTCGCCATGAATCGGAAAACCGGCGTTTGCGAGTCCTTGCTGCTAAGAGGATTCGGCCTGAATAGGCCGGCGCTACGCCACGGCGGTTCTCACGCTAGCCGATTGCAAGATCCTCATTGGCATGCCCTTGATTCAATGCTAAGGTCATCCTTTTCCGTAGTGCCATGAAGAAACCCGTGCCCACGATCGAGATTCTGCCCTGGAAGGATCCTGTCCACGCGGACATTCCCACCATTCGCGATGGCGAACTGGGCGCTCTGTATTACGGGCAGCGGCGCAGCGGCGACTTTTTCGATTTCCTCCGATGCGGCCCCGACCGTGTTCTGCTGGGACTGTTCGATGTCGCCGGAAAGCTCGAGCAGGCCCGACCCGTGATGGTCGCCATGCAGAAGAAGCTCCGCATTCTGGCCTCCGAGTTACTGGAAGACCACTCGACGAACGAAATGGAAGCCATGGCGGAACTCTGGATCCGGATGAACCGCGAAGTGATAGAGGCCGCCGGGGGAGTTCATCAGTGCGCTGCGTTTATCGGTTGCTACAACGAACATTTGAAAACTGTCTCCTACGTGAATGCAGGGCATACCCCTGGCCTGGTTAAGGACGGGATGCAGATTGTCGAGCTGGCCGCAACCGCGCTCCCGCTAGGCTTGTTCTCCCACGCGGTGCCTGAACCGGGTATGGTGGCTCTGGGCGCAGGGCAGTCCATGCTCCTGGTTTCTAGAGGCGTTGTCGAAGCCGGCCGCCGCGGGGATGAGTTCGGCTTGGAGGGCGTGAAGCAATACCTGCAAGATCTCGGCTTGCAATCGGCGCACGAGATCTGTGTCGGGATCCTCTCGCGTTTGCAGCAGTTCATGGGTACCGCCCCCACCCACAATGATGTGACCGCCGTCTGCCTGGTTTGTAGCTAGCGTCGTACTTTCTAGCGTCCTCCACCCACTGGAAGCCGTTTCCATCGACGGTTTACAATCGATTGCATCTAATATTGTGAGCCGGCGGACCCGGCCTCAACGTACATTCCACGCGGCCCGAGCCGCTGACAAGGGAATTGCAGGGTCTTCTATGTACAAGCGTTTTCTGTGTGCCACGGTTCTTGTTCTTCTCGCCCTTCCGGCTTTTGTCACTGCCGACACGGTAGTCGAGGAGATCGTCGCCCGAGTGAACAACTCGATCATCACCCGCACCCAGTACCAGCGCGAAGAGAAACAGCTGAGCGACGAGGCCCAGCAGCAAGACCCAGCTCACGCCGCCGATATCGTTGCCCATGGCAGGAGGGACGTTCTGCGCGGCTTGATTGATCGCCAGCTCCTGCTCGAAAAGGGCAAGGAGCTTGGCATTACCGCCGACGCGGAAGTGGTGAAGCGCCTGGATGAGATCCGCAAACAGATGAAACTCGATTCTATGGACGAGCTCGAAAAGGCGGCGCAATCCCAGGGGCTCTCGTTCGAGGATTTCAAGCAGAATCTGAAAACCGACATCATCACCCAGGAAGTGATCAAACGCGAAGTCGCTCCTCGAATCAACGTTACCAACCAGGAGATCCGCAAATTCTACGATCAGCATAAACAGGAGTTGGCGCAACCGGAGCAGGTTCAGCTGAGTGAGATTCTGATTTCAACGGACCAGGCTGGAGAAGACGAGCAGAAGCTCGCCGCGGCCAAAGCCAAAGCCGAAGATTTACTGAAGCAGATTCGCGCAGGCGCGGATTTCGCGGAACTGGCAAAGAAGGAATCTCAGGATCCCTCGGGCGCCCAGGGAGGGGACCTCGGAGGGTTCCCGCGAGGCAAACTCGCCAAGCAACTCGAAGACGTTACCTTCGCCCTGAAGAAGGGGGATGTCTCGGACGTGATTCGTACCCGGCAAGGCTTCGTGATTCTCAAGGTGACCGAGCACATCCCGGCCGGTGTTCCCTCGTTCGCAGAGGCACAAGACCACGTGCGTGACGCGTTATACATGCAAAGGATGCAGCCGAAGATGCGCGAATATCTGACCAGGCTGCGAGAAGAGGCTTTCATCATTACCAAGCCCGGATACGTCGACACCGGCGCCAGTCCCAACCAGACGCAACCCGTTATGACCACTGCCGCCAAAGAGGCCAACGCGAAAGAACTTAAAAAGAGAAAGAAAATGGGATTGTTTTAGGTTAAGCTGGGCGGGACCCACGCTTCCACGCCAGAGCGGGGAAGCCCGCCTGAAGCCATCATGAAAGAGTTCTTCCTCTCCGAGTGCACGCGCTTTGAAAACAAAGTCATCGTCTCCAGCTTTGTCGTTATCAGCAAGCAAGTAAAGCCGAAGAAGACGGGAGAGCCGTACCTGGCTCTCACCCTGGGGGACCGCTGCGGTCAAATCGAAGCCAAGATGTGGGATAACGTCGAGGATTCGCTCGACGCCTTCGAGCAAGAAGACTTCCTGAAGATCAAAGGCCTGCTCAACAAGTACAAGAACCGCTTTCAGTTGACCATCCACAAACTGCGTAAGCTGGGCGAATCCGAAATCGATTTTGGAGACTACCTTCCCAAGACGACGAAAGATGTTGAACAGCAATGGCGAACCCTCGGGGATTTCGTCGCGAGCTTTGAGGATCGAAACCTGCGCGCGTTGGTGGAGTCGTTCATGGCTGATCCCGAAATTTCTGAGGCGTACAAGAACGCCCCCGCCGCCAAGAGCCTTCACCACGCCTATATCGGCGGCCTGCTCGATCACGTGGTTTCGTTGTTCCGCTCCTGCGACTTGGTCTCCCGCAACTATCCTCAGATCAACCGGGACCTTCTGCTGACGGGTGCGTTCCTGCACGACATCGGCAAAATCCACGAACTGGCCTACAATCGGTCGTTTTCTTACACCAGCCGCGGACAGTTGCTCGGGCACATGATCATAGAGCTGGAAATGTTGCAGAAGAAGCTGGCTGCGCTGCCGAACTTCCCCAGCGAGATGAAGACACTCATTGAACACCTGATCATCAGCCATCACGGACAATACGAATTCGGCTCGCCAAAGCTCCCCATGTTCCCCGAAGCGCTGATGCTGCATTACCTGGACGACCTCGACTCGAAAATGGAGAGCATGCGGGCCCACTTCGAGCGAGAAGCCGAGAACGAATCCAGCTGGACGACCTACAACGCCTCGCTCGGCCACGCTGCTAAACACGGCGAAGTTTCTCAACCAAGAGCAGCCGGCCCCAGCTCAAGCACCGTCCAGCGGCACCGGGGAACCCGGGTTCGAGCCTGGTCCCCCGGAACCGGAGCCCGTTCCGGTTGCCTCCGGAGCTTCCGTTCCGAGCGGGGATCACAAAGGCTAGGTCTCGCCCCTCAACATCCCAGGAAGGCAGTCATGCCCGGCAAGGACAAGAGTGCCCATTTACCACAAACGCACCTGTACTGTTGTGAGTTGATCTCCTGAGTACCAGTTGCAGATAATCTTGCCTTCAGGGGAAAAACTATGAAACTGCGCCTAAGTGTCATCTCGCTTGCTCTGTTGCTAACTCTTGGAGTTGCTTGCACCAAGCCTAGCTCCAGTGCGGACAATTCCGCCTCCAATGGCGACAACGCTGCTTCCGGATCGAATGATTCGCAGCCATCCGCCAGTTCATCTCAGCCACGGGCTCCTGAAACGGTTACTGTCCCTGCGGGGAAAGTCATGACCATCCGCTTGTCGAACGCCGTTGGTTCCAAGCTCAGCCAGCCGGGCTCGAGCTTCGGCGGCAGCCTGGCGAAGGCGGTTGAAATCAACGGGGAAGAAGTGATACCTGCTGGTTCGAAAGTCTCCGGAGAAGTTGTCGATGCCAAGCCCCTTGGCCGTTTCGCTGGTGGCGCCTTGTTGCAGTTGCGACTGAACTCGGTGACCGTGAACGGCGAACAGATGCCCGTTCACACCGCGACCTTCACCCAGACTCTCAAAGGCAAGGGCAAGCGCACCGCCGTAATGGCTGGCGGGGGCGCAGGCTTGGGGGCGCTGATCGGCGGACTCGCCGGCGGCGGCAAAGGTGCAGCCATCGGGGCTGCGGCAGGCGCTGGCGCGGGCACCGCGGGAACGGCTTTTACAGGGAACAAGGAAATCGAATTGCCTGCGGAATCGGCGGTGGCCTTTACTCTCAAATCGCCGCTTAAGATACGACGCTAAGTGCTGCCGAACCTTTCCAGGACGACGAGCCCGGCCATCAGCTAAACTGATGGCCTATTTTTTGTGCTCGACTTCGCCCAATTCAAGTTCATCACCTTCGATTGCTACGGCACCCTCATCGATTGGGAGACGGGCATTCTTACTGCGCTCTCCCGGATTCTGCAGAAGCATTCGATCCATGCCTCCGATGCCGAGATTCTGGCTCTCTACGGTGATCTCGAGGCGGAAGCGGAAGCCGGAGATTACAAACCCTACCGCGAAGTCTTGCGAAAAGTGGTTCGCGGCCTGGGAGAACGATACGGATTCCAAGCCTCTGCTCGCGAGCAAGAATCCCTCCCCGATTCCCTCGCTTCGTGGCGTCCGTTCCCGGACACGGTGAATGCCCTCCGGCAACTGCACTCAAAATTTCAGCTGGGTATTATCTCCAATATCGACGACGACCTGTTCGCCGCCAGCGCTCCTCAGCTGGAGGTCCCTTTCGATCAGGTGATCACCGCGTCTCAGGCACGAGCCTACAAACCTTCGCCGACCATCTTTCGGGTGGCGCAAGAGAAACTTGGGATCAGCACCGCAGAATGGCTCCACGCGGGGCAGAGTCGCTACCATGATGTGATCCCGGCGAATTCTCTTGGGATCGCGACCCTCTGGGTGAACCGCCCATCTCCTCGCCCCGGGGGGGCCGTGCGCCAAGCCGAGGGTGTTCCGGATCTGGAAGTTCGAAGCCTGAAAGAGGTAGTAGAGCTCGCTCTCAGCTAGAAATCCGCAGAATCTGACGGAATTTCATGTCGGTCCCCATGTGTATTCCAAGGTGCGCCCCTTTTTTCTGTGCTGCGCACCTTTGACTCGCCTTCCGCACTCACCTAGAATTGCTGCAGATGCCGGACATCACCGTCCGTGGCAGGAGGCCCTTATGGGAGAAGGATTATTTTCGCCGCTGCACATTCTGCTGATTGTCGGCATTGCTCTCCTTCTCTTTGGCCCTAGCAAGTTCGCCGCCCTCGGGAAAGGTCTGGGAGAAGGCATTCGCAACTTCAAGTCCGCCATGAAAGACGGCGAAAACGCCGACCCCAACAACCCGGCGAAAAAGCAATAGCTCGCATCCTGAAGCCGACAACTTGATCAGGTTCCCGTCGCAAGCCTAGAACGCCCGGTGCTCCTCCAGCATCTTTCTCACCAGATCGACCGGTAAGCCGACGACGTTCTGATAATCCCCTTCAATCTTTGAAATCCATCGCGAGGCTCCTCCCTGGATGGCGTATGCTCCTGCCTTGTCCATCGGCTCGCCGGAAGCGACGTAAGTGGCAATTTCCGCCTCGCTCATGGGGTTGAAATGAACCTTTGTCCTCTCCGACCGGACGTCCTCAAAGCCCTCCCCGAGCAAGCACACCGCGGTAATCACCTCATGCGTACGATCACTCAGCAGACGCAACATCCTGAACGCATCTTTGGTGCTCTGCGGCTTGCCGAGGATTTCGCCGTCCACGGCGACTACCGTGTCCGCCGCCAGAATCACTTCCGAGCCGATCCGCATGGTCCTTGCCTTTTCGATCGACATTCGTTCCGCAAACTTGCGCGGCTGTTCCCCGGCAAACGGCACCTCGGGGATGCCGGCGGAGCGGACCACGAACTCAATCCCGGCATTTCGCAGCAGCTCCTGTCTGCGCGGCGAGGCGGATGCCAGCACGATTGGTTTTCGATTGGACAAGGGTCAGGGTTCCAGAAGGATATTGTCGATCAGCCGCGTGTTTCCCACGAATGCTGCCACCGCGACCAGCACGCGCTTATTTACTGCGTCGACCGGCTCGAGCGTCTCCGGATCAACGATCTCGAAGTAATCCAGTTTCATCGCTGGCTGCCAGACGAACGCCTTTTTCCCGGCCGCGGCAATCTTGGTGGCGTCTCGCTCGCCGTCCTCAAACAGCTTTTGCGCGCGTTGCAAGGACGCATGTAACACCAGAGCCATCTTGCGTTCATCGGAACTGAGATAGGCATTCCGGGAACTTAGTGCCAGACCATCCGCCTCCCGCACGATCGGGCATATCTCAATCTGAACTGGAATGTTCAGGTCCAAGACCATCCGCTTGATCACCGCAACCTGGGCTGCGTCTTTCTGTCCAAAGAATGCCAGATCCGGTTCTACGATGTTGAGCAGTTTGGCGACGATCGTCGCCACCCCGCGAAAGTGTGCGGGCCGTGACTTCCCACACAAGCGCTCACTCAATCCCTCGACCGTGACCCAGGTGATTGCCCTCGATCGAGATTCTTCGCTCGAGTACATTTCCTGTGCGCTGGGCGCGAAAACCACATCCGCGCCCTCCTGCTCCAGCAACTCACAATCCTTTTCGAGCGTGCGCGGATACCGCAAGAAGTCCTCATTCGGACCAAACTGTGTGGGATTTACGAAAATCGACACCGCCACCACATCCGATTTCGCTTTGGCCGCGCGCACTAAAGACAGATGCCCCTCATGTAGCGCACCCATGGTAGGGACAAAGCCGAGTTTCTTGCCTTCAAGCTTGCCGGCGCGGGAAATCGCGCGGATCTCTCGGATGGTGTGGATTCGCTTCAACACGTTGGCTAGACAGAGGTTGAGAATACAGCATGACGGGCCTGCGGGAGTCGAGCCATCATCCCGACCTTCCCGCCTGAAAAGGCCGACGCTCCAGGATCGTGCCATTCCCAAGCGGCGTGGGCTTTCCAGGCCGACCCCAGTTCCTTGACACTGCCGCGCACCAACTTTTATCCTAAACGTAGCTCCCCGGAGTACTTACTCCTCAGTATGTGCTGCCGCGGCCTGCGAAAAGTGGGGGCGCGGAGATCCTGAAATGCTCATCGAAATCAGGGAATTGCAGGTCCACCCGCTGGACTTTGACGAGCATCTTGCGCCCGGAACCATAGATTTTGGCGCAGAGATGCGGCAGGAGGGCAATCTGGACAGCAAAGGGCGCGCTCAGCTGGTCCAGGAGCATCACGGTAAGCACCTGCTTATCAATGACATACGGATTGTGGGCGACTTCGCGGCCCGGATCGAACTCTCATGTGCACGGTGCTTGGAACCGATTCATCGCGAGGTGACCAAAAAGTTCGAGTTGCTCTACCGGCCGCAAGGTTCCGATGCCGGTAAAGAGGAGCTTTCGGTGACCGCAGCCGAAGCCGAGGTCGGGTATTATCAAGGGGAAGGTTTGCTCCTCGAAGAGGTTCTGCGGGAGCAGGTCCTGCTGGCGCTGCCGTTAAAGGCCATCTGCCGCGAGGACTGCAAAGGTTTGTGCCCGCATTGTGGACGCAACCTGAATCAGGAACAATGCAATTGCACCGAGGCGCCGGAAGACCCGCGCTGGTCGGCGTTGAAAGATATTAGAGAGAAGTTGCAGCACTGAATTCAGCTTTCAGGTGTCAGCGAAACCCGAAACGGTTGAGCTGAGAGCCGACGGCCGGAGCTGGCAACTAAACGAAAGGATTCCCATGCCCAATCCCAAACGGCGGCACTCCAAGCGCCGCACATCCACCCGGCGTGCCCATGATGCCCTGACCGGCGTCACGCTTTCCGAGTGCCCGAATTGTCACGAACGCAAGCTGCCGCACCGTGCCTGTCCGAAGTGCGGGTACTATAAGGGACGCGAAGTACTGGAAGTCAAGGAAGCCGAATAGCTTTCCAATATGCCTGGCGTCATAGCCCTGGACGCAATGGGTTCTGACCGCGCGCCCCGTCCTGAGATCGAAGGGGCGATCCAGGCGGCGCGACGCTTTGGTATTGCCGTCACCTTAGTAGGCCCAGGGGAACGTCTCAAGGCCGAACTATCCCGCTATTCCGCTTCGGCCTCTCTGCCCATCTCGATCGTCCATGCGAGCGAGGTCATCACCATGGACGACAAGGCCGTGCAGGCCGTGCGCTCCAAGCGGGACTCTTCCATGCGGGTTGGCCTTCGCTTGGTTCGGGAAGCGAAAGCCTCTGCCTTTATTACTGCCGGCAACACCGGCGCTGCCATGGCAACAGCCAAGATGGTGCTGGGCGGGCTTCCTGGGGTAGACCGTCCCGCCCTTGTGGCGGTCATGCCAACTGCCATTGGATCGGTCTGCACCTTGCTCGATGTCGGCGCCAACGTCGACTGTAAGCCCCATAACCTCGAACAGTTCGCGGTCATGGGGGATATCTATTTCCGCAGCATGTTCGGTGTCGAGAAACCCAGAGTCGGCCTGCTATCCATTGGCGAAGAGGAAGTCAAAGGCAACGAACTTACCCGCGATGCCTTTGCTCTTCTCAAGCAGCTCCCCATCCATTTCGTCGGCAACGTGGAAGGCCGCGATTTATACGGCGGCACGGTTGACGTGGTGGTCGCAGACGGTTTCGTCGGTAACGTCGCGCTGAAAACGTCTGAAGGCGTGGCCCATCTCGTCCGCCACGTGCTGAAAGAGTCCTTAGCCGCAACCGTGACCAGCCAAGTGGGCGCCCTCCTGTCGCGCAGCGCATTTGCGGATTTTAAAAAGCGCCTGGACCACACCGAATACGGCGGCGCTCCTCTGCTGGGGGTGAAGGGGGCGTGCTTCATCACGCATGGCTCATCGAACGCCAACGCAATTAAGAACGCGATCCGGGTGGCGGCGGAATTTGTGCAGCGGCAAATCCCGCAGTCGATCGAGCGGGAATTAGCGGCGCTGCACTCGCAGGCTGAAACCCCTGGACCGAACCGGATGGAGCTGCCAGAGAAGGCTCAAGACCCGCAGCGCGAGAAAGCCTGAAATAGCCAGGTGCCTCCGTTAGACGCGGCCGTCAGGTAAACTTGCTGTTCGCAGCTGGACAAGAATGACACCGCCACGCTCTCTCGCTTTTCTGTTTCCTGGGCAAGGTTCCCAGGCCGTCGGCATGGGCAAAGACCTTGCCGGCCGCTATGATGTTGTCCAAAGAACGTTTGAAGAAGCCGACGACGCCCTGGGCACCAAGCTGTCCCGACTCTGCTTCGAGGGTCCCGAGGACCAGCTCCGCCTGACGGAGAATACTCAGCCCGCGATTCTTACGGTTTCCGTCGCTGGCTGGCGCGTGCTGAACGAAAAAGGAATCAAGCCGGCATTCGTCGCCGGGCACAGCCTCGGCGAATACTCTGCCCATGTAGCCGCCGGCACGCTCAGCTTCACTGACGCAGTTCGCGCCGTCCGCAATCGCGGGAAGTACATGCAGGCGGCAGTGCCGGTGGGCGCTGGCTCTATGGCAGCGATTGTCGGCATGCCCATCGATACGGTGGTCACGATCTGCGCCGACTCGGCCCAAGGCGAAGTCTGCGAGCCCGCCAATATCAATTCGCCCGAGCAAATCGTGATCTCTGGCCACACCGCTGCGATTGAACGGGCCGCGAAACTGGCGGAAGAGCGTGGTGCGAAGCGGGCGAAAATCCTCCCCGTGAGCGCACCCTTCCATTGTTCGCTGATGAAACCTGCGCAAGACCTCCTTGCCGAAGACCTGAAAGCCTTGAACTTCTCCGCGCCCGCGATTCCGGTGATCGCGAATGTGTACGCCAAAGCCGTCGAAGACGCTATCGGTTCGCGCGAGGCTCTGATCCGACAAGTCACAGGATCGGTGAAATGGAGCGAATCCATGCAGTTGCTGATCTCCCGCGGCGCGCAGTTGTTCCTCGAAGTCGGCCCCGGGAAAGTCCTCAGCGGCCTCATGCGCCAGATCGACCGTACCAAGAAGGCCTTAAACCTCGAGGACGAAGCCTCATTGCAGAAGGCGCTGGAATACCTGGCGCAGAGCGCGCAGGCTGGAGTCGCCGAAGTCTGACTGCGGCCTTTCCTATCCTTGACCGGGTGGCTCTGACTGCTGCGGGGTATTTTGGTTGGGTGCCTACCACCTTTCAGCCCACGGCAGAATACTTCGGCATTCAGTCCGCCATCTTGGCTACATGGAGATCGAATCCTGTCTTCGGCAAGAGAGATGTCAGCGCGAACACCTTGTAGCCGCTGCCGCTGATTTCGGCGTGCCGGTACAAACCGGGCTCATTTTCTATAACCTCCCGACTCCCATGCAAATGATCGATGAACTCCTGAGCGGCGCGCGCATCGACGGCTGCGGATTGCTTCGGTTGCGAAAAAATCTCAGCCGCATACGAGCGCACGAGCTTTGGCCAATACTTTTCGAGCAGGCTGGTGCTCGCGAAAACGTCCGCCCAGATGAACTGTCCATTGACTGCGACCACCACGCCGACGGCGTGTTTTTCCCGCAGCTGGCGAATGGCACCCTGGTACTCCTTCTGGAGTGGCTCTGCAACACTGTCGAGCTGATGTTTCACTTCCTGGTTGTTCACCGCGACGGCGTACGAGGAACTTTCCTGAATCGGGGCCGCCGCTGTCATTCCAGATTCCATCCTCACAGTCTCTGCCCATGAAGTGCGCGCTTTGCCTACCTGCTCCCACACCTTGCCCTGATCCTTGTCTCCCATCGCCTTGGCTCGCACGGACGGCTGCACCATTGCCATGGGTGCCACAAACTTCTCCGATCTCGCAACCCACCGGCCGGGCTCGACACAGAACACGCTCAAATCCACCGGATCGCTTTCCGCCGGTACCAGCCGGTCTTTCCCGATTACGCGGTCTTGCTTCCCCCCGGTGACGATTTCACCCGCAAGCAGAAGAAGAGGACGCTTCGAGTTATTGATCAGCACGAGCTGATTCACTTGCGCGCTGCCGCGTGACGGTTCATTCCAGACCGGATTCCGGGACCGCGGCCGCACCAGAGGAGCGGCGTTTCCGGCTTCGGTGACAATCACCTCCCCCGAGCGCAGACCCTCATCCAGGGTCAGGAATTGACCCGTATCGTGGGTGGACTCCGCCACCACCGGGAATATCGTGAGGTTCCCGTTACGAATCGGCGCCAGCACTTGATAGCCGCCGCCCGCCTGGGTCTCCCCAGCCTTGAGAACAGGGACGACGATGGCCAGGCCGGCCAAGGAGAACGCAATGCCTACTGCGATCCAGATCTCTTTCATAGAACCTCCCACGAGCCTCCTGGGATAGACCCCCAGGGCGTTTTGAGCCAACCTGGTTGGCGCTTACGGGCGCACCAAGGCGCAGCCGCTACCTGGCCCTGGCGCTTGTCAGGGTTACCGTGCGGCAGGTCCGGACCTGCTTGTTCTTACCTTTGGAACGCCAAAAAATCACGCTCTTGCGTCTAATTAATTGGTAGCATCCGAAAAGAGCATGTCCGTCGCCGACCAGACCATGCCGGGCCAAGCCTCCGCTCCTCGGCTCCCCGGGCTTTTCGCGGAGTTATATGCAAAGTCTCGTGCCGAAGAATTCGCCTTTGCGCCCGAGCAGTTTTTGCAAATGCTCCAAGCGATCGCCTCAAAACATGCCTCGGGTTTGAAGCTCGACGAGTACTGCCTAACATTGCGGATCGAAGACCTGGTGCTCGCCCGTGCCTGTGCAGCGGGAAATGAGCGCGCCTGGGAAGTGTTCATGCTGCGCTTTCGCGAGAAACTCTACGATGTTGCTCGCCAAATCACGCGCGAAGATTCCGCCGGCCGCGAACTTGCCGACTGCGTGTACGCCGATCTCTACGGCACCAAAGTCCGCGGCGAAGAGCGTGTCTCGAAGCTCAGCTTCTACAATGGCCGTGGGTCGCTCGATGGATGGCTGCGCACGGTTCTCGCCCAGGAATACGTCAACACCTATCGCAAGCAGCGCAGGCTGGTGAGCCTTGACGAGGAATCCGAAGAAGGTGTCCAGTTCGCAGCGCCGGCCGAAGAGGATACTCCTCCCGCGCACCCAGCGCTCGCCCGCGCCACCGAGGATGCCCTGAAGGCGCTCACCCCAGAAGATCGCTTCGTTCTCTCGTCCTATTTCCTGGACAACCGCACGCTTCGAGACATTGGGCGAACTCTCCGCGTGCACGAATCCACCATCAGCCGCAAGGTCGAAAAACTGACCAAGAACTTACGCAAGCAGATCCTCAAAAACCTGACAAACCTGGGCCTTAGCCGGCGGCAGGCCGAAGAAGCGTTAAGCGCTCAACCAAGCGATCTAGCTCTCGATGTGCGGGCGAGTTTGGCGCAAGATTCGCTGCCGGGAGCGTTCTCAGAGAAGGGAGTAAAAGCAGGCGACGGTCGGGGCTAAGGCCTTCGCAGTAGACATGGACCAGTTTTCAAAATTCGTTCGAGATCGCCTCAGAACAGAGTCTCCCCGCGAGCATCCGGATGCTGAGATACTTTCCGCGTTTGCCGAAAACGCGCTCCCTGCTCGCGAGCGGGAAGTGGTTGTCGAGCATCTTTCGGGTTGCGCGAACTGCCGCGAGGTCGTCTTCCTTGCTGCCCCTCCAGCATCGGAACAGCAACCAGTTTTCGCCGCTCCCAGGCCTCGGCCCTACTTTGCTCTTCGCTGGGGTACGCTGGTGGCCGGTCTCGTGATTGGTGGTTTGCTGCTGGTGTCGCACCGTCCAGGGTTCAAATCGATGGGCCACGACTCTTCGGCCAAGAACACGTCAATCCCGGTTGCCTCGAAACTTGCCGCGCAGGAAAAACTCCCTTCGGATCTCGAATCGATGCGCGAGCGGCAATTTGCGCTTGCGCCTCCTCCTCCTCCGGCCAGAGGTCATGCCGAACCGAAGCCGAGTAGCGCCAAGCCCAGCACAAAGATGGTTTTCGACGATTCCGGGGAAGTAAGCGTGGCCCGCAACGCCCCGTTGAATGCGCTTGCGCCGACGCCGGCACCGGCACCCTCCATGTCAGCCCCCAACCTAAAAGAGCTTCCCGTTGAGGGACGGAATGTCAGTGAGCTCGGCAAAGTAGCTCCTGGGTCGGTTGGAGCCGTTGTTGGAGGACCCGCTGGCAAGAGACCCATGGCCGACTTGGCTGTAACCTCGTCTGGTGCGACGGGCTCGGCGAACGAGGCTTGGAAGCGAGAAAACTCCGTCTCTGCCCAAAACGGCCGTTCGGACCTGGCTCTCGTCGATTTGCCGGCGAACAGGGACAAAGACGCGTTTTTCCAGGGCTATGTGGCGGGCACGGTCTTTGACCCGACCGGAGCGGCGGTGGCGAATGCCAGAGTCACGGCAACCGGCCCGCTGGGGGTGAAGACGGTGGTCTCCGACAGCGCCGGGAAGTTCTCCTTCAACGCCTTGGCAGCCGGAACCTATGAGTTGAAGGTAGATGCTGCCGGCTTTCAGAAAGCCCTCTCTCAGGTGGCCGTCGCCACGAACAAGCCGGCGATGACAGAGTTCAAATTGCGGCCTGGAGTCACGAGCGAGACGGTGGTAATAGAAGCCACCGCCGCGCCCATCGCGAGCCCGCCGGCCATCGATCGGAAGGTTGAGTCGAACGCAGAAACCGCCAGTTCGCTGCCGGCAGCACAAGGTCAAATCACCTCCGACACTGAAAAGAAACAGAAGGCGGACGCCTTGCGGGGGAGAAGCGCTTTTGAAAGACGCGCTTTAGGGCAGCAGTTCTCCCTCTCACCCCAAGGCAAGGTGCAACGCTCAAGCGATGGCGGAAAGACTTGGGTACCGGTTACCGTTGGGGAAGGCGGCGTATTTCGGACAGTTGCTTCTAGTGGCACCCAGGTCTGGGCCGCCGGAAACGCGGGGCTTTTGTATCGCTCGCTCGACGGCGGCGAGCACTGGACGCATGTGGTTCCAGCGAGCAAGGGCGAGAAAATTCAGGCGGACATAACCCAAATCCAATTCCCTGATCCCGCGCACGTCGTCCTGCGCAGCGCAACTGGCGAGAGCTGGGCGAGCGCCGACGGCGGCGAAACCTGGGTCGGGCAGTAACGCCACTCCGTAATCCCCCTTTTGGGAACTCACTCGAATTACTAAAGTGACATTTACACCCTCTCCGGAGTTGCATAGTATCCACCTGTGGTTTGGCAGTTCTGGGGGAGGGCTGCCGGGCGTCCTGGACTAGGGTTCAGGACGCCTTTCTTCTTGCTGCCCGCCTCGCCGCAACCCTGCCGGCACTTCCATTTTGTCAATCGGGGCCGCTAGGCAATGGGCTAAGCCGCGGATTGCCCTAGGACGAAGGCTCTTGCCCCGAATCGCACCGGATCGCCCGCGCAGGCCCGCGAAAGGACTCGGAACGGTGCCTTTTGAAGGCGGTTCTGACACCCTGACGCGTCTGAGTCCTACCCTCTCCCCGCTGCATCCAATGCAGTGTTACGATATTCGGTTCGTGAGTGAACTCCCCGGAGGAAAGCATGGCGGCAGCTGGAATTGTTGAAGTTACAGACCAGAATTTTGACCAGGATGTCTTGAAGTCCGATACCCCCGTTTTGGTGGACTTTTGGGCGGCTTGGTGTGGTCCGTGCCGCGCTATCGCTCCCATCGTCGATGAGCTCGCCAGCGAGTACGCTGGCAAGGTGAAAATTGGCAAAATGGACGTGGACCGCAACAACGCCACCCCGATGCGCTATGGCGTGCGCGGCATTCCCACGCTGCTTGTGTTCAAGGGTGGCCAGGTCAAAGAGCAAATTGTCGGCTATGTGCCCAAAGAACAGATCCAGAAGGCCCTCGATAAGCACATTGGGTAAGCATCCAAAAACGCGAACGCCCGGCCAAGGAGCCGGGCGTAGTTGCGTGTAAGCAAATATCGCCCTTAGTACTTCCTCAGCACACCGATTACACGTCCCTGGACCGCCACGTCTTTTGAGGGCACGATGATCGGCTTCATCTTGGCATTGGACGGTTGCAGGCGGGTATTTTCGCCTTCGCGATACAGCCTCTTCAGGGTTGCGTCGGATCCCTCCACCAGGGCGACGACAATGTCGCCGTTGTGCGCGACCTTGGTCTTTTCGACCAGGACATAGTCGCCGTCGAGGATGTGCTCGTCCTGCATCGACTCGCCGCGCACCTCGAGAGCGAACACTTCTTTCGAGCGCGTGAAGTCAGCAAGAGAGATGGTCTCGGCTCGCTCGATGGCTTCAATCGGTTGTCCCGCGGCAATCCGTCCCATCAGCGGAACCATGGTGCCGCTATTGACCGACATCGATTGCTTTAAGCGCCCCTTGGGAGGGAGCAGGTCAATCGATCGGCTGCGATTGTAGTCGCGGCTCAGCAAGCCTTTCTTCTCGAGGTTCGAGATATGCTTGTGAACCGTGGCGAGGGAGGTGAGGCCCAGACCTTCGCCGATCTCTTCAAACGACGGCGAATACTGGTTCCTTTGAACGAACTCGGCGATGTAGTCATACACCTGGCGCTGACGTTTAGTGATTGCCATGCGCCCCATTGTAGGCGAATATAAGGCGAAGTCAAGAAAAACAGCGTCCACGCTTCGGTCCGCAAGAAACCAGCCGAGGCAAGAAGCGGGGCTTGCGACGTTTCCCGCCATTTTGAAATCTAATTGCTGGGCTGCCGCGTACTTCGGTTGTGCTTTGAAGTAAGCTGAAGGCGTAGCGAGCAGCTGAGGGCTTCGTATATGACAGATAAAATTAAGCGATCCGACGACGAATGGAAAAAAGAGCTTACACCGGAACAGTTCTATGTTGCCCGTAAAGCCGGCACTGAGCCGGCGTTTACCGGCAAGTACTACAAGACCAAAGATTCCGGCACCTACACCTGCGTTTGCTGCGGACAGCCCCTGTTCAGTTCTGAAACCAAGTTTGAGTCGGGGTCGGGTTGGCCAAGCTTTTACCAGCCCTTGAGCGAGGGGGCGGTCGAAGAGCACAGCGATACGGCATACGGCATGCGTCGAGTGGAAGTGCGCTGTTCGAAATGCGACGCGCATTTGGGCCACGTGTTCCCAGACGGACCGCGGCCGACGGGCTTGCGTTACTGCATGAATTCCGCGTCGCTCAATTTAGAGCCGCAACCAAAGAAATGACAGCCCGAGGGGGCGTTCGGCTTTGCAAGAGCAAAAAGGCGGCAGAGATTCATCTCTGCCGCCTAAGCTTTTAGGATCCGTGGCGAGCTCCCGAGGCTAGTTCTTTCCCGCCGCCGCACTCATCGCTTTTGGAGTTTCGTGTTTCTGCTCAGACGGATTCAGCTGTACGCTGCCGCGTAGCAACGCGCCATCTTCCACGCTGATGCGCGCACTGACCACATCTCCGTTCAGGGTGCCTTCGCTGCGGATGTCAACGCGGTCGCTGCACTCGACGTTGCCGGTCACCTTGCCCATGATCACGACTTCGCGCGCGGAGATGTTGGCCTGCACGACTCCATTGCGGCCGACGGTCACGCGGTGATCTTTGAAGGTGATGCTGCCCTCGATACGACCGTCGATATAGAGCGACTCGCTCCCGCTCACCTCACCTTTGATTACAACTGTGCGGCCGATGGTCGCCTGCTCGATTGGAGAGGTCATCGTCTTGACCGGCGTGAGCTGGTTCGGTGTTGATGGTGTGAACTGCGGTTTCATTGCATTGTCGTTCGATTGCAGCATGGGAGCCCGTCCTTTGTCTGTGTCCGCGCGTTGCGGCGAAATTTGTCGGTAACTGTGACTATGGCACGGAGTTACCAAAGGGCGGGAGGTTACGGAGGACGCTGTACCAGCGGAGAGGATCGGCTCGAATCGCCGAACTTCCAAAAGTTTTTGAACAAAAGTTTTGAGACCGAGGCTCGCAACCACCACCATAAAACTCGAAATCCCTCTTCATCCACAGCTGCCAAAGAGGGCTCTTCACCCTGTTTTCTGCTCGGGGTAGCTAGGCTTCGAGTTCCCGCCCGATCTGTTCCCATTCCGCAATTCGCCCCTGCAGATGGAAGCGATGTTGATCGAGCTCGCGGCTCAGGCGCATGGTATCCTCGGCGCTCACGAAGTTCAGCAAGCCCGCTTCGCACTGCGCAATCTGATGCTCGAGTCCCGAGATCTCTTCTTCTAGCTCTGCCGCGCGTTCCTGCATCTGTTTTCGCTTGATGGGATTCAGGCGCTTTGCGGGCTTTTCGCCGTTTGTCGAAGGCTGAGCGGCAAACTCCACGCGGGGGAGGGCGTCGGTCCCTGCATGGCCGTTGCCGCCTTCTTGCCGCGTAGCCGCCGCCACCTCCTCCTGCAGCTTCTCGGCGCCTCCCTGCTTCCTCCACAAGAAGTCTTCGTAGTTGCCGGGATAAACTTCGACCCGGCCCCCGCCGATCTCAAACACACGTGTCGCCAGCTTGTCGATGAAATAACGGTCGTGCGAGACAAAGACCACCGTGCCGGTGTATTTGCTTAGGGCTTCCAGCAGTACATCCTTGGCGCGCATGTCGAGGTGATTGGTCGGTTCGTCGAGCAGCAGAAAATTGGCCGGATGCATGAGCATCCGCAAAAGCGCGTATCGATTGCGCTCGCCGCCCGAGAGGACTCCAATTCGCTTGAAAACGTCATCGCCAGAGAATAGGAAGCAGCCAAGCAGATTGCGCAGATCGGTTTCGCGCGAAGCGGGCGATACCCGCCCCAGATCATCCAGAATGCGTGCTTGTTGGTCCAGCTCTTTGTATTGGTCCTGGGCGAAGTAATCGAACTGAACGTTGTAACCGAGCTTGTACTCACCGGCGCTGAGGCCCTCTGTTCCCGCGAGCAGCTTGATGAGCGTTGATTTTCCCGCGCCATTGACACCCACCAGAGCTATGCGATCGCCCTTCTCGACCATAAAGTCGGCGTTCCGAAAGACTTCCTTAGCCCCATAACTCTTCGCCACGCCGGCAAATTCCGCCACAATCCTCCCGCTCGGCTTCGGTTGGGGAAAGGTAAAGTGAATCGTCCGCTCTTCCTCGGGAAGCTCGATGCGGTCGATCTTTTCCAGTTCCTTGATCCGGCTCTGTACCTGCTTGGCTTTCGTCGCTTGATAGCGGAAGCGATTGATGAAGACTTCCAGCTGCTCGATGCGCTCCCGCTGGTTCTTGTAGGCCGCTTCGAGCTGTTCCTGCCGTTGCGTTTTCTGCGCCAAGTACTTTTGGTAGTTGCCGCTGTAGGTCCAAATCTTTTTGTTCCAGATTTCGACGATCCGATTCACCGTCACGTCAAGAAAATACCGGTCGTGTGAGATCAACACGAATGCAAACGGGTAATTCGACAGATATTCCTCTAGCCAGTTCCGCGACTCAAGATCGAGATGGTTTGTCGGCTCATCCAGCAGCAGCAGGTTTGGTTTCTGCAGCAACAGCTTGGCCAGCGCGATACGCATCTGCCATCCACCAGAAAACTCTTCCGTCTGCCGCTGCCAATCTTCGGGACAAAATCCCAGTCCCGCCAGCACGGTCCCAACCTGCGCCTCGATTGCGTATCCATCGTGGACGCGGAATTCGTGCTCAATGGCGTGATACCGTTCGGCAATCTCATCGTATTCGGCGGAAGTGTGGTCTACCTCGGCCATGCGTGTCGTCAGGTGTTCGAGTTCGCGTTCCATGCCTCGCAGCCGCTCGAACACCGACAAGCACTCGTTGAACACCGAACGCCCTGAAAGGTTTAGGCCATCCTGCGGCAAATAACCAAAGCTGAGGCCCTTGGCGACCGTTACGTTTCCGTCGTCGAGCGTTTCCAAGCCGCCGAGGACCTTCAGCAGCGTGGATTTTCCGGTGCCGTTTGCACCGACCAGCCCAACCCGGTCCTGAGGTGTGATCAATTGATCCGCGCCCTCGAACAAGAGCTTGTGTCCGTAGCGTTTGCCGGCAGAGTTGAGTTGGATCATGACAGAACAGTGTTGGCTATTCGATCTCGGCCGTTCGGAATCCTCGAGGAAGCGGCACAGATAGCGCTCAATCTATCTTCTCATGGGCCTGGATAGATCCCCCGCCCGAGCGCGGGAACGAGGAAGCCCAGGAGTCTACCGGGAACACAGAGTGGATTATGAGCTGCTTCTCTCTTCGAGGGTCTTCATGGTGTTGAGGACGACCTCGATCACCTTTTCATTGCCGATCAAGGTATTGATCATCAGGTTGTAAAGCGACCGGGTGGGCCAATCCGCGCCGAAGTAATGCTTCACAAACTCGATGCGCTCGCGATCGACAGTTTCGACAAGCTCCTCGGCCTCGCGCAGGCTCTTACCCTGTCGCTGAATCCGCCTCAGCTTCTCCGCGCGCGGAGCATACAGGAACACGTGAAACGCATCAGGCCGCTCACGCAGATGATAGGGCGCGCCTCGTCCCACAATCACGCAATTGCCTTGGCTGGCAATCTCGTGCATGACCCGTTCTCCGATCTCGACCATACGATCGGCGTCAAAGGAATACTCAAAA
>Ga0207702_10000360_pt1 | contig 52006 bp, 54 predicted proteins | sample KBSCornC62_FD_184302 | JGI IMG/M metagenome (GOLD analysis project Ga0207702, IMG submission 184302) | Corn rhizosphere microbial communities from Kellogg Biological Station, Michigan, USA - KBS Corn C6-2 (SPAdes) (version 2) | ecosystem: Host-associated > Plants > Roots > Rhizosphere > Soil ... | reverse complement strand
ACTGTCGACTACTTAGTAGTCGACAGTGCCGGCGACCTTGGAGCGGCGGCGCAGGCCGGCGGTGTCGACAAGGATCGCGCGGCGGCCGTCGACCTCGACCTCGGTGTCGATCGCGTCGCGGGTGGTGCCGGCGATGTCGGAGACGATCACCCGCTCGGAGCCGAGGAAGGCGTTGACGAGCGAGGACTTGCCGACGTTGGGACGGCCGACGACTGCGACCCGCGTCGCATCGTCCTCGTCGGGCTGCGGCTCGCGGTCGCCGATCGCGGCGGTGATCGCGTCGAGCAGGTCGCCGGTGCCGAGGCCATGGGTGGCGGAGACGGCGATCGGGTCGCCGAGCCCGAGCGAGTGGAACTCGGCGCTGATCGAGTAGTCGTCGGGGCGGTCGGCCTTGTTGACGACGACGATCACCGGCACCTGCGAGCCGCGCAGCGTCTTCGCCAGGTCGGCGTCGCCCCCGCGCAGCCCGGCGCGGCCGTCCACCGCGAGCACGATCGCGTCGGCTTCGGCGATCGCCAGCCGCGCCTGCGCCTGCACGTCGCGCGCCAGCTCCGCCTCATCGCCGAGGTCGATGCCGCCGGTGTCGACGAGCTCGAAGCGGATGCCGTTCCACTCGGTCGCCAGCCGCTTGCGGTCGCGGGTGACGCCGGGCTCGGACGAGGTGACGGCCTCGGTGCCGCCGACGAGCCGGTTGACGAGCGTGCTCTTACCGACGTTGGGGAAGCCGACGACGGCGACGGTGGGAGGGCTCATCGAACGCCTCCTGTCGCTTTTGTCTCGCATAGCGAGAGGAAATCGACACGCCTCATGCCAGGCCCCGTTCGCGCGCCAGTGCGACGACCCGCGCAACCACTTCGTCGCGCGAAAGGCCCGAGGTATCGAGCTCGACCGCGTCCTCGGCGGCGCGCAGGGCGCCGTGCTCGCGCTCGGTGTCGCGGGCGTCGCGCCGGCGCTGGGCGGCGAGCACCGCCGCTAACTCTTCGCCGGTCTCCGCAGCACGGCGCCGCGCCCGCTCCTCGTCGGAGGCGGTGAGGAAGACCTTCAACGGCGAGTCGGGGCTGACGACGGTGCCGATGTCGCGCCCCTCGGCGACGTAGCGCCCGGCGGCGATCAGGGCGCGCTGGCGGGCGACCATCGCCTCGCGCACGCGCGGGTGCACCGAGACCTGGGAGGCGGCGGCGGAGACCTCGGGAGTGCGGATCTCGTCGCCGACGTCGTCGCCGTCGAGGAAAACGCGCCGCCCGTCGAAGTCGATCGCGAGCGCCTCGGCCAGCGCGCCGACCGCTTCGCCGTCATCGAGGTCGGCACCGCCCCGCAGCGCCGCCAGCGCCACGCAGCGGTACATCGCCCCGGAGTCGAGAAAGGTGAAGCCGAGCTCGCCCGCGACCGCACGCGCGACCGTGGACTTGCCGGCCCCGGCAGGGCCGTCGATCGCGATCACCATGAGGGCAGCGTATTGACGACCGTCGTTTCCCAGGGTTGTCCCCGTCAGAGCGAGGAAAAGCATGGAAACGACGCTCAGCGGCGGAGGAGAGAAGCGAGGTCGGACTCGAAGCCGGGGTAGCTGACGGCGGCGGCGTCCATGCCTTGGACCTCTATCCCCTCTTCCGAGGCGAGGCCGGCGACGGCGCCTAGCATCGCGATCCGGTGGTCGCCGTGGGAGTCGATCGTGCCGCCGCGCAGGCCGCCCGTGCCCTCGATCACCATCCCGTCCGCGGTCGGCTCGACCTTGCCGCCGAGCGATCGCAGCGCCACGGTCACGGTCTCGATCCGGTCGGACTCCTTGCGCCGCAGCTCCTCGGCGTCCCGGATCGTCGTCGTGCCCTCGGCGAAGCAGGCGGCGAGGGCGACCAGCGGCAGCTCGTCGATCGCGAGAGGGATCTCGGCGCCGCCGACGTCGGTGGCTTGGAGTGAGGCAGAGCGGACACGAAGCGCAGCGATCGGCTCGCCGCCCGCGTCGAACTCGCCATCGCGCTCGATCTCCGCTCCCATCCGTTCGAGGATCGTCAACAGGCCGGTGCGCGTGGGGTTAACACCGACGCTGTGGAGGGTGATTTCGCTGCCTTCCACAAGAACAGCAGCAACGAGGAAGAAGGCAGCGGAGGAGATATCGGCAGAGACGGTGAGAGGTCCGGGGTCCAGTCGATCCACCTGGCGGACCACGACCGCGTCCCCGTCGCGCTTTATCGAGGCTCCCGCCGCGGCGAGCATCCGCTCCGTGTGGTCGCGGCTCGGCAGCGCCTCGATCACCCGCGTCTCCCCCTCGGCCAACAGCCCCGCGAAGAGCAGACAAGACTTGACCTGGGCGCTGGCGATCGGCATCTCGTACGTAATCCCGTGCAGCGACGCACCCTCGATCTCCAGCGGCGGAAGGCGGTCCTTTCGGGCGTTCAAGTGCGCTCCCATCCGCCGTAGCGGCACCGCAATTCGATCAACCGGCCGACGGCGAATCGAGTCATCCCCGTCGAGCGTCCACCGCTCCCCCACCTGCCCCGATAACCAACCCGGCAGGAGACGCAGGAGCGTTCCCGCGTTACCGACGTCGATCGTTGCCGGACCGGCGCCTTTCAGTCCGACACCACGAATACGAAGGCCGCTCGCCGGATCACCCTTCACATCGGCGCCTAGCGCCTCAACCGCCCCCAGCGTCGAGCGCGTGTCCGCTGCATCGAGGTAGTCGTTGATCGGCGTTTCCCCCTCCCCCATCGCCGCGATCAGCGCCGCGCGGTGGGAGATCGACTTGTCGGACGGGGGGCGCAGCGAGCCGCGCAGCGGCCCCGACGGCTCGAAGCGGGTCATCGCGCGAGCCTAGCGTCGAGGGTCGTCGGCGCAGGACTGATGACCCTCAAGGCTCATTCCGCGCTGCCGCCTAGGACGGTGGCCGTGTGGCCGAGCTCGCGGACGAGCTGCTCGGCCCGTTCCGCCTGCTCATCGCCACCGACCCAGAGCGAGACCGCGCCGGAGGTCATGTCCGGTGCCGGGTGCAACGCCATGTCCTCGATGTTCACCCCGGCCTCGCCGAGCGCCAGCGCCAGCTCGGCGATCGTCCCGGGCTTGTTGGCGACGATGATCCGCACCTCGCGCAGCGGGCCCGCGTCCGACTCGCCTTCGAGCAGGTGCCCGCGTGCTTCACCGGCGGCGCCGTGCCACTCGGCGAGCGCCTCGCGGTCCCCCTCGCGGATCAGCCTCGCCGCCTGGCGCAGCCGCTCACCGACCGAGTCGACCGACCGCGCCACCGCCTCGCGGTTGGTGGCGAAGATGTCGGCCCAGATCGCCGGGTTCGAGCCCGCAACCCGGGTCATGTCGCGGAAGCTCGGCCCGACGTCGGGCAGTCGTTCGGAGTCCTGGGTCAGCGAGTCGGCCGCCTCGCAGGCGAGGACGTTCGCCAGCACATGCGGCAGGTGGCTGATCGCCGCCATCAGGCGGTCGTGCCCCTCCGGGTCGATCGCCTGCGGCCGCGCCCCCAGCGCCAAGAGCGTCCGCTGCAGGCGGTCGTAGAGCAGGCCGCTGGAGACCTCTGTCGGGGTCAGGTACCAGCGGGCGCCCTCGAAGAGGTCCTCGCGGGCGTTCTCGACCCCGGCCGTCTCCGCTCCCGCCAGCGGGTGGCCGCCGATGAAGCGCTCGTCGTCGCCGACCGCCTCGACCAGCTCGCCCTTGGTCGAGCCGACGTCGGTGACCACGGTGTCGGGGCCGGAGGCCGCCAGCGCCTCGCGCGCCTGCCCGGGCAGCGCCGCCACCGGCCCGGCGCAGAAGACGACGTCGGCGCCCTCGCAGGCCTCGGCCGGGGAGGCGGCGCCGCGGTCGATCGCCCCCAGCTCGACTGCCCGCGCCAGCCGCTGCGGGCTGCGGCCGCAGCCGACCACCTCCGCCTCCAGCCGCCGCCGCGCGGCGAGCCCGATCGAGCCTCCGATCAGGCCCACCCCGAGGACGGCGATCTTCATGAGGGATTGGCGAAACTAGCGTGCGCGGCCGGAGAGCGCCGGACCAAGCGGGGCAAGGAACTCGCGCTGCGCGCTCGCACCCCGCCTCCGGCGGGGGTCGGCTCGAAAAGCAGCGCTATTCGGCCGACTGAGGACGCCGCCCCGCGCATTGTCCGCCGCCGCCGGACGCGTGCGGGAGTTTCGCCAATCCCTCTCATGACGGGGACGCGGCTCAGAAGCCGCGCCGGGCCTCCACGGCCGACGCGAAGCGCTCCAGCGCCGAGACGGTGTCCTCCCAGTCGATGCAGGCGTCGGTGATCGACTGCCCGTAGACGAGCTCCTCGGCGGGAACGAGGTTCTGTCGCCCCTCGACCAGGAACGACTCCAGCATCACCCCGACGATCGCCTTGTTGCCGTCGGCGACCTGGTCGGCGATGTCGCCGGCGGCGAAGAACTGCTTCTCGGGGTCCTTGCCGCTGTTGTCGTGGGAGGCGTCGATGACGAGCCGCTCCGGCCGGCCGGCGACGCCGAGCGTGACCAGCGCGTCTTCGACCTCGGGCGGGTGGTAGTTCGGCTGGCCGTGGCCGCCGCGGAGGATGATGTGGCAGTCGGGATTCCCGGTCGTGTGCAGGATCGCCGGCGCGCCGGCGTCGTCGATCCCGGCGAAGGCGTGCGGGGCCGCCGCCGCCCGCACCGCGTCGACCGCGATCTGGATGTTGCCGTCGGTCCGGTTCTTGAACCCGATCGGCATCGAGAGGCCGCTGGCGAGCTGGCGGTGGGTCTGGCTCTCGGAGGTGCGCGCCCCGATCGCCCCCCAGGCGACGCAGTCGGCGATGTACTGCGGCGTGATCGGGTCGAGGAACTCGCAGCCGACGGGGAGCCCGGTGTCCAGCACCTCCAGCAGCAGTTTGCGGGCGATCCGCAGGCCGGCGTTGACGTCGCCGCTTTCGTCGAGGTGGGGGTCGTTGATCAGCCCCTTCCACCCCGTCGTCGTCCGCGGCTTCTCGAAGTAGACCCGCATCACCACCAGGACGTCCTCGCGCAGCCGGCGCGATGCCGCGCTCAGCTTCGTTGCGTACTCCATCGCCGCTTTCGGGTCGTGGACGCTGCAGGGGCCGACCACGACCATCAGCCGCGCGTCCTCTCCCGTCAGCACCCGCCGCACTTCCTCGCGGCCGCGGACCACCGCTTTGGCGCGCTCCACGCCGAGCGGCAGCTCCGCCAGCAGCCGTTCGGGCGGCACCAGCTCGACGATTTTGCCGATCCGCGTGTCGCGGACGCCGTCTCGCTTTGCCCCCTCCATTCCGATGAACATATTTCCTTTGCCTTTCTCCAAAGCCTTCAAATCGTACTTTCTGGTCGCTCGCTGCCAGGCTGGGTCGGCGCGCGCGATCGCGACAACGACGGGGACGGCGCTCGGCCGGGAAGATCTGGGTCTTCGGGCGGCACGGCGCCGCCAGGCCGAACGCCTAGCTAAATCGCCAATACCGGTAGGTGAAACGGGCCGGCGCGACGGCAGCGTCGAACGCCCTGGCGCTGCCGATGGATGTGCGTTTGTCCAGCTTCACCTTGGCGGAGGTTGTACCACGGGCGGGCCGTTAGTCAAGTATTTCCGACAGGCCGCGCAGGAAGCGCTCGTTCTCCTCGGCGGTGCCGTAGCTGACGCGGATGTGGCCGGGGCCGCCGAGGGCCTTGCCTGGGCGGACGGCGATTTCGCGCTCGGCGAGGCCGGCGAGGACCGCGGCTTCCTCGGCGTCGCCGAGGTCGACCCAGGAGAAGTTGGCGTGGGAGTCGCTGGTCTGCAGGCCGAGCTCGCCCAGCCCCTCCTCGACGGTGAGCCGGGCGGCGATCGTGCTCTCGACCCGGCGCAGGACGTCGTCCTGGTGACGCACCGCCTCCGCCCCGGCCGCCTGGGCGAGGGCGTTGACGCTGAACGGCTGGCGGACGGCGTCGACGGCGGCGCGGAAGCCGGCGGAGCCGATCGCGTAGCCGACCCGCAGCCCGGCGAGGCCGTAGCACTTGCTGAAGGTGCGCAGGACGACCAGGTTCGGGAAGTCCTGCAGCAGGTCGAGCGAGGCGTCGGGGTCGTCGTGGGCCTGGAACTCGACGTAGGCCTCGTCGAGGATCACCGTCACATGCGATGGGATCCGCTCGCAGAAAGCGCCGATCTCGGCCGCCGGGATGTGGGTCGCGGTCGGGTTGTTCGGGTTGCAGACGATCAGCAACTGGGTCGCCGCGGTCACCTCGGCGGCCATCGCGTCGAGGTCGTGGACGTCGCCCGCGGCCAGCGGCACGCGGATCTCGCGCGCCCCGGTCAGGGCCGGCAGGTACGGGTACATCGAGAAGGCGGGCCAGGCGTAGACGATCTCGGCGCCGGGCTCGCAGAGCGCGTCGGCGGCGGCGAGGAGGATCTCGCAGGAGCCGTTGCCGACGGCGACCCGCCCCGGCTCGGTCTCATAGCGCTCGGCGAGGCGGCGGCGCAACAGCGTCGCGTCAGGGTCCGGGTAGCGGTTCATCGAGGCCGCCGCCCTCCGGATCGCCTCGATCACCTGCGGGTGCGGCGGGAACGGCGACTCGTTGGAGGCGAGCTGAGCGATGTTCCCCGAGGCGATCGCCTCGGGCGCCTGCCCGGTCGGGACCCCGGCCTGGTAGCCCGGCATGCGGGCGAGCTTCTCGGCGAAGGTGATGGTCATCGGCCCTGATTCTGACGCACGGGCGCGCAGCCGGCTGGTCGACCCGGTGCGCCTGGCGCCCTACTGGGCGGCCTCGAGGTCGGCCCGCAGCCTCTGCGCCGCGCCGACGTAGACGTGGGCCGGCTCGTGGTCGGCGGGTCCGTAGAAATGCAGCATCACCCGGATCACCCGCGGCATCGATCCCGGCACCGGGATCTCCCGGCAGCACATCAAGGGCACCATTGTCAACCCCAGATCGCGAGCGGCGACAGCGGGAAACTCGGCGTCGAGATCGTCCGTCGTCGTGAACAGGCAGCTGACCATGTCCTCCGGCGAGAGCCCGTTCCGCTCGATCAGCCCCCGCATCAACTCCTCGGTGGCGGCGAGAATCGCCTCGGGCTCGTTTGCCTCCGCCTGCACGGCGCCTCGAACGGCGAAAAGCCGGCGGGGGACCGTCTGGAAGGAGCCGGCCTCCATGTCTCCGTTCTCGGTCACGAGCGCACATCTTTCCAGAGGCGTCCCGGCGACGCATGCGCCTGACCTCGGGCACGACCGTTGGAGGAGATCGTTTATTAGAGACTCCCCGTCGAATGCCCGGCATCCCTTCGCGGAAACCACGGCTCGCCACACTGCTGCTCTGTGCCGCGGTTGCGGCCTCCTGCACGCTCCTCGTAGCACTCGATTCCCAACTCACCTTCGTCTCCGATGACTGGCAGCTTCTGGTGGATAGGCGACGGCTCACCCTGGGCGCTGTCATGCGGCCCTTCCACGAGCACATTGTCCTCGCGCCCGCCGTGATCTACCGGGTGCTTCTGCATGTCTTCGGGATGAGCTCGGCGCTGCCGTATTTCGCGGTCTCGATCGCCTTGTTCGCCGTCAGCGCCGTCCTCCTGTTCATCTACGCGCGCCGGCGGGTCGGAGAGTGGCCGGCGCTGGCGGCGGCCTTGGTGGTGCTGTTCCTCGGGGCCGCATCCGAAGATCTGCTGTGGGCGTTTCAGATGGGTTTCTTCGGCTCGGCCGCCTGCGGCCTCGGGATGCTCCTCGCCCTCGATCGCGGCGATCGCGACGGAGATCTCCTCGCCGCCGCGTTGCTTGTCGCCTCACTGTGCTTCTCGAGCCTCGGCCTGGCCTTCGCGGCAGGCGCCGCCGCCCACGTCTTCCTCGACGGTCGTAGGAGCCGCGCTTACGTCGCGGTCGGGCCGCTCCTCCTGTACGCCCTCTGGTGGGCCGGTTGGGGTCATTCCGCGGAAAGCCACGTCAGCGTCGAGAACCTCCTCGGCCTGCCCCTCTACGTGTTCGACGCCGCAGCGGCCGGAGTGGCGGCGATGCTGGGGTCCGCCCCGGGAAGCACGGGCCTTGCTCATCCGAGTGCCGGCTACCGAGTACTGATGGCCCTCCTTGCGCTGTCCCTGGCAGCACGGACGATTCGCCGCCGGGAGCTCCCGCATCCCCTGATCGTGGTCCTGGCGACCGGCCTTGCCTTCTGGCTGCTCGCGGGCCTGAATCGAGATGCGCTGCGCTTCCCGACCTCGCTCCGCTACCAGTACCCGAGCGTCCTCTTCCTCCTCTTGATCGCGATCGAGGCGCTGGACGGCATCCGCCTCAGCCGCCTCGGCACCTGGGCTGTCGTCGGCATCTCCTGCATCGCGGCGGCGGGCGGTGTCCGCCTCCTGACGGATGCCTATGACCACACCTGGAAGCCGCGCAGCGAAAAAGTGGGGGCGACGCTCGCCGCCCTCGAGCTGGTCCCCGACCAGGTAGACAGGAGCGTTCATGTCGGCGTCCCCAGCCCGACCAGGCTCGATGCCGAGGCGTACCTGCTTGCGGCTTCGCGCTTCGGCTCTCCCGCCACGCCGCTCTCGCAGCTCCCCACCCTCCCCCGGAACGAGCGGGCGCAGGTTGACAAGACGCTCGCCCGGGCGCTCGGGCTGACGCTCTTCCGCGCCGGCGCCGAGGGTCTCGAAGGCTGCAGGAGCATCGCCCCCGCGGGCCCGGGCGCGCCCGTGCGGGTGGTGCCGTTCGGGGATCACGTCCTTTTCGACAGCGGCCCTGGCATCGCCCGGATCCGCATCGGTCGCTACGGAGACGGTCAAGGGGTCTTCCTCGGGGCGCTGCAGGGAGGGGCGGCGGCACGCGTCGCTCTCCCGGCGGACCGGTCCGAGGTGCCGTGGCGGCTCTCCCTGGCGGGATCAGGGCGCGTCGAGCTCTGCCGAACGCCGTAGGGCGGCGACCTCGCGATCGGAGAGGCGCCGGGCGCTGCCTTCCGCCAGCCCCCCGAGCCGCAACGGCCCGAAGCCCACCCGCCGCAAGGCCACCACCTCGTTCCCCACCGCCTCCAGCATCCGCCGCACCTGGCGGTTGCGGCCTTCGCGAAGGACGATCTCGATCTCGCGATCGCCGCGGCGCTTCGCCTGCGTCGGCGCAGTGGGACCATCGTCGAGGTCCACCCCCCGCGCGAGTCGCTCCAGGTCGCCGGCGGCAATCGGCTTCTTCAGCCGCGCCACGTAGGTCTTCGGCACTTCGTAGCGTGGATGCGTCAGCCGGTTAGCGAGCTCGCCGTCGTTCGTCAGCAGCAGCAGGCCGGAGGAATCGGCGTCGAGACGCCCCACCGGGTAGAGCCGCGCCTCCGTCTCGACCAGAGCCACCACCGGCGTCCGGCTCCCTGGCTCACGCGCCGTGGAGACCACGCCGACCGACTTGTTCACCGCCCACACCTCGCGCGCCTCCGCCGCCACGGACTCCCCGTTCACCCGCACGTCATCCGCGGCATCCACATCCCGCGCCGGGTCGGTGACCACCTCGCCGCCGACGGTCACCAACCCCTTGCCGATGATCTCCTCAGCCTTTCGCCTCGAGGCAACCCCCCCATGGGCGAGGAACTTCGCCAGCCTCACGATCGAGGAGCCGGGGGTGGGTCTCGCCGGACCCTCCCCGCTGTTGTCCGCCGAGACCCACCCCCGGCTCCCCCCACGCTCACTCGGCCCGCTGTTCCCCCGCCTTAAGCAGCCGCTCGCGCAACTCCCGCTCGTCCTCGGGGCTGGGGTCGAACTTCGAGGGGTCGGGAAGCTCGTCGAGGCCGGAGAGACCGAAGAGGCGCTCGAAGAGCTCGGAGGTCTTGAAGATCGCGGCGCCGAACTGGGAGCGGCCGGCCTCTTCGATCAGGCCGCGCTCGGCGAGGCTGGTCACCGCCGACTCGGAGGTGACGCCGCGGATGCGGGCGATCTCCGGCCGCGTCACCGGCTGCAGATAGGCGACGATCGCCAGGGTCTCGGCCTGGGCCTGGGTCAGCGGCGGCGTCCGCGGCTTCGCCAGCAGGCGCCGCGCCGCGTCCTCGCCGGCAGGATCGGAGGCGAGGCTGAGGCCGCCGGAGACCTCGCGCAGCACCACCCCGCGCTTTCCCTCGGCGAGGTCCTCCCGCAGCAACTCGACCGCCTCTTCGACCTGCCCCTCCGTTGCCTGCGTGGCCTCCGCCAGGTCCTTGACGGCGACCGGCTGCGGCGAGAGGAAAAGCAGCGCCTCGACGGTGCGGGAGAGGTCGCTCATCCGCTCTTCGTCATCCCGGCGGTCGGCACGACCTTCTTCACCCGGATCGGGCCGAAGCACTCGCCCTGCTCCCAGGTCACCTCGCCTTTGCGGTAGAGCTCGAGCATCGCGAAGACCGTCACCGCCTGCGTCAGCCGGTCCTCCCCCCCGAACTCCTCGTCGAAGTCGAAGTCCTTGCGCCGCAGCAGCGCATCGCGCACTGCCCGCAGCCGCCGTTCCAGCGAGACCGTCGGCCGGATATGGCTGGTGTCGACGTCCGGCGGCTCGGTCAGCAGATCGCCGAGGGCGGCGCCGAGCTGGTCGGGCTCATAGACGGCGACCGCCGCCTCGACCGCCACCCGTCGCAGCCCCGCCGGCAGCGGCGCCGAGCGGTAGAGGTAGCCGCGCTGGCTCTCGAAGCGCTGGGAGAGCTCGGCAGCGGCGTCGCGATAGCGCCTGTACTCGAGCATCCGCGCCACCAGCTCCTCCATCGCCTCCTCGGGCTTCATCTCCTCGAGGTCTTCGTCGGGGCCGGGGAGCATCAGCCGCGACTTCAGCTCCAGCAGGGCGGCGATGAGGACGAGGAACTCGGTCGCCACCTCGAGCTCCAACTCGCCTTCGCGCTCCAGGTGCTCGACGTAGGCGACGACGACCTCGCCCAGCTGCAGGTCGAGCAGGCTGACCTCCTCGCGCAGGACGACCGCCATCAGCAGGTCGAACGGCCCGGCGAAGACATCGAGGTCCAGATCGAGGTCGAGATCGAGCGCCGCCATCGGCACGAAGCGTAGAGAGACCGCGAGACGCTCGTGACGGCGGCGCGCCGCTTGTTCCCGCTATGCGGGAAGAAGAGCGCTCAGGCCGAGCCGAAGCCCATCCGCTCGCGCACCTCGGCGACGACCGGCGCGGCCATCGCCTGCGCCTTCTCGGCGCCGAGGCCGAGGATGCGGTCGAGCTCCCCCTGGTCGGGGCGCAGCGCTCCGTAGCGCTCGCGCACCGGCTCGAGGTAGGAGACAACCGCCTCGCCGACTGCCTTCTTGAAATCGCCGTAACCGGAGCCCTCGAATTCCCGTTCGACCTCCGCCTGGTCCTTGCCGCAGGCGACCGCGAAGATGTCGATCAGGTTGGTGATCCCGGGCTTGTTGGTCGCCCGGGCGATCTCGCGGCCGGAATCGGTCACCGCCGAGCGGAACTTCTTGCGGATCGCGTCGGGCTCGTCGAGCACGAGGACGGTCCCCTGCTCGGTGCCGCCGGTCGTCGACATCTTCCGCTCCGGCTCCTGCAGGTCCATGATCCGCGCCCCGACTTCCGGGATCACCAGCTCCGGGACCACCAGGGTCTCGCCGAAGCGGGCGTTGAAGCGGCGGGCGATCTCCCGCATCAGCTCGACGTGCTGGCGCTGGTCGTCACCGACCGGCACCTCGGTCGCCCGGTAGGCAAGGACGTCGGCGGCCATCAGCACCGGGTAGTAGAAGAGCGCGGCGGAGGCGAGCTCGCGGTCCTTACCGACCTTTTCCTTGAACTGGTGCATGCGGTTGAGGTCGCCGTGCGAGGTGACCGCCGAGAGCAGCCAGGTCAGCTCGGCATGCTCGCGGACGTCGGACTGGCGGAAGAGGATGCAGCGCTCCGGGTCGAGCCCCGCGGCGAGGAGGATCGCGGCGGTGTCGTAGACGCGCTCGCGCAGTTCCTCGGGGTCGTAGGGGACCGAGATCGCGTGCAGGTCGACGATGCAGAAGATCGCCGGCTCGCCGCGCTCCTGGCCCTCCACGTACTGGCGGATCGCGCCTATGTAGTTGCCCAGGTGCTTGCGGCCGGTGGGCTGGATGCCGCTGAAGATGATGGGTTTGGGCATGAGGGACGGAGCCTAGTGAGGGGGGCCGGGATGGGGGTCCCTCGTTCTGACAAACGGCGACCTAACCTCGTTCTGACAAACGGCGACCTAATTAGGTCGCCGTTTTGAGTATCCGCCAGCCCGAGGGACCCCCATCCCGGCTGACCAGCCGCAGTGGCCGACCCTCATGCTTGGGTGGGGTCGGCAGCTACCCCTCCTTGTTCTCGCTCGGGAATGCCATCGCAGTCACTGCTGTGGCCGCACTCGCCGGCTTGGGCTGAGCCTCGGCTGGGGACGGCTTGGCGGCGGCGTTTCGGATTTTGGACGCCGAGGCCGGCGACTATGCCGCCGAGGATCATCAGGATGCCCGCGATCGCCATGCCGAGCCGGAAGGAGGAGGTCGAGGCGTCCGAGGCGGCCGCCGTCACCCGCTCGCTGTCGGCCGCCGAGAGGTCTTCGGCGCCGGGGACGGCCAGCGGCTTTTCCTTCGCTTCTTCGACCGCTGCGGCGGCAGGGCGCGACAGCGGCGCGTTCCCGAGCTGGTCGTCGAGCTTGCTTCCGAAGCTCGCCGAGATCACCGCTCCTAGGACGGCGATCGCCAGCAGCCCCGCCACCCGGGAGACGCCGTTGTTGACTCCGGAGGCGATCCCCACCCGATGCTCGTCGACCGAGTCGAGGACGGTCGCGGTGAGCGGGGCCACCGTCGCCGAGAGTCCGACGCCGAAGACGAGCAGGCCCGGCAGCACGTCGGCCAGATAGCTCGTATCGGGCCCGATCCGCATCATCATCAGCAGCCCGATCCCGCCGACGATCGGGCCGGCGCTCATCGGCACCCGCGGCCCGGTGCCGGAGGCGATGCGGCCGAACCGGGGCGAGAGGAAGAACATCAGGATCGAGATCGGGGTCGTCGCCAGGCCCGCCTCCAAGGGCGAGTAGCCGACCACCTGCTGCAGGTAGAGGCCGACGAAGAAGAGGCCGCCGATCAGGCCGGCATAAGTCGCCAGCGTGGTCAGGTTCGTAACCCAGAAGTTGCGGATGCGGAAGAGGCCGAGAGGCAGCATCGGATGCCGCGCGGTCGCCTCGCGGAGGATGAAGAGACCGAAACAGAGGATCCCGACGGCCATCGTCCCCCAGACCAACGGGTCGCTCCAACCGCGCGAGGGCTGCTCGATCAGGGCGAAGGTCGGGCCGCCGAGCCCGATCGCCGAAAGCGCGATCCCAGCCCAGTCGATGCCGAGGAAGGCGTCCTCGTCGCGGCTCTCCTGCACCGAGTGGAGCGTCAGCAGGACGGTTGCCGCAATCAGCGGGATGTTGACCCAAAAGATCGCTCGCCAGGAGGTGAAGCCGATCAAGGCGCCGCCGCCCGCCGGGCCGATGACCGTGGCGATCCCGGTCCAGGCGGTCCAGGTCCCGACCGCCTTACCTCGCGCTTCTCCCTCGAAGGTCGAGGCGACGATCGCCAGCGAGCCGGGGACGAGCAGAGCGCCGGTCACCCCCTGCAGGGCACGGGCGCCGATCAGGAACTCGGCAGTGGGCGAGATCGCACAGAGGATCGAGGTGATGCCGAAGCCGACCAGCCCGATGACGAAGACCCGTCGCCGCCCGAACTGGTCGCCGAGGCTGCCGCCGACGAGCAGCAACGAGACCAGCGCCAGGGTGTAGGCCTCGACCACCCACTGCTGGCCCGCAAGCCCGACGTCGAGCCCGTCGCTGATCGCCGGCAGGGCGACGTTGACCACGGTGCTGTCGAGGAAGACGACGGTCGAGCCGAGGATCGTCGCGATCAGGGTCAGACGCTGGGAGCGGGACACCCGGCGAGTCTAGGCGGGCGGCCCCGCGGGGCGGGATCTCTCCGGCCACTCATGCGTATCAAAACGCCGCCCGCCCTGCGCCGCATCACCTGACCGCCTTGCCTCCGCCGATACCGAAATATGCTCACCCCGTGTTGCGGGGGAAGCGCAGTGATTATCTACTCGGCTCACTGATCGCGATCGCCGTAGCCAACGGGTTCTTCCTCGGGTTCACGATCTACGGCTTCGTGGCGGTGATAGCTAAGGGAAACGGCAGCTCGTTCTCCCACCTCTACGGTGTCCTCCTCGGTGCCCTGGCCGCCAACTACCTGCTTGTGGCGTCCTGGCAGCGCGAGCGCAAACTGCGGGAGGCCGAGTATGCCCTCTGGACCCCCCTGCCGACCAGCCCCGAGGAGCATCCGCTGGTTGCCCGGCTGCGGGGCCTCGCCAAGCAGAGCGGCCTGGCCCGGCCGCCGGAACTGGGCTGCATCGACAGCGACGAGAAGAACGCCTTTACGGTCGGACGCTCTCCCGAGGAAGCATCGATCGTCCTCACTTCAGGGCTGATCGAAGGCCTCACCCGAGCCGAGCTGGATGCGGTGATGGCACAGCAGCTCGCGCACATCGAGTGTGAGGACGTTCGCGCCGTGGGCTGGGCCGACGCGATCGCCGACAGCATCGACGACCTGGGCCGGCTGAAGGGCCGTCTTCTCTGGGGGCCCGCCTCCATCTTCAAAGACCTGCGACCGCTGATCGCGGTCACGGCCGTCGGGATAGTCGTGATGGCAGTCCTGCCGGACGCGCCGAGCGGCAACTTCCTCGTCGCGCTCTTCGTCCTCGGGGTCCTCTTCTGGGTCCTCTACGCCTTTTGGCAGGCGCTGAAGATGTCCTGGCGGGGAGTCGGCCAGCTGCTCCTCTTCACCACCTTATTCGGCCCCCTCAGCGTGGTCGAGGCGGCGCTGGGGCCGCCGACGGCGGTTGCGATCTCGCTGCTCGTCTCGCGCGCCCGCATCCACGAGGCCGACGAACGCGCCGTGCGGCTGACCGGCGACAAGGAGGGCCTCGCTTCGGCGCTCAGACACGTCGCCGAGGTCGAAGACGGCGGCAGCAGCCCCTGGCTCGGGGAACGTCGCTACTCCCTTTTCGTCGCCCCGATCGCCGACTCCGGCTGGTGGCCATGGCTGGAACGCCAACGGGCCACGCACCCTCCCGTTGCCGACCGCATCGAGAGGATCAGGCAGCTTCCCTGACCCGGTGCTGTCGCGCTAGGCCGGAGCCTTCGACTCCAGCTCTCTTAATTGCGCGGCCGGGGTGAAGAAGTTGCGGTAGGCGAGCAGCGTCGCGGTGAGGGCGGAGATCGAGACGCTGCCGAGGAGGGTGTAGAGGAGGATCAGCTGCAGGCGGACGGCGTCGGTGGGGCTGGCACCGGCGAGGAGCATGCCGACCATCGTCCCGGGGAAGAAGATCAGGCCGGTGGTCTTGGTCGAGTCGACGAGGGCGATCATCCCCGAGCGCAGGGAGCGGCGGACCGTCGGCGCGGCGGCTTCGCGGGCGGTGGCGCCGAGCGCCAGGGTCGCCTCGATCCGGGCGCGGGCATCGCCCATCTCGTCGCCGAGGCGGTTGAGGGCGACGGCGCTCGCGGTCATCGCGTTGCCGATCACCATGCCGCCGACCGGGACCAGGTAGCGAGGCGTCGGTTCGAAGATGCCGAGGGCGACGACGAGCCCGAGCGTGGTGCCGCCGGCGAGCGCGAGGGCGATCAGCAGCGGCCGGAACGATTCGGGGACCTTGGCGGCGCGGTGGCGGGCGGTGATCGCGCCGAAGAAGACCATCACCGCCAGCAGCAGAAGGACGAGCCAGATCGTGTCGGCCTCGAAGATCAGCTTGATCGCGTAGCCGACCAGGGTCAGCTGGACGATCGAGCGGCCGGTGGCGACGAGGATGTCGCGCTCGAGGTCGGCCTTCTCCCAGAACGAGATCGCCGCCGCCAGGGCGACCAGCACCAGCGAGGCGGCGACCTGCCAGATGGCGATGTGGATCGAGGTGGCCACGGATGCGAGCGGAATCACGCCAGCACCTCCTCGAGCGGGCCGCAGCCGACGAGGCGGCCGGCCTCCAGCCGCAGGACCCAGTCGCTGAGGCGGCGTGCCTGCTCGGGGTCGTGGCTGACGAGGACGGTCGAGATCTCGAGCTCCCGCCGCAGCTCCGTCAGCGCCGCCTCGATCGTGTCGCGGGCGGCGTGGTCGAGGGCCGAGGTCGGCTCGTCGAGGAGGAGGACTCGGGGACGCTGCGCCAGCGCCCGCGCCAGCATCGCCCGCTGCTGCTCGCCGACCGAGAGCTTCTTGACGTCGCGTCCGGCGAAGGACGGGTCGAGCCCGGCATGGCCGAGAGTCTCGTCCAACTCCAGCGACTCGCCGGCGAGGTCGGCGGCGTAGCGCAGGTTCGACTCGACCGTCCCCTCCAGCAATGCGGGCAGCTGCGGGACGAGGCCGACCTCGCGCCGCAGCGCCAGCGGCTCGTGCTCGCGCAGCGGCCGGCCGCGGTAGGCGATCTCGCCGCGATCGGGGTCGGCGAGCCGGTTCAGCAGCCGCAGCAGCGTCGACTTGCCGGCGCCGGAGGGGCCGACGATCGCCGTCGCGCCCTCCGGGATCTCCGCGCTGAGCGAGTCGAGCACGGTCTTGCCGCCGCGGTCCAGCCCCACCTCCCGAAGCTCGAAGAGCACCGCCGGATCATCCCATCGCAAGATGAAGCCCGTAAGGCCACCTCTATGGCTCGGGAGCGCGTTTGGTTGAAAGAATCCGGGTAAGGAATTCAGGCGAGGAAACCCAGTCAAGGAACGCGGAGGAAATGGCTAGAGCAATTTGGAGCGGCACGATCAGCTTCGGGCTACTGAACGTACCCGTGCGCCTCTTCAGCGCCGTCGCCCGGCGCAACATCGCCCTGCGCGAGATCCGCGAGTCCGACAACTCCCGGATCAAACACAAACGCGTCGCCGAAGGGACCGACGAGGAGGTCCCCTACGAGAACATCGTCAAGGCCTACGAGCTCACGCCCGGCCAGTACGTGCCGCTGAGCAAAGACGAGATGTCGGCGCTGGCACCGGAGAAGACGCGGGCGATCGACGTCCAGGACTTCGTCGACATCGAGGAAATCGACCCGATGTACTTCGACAGCCCCTACTACCTCGGCCCCGCCGACGGCGCCGAGAAGGCCTACTCGCTGCTGGCGGCGGCGATGGAAAGCTCGGGCAAGGCGGCGATCTCCCGCTTCGTCTTCCGCAACAAAGAGCACCTGGCGGCGATCCGCGCCTCCGACGGCGTCCTCACGCTGACGACGATGCGCTTCCACGACGAGGTCGTGCCCCCGTCCGAGCTCGATGACGCGCTCCCGGAAAAGGCTCCGAAAGTCGCCAAGCGCGAGCGCGAGATGGCCGAGCAGCTGATCGACTCGCTCTCGACCGAATTCGAACCCGGCGCCTACAAGGACGAGTACCGCGAACAGCTGCTGGCGCTGATCGAACAGAAGGCCGAAGGCAAGGAGATCGTCGCGCCGGAGGCCGAGGCGCCGAAAGCGACCAAAGCTCCCGACCTGATGGCGGCGCTGGAGGAATCGATCGCCGCGGTCAAAGAGAAAGGCAGCGGCGACGGGGCCCAGAAAGCGTCGAAGTCGAAACCTTCCAAAGGCTCCAAAGCAAAAACGGGCAAATCTAGCTCCAAAGGCTCAAAATCGAAATCGGGCGGGTCTTCCCGCTCGAAAGCCAAAGCTGCGAAATAGGCTCTAGCGCGTGGGCGAGACGCGCCAGGTGGAGGTCGAGGGCAAGGAGCTGAAGCTCTCCAACCTCGACAAGGTGCTCTACCCGAAGACCGGGTTCACCAAGGGCGAGATGGTCGACTACTACGCCAAGGTGGCGCCGGCACTGGTGCCTCACCTGAGCGGCCGCGCGGTGACCCTGCGGCGCTTCCCGGAAGGGGTCGAGGACCTCGACGCCGCCTTCTACGAGAAGCGCTGCCCGAAACACCGGCCGAAGTGGGTGAAGACGGCGAAAGTCCAAGCGGGGCCGCGGGCCGGGGTGATCGAGTTCTGCGTCTGCGACAGCCTGCCGACGCTGATCTGGATGGCGCAACTGGCGGCGCTCGAGCTCCACCCCTCGCTCTCGAAGAGCCGGGCGCCGAAACGCCCGACCTCGCTCGTCTTCGACCTCGACCCCGGACCCCCGGCCGACGTCGTCGACTGCTCGCGGGTGGCGCTGCACCTGCGCGACGTCCTCGGCCGGCTCAACCTCGAATGCTTCGCCAAGACCTCAGGGTCGAAGGGCATGCAGCTCTACGTGCCCCTCAACGGCAAAACCTCCTACGAGGAGACCAGGCCGTTCGGCCAGGCCCTCGCCCAGATCGTCGCCGATCAGGACCCCGAGAACATCCTCGCGAAGATGGGCAAAAAGACCGACCGCAGCGGCAAGGTCTTCATCGACTGGTATCAGAACAACGAACGCAAAACGACGATCTCCGTCTACAGCCTCCGCGCCCGCGAACGCCCCACCTGCTCGACCCCGATCACCTGGGAGGAGGTCGAACAGGCCGCCGACTCAGGCAAAGGCGACCACCTCGTCTTCGAGACCGGCGACGTGCTGGCGCGGATCGAGAAGCACGGCGACCTCTTCGCCCCGGTCCTGGAGCTGGAGCAGGAGCTGCCGACGCTCAGCTAGTCGAGTTGCTGCCGCACGACCGGCCGGCGGGTCGCTTTGACCTCGTCCAAGCGGCGGACGGGGGTCGTGTAGGGGGCGCTTTTGGCGAGGTCGGGGTTGGTCTCGGCCTCGGCGAGGATCTTCTCCACGGCCTCGGCGAAGGCGTCGAGGGACTCCTTGGTCTCGGTCTCGGTCGGCTCGACCATCAGGGCCTCGTCGACTAAGAGTGGGAAGTAGACGGTCGGTGGGTGGAAGCCGAAGTCGAGCAGCCGCTTGGCCAGGTCGAGGGTCGCGAGACCCAGCTCGCGTTTCATCGGCTTGCCCGAAAGGACGAACTCGTGCATGCAGTGGCGGTCGAAGGCGATCGGCAGGCGCTTGCCCGCGCGGCCCTCGGCCAGACGGGCCTTCAGGTAGTTGGCGTTGAGCACGGCGGTCTCCGAGGCCTCGGCGAGGCCGTCGCCGCCGAGACTGAGGATGTAGGCGTAGGACCGCACGAAGACGCCGAAGTTGCCCTGGAAGCCGCGCAGCCTGCCGATCGACTTCGGGCGGTCGAAGTCGAGGTCGAAGCTCGGGCCGTGGCCGTTGCTCCCCCCGCGGCGCACGACCTGCGGCTTCGGCTGGTAGGGCTCGATCCGATCGGAGACGGCGATCGGGCCGGCCCCCGGGCCGCCGCCGCCGTGGGGCTGGCTGAAGGACTTGTGGAGGTTGACGTGGACGATGTCGAAGCCCATGTCGCCAGGCCGCGAGTGGCCCATCACCGCGTTCAAGTTGGCGCCGTCGTAGTAGAGCGTGCCGCCGGCCTCGTGGATCAGCGAGGCGATCTCGGCGATGTTTTCGTCGAAGACGCCGAGCGTGTTGGGGTTGGTCAGCATCAGGCAGGCGACCTCGCCCTCGTTCTCGGCCAGCCTCGCCCGCAGATCGCCCATCTCGACGCCGCCCTGCTCGTTCGTCGCCACTTTGACCACCTCGTAGCCGGCCATCGTCACCGAGGCCGGGTTAGTCCCGTGCGAGGTGTCGGGGGCCAGCACCTTCGTCCGCTCTTCGCCACGGTCGGCGTGGTAAGCGCGGGTCAGCAGCAGGCCGGCGAGCTCGCCATGGGAGCCGGCGCTCGGCTGCAGGCTGACGTGCGGCAGGCCGCAGATCTCGCTCAAGGACTCCTGCAGCAACCACATCAGCTCCAGCGCCCCCTGGGCGCGGCGCGGGTCCTGCCCGGGGTGCAGGCGAGCGTGGCCGGGCAGCGCCGCCACCCGCTCGTTGAGCCGCGGGTTGTGCTTCATCGTGCAGGAGCCGAGCGGGTAGAAGCCGCTGTCGAGGTCGAAGTTGCGGCGCGAGAGGCGGTTGTAGTGGCGGACGATCTCCGGCTCGGCGATCTCGGGAAGCCGCGGCGCCTCGGAACGAAGCAGGTTCCCCGGGATCAGCTCGGCCAGTGGCTTCTTGGGAACTTCAACCTCGGGCAGCGCCGCCGCGCGGCGGCCCGCCTTCGACTTCTCGAAGATCGTCCGCGCCTTTTCCGCCTGCATCGGCGTCTCGGTCAACGCCATCAGGCCGCGCCCTCTGGGACTGTCGACTTCCTCTCGCTATCCGAGAGGAAAGCGCCACGCTCTGCGGCGACGGCCGCACCGAGCGCCTCGGCCAGCTCGTCGATCTGGGCCTTCGTGCGGCGCTCGGTGATCGCAACCAGGAGGCCGTCCTCGAACTCGGGGTACTCGCGCCCGAGTGGGTAGCCGGCGGCGATCCCGCGCTCGGCAACGCGATCGAGGACCTTCTCCACCGGCGCATCGAGCCGCACCGCGAACTCGCGCGCCACCGGCGCCTCGTGCAACAGGTCGATCCCGTCGACCGCGGCTAACCGCTCGCGGGCGAAGGCGGTCCGCTGCACGAGCAGCTCGCCGAGCTCGCGAAAGCCCTGGCGCCCCAGCCACGCCAGGTGGACCATTGCCCCGAGCGCGTTCAGCGCCTGCGCGGTGCAGATGTTGTTGGTGGCTTTCTCGCGGCGGATGTGCTGCTCGCGGGTCTGCAACGCGAGGACGAAGCCGCGGCGGCCGTCGACGTCCTCGGTTTCGCCGGCGATCCGCCCCGGCATGCGGCGGATCTGCGCCTCGGTCGCGCAGAAGAAGCCGAAGGAGGGGCCTCCGAAGTCCAAGCGGTTGCCGAGCGGCTGGCCCTCGCCGAGGGCGATGTCGGCGCCGCACTCGCCCGGCGGCTTCAACACGCTCAGCGTGATCGGGTCGCAGGCGACGACCAAGAGCGCCCCGTGCTCCTTCGCTGCCGCGCCGAGCGCCTCGACGTCCTCGACCGCGCCGAGGAAGTTCGGGCTCTGCAGGATGACCGCCGCGGTCTCGCCATTGACCGCCTCGGCCAGCGCCGCCGCATCGGTCAGTCCGCTCTCGAGCCCGACCTCGACCACCTCGGCGCCGTATCCGACCGAGTAGGTCGCGAGGGTCTCGCGGCTGTGCGGGTGGACTCCGCGGGAGACGACGAAGCGCCTGCGCTTGGTCGCGCCCATCGCCAGGTACCCGGCCGAGGCCACCGACGAGGGTCCCTCGTAGAGCCCGGCATTCGACACCGGCAGCCCGGTCAGCTCCGACATCGCCGTCTGAAACTCGAACATCACCTGCAGCCCGCCCTGGCTGATCTCCGGCTGGTAGGGCGTGTAGGGCGTCAGGAACTCGCTGCGCGAGGTGATCGCGTCGACGATCGCCGGCACGTAGTGGTCGTACATCCCGGCACCTACGAAGCAGACCAGCTCTTCGGCGTCGGCGTTGCGCTCCGCCATCCCGACCAGGCGCTCGTAGACCTCGGCCTCGCTGATCCCGTCGGGCAGCGCCAGCGGCCGCCCGAGGCGCAGCGGCTCGGGGATCTGCTCGAAGAGCTCGTCGACTGAGGAGACGCCGATCGCGCCGAGCATCTCCTGCCGGTCTTCGGGGGTGGCGGAGGTGTAGCGAGTCACCTGGCTAAGGCTAGGGAAGCGGGTGGCTGGGCTTCTCGCCTAGCGGTCCAGCATCTTGCGGTATTCCTGGACCCCGAGCAGGGTCTCCGCCTCCTCGGGCGCCGTCAGCCGCACCTTGACCAGCCAGCCGTCGCCGTAGGGGTCCTCGTTGACCTTCTCCGGCGTGTCCTGAAGCGTGTCGTTGACCTCGACGATCTCGCCCGAGAGCGGCGCGATCACGTCGCTGACCGCCTTCACCGACTCGACCTCGGCGTAGGAGGAGTCTTTCTGGATCGTCGCCCCGACTTCGGGTGGGTCGAAGAAGACGACCTCGCCGAGCGAGTCCTGGGCGTACCAGGTGATTCCCAGGGTCGCCTGGTTCCCCTCGATCCGGGCCCAGTCATGTTCCTCGTGGTAGCGCAGGTCCTCGGGGTAGTTGCCTTCGGATGATCCGGGTGCCAAGGCTCAGCTCCTTTTCGAACTCTTCAGATACAAGGGCTTGGAAGCTATCCGGGCGGGACGGCGCTTGCCGCGCACGTCGATCTCGATCTCGGTCCCGACCTCCGCCAGCTCGGAGGCCACGTAGGCCATCCCGGCGCCGATCTCCAGCGACGGCGCGAAGGTGCCGCTGGTGACCGCACCGACCTGCTCGTCGCCCTGCATCACCGGGTTTCCTTCGCGGGGGATCCCCTGGCCCTCGATCTTGAAGGCGACGAGCTTCTCGGCGCTGCCCTCGGCGCGGGCGCGGGCGACCGTCTGGGCACCGATGAACCCGGTCTCCTCCTTGCAGCACCAGCCGAGGCCGGCCTCGATCGGGTTGCGTTCCGGGGTCAGCTCGTTGCCGTGCAGCGGGTAGCAGACCTCCAGCCGCAGGGTGTCGCGAGCGCCGAGCCCACAGGGGACGACGCCGGCGTCGAGCAGCTCAGCCCAGATCGGCGTCGCGACCTCGGGGTCGAGCAGCAGCTCGACCCCGTCCTCGCCGGTGTAGCCGGTGCCGCAAGCGAGTGCCGGCCGGCGGCCGACCTGGACGTGGGCGACGTGGAAGCGCGTCGGCAGCTCGATCCCGAGGGCGCGAGAGACGACGGCGCGGGCGTGGGGGCCCTGGACGGCGAGCATCGCGTAGCGGTCGGCGACGTCGCGGACGATCGCGTCGAATTCGCGGCTCTGACGGCCGAGCCAGGCGAGGTCGGCCTCGTGGTTGGCGGCGTTGGTGACGATCAGGAAGCGGTCGTCGCCGAGCCGGTAGGCGAAGAGGTCATCGATCACCCCGCCCTCCTCATTGCAGAGCACCGAGTACTGCGCCCCGCCGACATGGACTTTGGCAACGTCATTGGAGAGCACCCGCTGCAAAAACGTGAGCGCCCCAGGCCCCTCAACCTCGACCTGCCCCATGTGGGAGACGTCGAACATCCCCGCATGCCGCCGCACCGCCGAGTGCTCCTCTCGAATCCCCTCGTACTGAACCGGCATCTCCCACCCGGCAAACGGAACCATCTTCGCCCCGAGCTCAAGGTGCTGCTCATAAAAGGGAGTACGCATCGACCCCCCAGGCTATTGACTGCGCGGGTCGGCCGGGGAGGTGGGTGTCCCTCCCCAGACACTCAACCGCGAGCCATTGGCGAGTGGTGTCTGGGGAGGGACACCCACCTCCCCCAAACCACTACTCCTTGAGGAACCCCGGCACGTCGATGTCGTCGTCGCTGACCCGGAGTTTCCGAATGTCCGTGTCCTCAGCCGAGACCCGCGGTCGGCTCTCGTAGCGCCGCCGCACCCGCTGCGGCGAGCGCGCCAGCAACTCGAAGCCTTCGAACCCGGTGGCAATCACCGTGACCCGGACCTCGTCCTTCATCGACTGGTCGACGACCGAGCCGAAGATGATGTTGGCGTTGTCGTCGGCCTCGGCCTGGACCAGCTGCGCGGCCTCGTTGACCTCGAACAGGCCGAGGTCCTCGGGGCCGGTGATGTTCAGCAGCATCCCGGTGGCGCCTTTGATCGACTCCTCGATCAGCGGCGAGGTGATCGCCGCCTTGGCCGCGTCGAGGGCACGGGCCTCGCCGGTTGCCGAGCCGACGCCCATCAGGGCCGAGCCGGCGTCACGCATGATCGTCCGCACGTCGGCGAAGTCGAGGTTGATCAGGCCCGGGATCGTGATCAGGTCGGTGATGCCCTGGACGCCCTGGCGGAGGATGTCGTCAGCCTGGCGGAACGCCTCGAGGACGCTGGTCCGCCGCTCGACCGCCTGCAGCAGCTTCTCGTTCGGAACGATGATCAGGGTGTCGACTTTGTTGCGCAGTTTCTCGATGCCCTCGAGAGCCTGCTGCATCCGCCGTTTGCCCTCGAACTCGAACGGTTTCGTGACAGCTCCGACGGTGAGCGCGCCGATCTCTTCCTTGGCGATCTCGGCGATGACCGGCGCCGAGCCGGTGCCGGTGCCGCCGCCCTCGCCGGCGGTGACAAAGACCATGTCGGCGCCCTTCAGCGCCTCCTTGATCTCATCGCGGCTCTCCGCCGCCGCGCCGGCGCCGACCTCGGGGTTGCCCCCGGCGCCGAGGCCGCGGGTCAGCTCCTGGCCGATCGAGAGCTTGATGTCGGCGTCGCAGGCCTGCAGCGCCTGCGCGTCGGTGTTGACGGCGACGAACTCGACGCCGCGAATGCCGGCGTCGATCATGCGGCTGACTGCATTGGTGCCACCGCCGCCGGCGCCGACGACCTTGATGACCGCGAGGTAAGTGGATTCCATCTCCCGATTTTCTCCAGCGCGCCCGGTTTCCCTCTGGCGCTATTGAAAGCTTTCAGTTGAGTTGAGCCTTTGTTCCGTCCGAGCCTTCAGCAATGCTTGAGAGTCCAGGCCGCTGTGATTCGGGCGGAATTTGCGCTTGAACGTAGGGCATGGAGCGCCCTCTGTCAAACCGCCGCAGGGGCTCGTGCAAGCGCATTCCTCGACCACTACTTGAGGGTTGGCAAAGGCTCAACTTGTACCTGAGCCTTTACAAAAGGGCTTGCCAGAGCGGTTTTGGCAGCCTCGTCAAGGATCACGGCACGGAGGGCAGTTCATGTTCCGAGCCCCCGTAAGTGGGGCGACTCGGCGCTTGCAGGTTCACATAATCGAGCGAGGCCACTTCAGGATCGGCGAGCACGGCAACCGCGGCGCGCCACTTCTTCGCCGTCTGCGAGGCGTCTCCGAAGATCAATTCGATGCCCGTGGTCAGGGTGACGACGACGCCGGTTTCTTCGCCGTAGCCGCTGCTTTCGACGTAGGGCCGCAATCCGTCGGGCACCGTGGCAAGCACGCGGACCTGTTCCAGCGCCGGACCTTTCACCCGTCCTCCCTTCTTCGGCGGCGCTTCCAGCGACAGCCGCGGCAGCGGTGGTTCTTCGGGCAGCGGCAGCCAACGGACCAGGGCGCCGTTGGAGCTGACCCCGATCGCGCCTTCGCCTTCGCCGATCGTCGCCGCCAGCCGTGGGACCTGCACATGAGGTTCGGCCGTGTCGTGGCGGATCAGGAACCAGTAGACGAGCAGCAGGAGCACGAGGCCCACGATCGCCCCGGCGATGACCCGCGCCCTTACAGATCCCAGCCGGCCGGCCACTCGACCTCCCCCAGGATCTGGACCTCCGGCTCGAGGACAACGCCGAAGCGCTCGTGGACCCGCCGCCGTCCCTCGGCCATCAGCTCGAGCACGTCGGCGGTGGTGCCGCCGCGGTCGTTCTCGACGAAGTTCGCGTGCTTCTCGGAGAAGCGGACGCCGCCATGGCGGAGGCCGCGGCAGCCCGCCGCCTCCAGCAGCTGCCCCGAAGAGCGGCCTTCGGCCCGCTCGTCCTCGGGGTTCTTGAAGGTCGAACCGAAGGTTTTGATCCCCGACGGCTGCGCCTCGCGGCGGCGCTCGCGCATGCCGGCGAGGGTGGCTTTGATCTCCTCCGGATCGGCGGGCTGAAGGTGGAAGGAGACGCGGGCGACGATCTCGCCCGGCCCGAGATTCGAGCGCCGGTACTCGAAGCCGAGCTGGTCCGGCCGCCTCCGGTCGGTTCCCGCAGCGGTGCAGACGTCGACCCACTCCAGCGCTCGCGCGAGCTCGCCGTCGTAGGCGTTGGCGTTCATCCGCACGGCGCCGCCTGCGGTACCCGGGATGTTGACGCCGAACTCCAGTCCGGAGAGCCCCCAGGCGGCGGTTTTCGCCGCCGCCGAGGGGAAGCGGTAGCCACCGCCGCAGATCACCCGCTCGCCGACCCGCTCGATCTCCGCCAACGCACCGTCGAGCTTGATCGCCAGCCCGCGGAAGCCCGCGTCGGCGACCAGGAGGTTGGAGCCGGAACCGATCATGCCTACCGGCAGACCTTCCGCGTCGGCCCAGCGAAGCGCAGCTACCAGGTTCTCCTCGTTGGTCGGGCGCGCGAACCAGTCCGCCGGGCCGCCGGTCCGCACGGTCGTCAGCCGGGCCAGCGGGAAATTCCTCTGTACGCCGTCGGGCGGTGCGCTCATCCCGCCTCCGAGGTTCCCTCAACGGGTTCCGTCACCAGCGCCTCGCCGAGCTTGAAGACGTCGCCTGCCCCGACCGTCACCAGGACCGCCCCCTCGCCATAGAGCTCCCGGTTGTGGTCCAGCCGCTCGGCGAGCGCCCGCTGGGCGACATCCCGCTGCGGCAGCCACCAGACCGGTCGCCCACCCGCCCGCTCGGCTGCCGCTTGGGCCACCTGCAACCCGCTGACTCCCTCCAGATCTCCCACGGGTTCCTCGCGGGCGGCGTAGACGTCGAGGACCACCACCTCGTCGGCGAGCGTCAGCGCGGTCCCGAACTCGGTCGCAAGCGCGTTGGTCCGCGAGTAGAGGTGGGGCTGGAAGACGACGACCAGCCGGCTCGGTTCGAGCTCCCGCAGGGCCGAGAGCGCCGCCCGCACCTCGGTCGGGTGGTGGGCATAGTCGTCGTATATATGGACCGGCCCGCGCGAGCCCTTCGGCTGGAGGCGGCGGTGGACGCCGGCAAAAGCGCCGAGTGCCGCGGCCGCGGCACCGACGTCGAGACCGGCGAGCTCGATCGCGCCGAGGGCGGCGCGAGCGTTGCGAAGGTTGTGCCGGCCCGGCACCCCGAGCGGCAGCTCCGCCGGACCCGGTGCGGTGGCGTCGAAGCGGACCTCCTCGGCCCGCTCCCCCAGCCAGGCCATCTCCTCGTCGGCCGGGACGACCAGGCTACGCGCGGGGCCGACGAAGCTGCGGAAGGCTTCGTGCAGCTCAGCGAGCGAGCCCCAGCGGGCGTGGTGGTCCATCTCGACGTTGGTGACAACGGCGACCTCGGGCCGCAGCCGCAGGAAGCTGGCGTCGCTCTCGTCGGCCTCGGCGACCACCCACTCGCCCTCCCCCCAGCCGGCGTTGGCGGTGCCGCCCTCGGGACCGAGGCCCGGCACCTCGCCGCCGACGAAGAAGGCGGGGTCGGCGCCGATCGCCCGCAGTGCCCAGACCGTCATCGCGGTGGTGGTCGTCTTGCCGTGGGTGCCGGCGATCGCGATCAGGCGCTTCTCGGCGCAGAGCTCGGCGAGCAGCGCCCCGCGATGAATCGGCTCAAGCCCGCGCTCGCGCACCGGCGCCAGCTCCGGGTTGTCCTCGCCGATCGCGGTCGAGACGACGACCTCCGCTCCCTCGGGCAGGTTCGCCGCATCGTGCCCGACGACCGGCTCCAGACCCGCCTCACGCAGGCGCTCCATATAGGAGGAGTCGCTGCGGTCGCTGCCGGTAACGGTCGCGCCGAGCCGTGCGCAGACCAGCGCCAGCCCGCTCATCCCGGCCCCACCGATCCCGATGAAGTGCAGCCGCCGCCCAGACCAGTCCGTCATCAACCATCCCTTCCGCGAGACCGCAACCCTTGTAGAGGACGGGTTTTCGCGGTCTCGATACGACAGCAGGTCACCGCGCCGCCTCCAGGACCTCGTCGGCGATCCGGCGGGCGGCGTCGGGCTTGGCGAGACGGCGGGCGGCGGTGGCCATCTCATCCAACCGCCCCTCGTCACCCAGCACCGCCTCTACCTCCGCCCCCAACCGCCCCGGCGTCAGCTCAGCATCGCGAATCACGGTCGCTGCGCCGCCCTTTCGCATCCACTCGGCGTTGGCGCTCTGGTGGTCGGCGGTAGCGAATGGGAAGGGAACGAGGATCGCCGGCGTTCCGGCGGCGACGACCTCGAAGATCGAGCCGCCCGAGCGGGCCAGCACAAGGTCGGCGGCCGCGAGGGCGTCGGCGAGGTCAGGCTCGTACTCGAGGAGCGTGTAGCGGTCGCTCCCCGGCGCCGCCGCCAGCCGGCGCTCGATCTCGGCGAAGTCGCGACGGCCGGCAATGTGCAGGACATGGAATCCCCGAGAACGCGCTTCCGTCCGCATAGCGGGCACAACCGCGTTCTCACCCTCGGCAAAGGCCTCGACTGCGGCGAAGTTGATCGTGCGGGCGCCTTGGCTGCCGCCGAAGACGAGCAGGCAGCGGGCGTCCGTGGAGATGCCGAAGCGCTCGCGCGCCTTGGCGCGGTCGGCCTCGAGGACCGCTTTCGGGACCGGCCGCCCGGTGACCAGGTAGGGCTCGCCCTCGCGTCCCGCGATCGGGAAGGCGAGGCAGACCCGGCGAGCCCGCCGCGCCAGCAGGCGATTCGCCAGCCCGAGGTGGCTGTCGGCCTCGGTCAGCACCAGGGGCGTCCCGGTCAGAGCCGCCGCCATCCCGGCCGGGCCGGCGACGAAACCGCCGCCCCCCATCACCGCGTCGGCCTCTCGGCGCCGCAGGACCTTGCGCGCGGCCGCGACCGCCGCCGCTGCCTCGACGCCGGCCCGCGCCGCCTTCAGCGGGTTGCGCCGGTCGATTCCGCGCACCTTCACGAGGTCGATCTCGTAGCCGGCCGCCGGCACCAGCTCCGCCTCGATCCGCCCTCGCGCGCCGAGGAAGCTGACCTCGGCGCCACTAGCCCGAAGCTCGTCGGCGACCGCCATGGCGGGTACGACGTGCCCCGCCGTTCCCCCCGCCGCTACTACGACCTTTGGCTTTCCTGGCACCGCTCGCTCGACTCCTTTGTCGCTGACCCGCGGATTCGCGCCCGCCCTGGACGACGCGCAGTTTGCCGGCGCCGGTCGGCGTCGCCTTGCGCGCGGCCTTCGCGGAGCCGCCGCGGGCGACGTTGAGGATCAGGCCGACGGCGAACAGGGTCGCCATCAGCGAGCTGTTGCCGTAGGAGACGAAGGGCAGCGGCACCCCCGTCAGCGGCGCCAGTCCCATCACCGCGAAGAGGTTGATCGTCGCCTGCACCAGGACCAGGGAGGTCAGCCCGGCGACCAGCAGCTTCGAGTAGCTGTCCTTCGCTTTCTGCGCAATTTTCAGGCCGGCGTAGCCGAACAGGCCGAAGAGGCCGACGATCGCGGTGATCCCGGCCATCCCCAGCTCTTCGCCGATCACCGCGGTGATCATGTCGGTGTGGGCCTCGGGCAGGTAGAAGGCCTTGGAGACGCCGTTGCCGATCCCGACCCCGAAGATGCCGCCGGAGCCGAGGGCGATCTTCGCCTGCGCGGCCTGGAAGCCGGCGCCTTCGGCCGAGGCGCTGGGGTTGAGGAAGGAGGTGAGGCGCGCCATCCGGTAGGGCTCGACGACGGCCATCAGCAGCATCAGGCCGCCGATCACCAGGGCGATCTTGCCGAGGTCGGAGGCCCGCGCCCCGGCGGCGACCAGGGTCGCGGCGACGGCGAAGACGATCACCATCGTCGTCCCCATGTCGGGCTCGAGCATGATCAGCAGGCAGGAGGCGCCGGTGACCAGGAGGAAGGGCATGATCCCTTCCAGGGAGCGGGCCCGCTTCGGCTTGCGTGCCAGCAGGTCGGCCCCATAGAGGATCAGCGCCACCTTGGCCAGCTCCGAGGGCTGGATCTGCAGCGAGCCGCCGCCGATCCAGCGGGTGGCGCCGTTGACTTCGCTGCCCGCCCCGAGGACCGCGACGAGGAGGAAGATCGAGCCGCCGAGCAAGAGCGGCGTCAGGGCGCGGATCTTCTCGAGGCCGATATGCGAGGCCACCCGCATGATCACCAGCGCGACGGCGCCGAAGATCAGCGTGCGCTTGAGGTAGTAGGCGCTGCTGGAGAGCCCGCCTTCCTGCAGCACTTTGGTGGTCGAGCTGGCCGAGAAGACCATCACCACCCCCAGCGCCAGCAGGCAGAGGGTCGCGGTGAGGAGCATGTTGTACTCGGGCGAGAGGCGGCCGCGTGAGCGCGAGCGCTTTTTCGCGGGCTTCTTCCGCGACGGCCTGCCGCGGCCCAGGGAGATCGATCCCGCGCTCATCGCTCCAGCTCCCCGACCAGCTCGCGGAAGCGCTCGCCGCGCTGCTCGAAATCCTCGAAGGAGTCGAAACTGGCGCAGGCCGGCGAGAGCAGGATGACCTCGCCCGGGGCGGCCGCAGCCGCCGCACGTTTGACCGCGTCCTCCAGGTCATCGCAGCGATGCAGCTCCACCCCGGCCTCGAGCACCGGCGCCAGCTCGCGCGCCATCCGCTCGGCAGTGGCACCGATCAGGTAGCCGGCGCGGGCGCGTTCGCGGAGGGGGTCGATCAGCGGCGTGAAGGGCTCGTCCTTCTCGCTGCCGCCGAGGATCGCGTGGACGCCCCCCGCGAAGGCGCGGATCCCGACCGTCGCCGAGGCGACGTTGGTCGCCTTCGAGTCGTTGACGAAGCGGACGCCGCCGAGCTCGGCCACCTGCTCCAAGCGGTGCCGAACCCCGGCGAAGCTGCGCAGCCCCTCGCGCACCGCCTCGCGGTCGATCCCCATCGCCAGCGCCGCCGCCGCGGCGGCCATCGCGTTGGCGACGTTGTGCTCGCCGAAGAGGCCGAGCTCGTCGACCGCGATCAGCGGCTCGCCGTCGTAGAAGATCGTGCCCTCGGCGACCGCGACCTCGCAGTCGGGGGCGGCGCCGTGGCAGAAGGCGATCCGGCGGGCGCAGCCGCCGAGGTCGACGTCGGCGAGGAACGGGTCGTCGGCGTTGTAGACGGCGACGTCGTCGTTGCCCTGGTTGGCGAAGATCCGCAGCTTGGCGGCGAGGTAGGACTCGATGTCGCGGTGGCGGTCGAGGTGGTCCGGGGCGAGGTTGAGGAAGACCGCGCACTCCGGCGCGAAGGCGACCGTGTCCTCGAGCTGGAAGCTCGAGCACTCGCAGACGATCGTCTCGCCGGCCGGGACGCTCCCGACCAGCTCCGAGAGCGCGGTGCCGACGTTCCCCGCCACCGCCACCGGCTCGCCGGCGCTGCGGTAGAGATGGCCGAGCAGCTCGACCGTGGTCGTCTTGCCGTTGGTCCCGGTGACGGCGAGGAAGCGGTTGGGCAGCGCCCGCCAGGCGAGCTCGACCTCCCCCAGCACCTCGATCTCACGCTCCAGCGCAGCGGCGATCACCGGCGCCTCCCGGGGAACTCCCGGGCTCTTGACGACCGTCCGGGCCCCCTCGAGCTGTGCCACTCCATCCGTATCCAGGAAGACTTCGACGCCGACCCCCTCGAGCCCTGCCGCCCCCTCCGGATGCCCGGAATCGACCGCCCGCACCGCCTCCCCCCGCGCCGCCAGCATCCGCGCCGCCGCCCGGCCCGAGCGCGCAATTCCCGCAATCAGGAAAGGCCCTCGCGGCAGGGGGGGGCGAACTTCCTTGGCCGGAACCCTTAGGGACACATGCCGAAGCTTCGCGAGCGCCCCGGATACCCCTCTGTTCCGTTCCCGCCGTCTCTTCCGCCAAGAGACGATGTACGCTTATACACCATGAATCGCCGGACGCAGATCTACCTCGACGCCGACCAGACCGGCGAGCTCGACAAGCTCGCCGCAGCCGAGCGAACCACCCGCTCGACCATCATCCGCCGCGCCATCGACGCCTACCTCTCCCAAGGGAAGCGGGACGCGGATGCCTGGCGCAAGCAGTGGCAGGAGGCGGTGGCGGAGAGCACCGGGATCGCTCCCTACCTCGAAGAGGGGGTCGAGTACGTCGACACCCTGCGCCGCGCGGAAGCCGAGCGCAGCGAGGAACTGGGGCTATGAGCATCGTCCTCGACACGACCGTCCTCATCGATCACCTGCGGGGGTCTCCGGCGGCCGGGGAATACATCGCTGCCCTCGGCACCTCGCCGACCTGCTCGGAGATGACCAGGGTCGAGATCCTCCGGGGGGTTAGGAACGCCGAGCGCCGAGGGATCCAGCGGATGTTCGCGCTGATCACCTGGGTTCCCGTCGACGAGGCGATCGCCAACCGCGCCGGCGAGCTCGGCCGGCGCTGGCGCCGCAGCCATCCCGGGATCGGAGTCCCGGATCTGGCGATCGCTGCCACGGCCGAACTGCTCGAAGCCGAGCTCGCAACCCGCAACCTCAAGCACTTCCCGATGTTCGAGGGCCTGCCCGCGCCCTACTGAGCGGCGAACTGCCTGATCTCCCGCGCCAGCGCCTCGGGCTGGTCGATCGGGATCAGGGTGTAGCAGCCGGGAAGCTCGACGTAGGTCGAGTTGGGGAAGGCTTCCGCCAGCCGGCGCCCCTCGCTGTTGGGCATCATCGTCCCCTCCTCGTCCCAGACGACGAGCACCGGCCGCTCGAAGTTGCGCAGCTTCGGCGTCGCGGCGCGGATCTCGCGCTTGCCGCGGCGGACGTCGCGGACGTAGCGACGCGTGTCGCGACGAATCTCCGGCCGCTTCAGGGGCTGCAGCCAGGCTCGCATCACCTCGTCCGGGACGCCGCGCTTGCTCATCCGGCCGTAGGTGAAGGGCAGTTTCCGCAGCACCGGCGAGGAGAGGGCGAAGCGCATCACCCCGAAGCCGCCGGGCATGAAGCCCGAGAGCGCGGCGATCTGGCCGGCCACCCCGGGCGGATAGTTGCGGTCGGTCTCGCAGGAGACGAGGACGAAGGCGCCGACGCGGTCGACCCCGGCGTGGGAGACCATCGTCTGGGCGCCGCCCCAGTCGTTGAAGCAGACGACCGCGTCGTCGAGATCGAGCCGCTCGAGGAACTCGGTGACGATCCGGCCCAGGCCCGGCAGGGAGAGGTCCGCGTCGCGGCGCAGGGGTTTGCGTTGCGCTCCCAGCGGCAGCACCGGGGTCAGGCAGCGGAACTGCGGCGCCAGCTCGGCGATCACTCCGTCCCAGAGGCGCTCGTCGTGCGGCAGCCCGCCGATGAGGACGAGTGGCCTGCCCTCGCCCCCGGAGTCGCCGTAGTCGATCGGCCCGGCGCTGACCTCTATCTCCGGCACGGCCTCAGATCATCCTCAGCCGCCGCGCCGATTCCACCGAATCGGTCACACACGTTCAGCGCCCGATCGATTGCTGGTACAGGGTGAACCCGATCCCCGAGCAGACGGCGGCGATGATCCAGAAGCGCAGCATGATCTTCGTCTCCGACCAGGCCATCATCTCGAAGTGGTGGTGCAGCGGCGCCATCAGCAGGACCCGGCGGCGGAAGGTCTTGAAGGCGAAGACCTGGAGGAGGACGGAGAGCGCCTCGATCACGAAGATGCCGCCGATGATGATCAGCAGGACCTCGGTCTGGGTCATTACCGCCAGGGCGCCGATCGCGCCGCCGAGGCCGAGCGAGCCGGTGTCGCCCATGAAGATCGAGGCCGGGAAGGCGTTGAACCAGAGGAAGCCGATGCAGGCGCCGACCAGGCAGGCGGAGAGCAGCGCCAGGTTCTGCTGCTCGTTGGCAACGAAGGCGATCGCCGTGTAGGCGAGGAGGACGATCGCGCAGGAGCCGGCGGCAAGGCCGTCGAGGCCGTCGGTCAGATTGACGCCGTTGGAGGTGCCGGCGATCACGAGGAAGACGAGGACGAAGTAGAGGACCGGGCCGAGGTCGAGACTGCCGTCGCCGATCCGAAAGTAGAGCGTCGGTTCGAGGCCGACCGAGTGGCGCGCCACCCACCAGAGACCGAAGGCGAGGATCAGCTGGCCGAGCAGCTTCCAGCGCCCGGCGAGCCCGAGCGAGCGGCGTTTGACGATCTTTATGTAGTCGTCGGCGAAGCCGAGCGCGGCGCAGCCCATGGCGACGCCGAAGACGGCGAGGCTCTGAGCGTCGCGGTCGGAGAGGACGAGGAACGGGACGCAGATCGAGGCGAAGACGATCAGCCCGCCCATCGTCGGCGTCCCGGCCTTGGTGTGGTGCTCCTGCGGCCCGTCCTCGCGGATGTGCTGGCCGAACTCCCGGACCCGGAGGAACTCGATGAATTTGGGGCCGAGGAAGATGCAGATCAGCATCGCCGCCATGCCGGCAATCAGGACTTCACCCATGATTAAGCGGCGCCTCCTCTGCTCGCCGGAGGCGAAGAGGAATCAGATATGGATTCGGCTCCGGGTCCGGGTCCGGGGGCGCCTTGGATCTGCATCAGCGCCTCCGCAACCTGCTCGAGGCCGGCGGAGCGCGAGCCCTTGACGAGGACGGCGTCGCCGGGCTCGAGCCGGGCCGCCAGCAGCTCGGCGGCCTCGCCAGGGTCGGCGACCAGCTCGTCGGGGTCGTAGTCGCGGGCCGGCAAACCGACGCCGATCACGAGGTCGATCCCGGCGGCGCGGGCGTGCTCGCCGACCTCGCGGTGGTAGCGCGCCGAGTCCGTCCCCAGCTCGCCCATCTCCCCCAGCACCGCGAGCGAGCGCTCGGCCCCGAGGGTCGCGAGGTGGTCGAGCGCCGCGCGCATCGACACCGGGTTGGCGTTGTAGCAGTCGTTCACGAGGACGATTCCGCCGGGTAGCTCAAGTCGCTCCCCACGGAAGCGGGAGAATCCTATGTCCGCAGCGCGGTCGGCCATCCCGGCGAGGTCGGCGCCGAGGGCGACGCCGGCGGCGATCGCGGCCAGGGCGTTGGTCAGGTTGTGTGCCTCGGTGAATGGGAAGTGGAAGCGCTCGTTGCCGAGCGGAGTGCGGACGAGCGCCTCGGTGACGCCGTCGGTGACGCTCACCTCGGTCGCCTCGACGTCGCCGCCGGGGCCGAAGCGAAGCAACCGCGGCGCCCGCTCCAGGTGCGGCTCCAGCTCCCCCGCCTCGACCGGTGCGACTGCGGCGCCGTCCGGCGGCAGGGCATCGAGGATCTCCGCCTTCGCCGCTGCGATCGCCTCGACCGAACCGAGCAGCTCGACGTGGACCGGGCCGACGTTGGTGATCACCGCGACCTCGGGCTCGGCGATCGCGGCGAGTTCGGCGATCTGGCCCTTGCCCCGCATCGCCATCTCCAGCACGAGAACGGCGGTGTCCGCGGGCGCTTCGAGGATCGTCAGCGGCAGCCCGATCTCGGTGTTGAAGTTCTGCCGGCTGGCGTGGACCTTGCCCGGCATCAGCGCCCGGGCGATGTCCTTGACCGAGGTCTTGCCGACCGAGCCGGTGACGCCGACGACGCGGGCGCCGAGGGCGCGCCGGTAAGCGCGCGCCAGCGAGTGCATAGCCGCCAACGGGTCCTCGACGACGAAGACCCAGGCACTCCCCCCGTCGCTGAAAACGCCTTTCTGTCCGCTATGCGGAACCAAAGGCGTTTTGAACGCAGGTCCGACGACGACGCCCCAAGCGCCGGCCGCGACCGCCGCGCCCGCGAACTCGCCGCCGTCGCGCTTCTCGCCGCGCAGGCCGAAGAAGAGGTCGCCGGGCCTCGCTTCGGCCGAGTTGATCGTGCTGCGGTGCGGCGGCTCGTCCGGCCCCTCGGCCACCACCTCCGCCCCCACCGCGACGGCGATCTGCGCCGGCGAGAGGTTCACGCCGGCGTTCCCAGCTTCCAGAGCTCCTCGCGAGCCACCTCGCGGTCGTCGAAGGGGATCTTGCGACCGCCCTCGAACTCCTGCCCCTGTTCGTGCCCCTTCCCGGCGATGACGACGGTGTCGCCGGACTGCGCCCGCCCCAGCGCCAGCGCGATCGCCGCCCGGCGGTCGACCGCCACCTCGATCTCCGATGCACCTGCGGCCGCCTCGGCGCCGGCCGCGACTTCGGCGACGATTGCCTCCGGGTCCTCCGAGCGCGGGTTGTCGGAGGTGACCACGGTCAGGTCCGAGAGCTCGGCGCCGGCCCGGCCCATCTTCGGGCGCTTGTCGCGGTCGCGGTCGCCGCCGGCGCCGAAGACCGCGATCAGCTTCCCCTCGGTGAACTCGCGCGCAGTCCCCAACACGTTCTCCAGCGAGTCAGGGGTATGGGCGTAGTCCACGAGAACAGCGAACTCCTGGCCCTCGTCGATCGGCTCTAAGCGTCCGGGCACGCGCGTCGCCTTTGCCAACCCGGCGGCAGCAATCTCCGACCCGATCCCCAGTGCTCGCGCCGCTGCGAAGGCCGCCAGCGCGTTGGAAACGTTGAACCTGCCCGGCAGCCGGATCCGGACGTGGGCGGCACCGCCAGGGGGGCGTTCCGTTTCAGTCACCGCTGCAGTTTCATTGCCGATCCACTCGAGGATCTCGAACGACGCTCCGGTGCTATCGAGGCGGACGTCATGGGCGACCAAATCTGCCTTCTCGCTATTTACCGAGAAGGTGACGCACTCGAAATCTTTGGCCAGCTGCTTTCCGTAGGGATCGTCGACGTTGACGATCCGCTTTCCGGGGGCCATCTCGAAGAGCTTGCGCTTGGCGCGGAAGTAATCCTCCATGTCGGCGTGGAAGTCGAGGTGGTCCTGGGTGAGATTGGTGAAGAGAGCGACCTCGAAGTGGATCGCGTCGGCGCGGTGCAGCGAGAGCGCATGCGAGGAGACCTCCATCGCGCAGGCTTCGTCGCCGCCCTCGAGCATCTGGCGGAAGGTCCGCTGCAGCTCGATCGCCTCCGGCGTCGTCCGCTCGACTTCCTTCTCCACCCCGCCGACCACCTGCTTCACCGTCCCCAGCAGCCCGCAGCGGAAGTCAGCCGCCTGGAGGATCTCACGCACCAGGAAGGCAGTCGTCGTCTTCCCGTTCGTCCCGGTCACCCCGATCACCCGCAACTGCGCCGTGGGATCCCCCCAGAACCGAGCCGCCAGCGGCGCCATAGCCGCCCGCGAGCTCTCGACCACCACCTGCGGCACCGCCAGCTCAGTCAGCTCCCGCTCGACGACAAGCGCAGCAGCCCCATCCTCAACCGCCCGAGCCCCGAACTCATGCCCATCAACCTTCTCCCCCACCACACAGAAGAACAACGACCCAGGATCAACCTTGCGGCTGTCGTACTCAAGACCCTTCACCTCAACGGCGGCATCTCCCACGACGCGGGCCCCGGGCAGCCCGGCAACAAGCTGATCCAGTCTCATCACGGCGATTCTAAGAAGGCGATCGGGTGCCCCTCTCCCAGAGGCTCCAGAGACCACAGCGGCGCCCAGCAGGCCGCCCCAGCTGCGCGACGGTCTCTGGGAGAGGGGCACCCGATCGCCCAGTCGCCCAGCTGCGCGACGGTCTCTGGGAGAGGGGCACCCGACCCCCACCCCCGACAAGTCATTCCTGCGGCACCCCAAGGTAGGGAAGGGCGAATTCGGCGATCTGGCCGAAGGCCGGCGCCGCCACCGAGCCGCCGTAGATTTCCCCCTGCGGCTCGTCGACGATCACCGCGCAGAGGAACTGCGGGTTCTGCGCCGGGGCGAAGCCGATGAACGAGGCGACGTACTTAGTTTCCGAATAGGTGCCGTTTTCGGCCACCTGGGCGGTTCCGGTCTTGCCCGCCAGCGTGTAGCCGGGGACGCTGACCTCCGAGGCGGTGCCGCCTGCCGCCAGCACGCCTTCGAGCATTTCCCGCACCTGCCGGGCCACCTGGGGCTTGATCACCCGCTTGCCCTTCGGCTCGTCGATTTTTTCTTCGCCGATCCGCTTGATCAGCTGCGGCGGTTTCAGCATCCCGCCGTCGGCGATCGCCGTGTAGCCGGCGACCATCTGCATCGGCGTCACCGAGAGGCCCTGGCCCATCGGCAGGTTGCCCATCGTCGAGCCCGAGTATTCGTCGAGCGCGGGGACGATGCCCTGCTCCTCGGCCGGGAACTGCACTCCGGTCGGCCTGCCGAAGCCGAAGCGCTTGATCCATTCGCTGAACTTCTTGGCGCCGACCTCGAGCCCGATCGTCACGGCGCCGACGTTGGAGGAGCGGGCGAGGATCGTCGCCACGCTCATCGTTTCGGTCCCCCGGGGCTCGGCATCTTCGATCGTCCGGTCGGCGACCTGGAGCTGCGGCGGCAGCACGAATTCGGTTTCCGGCGTCACCAGTTTTTCTTCCAGCGCCGCCGAGACCGTGAACGCCTTGAAGGTCGAGCCCGGCTCGTAGGTGAACCCGGTCGCCTTGTTGAGCAGGTCTTCGTTGCTGACTTCGGAGAGGTCTTCGGGGTCGACCGGCGGCCAGTTCGCCATCGCCAGGACCTGCGAGCTGCGCGGGTCGACGACGATCGCCGTCGCCCCTTTCGGCGCGTACGTTTCGCCGACGCCGTTCAGCACCCGTTCGGTTTCCCGCTGGATCACCGGGTCGAGCGTCAGTTCGACGTCTTCGCCGTCTTCGGCTTCCTTGGCGGTTTCCTGCCGGATCGGTTCGCCCAGCGCATCGTTGACGATCCGCTGTTCGCCGTTGCTGCCCCCGAGCACTTCTTCCTCGCCCTGCTCGAGCCCGGTCAGGCCGTGGCCTTCGGTGCCGACGGCGCCGATCACCTGCCCCGCCATCTCCCCCTGCGGGTAGGTGCGGCGGCTGTCGGGCAGCTGGCCGATCCCTTCCAGTTCGAGCGCTTCCACCTTGGCGGCGGTGCTGAGGTCGACTTTCTGGGCGACGTAGGAGAAGCCGCCTTCGGCGGTCAGCGCTTCCAGCACTTCTCCCTGCTTCTCCTTCAGGATCGGGGCCAGCTTCGCCGCCGCCTGGGGCGGGTTTTTCACCTGGTAGGGAGTCGCGTAGATCGTCTCCGCGTCTTCGGAGGCGGCCAGCTTGTTGCCGCGGCGGTCGAGCAGGTCGCCGCGCAGGCCGGGGACGGTGACGACCTCGGAATGCTGGTAGGCGGCCTCGGAGGCCAGCTGCGACCCCTGCACGCCCTGCAGCCAGAAGGCGCGGACGACGATGACGAGGAAGCAGATGAGGAAGCCGCCGAAGAGGAGCCCGATCCGACGCTCGATCAGCCGCATCGAAGGATGGTCCCTCAGCCCCCGGCGGCAGCCAGGCGGGCAGCCGCGGTGGCGACGTCGCCTGGCTTGTATTCGACCAGCCGCGGCTCTTCGGTGGTCGGCATCGCCAGCCCGAGTTCGCCGGCCCCGCCGCGGATGCGGGCGGTGCTGAAGCGCTCGGCCTCGCGGCTTTCCAGCATCGAGTTCTCTTTTTCCAGGGCGGTGATCTGCTGGTCGATCCGGCCCGAGGCGGTGGCGAAGCTGAGGGTGGCGACGTTGAGGCCGACGATCCCGACCAGGAGGATGCCGAGAACGCCGATCCAGAGCCGCCCCTGGGTCATCCGCACGACCAGGCTCGAATCCGGCAGCTGACGGACGGCGACGGCGGTGCGGCCGGCTACTACGGCAAGCTTGGGGCGCGCTGCGGGCGCGCGTCTCGTCGCCGGCTTGCGGGCGGGGGCTCGGCGCGCCGGCGCCTTTGCCGGCGCCGCGACCGCCCCCGAGCGGGTGGTTTTACGCGCCGGTTTGCCCGCCGGTCTCTTCGGCCGGGGCGGCGCCGTCGTCCGCGACGGTCGCGGCGCCGGGAGCGTGCGGCTCTTGGGGACGGCAACGGCCATCAGCCGGCCTCCGCCGCGGGCTGGGCCTCAGCGATCTTCAGCGCCGCGCGCAGGTGCGCCGAGCGCGAGCGCGGGTTGCGCTCGGCCTCCTCCGGCCCCGGCGAGACCGCCCGCCGGGTCAGCAGCTCGGCCTCGGGCTCGTGGCCGCAGACGCAGACCGGAAGCTCGGGCGGGCAGACGCAGCCGCGCGCCTTGGCGGCGAGGAACTGCTTCACCGGCCGGTCCTCGAGCGAGTGGAAGGAGATCGCAGCGAAGCGCCCGCCCACTTTCAGCTGCTGCCAGGCGAGCGGCAGCGCATCTTCGAGCGCCTCGAGCTCGCCGTTGACGGCGATCCGGATCGCCTGGAAGCTGCGCTTGGCCGGGTGACCGGCGCCGAAGCGGGCCGAGGCCGGCATCCCGGCTTTGATCGCGTCGACCAGCTCGGCGGTGGTCGAAAGCGGGCGGCGGCGGACGATCTCGCGGGCGATCCCGGCGGCGAAGCGCTCCTCGCCGAAGCGGCGCAGGACCTGGGCGATCCGTGCCTCCGGCCATTCGTTGACGAGGTCGGCGGCGGTGAACTTCTGGCGCGTGTCCATCCGCATGTCGAGCGGCGCGTCGTAGGAATAGGAGAAGCCCCGCTCGAACGCGTCGACCTGCATCGAGGACATCCCCAGATCTACATAAACCATGTCTGGGCGCACTCCTTCGCCCTGCAGGGCGCGAAGTCCTGCCGCGAAATCCGAGCTGATGAAGAGCGTCCGGCAGGGGACCTCGGCGGCGAAGCAGTTGAAGCGCTCCTGCGCGGCGGGGTCGCGGTCGATCCCGATCAGCGTCCCCTCCGGCCCGATCAGCTCGGCGACCAGACGCGCGTGGCCACCGCCGCCGAAGGTGCAGTCGACAGCGATTTGCCCAGGCTCCGGCGCCAGCAGCGAAACCAGCTCCGGCGCCAGCACAGGCTCGTGCTCGCTCATAACCGCCTCGAGAGGACTAAGCGCCCGCCCATCTCCGCCGACGGGACGATTTTCGCTCCATATAAGCGGTTTTCGGCCCGCCGGCACCGGGACTGGCGAGTAGGCGTGGGCGGCGGCATTCAGTCTCATGGTTACGCGGCGGGGCCGGCGGCGGCCAGGCCCTCGGCGATCTCGGGGGCGGCGGCGTCGAGTTCTTCCTCTTGTTTCGCCCAAGCGTCGGCGTTCCAGATCTCCAGGTACTCGCCGGCCCCGATCACGACGCAGTTGCCGTCGAGCCCGGCGTGGTCGATCAGCGGCTTGGGGACGCGGATGCGCCCGGCGGAGTCGAGCTTCTCGTCGAAGGAGCCGCCATGGAAGCGGCGGCGCAGGGCGCGGGCGTCGCGCCCGAAGGGGCTGTGCGGCGAGAGGAAGCGGTCGGAGAGCTGCTCGAACTCACCGGTCGTGTGCACCCAGACGCAGGGGTCGAAGCCCTTGGAGAGAACGATGCCGTCAGCGAGGGAAGCCCGGAAGCGAGAGGGAACCGTGAGCCGGTCCTTGGAATCGAGGCTGTGCTCGTAAAGACCCCGGAAGGCCACCTCGCTAGTCCTTTCTGCAACGGGGGGCGAAAGACAGAAACGAAAAGGGACCGGAGTGATGAGGTGGGAGGAGCCTCACCACCCCGGTCCTGGGCTTCAACTCGATCGCCACAATAACCCACTCTCCCCCACTTTGCAACACGATCCCCCTTTGCAACCCCGTTTGCATCCGCGGCGGCGCGGTAGGTTGCGACCCGTGCCTACGACGGCAGACGCACAAGCGGCGGCGGCAAACGCGCCCGACGACGCCGACGACCTCCGCGGCTTCCACTTCAAGCGGCTGCTGCGCAAGCCGCTGACCTGGATCCTGATCGGGGTCTTCGCGCTGATCGCCGGCGGCGTCGCCGGGGCGCTGGTAGGCCCGGCACTCGGCGGCGCCGCCTTTGTCGTCGTCGTCCTGATCGGCCTGCTGATCGTCTTCGCGATCGCCGACTCGAAGGCGGCCGACGCCTTCTTCGAGACCTACGCCCAGCAGCGTGGGCTCACCCTCAGCGGCAAGGGGCCGCTGCCGGCGGCGACGCCGCTCTTGAAGAAAGGCGACGACCGCTATGCGAATCGCACCCTCAGCGGCCGGATCGGCGACGGCATCGAAGGCACCCTCGCCCTCTACACCTACGAGGAGGAGACGACCGACAGCGACGGCGACCGGCAGACCAACTACTACCGCTACACGCTCGGCCTCGTCGAGGTGCCCGACTGCGTCGCCCACTGCCCCGAGCTCTACTGCCGGCGCAAGTTCGGCCTCCGCGCCCTGGAGAAGTTCGAGGACGTCTTCCGCGGCGGCAAAGAGCGGGTGAAGCTGGAGAGCGAGCAGCTCGACGAGAAGTACGAGATCTTCGCCGGCAAGGGCCAGGACGCGGTCTGGCTGCGCCGCCTCTTCGCCCCCACCTTCATCGTCTGGCTGAACGAAGCGGCGCCGGACAAGTTCGCCTTCGAGCTGGTCGACGGCACCCTCTGCTGCTACGTCAGCGGCCACAAGGAAGACGCCGCCGAGCTCGACGGCATCGCCGCCGCCACCGCCGCGGTGGCGAAACGGTTGCGGGACGAGGCGGGCGAAACCAGCTCGTCCCCGCCGCAAGCCGAAGCAGCCGGTCCCTCAGAAGCCGGCTAGCAGCGTCCCGGCGTTGGCGATCAGGCCGGCGGCGATCATCAGCAGGACCGAGGGGACGAGGACCAGGGCGACGACGAGCTGGATCTTCGGCGCGGCGCGGGCGGCGCGCTCCTCGACGCTGCGGCGGCTGTCGCGACGCAGCGCCGTCGCCTGCCGGCGCAGCTGATCGGCCAGCGGCGAGCCGAACCTGCGCGAGCGCTCGATCGCGGCGACGAGCGTCGCCAGCTCGCTGCCGGGGACGCGTGCGCGCAACGAGGCGAGGGCGGCGCTGAGCGGCGCGCCGCAGGAGAGCTCGGCGACGGTCAGCCGCAGCTCTTCGGCCAGCGGCCCCTCCCCCGCTCGCGCCAGCTGCTCGATCCCCGCCGCCGGGCCGCGGCCGGAGCCCGCGCTGACGGCGAACAGGTCGAGGGCGTCGGGGAGCGCTGCGACGAGCCGGCGCTGCCGCTGCCGCGCCCGCCGCTCGCGGATCGCCTCGGGGACGAAGAAGCCGGCGGCCGGGAGCCCGATCAGGACCATGATCGACAGGCGCCCCGGCGCCACCGGCGAGGCGACCAGTCCGAAGAGCGCCCCGCAGCCGGCGCCGAGCAGCTTGCCCAGCAGCAGCTTCGGGACCCGCGGCCGCACCTCGTGCCCGCGGAACAGGTCGCGCGAGGCGGCCGCGACGAGCAGCACCGCCAGGGCCGCCAGCAACCCGCTGCCGCTCACTCGACCACCTGCGAGAAGCGACGGATCGCGAAGAAGCCGACGACCTGCAGCGCCGCGGCGAGAGCGAGCAGGACCGCGGCAGGTGGCGAAGCGAGCAGCGTCGCCAGGAACCCCGGCTGCAGCAGCTCGGCGAAGAGGGCGCCGCCGGTCGGCATCGCCACCACCAGGAGGCCGGTGAAGCGCGCCTGCGCGGTCGCCGAGCGGGCGTCCTCGGCGACGCGCTCGCGCTCTGCCGCCCCGGCGGCGAAGCGGCGCAGGAGGCCGGCGAGGTCGCCGCCCGCCAGGCGCTGGCTGAGCAGGGCGGCGGCGAAGGCGTCGATCCGCTCCGAGGCCATCCGCCGCCGCCAGGCCGCCACCGCCGCCGCCGTCGGCGCGCCGAGGTCGAGCTCCGCCGCCAGCCGCGCCAGCTCGATCGCCGGCGGCCCGTCGAGCGAAGCGATCGCGGCGGGCAACGAAGCGCGAAGCGAACGCCCGGCGCTGAGCGAGTCGGCGATCGCCGTCGCCACTTCCGGCAGCGAGCGCTCGACGGCGCGGCGGTAACGGCGGCGGCGGGCGTTGATCGCCCAGCCCATCGCCGCCGGCCCGGCGAGCGCGAGCGGCAGGGCGAGAGCGAGCCCGCCGAGGAACCAGCCGCCGAGGATCGCGGCGGCGGTCGCCAGGCCCGCCAGCCGCCGCCGCTCCACCGAGGAGGGCGCGTACCCCTCCTCCGCGGCTCGGCGCAGGGGCTCGAGGGCGAAGCGCAGCCAGCGGGCGACGGCCGGGCTCGCGACCGTCGCCTCCCGCGCCGCCAGCGCCAGGAGGCCGCCCGCCGCCGCGCCGATCGCCACCGCCGCGGTCATGCCACCTCGGCGATCTCGGTGACGCGACGGCTGCCGTCGGCCCGCCGCTGCAGGTGGACGACCAGGTCGATCCCCCGCCGCACCTGCTCGGCGACGGCCGCGTGCGGCAGCCCGACCCCTGCCATCAGGGCCAGGGTCTCGAGCCGGCTGAGCGCGTCGCGGGGCGAGTTGGCGTGGACGGTCGCGAGGGCGCCGTCGTGGCCGGTGTTGAGCGCCGAGAGCAGGTCGAGCGCCTCGACGCCCCTGACCTCGCCGATCACGATCCGATCCGGCCGCATCCGCAGCGCGTTGCGGAGCAGGTCGCGGATCGTCACCTCGCCGCGCCCCTCCACCCCCGCCGGCCGGCTCTCGAGCCGGACCACATGCGGCTGCTGCAGCCGCAGCTCGGCGGCGTCCTCGATCGTCACCACCCGCTCGCCCGGGGCGATGAAGCTCGAGAGCGCGTTCAGCAGCGTCGTCTTGCCCGAGCCGGTGCCGCCGCTGACGAGGACGCTGCGGCGCTCGGCGACCGCCGTCTCCAGCAACCGCCGCTGCTCCTCGCACAGCGTCCCGATCTCGACCAGCCGCTCGGGGCCGGGCCGGTCGGCGCCGAAGCGGCGGATCGAGAGCGCCGGCCCGTCGATCGCCAGCGGCGGGATCACGACGTTGACCCGCGACCCGTCGGCAAGCCGGGCGTCGACCATCGGGCTGAGCTCGTCGATCCGCCGCCCCAGCGGGGCGAGGATCCGCTCGATCGCGTTGCGCAGCTCGTCCTCGCTCTCGAAGCGGACGTCGGTCTCCTCGAGCAGCCCCTTCCTCTCTATATAGACGTGGTCGGGGCCGTTGACCATCACCTCCTCGACGGCGGGGTCGGCCAGCAGCACCTCGATCGGGCCGAGCCCGACGCTGTCGCGGACGACCCGCTCGGCCAGCTCCTCCCGCACCGCGAGCGGGAGAACCGCCGCCTGCTCGTCGACGAGTCGCCGTACCGCCCGCTCGATGCTCTCCCCGGATCGCTCGCCGGCCGCCGCCTCGGTGCGCCGCCGCGCGATCAGGCGCCGGCGCAGGCGCTCGGAGACTTCGGCGACGTTGCGCTCGCGCACCGTCATCAGCCGCGGGGGATCAGGGTCACGCGACGGGCGAAGCTCTCGGCCTCGATCAGGCGCAGGGCCTGGCGCCGGGTCAGGCCGAGCGTGGCCGTCGCGGTTTCGCCCTCGACGCCCTCGCCACCCGGCCCGAGGCCGAGGAGGGGAACGCCCGGAGCGGCGACGTAGGTGCGCCCGTCGCCCGAACCGCTCGGTTCGGTGGTCACCGCGACGTCGACCTTCGACCCCACCGGCGGCCCGCCCAGGGCCTCGAGGGCACCGGCCCCGCTGACCGCGATCTCGACCGGCCGCCGCCCACCCCCCAAGGACGCGAGGGCGCCCGGCGATCGGGGCGGATGAAGCTGGGTCGCGAGCAGGTAGGAGCCCGCCGGAATCGCGGCAGCGGGGACCATCCCCACCGCTTCGGCCGGAGCGGAGAGCACCCCGGGCGGGGCAAAGCGCACCGGCACCCGGCGCACCTCCAGGCCGCCGACCGCCGCTTCGGGGTCGATCGGCTTCCCCGCCGGAAGGTCAGAGCCGGCGATGAGGACCGGACGGAGCTCGCCGTAGCCGCTGACGACGCTGTCGCCGTAGCCGTCGGCGAGGGCGGCGGCGGTGGCCGCCGCGATCAGCGCCGCTGCCAGGAACCCGAACGCGCGGACCCGCCTGCTCATCCCCCGCCCTCCTGCCGTCGCAGCGGCAGCCGCAGGCTCGCCCGGGAGCCATCCCGGCTCGGCCGCAGCACGAAGCTGCCACCGTGCCCGCGCGCTACCCGGTCCACAACCCGCAGGCCATGGCCCCGGCGGCAGCGGCCGCCGGGCCGTTGCCGCCGGCGCCCCGCTTTCGCGGCCGAGAGCGCGCCGCTGTCGGAGACCGAGATGCAGACCCACTCACCCTCGCGCCGCCAGCCGACCCTTACCTGTTGGCCGCCGTGCTCGATCGCGTTGCTGAGCAGGTTGTCCAGTGCCTGGGCCAGTTCGAATCGCTCACCTTCAACATAAGTTTCGGGACCGTTCCACTGCCGCTGCAAGCTGGTCGCGTTGCGAGCAGCCGCTTTTTCCCACCGCCGCACCGCGTCGCCGATCAGGTCGTTGACCGAGATCTCCGCGACCACCGTCTCCAGGCTGCCGCCGTTGATCTCACGGTCGAGCCGCGCGAGCGCCACGGTCGCCAGCTCGAGCGAAGACTCGACCTGCGACGCCCCCCGGGAGTCGGTGGGAAGAGTCAGGCTGAGGACCTGCAACGGCCGGCGCAGCTCGTGCATCGCCTCGTTCAGCACGGCCCGCCGCCGACCCTCCCGGAGGCTCGCTATTCCGCCTGCCAAGGCGAAAGAAGCCGCCACCGGCAGACCTGCCGCGACCTCCGCCAGCTCCATCGCCATCGCTTATTCACCGTTCCCGTTCCGCATGCGGCGTTAAGCAGGCGGCGAGCAGGTTTCTCCCCCGGCGCTCGCGATCGCCGGCCTGGCAAATGCGCATTCAGCGAGAAAAGAAGCACCCGCCCCTCGAAGCGGTCTCGGCCAGGCGCCACGAAGGAGCGGGTGCAACAAATATGACCCTAATCCATCACAGTTCGGTTCCCAAATCCGTCAAGCGAAAGAAGCTGGAGGCAGTTACATTGGTTGCTCTCTTTTAGTGCATAAGTTTTCGCGGGCGCGGTTACCCTCCATCCGTTTTGGAATACTTGTCTAGTAACTCGGGCGTCCTTTGCCACCCCTGACAAGCGTCCGAGACCCCAACCCCAGGAGGTCCTCCTTGCCACAGTCCCGCACTTCACCAGAGGGCATTACCCAACAGTTGGCGAAGGCGCTCGCCCACCCGCTGCGCGTTCGCATCCTCAGCTCCCTGCACAAAGGGATCTCGAGCCCCAACCAGTTGGCCCAGGAACTAAACGAGCCGCTGGGCAACGTCAGCTACCACGTCAAAACCCTGCTCGAATACGACTGCGTCGAACTGGTGAAAACCGAGCCGCGCCGCGGCGCGGTCGAGCACTTCTACCGCGCCACCGACCGCGCCTTCCTCAGCGACTCGGACTGGGCCAAGATCCCGGCCTCGGCCCGCAAGGGCATCTCCGGCTCGATCCTCGAGTCGATCGGCCAGAGCGCGACCAAAGCGATGGCCGAGGGCACCCTCGATGCCCGCAGCGACTCGCACCTCTCCGACACGCCGCTCCAGCTCGACAAACAGGGCTGGAAAGAGCTCAACAAGGTGCTGACCGAAACGGTCGACAAAGCGACCGCGATCCAGAAAGAAGCCCGCAAACGGATGGGCAAAGACAAAGCGAGCGCGATCGAGACCAAGCTGGCGATCATGCACTTCGAGGTGCCGGGCGCCAAGGGCGGCGGCAAGAAAAAGAAGTAGCCGGCCGCGCGACCTTCGCGCTCAAGCCCCCGGCCGAGCTGCTCGGCCGGGGGCTTTTTGTTTGCCCTCGAGCGATTCCAGCCAGCCAAGAAGGCTCAGGAGCACCCACATCAGCCCGAAGAAGAAAACACAAAGGAAGGGTTTGACGACAGCCGCAAGAGCGAGCAGCGCGGCGATCGCGGTCGTGACACTGCAGATGAACAGTGCGACCCGAAGAAGGGCTTGGAAATTCTCGGAAGTCATTGTCTGCACAATAACTCAGAGGGTCCCGGAAACGCAATCATCAGGAAGAGGCCGATCAGCAACCCGACTGCAGTTCCTCGGGCACCCAGTGTTCGTAGGTTTCCCTCGGCCCGCCTCCGAGATAGGCGATGGCAACCGCGCGCCCGCCTCCTAAAGCCATGCAGGTGGCCAGAACCTCCATCCCGGATCATCCCTCGATCAGGCGGTAGCCGATGCCCCAGCAGTTGATCACGAAGCGGCCGTGCGCGGGGTCGAGTTTGCGCCGCAGGCGGCTGGCGTGGGAATCGAGGGTGCGGGTCTTGGAGGGGCCGCGGTAGGCCCAGACCGCCGCCAGCAGCTCTTCCTTGGTGAAGACCCTGGTGGGGTCGGAGGCGAGGATCCGCAGCAGGCTGAACTCCTTGTTGGAGAGCGAGACGAAGCGATCACCGACCATGACGCGGCGGCGGCCGGGGTCGATCGTCAGCTCGCCCACCCGGCTCGGGCCTTCGTTGGCGTGGGCGCGGCGGCGCAGCACGGCGTTGATCCGCGCCCGCAGCTCGCCATAGCGGAAGGGCTTGACGATGTAGTCGTCGGCCCCGGAATCGAGGCCGCGGACGCGGTCGTGATCGCCGCTGCGGCCGGTGAGGATGATCACCGGCAGCCGCGGGTCGAAGCGGCTGCCGACCCCGTCGGCTTCGCGGATCTCGCGCAGGACGTCGAGGCCGGAGGCGTCGGGGAGGCTGAGGTCGAGGAGGAGCAGGTCGGGATGGTTGTAGCGGCAGAGCCGCAGCGCGTCGGAGGCGCTGGGTGCCGGCATCACGCCGAAGCGGTCGGCCGCGAGGTGGTCGCAGAGCATGTCGAGGGTGACCTCGTCGTCGTCGCAGACCACGAGGTGGGCTATGTCTTCTCGTTCAGGGAGCATGGGTGCCTAAGGTGCGGGGAGGGAAAACTCTCCCCCCTCTCCCGCAGGGATCTCCAAAACTGCGGCTGCGCCCCGGTGCCAGACGACCCGCCGCGGCGGCACCCGGCGCCTCACCGCGAGGACCCGGCCGTCGCGATCGAGGAAGTAGACGTCGAGCGCGAAGCGCATGCCGAAGGTGTGGACGCTGGAGCAACGCGGGATCAGTAGACCCGGCCCCGCCTGCGCCCGCCCGCGCCAGGCGAGGCCGCGCAGGCGCGAGCGGAAGCCGTCGGCAACGGGGAAGATCGAGAGGTCGGGGGGTGGCGAGCCGGTGCGGGAGTCGTCCATCCCTACCTAAGGCAGTAGCACCTGGAACTCTCCCCCTCCGTCTAGGCTCTGCTCGTGGACCGCAAGCCGCGAGTCGCGATCTTCAGCCCCAACCCGATGGTCTCGATCGGGATCGAGAGCTTCAGCGCCGACGGCGGCGACGACATCCACATCCACCCCGCCGGCCAAGGGGTCTGGGTGGCGCGGATGGCCGCCGAGCTCGGTGCCGAGCCGGTCCTCTGCGGCTTCATCGGCGGCGAGGTCGGCACGGTCCTGCGGCCGCTGCTTGAGGAGATGCCGATCGAGCTGCGCCTGGTCGAGACGGCCGAGGCGAGCGGCGCCTACATCCACGATCGTCGCGAGGGCGAGCGGCGGCCGCTCTCGCAGAGCGCGGCGCTGCCCGCCTCCCGCCACGAGGTCGACGAACTCTTCTCGGTCGCCGTCGCCGCTGCCCTCGACTGCGACCTGCTCGCGGTCTGCGGTCCCTACCCGGACAACACCGTGCCGCTGGAGATATATGGCGGCCTGGTCGCCGACGTCAAGGCGAACGGCGTGCCGGCGATCGTCGACCTCTCCTCGCCGCGGCTCGACAGCGCCCTCGAGGGCAAGCCTGACCTGGTCAAGATCAACGACTGGCAGATCGCCGGCTACGTCTCCGACGCGGTCGACACCGAGGAGCGGATGCGGGCGGCGATGGAGCGGGTGCAGGAGGCCGGCGCCGAGAGCGTGCTCGTCACCCGCGCCGGAGAGCCCGCCCTGGCGCTCCGCGACGGCAGGTTCACCGAGCTGACGCCGCCGAAGTTCGAACGGGGCGCCCGCGAGGGTTGCGGCGACTCGATGATGGGCGCCCTCGCCGCGACGATCGCCGCCGGGCGCGAGTGGGAGGACGTGCTGCGCCTCAGCGCCGCCGCCGGCGCCACCAACTTCCTCCGCCACGGCCTCGGCACCGGCTCACGCAAAGTGGTCGAGGAGCTGGCGCCCCGGGTCCAGCTCCGCGAACTCGATTAGCCGCTCCGAGATCCGCCTCGCTGAGACGAGGTCAACTTCGGAAGCGTCTCCGAGATTTAGGGGGTTATAGACCCCCGAAGTTCGGAGTAGCTTAGGCCTGCGGGCCGAAGGGAGCCGTCAGCGGCTCGCCCTTGACGATCGCCTTGGGAGCGGTCTCGGCGATCCAGTCGAGGTGAGGCGCCAGCAGCTCTACCTCGCGCAGCTTCTCCAAGGCCGGCGAGAGGCGGACCGGACGGCCTGCCAGCACCGAATGGGCGTCGCTGCTGAGGACGTGGACGAGGCCGCGGTCGGCCATCGCCAGCATCCCCACCGCCATCTGCTCGCGGAGGAAGAAGTCGGCGGTTGCCTGGATCAGCGCCCCCTCCGCGACCAGCGCCGCCATCCGCTCGAACATGTCGGCCGAGAGGTGGCGCTCGGGGTGGGCGATCAGCGCCCGGTAGCCGCGCTCGTGCAGGTGGGAGACCCGGCGCAGGAGACTGTCGCCGAGGGGCCCCGGGGCCGGCTCGAGCAGGATCCAGTTGCCGTCGCCGAGCGCGACCTGCGCCAGATCCTCCTCGCTCAGCCCCTCGACCGCGGTCTCCGCCACCTCGCCCCCTTGGAGGATCCGCACCGCGACCAGCTCCTGCTCCAGGCGCGCGTTCAGCCCCCGTACCCGTCCCGCCAGCTCCTCGATCCGGACGTCGTGGTCGTGGCGGATGTGCGGGGTGGCGCAAACCGCCTCGATCCCGTCCTCCTCGGCCTGGCGCGCCATCCCGACGCTGTCGTCGGCGTCGCGCGCCCCGTCGTCGATCGCGTCGAGGATGTGGCAGTGCAGGTCGATCACGTCGCCCCGGCAGGCTAGCTGGCCGGCGGGCGGCTTCAGAAGTGCAACAGACCCGCCAAGGTGCAACCGCGCGTTCAGGCAGGGGCCCGAGCGGGCACGTCTCTACGATGATCGGCAAGATCATGGCCCTGCTCACGCCGGGCTTGCGTGAGTGGGACGGCTTCAACTCATGGATAAGAAAACGACCCGCAGAGGGAATTACGAGTCTGGCTCCGACTACGTGCTGGAGTACGGAGAGCTCCGCTTCGCCTTCAACGAGGAGGATTTCGCCCAGCGCGTCGAGCAGGCGGCCGTCAAACTGCGTTTTGTCAACCAGGGGCTCAGCGGCGAGGAGCTCGACGATCTCCTCGACCTCGCGGTCAGCGGCGAGATCGCCGAGCCCTCCTCGGCCCTCGGCGAGCACATCAACGAGAACTGGGAGGACCTGGTCGGCCCCTCCAACCGCAGCCTCGTCCACTGGATCCGCCGCCTCGTCTTCCGCGGCGCCTGGCTCGACCAGCGGGTCAAGGAGGGCGAGCTCGACGTCGTCTTCGACGAGCGCACCCAGAGCTTCGGCTACGTGCAGCCCGACCGCAGCGACGAGCTGATCGAGCTCTCCAAAGAGCCCAGCTGGCGCAGAATCGCCTACCGGCGCTAGTCGTCGCTCGGGCGCTCTAGAGCAGCTACAACCGTCAGCGAACCGCCACCCTGCGAGCCCTGCCCGCGGCCGGCGTCGAAGAACTCCTTCGCGGCCTCGGCGTCGCCCGTGGCCTCGCCGAGGCGGGTGAGGGAGTCGACGAGGAGGATCACGTCTTCGCCCCTGCCGGCGCGGGAGGCGGCCTGGGCGAGAGCGTCGCTGGCGTGGCGCGGCTGTCCGGCGGAGACGATCTCCGCCTGCGGAGCCTCCCGCTTCCAGTCGGCGAGTTCCTCCGGGCTGGGATCGATCAGCAGGGCGACGGGGTCCGGGCCCTTGGAGTCGGCGGCGAGATCGGCGGCGACGCTGCGCAGAAGCGCCGTGCAGCCCTCGCGGCTCTCGGCGAAGACCAGCGCCTGACGGCCGGCCTCGGGCGGCAACAGCAGGGCCTGCAGGGTGACGCCCTGCTTGCGGCGGCCGAAGCGGCGCCTGCGGCGGCGGCGCGGACGCGAGGACTCAGCGGACGGCTCGGCCGCCTCGGAGCGCTCCTCCCGCGCGACCGGCTCAGGCGCAGGTTCACGCTCCGGCGCCCGCTCCGGGCGCTCGCGCGGTTCGCGCGGTGGCTGCTCACGCCCCTCTCGATGGGCCTCGGTCTCGGCCGCTGCCGCCGGAGAGCCGCTGCGGCGGCGCCTGCGGCGCCGGGCCGGGCGCCCCTGGCTCTCACCCGAATCGGACGCGCTCGCGGCGCGGTCGCCCGAAGCAGGCGCGGTCGGGGCACCGTCGCCGTTGCCCTCGGCGAGCCGGTCGATCAGCTCGCCCTTGGTCAGCAGCCGGTACTTCTCGATGCCGGCTTCGGAGGCCAGCAGGTGCAGGTCGGACAGGTGCTTCTTCTCAAGCTCGGTCTTGGTCATCGCGCGGCAGGTTATTCGACCGGGGTGCTGGACCGCGTCAGCGGGCGCGGCTGAGCGCAGCGGCGGGGTCGACGCCCTCCCGCGCCGCGACCGCCGGCCAGGCCTCGGCCTCGCGCGAACGGCGCCGCCGCGACCAGCCGAGCTCGGCGCCGAGGACGTCGGCGAGCGGGCGCACCGCCTTCGCCGTGCGCAACTGCGGCGCCGCCAGGATCCCCAGCCGGGTGCGCCGCAGCAGCACGTCGGCGACGCTGCGCGCCTGCTCGGCCTGCGCCGCCAGCGCCACCTCGGCCAGCAGGTCGGGACGGCCGGGGACGATCGGGCGCGCCAGCTTCGGGTCCTCGCGGGCGATCGCGAGGACCTTGCGGGCGGCGTGGCCGTAGCGGAAGGCAAGCTGCTCGCGCGCCTCCTTCTCCATTCCCTCGGGCGCCTCGAGGTCCTCCGGCCGCGCCGGCATCCCCAGCGGGATCTCGTCGGTGTGGCAGGGCGCCTCACGGCCCTCGCGCTCGACCAGGCGGTCGACGGTCTGCTTCGCCATCCGCCGCCAGGTGGTGAGCTTGCCGCCGGTGATCGTCAGCATCCCCGAGCTGGTCTCGTAGAGCTCGGCTTTGCGGGAGATGTCG